>Ga0306926_10010570_pt1 | contig 10214 bp, 10 predicted proteins | sample flu12Cox44000178_FD_203759 | JGI IMG/M metagenome (GOLD analysis project Ga0306926, IMG submission 203759) | Lab enrichment of tropical soil microbial communities from Luquillo Experimental Forest, Puerto Rico - flux8day.12C.oxic.44.000.178 (v2)... | ecosystem: Environmental > Terrestrial >... | reverse complement strand
CGGGGTCGCCGAGATCGGGCTTGGCGATGTCCGCAATGCCGATCGCCTCTGGAAGGCCCAGATGCACTGGAGCCCCATGCACGGCGGGAAAGCGCGAGGTGATCTGCACGGCTCGGATCGCATCGGCCGGGGTGAAGGGCCGCATCGAAACCACCATCTTGCCTATGAAGCGGCCGGCCGGCACGCAATCGATATTGGTGCGGTACATGGGAACGACCGTGTTGCGCTCGATATGCCGCAGCCGCAGGCCGGCCTCAAGGAGCGCCAGCTCGAAGGAGAACGAGCAACCGAGGACGAACGTGACGAGGTCGTCGGTCCAATACGTGCGGATATCGGCGGGCTCCGCGACGAGCTTGCCGTCCTTGAACACGCGATAGCAGGGCACGTCCGTGCGAATGTCGATGTCGCCGAGATCGGGGAGCCTGGGGTCGCCCGGCGCACCCATGCCGATCAACGGGCACGGCCTGGGATTCCTCTGGCAGAAGGCCGCGAACTCAAGCGCCAGGTCTTTCGGGAGAATGCACAGGTTGCCCTGCACGTAGCTCGGCGCCACGCCGGCTGTGTGGCCGGTGTAATCGCCGGCGCGGATGATGCGCCTGGCCTCCCTCGGACTTTCGATGCCCATCACCGGGTTGGTGGACTTCGCTGGCGTTGCGCTCTTATGCATGGACGGCTCGGCTGCATGGACGGCTCAGCGTCGCGGAAGGACGGTCGCAAAGCTATCACGTCGGCTTCTAGCCGACCAGTCAGCAAGGCAGCGCGCGGCTGGCCTGGAGCCGGCCCGACGCGTACCTGCGGACACGTTCTTCTGGTTGTTCTGGGCTGGGTGGTGCGAGCCGAGGGACCCCGACAGCACATTGCCGCTAGCGCGCGACACGAGCTGCGACCGTGCGGGCAGCTTGACCCATGGAAGCTCTAACCCGAATGCGCTTGGCTCAATCCGCCGCGCTGCTCGACGAAGCGGGCGACCGCCGCGGCGCCTTCGCCGGTCTTAAGATTGGTGAAAACGAAGGGCCGCTCCCCGCGCATCCGCCGCGTGTCGCGCTCCATGACCTCCAGGGAGGCACCCACGTGCGCCGCAAGATCCGTCTTGTTGATCACCAACAGGTCCGAGCGCGTGATGCCCGGCCCTCCCTTGCGCGGGATCTTCTCTCCCTGCGCCACGTCGATCACGTAGATGGTGAGGTCCGCCAGCTCCGGACTGAAGGTCGCAGCCAGATTGTCGCCCCCGGACTCGATCAAGATGAGGTCGAGCTTGGGAAATTTGCCGCGCATCTCGATGATGGCCGCGAGATTGATGGAGGCGTCCTCGCGGATCGCCGTGTGCGGGCAGCCGCCGGTCTCCACGCCCATGATGCGCTCCTCTGGCAGCGCCCCGGCACGGGTGAGGATCAGCGCGTCTTCCTTGGTGTAGATGTCGTTGGTGATGGCGCAGATATCGTAACGGTTGCGGAACGCCTTGCAGAGCGCCTCCATCAGCGCCGTCTTGCCCGAACCGACGGGTCCGCCGATGCCGATGCGCAGCGGGCCGTGGGGAGAGCCGGTCATGGCATTGAACCTTCAATCACGAGGGCGACGTAGGCGGCACCGGGAGCCAAGAGGGGGAACAATAGGCGCGGCCGTCTGATGAGGCAAAGGCTGCGCGGCTCGAAACGCCCGCGCCGGGCTGGTGCGTGGCTCGATGGCGCGGCGCGATCACGATCGGAACAGCCGCGTGTACTGCGTCTCGTGCCGCATGGATGCGATGTCCGCTGCGAGGGCGGCGCCGCCCACATCCTCCAGGCTCGCCGCCAATGCCGCCTCGCTGACGCGCGGGATCGTGGGCTCGAGGCAGGCCAGCGTGCGCAACCCGGCGCTCTGCCCCAACGGGACGAGGCGCACCGCGGCCGACACCAGATTGGCGACCCAGGCTTGCGCGTAGGCCTGTGCGGTCTCGGCGAGCGGCAAGCCGTGCGCTGCAGCGCTGGCGCCGACGGCAACCGGGTAGGCCACTTGGGGCGCCTCGGCAGCCAGCGCTTCTAGCTCTGGATTTGGCCAGGCCGCGCAGGTGGCCGCAAGGAAGGCCGTGCCCTGCGCCAGCGTCTCGAGCCGCCGCTCGGCCGAGGGCGCCAACGCCGCGGCGAGCTCGGCGGCCCCCTTCAGAGCCTGCCTATCACCCGCAACGACGGCGCGCCAGCTCTCGGCGAGCAAGATGAGGTCGGAGCGACCCGCACCATGCGCGAGCAGGTCCTCGATCCAACGAACCAGCGTTTCGACGTCGCGGATCGCGCCCGTCTCCACCAGCCATTCAAGGCCGTGCGAGTAGCTATACCCACCCACGGGATAGGCCGGCGACAACCAGGTCAGCAGGCGCAAGAGGGTGGGCGCACCGCGAGCGTGGGCACCGTCATCCCCGCGCGGGGGCGAACCGGGCCACGCGGGCAAGCTCCCCCCCGCTGGCATCAGTTCCTGCTTGCGATCGCTCGACATGGCCTAGCGATGATGGGCCTAGCGATGATGGTGGTCGCCATCGTGCGCGTGATGGGGGTGCCCGCGCTGTTGCCCGTGCTGTTGCCCGTGCTGGTGGTCGTGCCCGTGCACAACGCCCGCACCATAGGCGCCGCCCTCGGGGTTGAATGGCCGCGACACGACGCGCACCTCGCCGCCGAGACCCCGCACCATCTCGGCGATGACATGATCATCGCGGATGTGGATGACGGAGGCGGCGATCTCCGTCGCCAAATGGCGGTTGCCCAAATGCCAGGCTATGCGCGCCAACAGCCGCGGGTCGCGGCAGGCGATTTGCAACAGCCGCTCCGGCGCCGCCTCGACGGCAATGATGCGCCCATCCTCCAAGCGCAGCCCGTCGCCGGCCCGCAGCACCGGTGCCCTGGCCAGATCGAGAAGGAAGGCGAGGCCGCCCTTGGCGATGAGACTGATGCGGCGGCGCGTGCGTCCGTCGTAATCCAATTCCACGATATCGGCGGGCTTGCCCTTCCACTCTCCGCTGGCAAGCACCTCGGTGGCTCTCAGCATTGCCGCCTTCCCAATCACACCTTCGGCCGCGTCGCCTCGAAGGCCGGTACGGCTTTGGCGAACCGATCGAGCCAGGAGATGAGCTGTGGATGCGCCGCGCGCCATTTGCCCTCGTGGCGAAAGTCGAGATAGCCGAGCGCCGCAGCGAGCGTGAGGTGCCCATAGTCGGGGCTGGCACCCCAGGCGGGCGGGCCCTTCTCCAAGTGATCGAGGGCACGATCGATCTTGGCCTGCTGGCGCTGCTGCCAGGGGGCGTGCCACCTCTCCTCCGGGCGAAAGCGCTTCTCGTAGACGAGCAGCAGCGCCGCATCGAGGATGCCGTCCGCCAGGGAGGCGAGCACCAGGGTCTTCCAACGCTCTGGCCCGCTCTTGGGGAATAGGACCGGTGTGGGCGTCAGGCTGTCGAGGTACTCGCAGATCACGTGGCTGTCGAAAATCGCCGTCTTGGCGTCCACGATCAGCGCCGGGATCTTGCCCAGCGGGTTGGCGCTGTTGATCTCAGCGTTGTCGCCGGGGTTGGTATCGACGGCGAGGATCTCGACCTCGCCGCCGAGCTCTTTCATCGCTAAGGTCATCTTCACCTTGCGGCCGTAGGGCGAGAGCGGATTGGACAGAAGCTTCATCATGGGCAAGGTGCCTCCGGCACGAGCAAGCGCGCTTCCATTCGGACATTTTATCACGCGGATCGTGCAGCTGGGACGGATAATCGGCAACAAAAAAGGCCGACGCGCTGGCACGCCCGCCGGGTGCGCAAGGCCGCGACGGCTCGAGCATCGGCGCCGTGCGCCAGCCGTCGTTGCATGCCAGCCGTCGATGCATAAATGGGGAGCCGACCCCCGCAGGTCCACCGGACGGCAAGCTGCCGACCGTTGGACCTGTCCCCCGCTGACGAATTGCGGGCCGGCCCCCTCATGGACACTAGCGCTCGTCTTACTGCGAGGCTCGCGCAAAAATGCGTCCCACACGCGACGCTGGGGAAATCGTGCGTAAGCGGGCACGCGGGCTTGATTTTGCAAGGCGCCGCAAAATCGAGGCTCCCGCGTTGGCTGCACAGGCGCGGGCGCTCGCGAAGGGCCGCCACAGGTTGTGCGTGGCGCGAGGCATGCGATGCGTTCGCCGCCCGTCAGCCGGCAACGATCGGCTTCAAGGACTCCACCAACAGTCGCAACTGCATATCTGGATCCTTGATCGCCAGCTGCGCCGCGAACCAGTCGCGCACCATCTGGCACACCTTCGCGGGTCCAGCGTTGGAGAGTGCACGCTCATCGGAGAAGAGCTGCAAGTCGGCCTGACTCCAACCGCGCCTGGTCAGATCTGCGGCCAGTGCGTCATAGTCCGTCTTGCGCGGCTGGGGATAAGCGCGCGCCGTTTTGCGCCCGTCCGCAATCGCCTCGAATACGGCGAGCAGCTGCGCCTGCAGCCGCGGGGTATAGGTTGGGTTCTGCATGAGCGAGACCACGAGGGGGCCCGCTTCGCCCTTGGAGATGAACTCGAAGCAGGCCTCGTTGCTATGCCTTCCAAGCTGCACGAGGTTCTCATAAAACGACGCGGCGATGGCCTTCAGCTGCGGAAAGCCTGCGGCCAGAGCGACGCCAGCGTTCTGGCGCCGCAGGGTCACGAGCGATCGCGCCAATTGCTGGCCGATCGCGAGATCGTCTTTGTTGTCGGCAGCGAGCGCGGCGATCTCCTTGAGGCGATCGGCGTACCACTCGGGATAGTCGCGCTTCAGAACGCGCCAGAGCGGCGTTGCCTGCAGGGTTGGCTCGAGCGTGTCGGGTGGCCCCGTCAAACCCTTCAAGGGCGAGGTTTCGAGGTTCTTGGGCGCTGCGGAGAACTTGCTAGCCGCCATGTCGGAGAGGCCGGCGGGAACCCAAGCGGCATACCTGGCGACCAATTTGAGGAAGGTCCCACTGCGCGTGCTGGCGTACCAACCGCCTCCGGCGAGAAGGCCGAGGCACACGAGCGCAATCAGCGTCCGCCTCAGCCCTCGACGACGCGGGGCGACCTCAGGGTCGTAATAGCTCTCGCGCGCACCTTGTTTTGAACGCGTGCCCACCAGCCGATCCCGCGAGGCATGGGCTTGCTGAGCGGGCGCTCGCGGTGCCGACGGATGCCGCGCGGCAGGCCCCGGCCGCCCCACGGCGGAACCGCGCGGAGGAAACACCACCATGGCCGGACGCCAATCGGGGAAGCCTTCGCGCCAAAGCAGGTCGGTCGGCTGCAGGTGGCCGAGATCGACAAACCGGCCGAGCTCCGTCTCCGACAGGGGCCCGTATTGCTGCCCGTCGCGGGCGATATACCATTGCGTCTGTGCCGCGGGCGATGACATGGGTCCGTTCAAAAGATCATGGTCCGTTCAAAAGATCGATGCCTAATCGATGCCTCTGGTGGGCGGCGGCCTCGGCCGGTGACGCCAGCACTCATCCTGCATTTGCCTCTTTTCACACCAAATTCAGATAAATGTTGGCCCGCCGTCAATGATTCGACGGTCATCGGCAGGACCGCCTCAAGCCTGGCGTGCCCGGCCGAGCGCCGGGTGCAAGCCTCAGCCGCCGCGCGAAAGCCCGTGGACGCGCAAGCGTCAATCCCGCTTGGACGGCCGATAGACGCCGCTCGCTGGATCATATTCGAGCGCGCCCAGGTCCTTCTCGATGCGGCCCTGGGATGGCTGGCGCCGCTCGTCCTTGGCGCGCGCATTCGTGGCACCGATGTCGCCCGCGGCGCGCGCGAACCATCGATAGCCCGCGTAAAGACCGGCGCCAAGCAGCGCCAAAGCGATCACTTGCGGCATGGCACACCTCCCGGGCCCATTACTGGGACCCTTTTTGGGGCCCATCTTCGGGGCCCACGCCCGCGGCGAGGAAGATTGCCCTCTAATCCGGCTCGACTAGAGGCCGAAACGCGACCAAAGCGCGCGTGCCTCTAGAGCCGAGACGAGGTCATCTGCCAACGCGCGAGGAAGCGCAAATCCGTTGTCATGGTCGTTGCCGAAGGGCAGCCGCCGGAAGCGCGCGAGCAGGCCACCCGGGCTCAACGGGATGGCGCGCAACCGCACCTTGTCGCCGTGGAGGGCACGCATCTTGCCGCGCAGGTCGGCGAGCCCGTCGATCAGGCCATATTCCAGCGCTTTGACCGCCGACCAGAAGGTGCCCGAGAACAGCTCCTCTTCCGGACCATTGAGCTTGCCGGCGCGCCGCTCCTTGACGATGCCGATGAAGACCTCGTGCACGTTGTGCTGCAGCTCCTTCAACCGTTCCACATCCTCTGGGCGCTCCGGCTGAAACGGGTCGAGCGCGCCCTTGTCTTTGCCCGCGGAATGCACGCGCCGCTGGATGCCGAATCGGTCGATGAACTTATCGAAGCCGAAGCCGGCCGAGATGACGCCGATGGAGCCCACGATGGAAGAGGGGTCGGCGTAGATTTCGTCGCCGGCGAGCGCCAGAAAATACCCGCCCGAGGCGGCCACGTCCTCGCAGAATACATAGACCCGCTTGCCCCGCTCCGCGGCGAGCTGGCGGATGCGGCTGAAGATGAGATGGGACTGCACCGGGGAGCCGCCCGGCGAGTTCACCACCACGGCCACGCTCGGCAACTTCGAATAGTTGAAGGCCTTCTCGATTGGGCCGGCGACGGTGGCGAGCGCAAGGCCCGGGCGCAGGGGGGTCACCATGCCGATCGGGCCGGTGAAGCGCAGCACCGGTACGATGGGACCACGGTTGAAAAAGCGCATCGGCGAACCTCGAGGGTCTCGGGCGACTTGCGGCTTTGGCGACGATAGGGCTGGCACAACGCCAAACTCAAGACCTCGCCGCCCGTTTCCTTTCCGGCTGCTTGGTGGGTTGGGCCAGCGCCAGGGAGGCACCGTGGCGCAGCACCGCTTCCACCTGCGGCCGGAACCGGTTCCCCCGATCGTGCAGGATGAGCCCGGGGCGCAGCTCGATGGGCGCATTGCTTCCCTTCGTGCCCTGCACCAGCAAGCGGGTAGCGGATTTTCCCTCGCGCGGAAAGAGCGGAAAGACGAGCAACCCGCCGAACCGTCCGGCCAGCGCTGTCAGCACCTCGCCAACCGCGTCGGCACGATGGATAAGGGTCGCCGACCCGCCCGGGCGCGTCATGGCCGCCATGAAGCGCGCCCAGCGCGCCAGGGCACCGCCGGGCATGACGTTGGCCGCGGCCTTGAGAGCGGCCATGGAAACGGTACCGGCGCCCTCGGCGTGGTAAGGCGGATTGGCGAGCACGTGATCGAAGCCTTCGGCGTCGGGCCGCAGCTCGTCGAGCTCGTCCAGTCGGCGCGAGACGTCGGCCGCAATGGCGCGCACACGGGCCTCGAGGCCGTTGCGAGCGATGTTGCGGCGCGCCAGCTCGACCAGGAACGGTTCACGCTCGACCAAGGTCACACTGCAGAGCGGCACGCGCCGCGCCACCGCCAGACCGACGACGCCGACACCGGCCCCGACATCGAGCACCCGCTCCCTGCGGCCGGCGCGCAGCGGGGCGGCCGCCGCCAGCAGCAGTGCGTCGATACCCGCCCGATAGCCCTCGTTGGGTTGCAGAACGCGCAACCCCCCACCGAGAAAGGCATCGTCCGTCACGTGAGCGGGGCCGGCGGCCGGCTGCTTCAAACCTGGAGATCTCCGTCGTCGATGAGCGCGGCAGCAAGCCCGGCACCGCTGAGTGCCCGATGGGCCGCGCTCCAATCCTCGTTCGCGACCAGCAGACGACGCGGAAAGGCGCCGATCGCGCCCTCCATCACGGAGATGTGCTGATCCGCGAGCAGGCTGAAGATGCCGGCCCCTTGCAACACGGCCTGGGCAAAGCCGAGCATCACCGCATCGTTGCTGCGCAGAACCTCACGCATGGGCTCGACGACCGTCCCGGAAGGGCAACCAAAAGTTAAGACCGAACCGCTTTTCTGTCGCGGGGAAGCGGGCTTGACTGCCCCTTGTCCTTGCCGGCTATACCGGCTTGGGCCGAACTTGAGCTGGGGATAGCACATCTTGGGCGTGGTCGTCCCATTCGAAGAAGCGCGTGATCCCGCGCAGAGCCTGCAGCCGCTGCTCGACATCGTTGCGGCGGATATGCAGGCGGTCAATCGCTTCATCCTCGACAAGGCGGTGTCCGACGTCGAGCTCATTCCCAAGCTCGCCCACCATCTGATCGAATCGGGCGGCAAGCGGCTGCGCCCCATGCTGACAATCGCTGCCGCCAAGCTGTGTGGCTACCGCGGCGACGGCCATGTGCGTCTCGCCGCGGCGGTCGAGTTCATGCACACCGCCACGCTGCTGCACGACGATGTGGTGGACGAGAGCGACTACCGCCGCGGCAAGGCATCGGCGCGGCGTTTGTGGGGCAATCAGGCAAGCGTGCTGGTCGGCGACTTCCTGCTCGGTCAGGCGTTCCGCATGATGGTGGAGGTTGGCTCGCTTGCGGCCCTCAAGATCCTGTCGACCGCCGCCGCGGTCATTGCCGAAGGCGAGGTCATGCAGCTGGCCGCCGCCAAAAATACGGCCACCACCGAGGATGCCTACCTGGCGATCATCGACGCCAAGACGGCAGCGCTGTTTTCGGCGGCCGCCGAGGTGGGCGGTGCCATCGCCGAGCGCCCGGCCGAGGAGCAGGCGGCGCTCAGGTCCTATGGCCGCAACCTCGGCATCGCCTTCCAGCTGGTGGACGACGCGCTCGACTATTGCGGCAATAGCACGCGCCTTGGCAAGTCGATCGGCGACGACTTCCGCGAAGGCAAGATCACGCTGCCGGTCATCTTGTGCTTCCGCCGTGGCAGCGATCGTGAGCGCGCCTTTTGGAAGCGGACGCTGAGCGACGGCACCATTGCCGACGGCGATCTGGAGCACGCCATCCAACTGATGAAGCGGCACAGCGCCATCGATGCCACGCTCGAGCGCGCCAGGCACTATGGCGCCATCGCTCGCGATGCGCTTGCCATTTTCCCGGCCGGACCCACCGCCCGCGCCCTCGCCGACGCGATCGGCTTTTGCATCAGTCGCGCCAACTAGGCTCCCGCATCAGCCGCGCCAACGAGGTGCCCCGTCGATCCTCGCTGCACCCCATGAGAACCATCCCCGACGAGCTTGGAGGGCGAGCACGGGCCTCGTACAGGTGGGCGGGTGCCTCACGGGACAGCGCGCCCCACCTCTCATGCTGCAAGCTAAATTCGCCGGCCCATGGCTTGCCAGTAGGGATCGCGCAACTTGCGCTTGAAGATCTTGCCGGAATCTTCGCGCGGCAGGTCGCGACCGATCTCGATGATGCGCGGCACCTTGTAGTCGGCGAGGTGAAGGCGCAGGTAGGCGCTCAAGTCCTCCGTATTAAGAGCGCTGCCCTCCAGGGGCTCAACAATCGCCATCAACTTCTCGCCGAACTCGGCGTCCGGGATACCGAACACGGCGCAGTCCTGCACGCCGGGGGCCCCATGGAGTACCGCTTCGATTTCGGCCGGATAGATGTTGACCCCGCCCGAGATCACCATGTCGCGCTTGCGGTCACACAGAAACAAGTGGCCGTCCTTGTCGAGGTAGCCAACGTCGCCCGAGGTGATGAACCCATCGCGATCGACCTTGGCGCGCTCGTCGGGTCTATTGTGGTAGGTGAAGTCGGGCAGCTCGGCGACGCGCGTAAAGATTTCGCCCACCGCGCCGGGTGGCAAGCTGCGACCAGCATCGTCGAGGATGCGCACCTCGGCTCCCTCGACGGCTCGTCCCACAGTGCCGGGCCTGGCCAGCGCGTCGGCGCTCGTCGCCAGCGTTACCGCACTGGATTCGGTGGAACCGTAGAACTCGTTGATCACTGGCCCCCACCAGTCGATCATCGCGCGTTTGACCTCGTGCGGACAGGGCGCTGCAGCGTGGAGGACAAAACGCAGCGAGGAGACGTCAAAGCGAGCCCGCGTCGCTTCGGGCAGCTTCAGCAAACGGATGAACATGGTTGGCACCATGAACATCGTGTCGAGGCGCTGCTGCTCGATGAGCCCAAGCAGGCCGATCGGATCGAAGCGGGGCATCAGCACCATGAGATCGCCCACGCGGCCGGCGCGCATGGCGAAGGCGTTGGGCGCGGAGTGGTAGAGCGGGCCCGGCACCACCGAGCGAATGCCGGGGCGGATGCCAAACACATCTCGCCGTGAGCGCTCCATGGCCCGCATTTGCTGCGGCGTCGGGGCCGGTCGGCGCACACCCTTGGGA
>Ga0306926_10010568_pt1 | contig 10215 bp, 11 predicted proteins | sample flu12Cox44000178_FD_203759 | JGI IMG/M metagenome (GOLD analysis project Ga0306926, IMG submission 203759) | Lab enrichment of tropical soil microbial communities from Luquillo Experimental Forest, Puerto Rico - flux8day.12C.oxic.44.000.178 (v2)... | ecosystem: Environmental > Terrestrial >... | reverse complement strand
GCCAGCGCCCGCAGTTTCCTCCCTCAACCCCGCAACCGGCGCCGATACGGGGGGAGACACCGTCGTTATCACCGGGGCCGGCTTCATGGGGACGACGGCGGTAACCTTCGGCACCACCCCCGCCAGCGCCTTCGCCGTCGACTCCGACACCCAGATCACCGCCATCAGCCCGGCCGGGACCGGGGCCGTCGACGTCACCGTCACCACCCTGGTCGGCACCTCGCCGGTCAGCCAGGCCGATCAGTTCACCTACACCGCCGCGACCGCGCCGCAGGTCACCGGGATCGCCCCCACCAGCGGGTCCTCGGCCGGCGGGGACACCGTGGTTATCACCGGCAGCAGGTTCACCGGCGCCACCGACGTGGGCTTCGATATCACCAACGCGGCCGCCATGACCGTCGACTCCGACACCCAGATCACCGCCACCAGCCCGGCCGGCACCGGTACGGTCGACGTTACTGTCACGACCCCGGCCGGCACGTCCCTGGTTAGCCAGGCCGATCGGTTCACCTACGTCGCGCCGGCCGGGCCGCAGGTCACCGGGGTCTCCCCGACCAGCGGGGCCGGCGGGGACACCGTCACGATCACCGGCAGCGGGTTCACCGGCGCCACCGACGTCGGCTTCGATATCACCAGCGCCGCTGGTATGACCGTCGACTCCGACACTCAGATCACCGCTATCAGCCCGGCCGGGACCGGGACCGTCGACATCACCGTCACCACCCCGGCCGGCACCTCGCCGGTGAGCCAGGCCGATCAGTTCACCTACACCGCCGCGACCGGGCCGCAGGTCACCGGGATCTCCCCGACCAGCGGGTCCTCGGCCGGCGGGGACACCATCATCATCACCGGCAGCGGGTTCACCGGCGCCACCGGCGTCAGCTTCGACGGCACACCCGCCAGCGCCTTCACCGTCGACAGCGACACCCAGATCACCGCCATCAGCCCGGCCGGCACCGGCATCGCCGTCGACATCACCGTCACCACCCCGGCCGGGACTTCTCCGCCCAGCCGAGCCGGGGTGTTCACCTACATCACTCCAGGACCGCTGGTCACCGGGATCTCCCCGACCATGGGGTCCTCGGCCGGCGGGGACACCGTGGTTATCACCGGCAGCGGGTTCACCGGCGCCACCACCGTCGGCTTCGACGTCACCAGCGCCGCTGGTATGACCGTCGACTCCGACACCCAGATCACCGCCACCAGCCCGGCCGGCACCGGCACCGTCGACATCACCGTCACCACCCCCGACGGCACCTCTCCCGCAAGCTCCGCCGACCAGTTCACCTATATGTAGTCTTCGATCAGCAAGACCTGGCGGACAGCACCCGCCATGGTCGGCAAAGCCGCAGGCCAGCGCGGCACTCGGGGGCCAAGTCCGCGGTGACTTCGAATTCAGGCGCTCGCGATGGTGGCGCGCCACCTGTTTTGGACGTAGTGTCACTTCACGCTCATGTGGGAAAATGCCCGGCAGCACGGGCCGGGCACGCTGAGACACCGGGGCCGGAAGGGGAGGCGCGTGGCACGGATGGACGCGGCAGGGATCAGCGAACTGCACGCCCGCGTATGCAAGGCGATGGCTGATCCCACGCGGCTGCTCATCATCAACGAACTGCGCGATGGCCCACGGTCCGTAGGCGACGTGGCCGAGGCGCTGGGCATCTCCCAGCCCAACGTCAGCCGCCATCTGGCCATGCTGCGCGACCGCGGGTTCGTCACCGCCGAGCGGTTCGGCGCCAGCGTGCATTACGGGCTGGCCAGCCCTAAGATCCTGCGCGCGATGGACCTGCTGCGGGAGTTCATGGCCGAGGAGCTAGGCGGGCATGCCGCCGGGCGGCTGGCGGTAGCCGAGCCCGCGGTAACCGGCCAGTAGCCGGCACCGGCCACGTCCATGGCCGCGGTGGCAGACGTTGGTACACTGTCACCAGGCATTGCTGCAGGAAAGGACCTACGCTGCGGTGGCAGGCGCTGACGCTGAGGAGATCTACGAGCTGCATGCCCGGGTGTGCAAGGGGATCGCGGACGGCAAGCGGCTGCTGATCATCAACGAACTCCGGGACGGGCCCCGTACCGCGGGAGAACTGACCAGCGCACTCGGCATCCCTCAGGCCAACGCCAGCCAGCATCTCGCGATCCTCCGAGACCGCGGAATTGTCAGCGCCCGCCGGTCCGGCAACAACGTCTACTACTCGCTTACCAGCAAGAAGATCACCGAGGCCATCGACCTGCTGTACGAGTTCATGACCGAGCAGGCAGAAAACTTGCGCTCGCTGGCAGGCTGACCTACGTCAGGCGCGCTCTGGCGTTCCCGGAAACCGGAACGCCGCCGGGTCGAGCTTCGGCTCCACGGTCCGCAGTGAGTTCAGGAAGCCGACCGCATCCCGTGCGCACAGCCGCCACGATCCAGGCTGGCTGAACCGGCGAACGTGCAGGCTCTGCCCGCGAGCTACTGGCTCCGCACAAGCGGCGCACCGCCCGGTGGCAGTGAGATCCAGCGCCCGAGTGAGCGTGTCCCAGCAGGCTGCGCAGGCCACACCGGAATCGTCGCGCAGTTCCGGCACCCCTGGGTGGTAGACGAAGCGCACCCCCGCGGCCGGACCGGACAGGAAGCATCCGCACACGTCGCACCGCAGGTCGTGGACGGTCAGGGTAATCACGCCCAATCAATCTTGCCGTAGCACTGGACAGGCACCTGTTTCGCAGATAAGGATATGTGCAAGTTCGAATGTGTTGCGTCTCATCTGCGCCTATCCCAAGGGAGATGCGGTGGCCGAATCGTCCGTCTCGGCAGACCAGGTGCTGGATTGCACCGGCCTGGCCTGCCCGCTCCCGGTGGTCAAGACCTCGCAGGCGATCAAGAAGATCGAGCCGGGTCAGGTACTGGAGCTGCTGGCCACCGATCCCGGAGTGGAGCCCGACATGAAGGCCTGGTCCAGCCGCACCGGCAATGAACTGCTGAGCATCGGCCGGGAAGGCGACGTCTTCCATGTGCTGATCCGCCGGGCGAAGTAAGGCTCCGGCGATGTGGTCCGGCGAGCTCGACTCCAAGATCCTCTACGTGCAGACCCACGGGATCAGCGATCCCGGGCGGTCCGCGACCCCGTTCTTCCTCGCGGCCTCGGCGGCGGCGATGGAGTGCGAGGTCATGATCTATTTCACGATGTACGGGCCGACGCTGCTGCGCAGGGACGTGGTGGACAAGATCGGCCCCAAGGGGGAGGTTGGCCAGCCGCTGCGGTTCTTCATCGAGCAGGCGACCGGCCTGGGCGTGCGGCTGCTGATCTGCCAGCCCTCGCTGGACCTCAACGACCTGCGGCTGGACGAGCTGATCGACGGCGTCGAGATGATCGGCGGCGCCGCCTTCAACGACCTCGCCATCGCCGCCGACGCGGTGATTAGCTTCTAGGCGCCGTCATGACCACGACCGACGCCAGCCAGCCGGACGCCCACTACAAGGCACCCAATGTCGCGGGTTACGCCGACGTGCCGCTGGAAGAGAAGGAGCGCCTGTTCGGCCAGGTCAAGGGCGACGCCCGGTTCAGCGACTACCTCTACGGCTGCTACGAATGCGGCATCTGCGTGGCGGCCTGCCCGTCCGCCCGGTTCTACGACTTCAGTCCCCGCCGGATCGCCCAGGCGGCGGCCCGGGAGGACGTGGAGCTGATCTACCAGCAGATGCAGGAGGACATCTGGGAGTGCTCCCAGTGCTTCTCCTGCCTGCGCTGCCCGCGGGGCAACAACCCGGGCGGGATCATCACGATCATGCGGGAGGTGGCCGTCAGTAACGGCCTGGCTTCCGCCAAGGAAGCACTGGTCGGCTACTCACGGATCATCTACAAGATCATGTCGACTGGTACCCAGGTGTCCCCGGACATGCTGCAGCAGGACGCGTTCCCCGACTGGGGGCCGGAGACCGCTGACGTCTCGGCCAACCTCGATCTGTGGCGCCGGGCCCTGCCGCCAGAGACGCTGCACACCACCACTACCGGCTGGGCCGTCAGCGACAAGACGCTGATCGAGCTCTACCTCATCTGGCTGCACACCGGCTCCCTCGACATGATCGCGGAGGTCGACGCCAGCCTGCACGCCATCCTCCAGGAGGTCATGGAGGAACGCCTGGAAGACGAAGGGATCGAGCTGTGACCATCCCGATCGAGGCTCTCAAGCGCAAGAAGGAACATTTCGAGCGAGGCGAGGACCGGCGGGCGCTGGAGGACCCGCGGGCCGAATTGCTGGCCCTGGAGGAGCGGGGCGAACTGGTGGTGCAGAAGATCGACCACGACGCGGTCGCCGTTCCCACGAAGTACGGGCGTGAAAAGCGGATCCAGAAGGCGCACCTGTGGCACCACAAGTCATGCGGGCAGTGCGGTCACATCCCGGGCTACTCGACCTCGATCTTCTGGGTGATGCGCAAGCTCGGCTACGACTACCACGACCCCCGCGACCAGACCTCCTGCACGGCCTGGAATTACTACGCCAGCGCGACCTCCAACATGGCCGCCCAGGCGGCCGTAGCCGTGCGCAACTTCGCCGCGGCAAACGAGACCGGCTACTTCCCGCTGATTCACTGCGGCACCTCCTACGGCCACTACAAGGAGGTGCGGGAAGAACTCATCCGGCACCCGGAACTGCGCGCAGAGGTCCGCGGCATCATGGCCAAGCTCGGCAAGCAACTCGTCCTGCCCGAGGAGATCGTCCACTACTCCGAGTGGTTCTACGCGCTACGGCATGAGATCGCGGCCAAGCAAGTGCGCGACGTGTCGCAGGTCAAGGTCACCGTCCACCCGGCATGCCATTACTACAAGCTGGTCGAGGGCGACGCCATCTACGATCCCGACGTCTATGGCGGCCAGCGCACCGCGGTGGTCACCGGGCTGGCCCAGGCGCTCGGCGCCGATGTGCGCACCTACTCCACCTGGTTCGACTGCTGCGGGTTCGGCTTCCGGCACATCCTCGTGCAGCGCGACTTCACCCGGTCCTTCGCTACCCTCCGCAAGATCGAGGTGATGAAGGAGGAGGCAGACCCAGACGTCGTCCTCACCCACGACACCGGGTGCGTGACCACCCTCGACAAGAGCCAGTTCGCCGCCAAGGCGCACGACCGCAACGTCGGCGTCGGCGTGATGAGCGAGGCCCAGTTCGCCGCCCTGGCCATGGGGGCCCACCCCTACAAGGTCTGCCAGCTGCACTGGCACTCCGCGGACTACCGGCCGGTGCTGGAGAAGATGGGCATCGACTGGCAGCAGGCGTGGGCCGAGTTCCAGGCCGACGTCAAGCGGCTGGAAAACGGCGAGAAACGCTTCCTGGACTGGGACGACGTCGACGGCTGACCATGCGCGCCGCCCCGGCGGCTCGCAAGCGACACGATATTTGAGGTGAACTGATGTCCTCGGACACGGTAGCCGTCATCGGCGGCGGCCCCGGCGGCCTGCGGGCGGCTCACGCCATCGCGGAGATCGGCGGCACGGTCGTGCTCATCGAGCAGCGCGACTTCCTTGGCGGTGCCCCCATCGCGGAGAACTACGCGGGCCTGACCCCGCACGGGGAGCCGGCCGGCCCCCAGATTCAGCAGATGATCGAGGCGGTGACCAGCCATCCGGGCACCGACGTGCGGCTCAGCTCTGAGGTCACGGCACTGTCGGGTGACCCTGGGTCGTTCACGCTCACCGTGCGCGGCCCGGCTGGCGAGCAGCCGGCGGAGTGCGGCGCGATCGTGCTCGCGACCGGCTTCACCCACTTCGACCCGGGCCGGGAAACACAGCTCTACGGGTACTACGAGTACCCGGACGTCATCACGCTGCCGGACCTGGAATCCATGCTGTCGCAGCACCAGGTCGTGCGGCCGTCGAACGGCCAGCCGCCGGAGCGCGTCTGCTTCATCCAGTGCGTCGGCAGCCGGGACCGGCACATCGGCAACGAGTACTGCTCAAAGGTCTGCTGCGGGGTGGCTTCCAAGGAGGCCATCGAGGTCCGCCAGCTGATCCCCGGTTCCAAGGTCTACATCTTCTACATCGACATGCGGATGTACGGCTACTGGGAGAACGAGATCTACTGGCCAGCCCAGGAGAAGCACCACGTCCAGTACGTCAAGGGCATGATCACCGAGGTCATCGCCAAGGGCGACCGGCTGCTGGTCCGCGGCGAGGACACCACCATGGGCCGCCCGATGGAACTCGAGATGGACATGGTGGTGCTCTCGGTCGGGATGGAGCCTTCGGCGGGCACCAAGCGGATGGCCAAGGTGCTCGGCGTCGGCCAGAACAAGTACGGCTTCATCCACGCGGTCGGTGGCCCGCTCGACACGGTGTCGACCAGCAGGCCGGGCATCTTCGCCTGCGGCGCGGCGCTGGGCCCGGCCGACCTGGAGGACACCGTGTCGTCGGCGGCGGCGGCCGCGATGAAGGCGGTCGGCTTCCTGCGGCAGCACGCCGGCACCGGCGCAAGCTGACCGGGCGGGCACCGATGACAGGGGCCGTTGTCGACACTCCCAGCGCCAGGGAGTTCCAGCGCGAGATCGCCAGCCGGGTCAGCCCCACCGACCTGGCGGCGATCGCCGGCGACCTCGACCGCAAGTCGCGGTCGCTGCGGGAGCTGCTCGCGCCGGGCGCGGACCGGCTGGACCGGGCCGCGCTGCGGCAGGTGCTGCGGTGGGTGTTCGCCACCCGGCGCCGCGCTGACGCGATCCTGGACGAAGCCGGCCCGGAGCGCCTCGGCGCCGCCATCGCCAGCCTGCTCGATCTCGGCGAGCCGGTGACGGCGCGCTTCGACCGCTTCGACGCGTTGGCTGTCGGCCTGCCAGGCGCCGGCTACGACCTGGCCGGGGAGCTGCTCCACTTCACCGATCCCGGCCAGTACTGGCTGTGGACGCGATGGCTATGGGACCCGGCCACCGAGACGGGCGCGCTGCGCCTGGTCACCACCGACGACATCGACCTAACCGAGGGCGCTGGCCGGGGCGAGATGTACCTGACGGTCGGGCGGGCCACCGCGTTCCTGGACGAGACCGGCAAGGCCGTCGGCTTCACCGGCGCCGGGCCCGGCCTGTTCGGCACCGATGTGTTCCTCGCCGCCGTGTACGGCGTCTACATGTTCACCGTGCTGCGGATGCGGATGACGCAGGAGTTCACCCGGCTGGTCCCCCCGCTGCCCGACCTGATCCGCCGCCTGCTGGGCGTCTACCACCTGGAGGTCTGACCAATGCCTATCGGAGGGCACAAGGTCCCGCCGCAGGCCGTGGAGAAGGAGACGGTGACCGTCGCCTCCACCATCTCCGGCCGCGAGGTCGAGCTGCCGGCCATGTGGAACCGGATGTTCGAGCCGCGGGTGCTGACCAGCATCGGCCCGGACGCTTTCGAGCCGATCAGCGCGCTGCCCGGCGCCGAGTCGCTGGAGTGGTGCTACGGCTGCGGCAAGTGCGTCCCGGTCTGCCCGGTGGACGTGGTCGGGGAGTACGCGCCACGGAAGCTGCACCGCAAGGTGCAGACCGGCACCGACCTGATGGCGGACCCGGACCTGTGGCTCTGCACCACCTGCGGCAACTGCCTGCGGGTCTGCCCCAAGGAGGTCGACATGATCCAGATCATGCCGGCCGTCCGCGAAAAGGCGCTGACCGACGGCGGCAGCGTCCCGGGCGAGTTGCAGGATGTGTTCGAGAAGACGTTCCGCTACGGAAACGCCCTCGGCGAGAACCCGCGCCGGCGCGCACAGTGGACCCGCAAAGCGGGCACACCGGTCCGCATCCTGGCCAGCGACCCGTCGCCGGTGGACGTGCTGTTCTACGTCGAGGACTACTGGAGCTACCATCCGCGCGGCCAGCAGGCGGCGCAGGCGTTCGCCCGGGTCGCCAACGCGCTCGGCATCGACTGGGCCATCCTCGGCCACGAGGAGAAGACCGTCGGCGACTCGCAGCGGCTCGCGGGCGAGAAGGGCCTGTTCGACTCCCTGGTTGAGGACGTCACCGCCACCCTGGCCAAGTACGAATTCGCCCGGATCGCGACCCCCGACCCGCACGCCTTCAACGCGCTGGTCAAGGAGTATCCCAAGCGCGGCCACGAGTTCGACGCGCTGCACTACACCCAGCTGCTGTCGCCGCTAATCGGCGAGATGCGGTGGGCGAAGGAGCTCGACCTCACCGTCACCTTCCACGACCCCTGCTACCTCGGCCGCCACAACGGCGAGTACGACGCCCCCCGGAAGCTGATCAACGCGATCCCGGGGGTGCGGCTGACCGAGATGGGCCGCTGCAAGCAGAACGCCTACTGCTGCGGCGGCGGAGGCGGCGGCATGTGGCTGGACGGGTTCAGCCGCGACCTGACCTCCGAGCGGCTGTCGGAGCGGCGGGTCCGGGAAGCCGCCCAGACCGGCGCGGACATGCTCGTGGTCTGCTGCCCGTACGAGGTGTCCCGGTTCGAGGACGCGGCCAAGTCCACCGGCAACGACCACCTGCGGGTCCGCGACATCATCGAGCTGATCGACGAGGCGATGGGACTGACCCCCGCCGATGCCTGAGGAACTGCGGATCATCGACTTCGGGCGGGTGAGCCCGCTGCGCTCGCAGACGACCTGGCACGCGGTCGCCTACGGGGTCAGCGAGGGCGCGCCGGCGACCCTGTCGTTCGCCCGCCCGTCCCATCCGTACGTGTGCGTCGGCTACCACCGCGACCTCGCCGAGGTGGACCGGGACTACTGCCGCTCCAACGGCCTGCCGGTCTACCGGCGGATGGTCGGCGGCGGCCCGGTCTACCTCGATTCCGGCCAGTTGTTCTTCCAGATCACGCTGCCCGCCGCCGCCGTCTCGCCGTCCCGGGTGGAGGCGCTGCGGGTGCTGCTCGCGCCGGCGGTGGCGGCGTTCCGGGCCGCGGGGGTGGACGCCCGGCTGGATGACGACGGCGAGATCTGCGTCGGGGACCGCAAGATCTGCGGGCACGGCGCGGGCCAGATCGAGGATGCGGTCGTGGTCTGCGGGAACCTCATCGAACGGTTCGACCACGAACGCGCCGCCGGCGTGCTCGCGGTGCCCGACAAGGAGCAGCGGGCGCAGACGCTGGACCTTATGCGCCGGTACGTGTCCGCTACAGCAGTGGATCCAGAACGGTTCCGTGCTTCGCTCACTACGGCCTACGCTGCCGCGCTCGGGCTCGCGCCGGTGTCCGGGAGCCTCACCAGCGCCGAGCGCGCCCGCCTCGCCAAGTTGGACGAACGGTTCAGCAGCGAGGAGTGGCTGGCCGGTCCCGCCAGGACCCCTTCCGCCCGCCCGCGTCAAGTGAAGGTGCGGGCCGGCGTGTGGACGTTCTCCGCCGTAAGCGGGCCCGCCTGGGTGGCCGCCAGCGTGGTGCGGGACGTGGTGACCGCAGCGCGGCTGCGCGCGCCGGGGCTGAATGGCCGCACCGAGGCGGCGCAGCGGGCGATTACCGGAGTGTCACTCGCACAGGTGTCGGGGGTGCTCGCCGGCTTCGGGGAGCCCGGCCGCCGGCTCGCCGCGGCCTTCGCCGCGGCCGACGGAAAGAGGATCTGATGACGAACGACACCAGCGCGCTGTTCCAGGTGGACGGGTTCCCGCTGGCGCTGGACCGGCTGTATCACCCCGAGACCCATATGTGGATCGCGCTGTCCGGGCCCGCCAGTGCGCCCACCGCGCGGATCGGCATAGACGCGCTCGGCGTGGAGACCAGCGGCACCCTCGCGCAGTTGTCGCTGCCCGACACCGGGACCGGGCTCGCGGCCGGCCGGCCGTTCGGGCAACTGGAGGCGGCGAAATTCGTCGGCCCGCTGGTCAGCCCGGTGGCCGGGACCGTGACGGCCGTTAACCACGCGGTCGCCGCTGACCCGGGCCTGGCCGAGCGCGATCCGTACGGGGAAGGCTGGCTGATCGAGGCGCGGCTGACCGGCCGGGTGTGCGAGCAGACCGGGCTGCTCGCGGACCCCGAGGAGATCAGGCAGTGGTTCGCCGCGAAGCTCGCGGACTACCGGCTCAAAGGCGTGATCGCCGGATGACCGCCATCAAGGCGTCCCTCCCGGCCGCCGCCACCGCGGCCGGCCCCGCCGAGGTGCGCAGGGCCAACTTCCCGGACGTCATGGACTTCTACGCGCCCGGCCTCAAGCGCTGGCAGACCCCGGAATGGACACCGGAGAACCCGCGCCGGTTCCTGCCGGTCTCGGTGACGGGGTCGGCCTGCGCGCTGTCCTGCGACCACTGCCAGGCCAAGGTGCTGGCCG
>Ga0306926_10010563_pt1 | contig 10216 bp, 12 predicted proteins | sample flu12Cox44000178_FD_203759 | JGI IMG/M metagenome (GOLD analysis project Ga0306926, IMG submission 203759) | Lab enrichment of tropical soil microbial communities from Luquillo Experimental Forest, Puerto Rico - flux8day.12C.oxic.44.000.178 (v2)... | ecosystem: Environmental > Terrestrial >... | reverse complement strand
CGCCGGCGGCGCCGGTGATTGAGAACTGCGGCAGCATCGCGGCGACCGCTACGCCCACCTCAGCGTTGGCCGAATGCAGCTGCTCGGCGGCGGCGCGTACGTCGGGACGCTGATCGATGATCCGCGACGGCAGGCTGACCGGCAGGTCGCGCGGCAAGTGGAGCGAAGTCAGCTCGAAGGTCTGCTCGAGTTCCTGATTCGGGAGCTTCCCGGCGAGTGCGCGCAGCAGGTCGCGGGTCTGTTCGAACTGCTTCTCGAGCGGCGGCAGCAACGCGCGGGCCTGCGCCAGCTGCGCCTCCTCGGCGGCCACATCGATGCGCATGGCGTAGCCCTGCGCGTACTTGTCGCGCAGAACCTGGAGGCACTTCTCGTAGTCATCGATGATCTGCCGGATAGCGGCGATCTGCGCGCGGATCGAGGCTTCCTGTAGCGCTGCCGCGACGACATTCGAGGCGAGCGTGAGGTAGGTGGCCTCGAGCTCGAAGTGCTGCATCTGCGCCTGCGCCTCGAGCGACTCGACCTTGCGTCGGTTGCCGCCGAAGACGTCCGGTGTGAAGCCTACCGTCAACTCCGCGGTGTGGTAGTTATAGATCAGCGGCTGCGCCGGTCCGCTGGGAGTGAGGTTCTGGCCGTTGCCCTGTACGCCGGGAGCCGTCGACGACGCTATGTTGCCCGAGACCTTCTGCCGCTCGAAGGCATAGTCCGCAGCTAGGGTCGGAAAGAAGTAACCGCGCTGCGCATAGACCTGCTCCTGCGCCTGGCGCAGCGCGGCCTGTGCGGCCGCGACGGTCGGATTGGCGCGGAACGCCTGCTGCACCAGCGAATTGAGGGCCGGGCTGCCGAACGCCTCCCACCACTTGAAGGGGACATCCTGCCCCGTGACCAGGCGCTGCGCATCCCCGCCCAGAACGTTCGTGGAAGCGGTGACCTCGGGCAGCGGTGTGGTGGTGAAGCCCGCACCCTCTGGCGCCGTCGGTCGATGAAAGTTCGGTCCCACTGCGCAGCCCGCCATGGCGGCTAGGGCGGCCAGGGCGGCAAGCCCGGGCGCGAGGCGGGAGTGGGCAATAACACACATGGCTGATCCCTGAGCGGTAGCGGTGAGCGAAGGGCGGCTGGTCTCGCGCCACCGCGGTCGCCCGGAGCGCCGGAGCAGTGTGGCGCACGCCTGCTTTCCGGGGCCTTGCGGCAAGATTACGGTTTGGAAAGGTCAGCGACGGAGGCGGCCGGCGGTCGCCTCCTGCGGATGTGCGCGATGCAGGCGACAGGTATTACCTCGGGGGTATTCAGGAGTGAGGCACGCGTGGGCCCACCCGCTACTTCTTCAGGTACTGATGCACGATTTCCACGAGCTCTTCCGCGGCCATGCTTCTCGGATCATCGCGCGAGGCTTTAGGGTCGACCATGTGCTCACGAATGTGATCCTCAATCACCTCGGCGATGAAGCCGTCGAGCGCGCCGCGACAGGATGTCGCCTGCCGCAGTACATCGGCGCACTCATCTTCAGCATTGACCGCGCGCTCGAGCGCTTCGACCTGCCCACGGAGCCGTCTCAGCCGGAGCAGGAGTTTCTCCTTCTCCTGTGCCACGTGTCCCATCATCTTCGCAGGCCTCCTCTTGCACCATAGTGAGGGGGGGTATACTATACCGCCCAGGTTAAAGCTGGTGCGGCGCATTCGCGAACCCTATCTCATTTCAGACGGAGATTTACCACACCTCATGGACCCACAACCTAGTCGTCCGACCAGCGACGCACGGGATGCCGCAGGGGCCAGCGTGCACTGCCGGCGGGTCGGGAGAACTGAGGCCCAGGCGAGAGCGAATGCCGGAGTAGAAGCGCTGGTCAGCTGATATCCCTGCAGTCATCCCTCCTGGGCTCGAGGCAAACGCCCGAGCATTGGAGGAACGCAAGATGGCTGCGCTTCACACCCTTGCGCGAGGCACTGGCTTTTCGCGCGCCTCGCCAAATCTACTTCCAGGCGCTACAGCGCGCCACGGAGCTCATCGCACAGGAGTCGCGACCGCAATCGGCGGAGCGATCGCCCAGGTTCTGGTGGGCCTTTGGTCGGTCCTGGCGCTCGGATTCCTTGTGCTGGTCCTGGCCGGGTTTTTCGCTCGGTAAGCCAAATGCGCCGTTCCGAAGCGCTCATGCCCCGCGGCCGCATGGCGATCGTGCTGCTGGTCCTGTTAGTCACTCACGCATCGCGTGTGCCGGCCAGCGACGGGTCTCCGGAGGTCGCCTCAGAACCTGTGAGCGATGACCGTTTCGTGGTGCACGGGCAGATAACTTACGTCGAGCAGCAGACGAACGCCTTCAATGCCCCCTACCGTGGACCGAACAGTCTTTCACCATCGAACGGCGCCGAGACCGTGGATGCAACTTTGTTGCTGGGCGCGCGACTGTGGTCTGGCGCCGAAGTCTGGGTGACGCCGGAGCTCGATCAAGGTTTCGGCCTCGACAACACTCTCGGTGTCGCGGGATTTCCCAGCGGCGCGGCCTACAAGGTGGGCGCCCATGAGCCGTACTTTCGTTTACCGCGGGCTTTCCTGCGCCAGACGATCGGCACGGGCGGTGGTGAGCCAGAAAGCATCGGGGACGCGCCCAACAAGCTGGGCGGGTCGCGCAGCCTCGATCGCTGGGTGTTCACGGCGGGTAAGTTCGCCGTGACCGATGTATTCGACACGAACCAGTTTGCACACGATCCGCGTGCGGACTTCCTCAACTGGGCGGCGATCGATACCGGCACATTCGATTATGCCGCGGACGCCTGGGGTTACACGCTGGGCGTGGCTGCCGAGCGCTATCTGGGGTCGTGGACCTACCGTGCGGGGGTATTTGACCTCTCCGACGTTCCCAATAGCGAAGCTCTCGAGCACGGCTTTCACGAGTTCCAAATGGATGCCGAGATCGAGAAGCGCTACCGGTGGTTCGGACAAACCGGCCGTGTGCTCCTGACGGTGTTTGACAGCCGCGGCCGGATGGGGCGTTACGAGGATGCCATTGCCCTGGCCGAGGCGACCGGCACGACGCCAAGTACCGCGGAGGTGCGTCAGTATCGCGGTCGCTGGGGCGCAGGTTTGAGTGTCGAGCAACCACTCAGCGACGACGTGGGCGTCTTCGCCCGTGTCGGCAAAGCGCAGGGGGATGTCGAGGTCTACGAATTCACGGACATCAACCGCGCCATCGCGATCGGCACCTCGGTCAAGGGCAGCGCGTGGCATCGACCCAACGATGTCATCGGTGTCGCGGCGATCGATAACCGGATCTCGGGAATATTCAAGCAGTATCTGAACCTCGGCGGGCTCGGCATTCTGGTGGGCGACGGCAAGCTTCCCCATCCCGGCGACGAGCAGATCCTCGAGACCTACTACAGCCTCGCGGCGCTCTCCTGGGCGCATATCACACTCGACTATCAGTACCTGAAGAACCCCGCCTACAACACTGACCGTGGGCCGGCCTCGATCTTCGCGGTGCGCCTACACGCGCAATTCTGAGAGTGCGGTGGCGAGCTCGCCGGGCATCAAACTTCATTGTGGATCTGAAAATGATGAACCGCGCGGCAGAAGAAATGATCCGCGCGGCCACGCGCCTGACTAATGGAGGCCCTGCGCCCGGCGCGCACCTGAATGCGGCGCACGTGGGTCACATCCAGTGTGCGCTCGGCACCATCCACCACGGCGATACCTGCGCCGAGCTTCGGTCCGATCCGTGGTCTGTGGATGGGCGTGCTGCGAGCCTACCTGCTCGTCGCCGCCGGACTCGTCCTGGTGCGAATCGGGCAACTCGTCGGTGGGCACTAAACGGGCAGGAGTTTTGTCAGGGAGCCCTGGGCAGCACCAAGATCTTCGATAAACCAAAGATCAGGAGTAGAACCGCCAGGCCGAGCAGACCGAGCCTGATCCGAAAGTCCTGAAACTGGGGGATGATCCCGCAAAAGAACAGGACCGTCGCCAGCATCACCGTGCCTAACACATACGTGTCAGCGTAGTGGTTTGCCCGGTGACCCGCCTCAAACAGCGCCTTGGCCTCGTTCTCCAGGTCGATTGCACGTTGCCCGTGCTCCGACCGGTAGCTGGGAAGCGCGAACGGCGTCGAGGGCGCCTGCGGATTAGTCAGCGGGTTTGTTGCGAGCCAGGCGTCGAAGACCACGCGGAACTGCGGCCGGAAGCGCTGGCGGTAGAATTGCTCCAGTTGATCGTTACCCGAAGCTTTGGCATTCGCCCACGCCATGAATCCCGCGATATCCAGACCGGTAAACTGTCCCGCTATGGTTGATTCGCGGGCGGACTCCACGCGCAGTGCGTTTGCCTGATTGTAGTTAGTCGCCTGAATTCCGCTCCACAGTGAAGCCTGGTACCCGCTCCAGGAGGTGACGACGCTGGCGAAGGCCAGAAGTATCGTCGCGGCAAATTCGGTCACGCGACGCTGCTGCTCCGTCAGTCCACTTGCCTCGGTCGGTCGATCGGTAGCTGAAATGCTCATGCTCTTTTGCCCCGGCATCGCCAGTGCAGGCGAAGCTAGCACAGCCTGAGTCCGGGCGACTTTAGCGCCCACCGCTCAGCGGCCGCTTTCGCTTCGAGTTGTCACAGGAAGATGGTAAAAGAAAAGACTTTCTGTCGGCCCTGAATACTTCCGATGAGCATCATCGAAGGGGGAAATGCATGAAAGTGACAGCACTCGTCTTTATGACCGTCCTCGTGGTGGGCGTCTCCACTGAAGCCGGTGCCCAGCGTCGTGAGGTCAATAGCCAGGTTGCCCAGGCGTGCAAAACAGAGCTCCAGCAACTCTGCCAGGGTCAGAAGGGCAAGGAGGCGGAGCAATGCCTGAAAAATAACGAGTCGAAGCTGAGTTCAGAGTGCAAGGGAGCAGTGTCCAAGACTGCAGCTCCGCGGCAGTAGTGCGCTTTCGAACAGACGCTTTTCGCAATACTTCGGTTGGAACGGGCGGCGAGGAGTCGTCGCCCGACCGCTTTGCGACTGTCTGACTACCAATTAAAGCCGATACCAACCGCAGGCCCGCTCATGCTCAGACTCGCGTTATTTTTCTTGAAGTCGTAGTCCAGGTACTTCCACACAACGAGCACCTCGCCCCAGCTGCTGAACGTGTAGCCGAAGCCTATGACGCCTTGCCAGGTGAACTCAGAGTTACCTGCACCAAGGTCAATGTAGTACGGCACGAACCATGCGTGCCGGGCACCCAGCATCGCGCGGCCTTTGAGTCCAACGACGGCATCCCAGTTGTTGGGGTTTGAATCCCCGGATCCCTGGCGACCCGGGCCGACAAAGGGGCCAACGTCGCCGCTGAACTGCCAGTTGAGATGCTGCTTCAGATCAAAGTCGCGCGCTCCCAAGAGTATGTCGACGGTAAGCTCGGGATCCGCGATGGCACGGTAGCTGCCGGTCAGTGTCCAAATGGTGCTCTTGACATCGAGTCCCAGATTCGCGGTAACGCTGGCCGGAATCATGACATTACCGATGGAGAAGGCTCGAGTCGCCGATTTCGATGCGCTCGCGTTCAGGTACATGATGTCCGTAAAAAATCCCCAAGGGCCTCTCCGCAGCTCGAAGGCTCCCATGCCAGCAATGTTGAGATTGTTGAGTATCTGATGGGGGTCGACGGTGATGTTCGTCGGGGTACCCGACGGAAACGTCGCCGATCCCCTGAGCGTGGGAAAGTATCCGTAAAGGATGGCGCCAAACTGCCATTGATCCGGCGGCGTCTGCGCCTGAGCCGGAAAGACGGCACAGCCAAGAAGAATCGCAGTGCCTTGTGCGAATACGCACGTTGCGTTAGATCTGCGGGTCATGGATGTTTTCCTGCGTGTATTGGCGCCTCACCGCGCCAGAGTTCCATCAGCGCTCAGCGCAAGACTGCCCTTCAAGACACGCTCCCACGCGCCAGCCGCTCGCGCGCCTTGGGAAGAAGTTATTTGAGTTTCGACCTAGGGCGCAGTCGCTCGAAGCGCAAATGTCAGCCGGATGTCCATCTTGCAGACGGCCGGCGTAGAAATGAAATCGGACCAAGGTCCGATCGACCCAACCTCGGTCGGTACGCACGCCAACAAGATGTCCGAGCTCGCGGGATCGCGGGATTGGAAAACAACTGGCAGTCGCAAGCTGTTCTAAGAAATCTCAAGAAAATACGGCAAGTTGTTGTTTTGACGCATAATTAGCTGTCAGGAGACCGTGTGTTAACTCGATGTCCAGGTTCAAGCCTCCGCCTGATCGCCACGACCTTGGCGCCGCGCGAAGGTCCGAAAGCGGGATTCGTCTACTGGGGTGGCAGGCGCGCCTTGATGTTCTTCAGCTCTTCCTTCAGTTGCCGCACCTCGTCTTCCAAGCGCTCGAGGCGGGAGGACGCGGGCGCCGAGCCCATCGAAGGCCCCGGGATCGACTCCTCCGTGAGCGCGGGAATCGTGACGGCTCCGCTGAACAGGTGCGCGTAGCGCGAATCGCGGCGACCGGGTTCGCGCGGCAGCCGCACGACGAACGGCCCATCCGCGCGGCTGGTCAGGCTCTCGAGCGCCGTCTCTACCTCCCCCACTTCGGAAAAGGGCGCCATGCGGGCCGCGCGGGTGCGCAGCTCTCCGGGGGTCTGAGGTCCGCGGACGAGCAGCTCGCAGACAATCGCGAGCTCCTGAGGCGTGAACTTCAGTGGCCCGAACTCGGTGTTGCAGAACCGGTGCTGGTACTTCGGTACCCGACTGCCGAAGCCTGACTTCTCGATTACGAAGTGCTTCCTGATCAGATGATCCACGGTGGTCTGGATCGCCGCCTCGTCCGCCGACATGACCGGATCACGGTTACTCTTTTGGTTACACGCATTGACCAGTGCGTTCAATGACAGCGGATACTGGTCGGGTGTCGTTATCTGTTTCTCGATGAGGCAGCCGATAACGCGTGCCTCGATTGGTGAGAGCTCAATGTTCATGGGCAGGGACTGGAAACGAACGGGAGCAGGGCTCGCCCTGCATGGGGGAGCCAACATACCACCAATCGTCTACAAAGGGTCGAAGCGGACAATGCGCGTGCTCACTCACATCAAGCGGCTGGACGATTGCTTCGGTCAATTGAGGCTTACAATGTCGGTACGCTGTCGGCGCGGTACTTGGAATGCGCTGGCGAGAGACAATGAATTTGGGAGGGCTCGCCGATGGTACGGTCCTTGATCCTGCTTACTGCCGCCGCACTGGGCTTGGCCGGGTGTGCGATCTTCAAGCGCACCGATCCTCCACAGGTGACGGTGGTGGGCATCGAGCCCGCAGCGAGCGGGGCGATCCAGGGTCTCGGGGCACACATGCAGCTCAAGCTGCGGGTTAAGAATCCGAACGACACGCCGATCGAATATGACGGCATTTCCGTAGAGATCGACGTGCAGAACAAGAGCTTCGCCTCCGGGATGAGCAATCAGAGCGGGACGGTGCCGGCATTTGGCGAAACCGTCATCCTCGTGCCCGTGGAAATCTCGTATATGGGATTGGCGGGGCAAGCGATGGGCCTGATGAGTGGCAAGTCCTTGGACAAGGTTACTTATGAGATGCATGGCAAGCTGAGTAGCACCTCCGGAGCGCTGGGATTCAAGTCAAAAGATGAATTGAATCTCGCCAACATCATGACTGGCGGAAAGTGAGCTCACCGCATACGGCTGGAGGCTCATCCGCGAGCTCGCGCTCCGGACGCGCTGTTCAAGCTGCGGACGGAAAGCGCCGAGGCGGTGGCGAGTTTGGCAGGGAATTCTTCGTTAGCTTGAGAGCTTCGACGCTAATTCGCTGCGTTCGTGGCTGTTGAGTTGCCAATACTCCTGGCATATCACGCAGTATCCCTCGATGGGGTGGCCGCGCCGTAGCAGCGTAGATAGCGCCCGGTCCGAATACCACTGAGCCCGTTCATCTCCGCATCTGGGACATGCCGACACGAACGGAATGCGTGTCACGGCCACGGTCGCCTGAGTCATCGTCGCCCCTCCCATCCTTAAAGGGACAATTTTGTTCGTGGTCCTTTGTAAGCGCCCCACCGCGCCGGCCCTCGCTGTAAGAATAGGCCATCTTTCGGGGCGATTGATGTAAGGGAGTGCCCGTACGGGCGCAGGGTTCTGTGGCGCCTGCCATCCGGCCCGCAGGCCCTCGCACGGGCTCATCCAAGCGAAGCAGCGGGCGGTGTAATCTCCGCCCGCCGTTCGCGGGTGGCCTTTACTTGAGGATCGCTTCCTGCGAGGTGCGTGAGCCGAGCACGGTGCGGATCTTGGCGCGGTCTGCCTCCGACTTGTTGGCCGCATCCACTGAGCCCTCAACCTGCGCGCTCACCTGCTCCAACTTGCCGCCCAGGTGATCGAGGGCCGCCCAGTTCTTGAACTCCGTGACCAGAATGATGTCGGGGTCCTGCGGATTGCGTGCCTCGACCACCAGCACACGCCAGCTCGTGATGAGCCCCGCGGCCTTGGCGGCTTCCTGCTGCTTCTTGTAGGTGGTCGCGAGCCAGTGCATGTAGTCGTCGAAATGACCATCGACAGTACGGATGTAGGAGGAATTGACCACGGGTCCGTCGGAAAAGTCGCGGCCGTCCGCGCCGGCGGGGCGGGCCGCGGTGGTGAGAACGAGCAGGGCAGCGGTTGCGCACAGCGCAGGAGTGAGTCTCGTCATTTGAATGTCCCCTAATGAGTTGATACTTGTTCGTCTTGCCTCAGATGCCGCGGGAGCGGGCTCAGCGGACACTGGGCGGTGGCTACGCTACGTCATTCGATGCGCGAGCGGCAACTGCAGATGAGAATCGTGTCATCGGCGGTCTCTTCAGCGACACGAAGAAGCCTGCCGAGGTGGTGGCGGGGAGGTGCTGCACCGCACAGAAATTGTGGCGCGAACCTGCCGCAACTCAATTGCGCGCTTGGGGCGTCCAGTTCTTCGGGTAGAGGATAAGGAGGCGGTTTCGTTCGTTGGCCGATAGCGGGAAGAACCGGGGTGTCTCCGACTGGAATGCATCTGGCCGACAGGACGCTGGCCGAGCGCACATCAGTAGCGTCGGATCCTCGTTGTGCTCAAGTCCCACCGCGTGCCCAAGCTCGTGCGCGATGACGTTCCGAAGGACATTCCCCGAAGCGCAAGAGATCAATACCCGCATGGTAGTTCAGCCGCAGGACCTCGTGGCTCTCCGGGTTGCGGTACCGCAGTCGAGCCCACCCCTGGGAGCTTGAGGCCTTTTTGGTGCGCGACTTTCAAACGCACCCCTGTCCGCGACCCGCAACATGCGAGCTGGCAGGATCTTGAACGGGATCGCGTGAGCTTCGGTGGGTTAACCGGATGGGTAGATGTAGTGCAACACCTCCACCGCCCCCGATTCCCTGAACGATTTCAACCGAGCCCCCATGCAGTTGAGCGACGCGCAGCACCAAAGCCAATCCCAAACCGGCCCCATCCGAGGCGCGACCCTCCTCCAAGCCCCGGAAAAACCGGTGAAATGCACGTCGCTTGCTCTGCGCGGTGAAGCCGGGGCCATCGTCGCGCACCGTGACCGTCACACGCTCCTCGTCGTGGACGACGTCGACTGCAACGGTCGTGCGCGCGAAGCGCAGCGCATTATTGAGCAGGTTTCGCAGAGCGATCGCGAGCGCGTCCTCGTCGCCCAGCACAGCCGAATCATCTTTTGAGGTAGTCATGCGAATGCCGCGAAGCTCAGCGGTCGCCGTGAACTCGCTGACGATCACCTGCATGAGATGCCCAATGTCAACCTCGCCGTCCCCGATCGACACACCGGTGCGAGCATCCAGGCGGGCGAGAGCGAGGATCGAGTCGACCATACGGGCGGCGCGATCCGTGGCGGTGAGTAATTCCGCGAGGGCGCAATCCGTTTCCGGTCGATGCTTCGATCTTCTGGCAATTTGCGCCTGCAAGCGCATGGCCGCCAGGGGATTTCGCAGTTCGTGCGCGGCATCTGCCGTCAAGGTACGCTCGTGAACGAGCGATTCATGAACTTTGGCCAGCAATCTGTCGATGGCTCGGGACACCGATTGGAGCTCCGTCGGTAGCCCCGTACCGTCCACCGACGTATCCGTCTCCACTACCAAATCGTCCAGGGCAGCTGCATAACGCACCAGCGGACGCGTGACCTTGCGGACGGTCAAGGCAACGACCAACACGAGCGCGATCATCAAGGCCGCTCCTGGGACCAGTAGCCGCGCTACCGAGGCGTGCATCAATTCGATGCGCCGCGCCATGGGCTGTGCGAC
>Ga0306926_10010561_pt1 | contig 10217 bp, 9 predicted proteins | sample flu12Cox44000178_FD_203759 | JGI IMG/M metagenome (GOLD analysis project Ga0306926, IMG submission 203759) | Lab enrichment of tropical soil microbial communities from Luquillo Experimental Forest, Puerto Rico - flux8day.12C.oxic.44.000.178 (v2)... | ecosystem: Environmental > Terrestrial > Soil... | reverse complement strand
GGCTGACAAAGTCGAGCCAGACCGACTGACCGTATTCGTTGAGTGTCCTCAAAGGATTGGCCATCACCACTACTCCTTGCGCGAGAGTTGCTGTTTGGCAGCCGCGTAGACGTTCTCCCCGGTAAATCCGAATTTGACCAGCAGCTCCTTCAACGGCGCCGAGGCGCCAAAGGTCCGCATACCGATAATCGTGCCACGCAGCCCGGTGTACCGTTCCCAGCCGAGGGTGGAAGCCTGTTCGACTGCGACCCGCCGTGTTACATCGGGCGGCAATACCGAGGCGCGATAAGCGTCGTCCTGCTGTTCGAACAGCTCCCAAGACGGCATGCTGACGACCCTCGCGGCGATCCCCTCGGCGACCAGCTTCTCATAGACCTCGACGCAGAGTCCGACCTCGCTGCCCGTCGCCATAAGGATAATATCAGGTTTCCCGTTCGGGGTGTCGGCGAGCACGTAGGCGCCGCGCCGCACCCCGCTCGCCGGTGCGAAGCGGGTGCGGTCAAGTGTCGGCAAGTTCTGCCGGCTCAGAATCAGGCAGACCGGCTCGTGTTTGAGTCCGAGGGCGACGCGCCACGCCTCGGCAACTTCATTGGCATCGGCCGGCCGCAACACGATCAGCCCCGGTATGCCGCGCAGCCCCACCAGCTGCTCAACCGGCTGATGCGTGGGCCCGTCTTCGCCAACCCCGATCGAGTCATGCGTAAAGACGTAGACGACCGGGAGCTCCATGATCGCGCTGAGCCGGATCGGCGGCTTCATATAATCGGAAAAGATCAGAAAGCCTGAGCCAAACGGTCGCAATTTCGACAGCGACAGGCCGTTGCAGATCGACCCCATCGCGTGCTCGCGGATGCCGAAGTGAAAATTGCGGCCGGCATAGTCGTCCGCCTCGAGATCCCCGGCACCTTCGAAAGCGAGCCGCGTTTTTGTCGAGGGCGCGAGATCGGCGGCCCCGCCAAGAAGCCACGGCAGACGCGGCGCGATCGCATTCAGCACTCGACCCGACGAGTCGCGGCTGGCGATGCCGTTGGTGTCGGCAGGGAAGACCGGAATGTCCTAGTCCCAGCCTTCGGGAAGGTCGCGCCGCTGCATGCGCTCGCACTGGTCGGCGAGCTCGGGGTAGGAATTTCTATAGCGCTCGAACAGCGCCATCCACTCGGCCCGCAGCTTCTTCCCGCGAGCCCCCATTTTCTCGGCGAAATGCTCGTACACGCCCTCGGGAACGAGAAATTTTGCTTCCTCGGGCCAGCCATAAGAGCGTTTGGCCAGCCTGACCTCTTCCTCGCCCAACGGCTCGCCGTGAGCGCCCGAGGTGTCCTGCTTGTGCGGCGCGCCGTAGCCGATGTGGCTCTCGACGATGATCAGGCTCGGGCGGTCGTCGATGCGCCTGGCGATCGCAATCGCGTCGGCGATGCGCTCGCGGTCGTTGGCGTCGCTGACCCGCTGCACGTGCCAGCGATAGGCGAGAAACCGCCCGGCGACATCCTCGGAAAAGGCGAGGGCGGTGTTGCCTTCGATCGTGATGTGGTTGCTGTCGTAGATCCAGCAGAGGTTGCCGAGCTGCAAATGGCCGGCGAGCGAGGCGGCTTCGCTGCTGACCCCCTCCATCATGCAGCCGTCGCCGCACAGCGCGAACACGTCGTAATCGAACAGCGTGAAGCTCGGTCGGTTGAAATGCCGCGCGAGCCAATCCGCCGCGATCGCCATGCCGACGCTGGTGGCGACCCCCTGGCCGAGCGGTCCGGTCGTCGTCTCGATGCCTGAGGTCAAATGGTATTCGGGATGACCCGGGCACTTGCTGTCGAGCTGGCGAAAATGCCGCAGATCGTCGAGCGATACGGTCGGCGTACCGAGCCGCTCGTAATTCTCGTCAACCGATTTGACGCCGGTCAAGCGCAGCATCGAATAGAGCAGGGTCGAGGCATGCCCGGCGGACAGCACAAAGCGGTCGCGGTTCGGCCAGATCGGATCCTCCGGATCGAACCGGAGGAAGTCCTGCCACAGCGTGTAGACGACCGGCGCCATCGCCATCGGCGTGCCCGGATGACCCGATCTCGCTTGCTGAACCGCATCGATGCACAGGGTGCGAATGGTGTTGACGCAGATTTCGTCGATCGAACCGCGCGGCGCCATCATGCTCGTTCCCCTAAAGCTCGCATCGGTCAAACGAGTACGCCAAGGGCGTGCTCGGCAAACAGATGAAGGAGCGGCGCTCCGGGTTCCCGCTGGCTGCACTCAACGGTTGCGTCGAAGCTTGGAGGCCGCTGCACCTGCAGCAAATCTACAGCAAAATTTCTCCTCAAGGTTGCAATGGTCCTTCGGCCGGTGGAAGCCGTCCGGTGACGAACCGCCGCCTCGCACCCAGCCCTGGAGGATTTGGTGGCCGGGGTATCGGAGAACATAGGTGTGGCGCCTTCCCGCTTACGGCAAGGTGCCCGCCTCATTCGGGGAAGCTCCAGCAAGCCTGCTCGAAGGAGGCCGGCCGCAAGCTCAGCCGGAGCCTTCGAGACTCGCCCGGAAGATTATTGGCCCGCTCGGCCCCGCGGCGGATGAGCCGCCGGCCGGTTCGAGCGAGACCTCGAGCTCGCCCTCACCCGCCAGCAGGCGCGCATTCTCGGGGGTGACCGCGATCACCTTGCGCTCCGATCGGGGCAACAGCCCGATAGAGTGGGGAGCGCCGGCGTCGGATCCCAGGAGCCAGAGCTGGTAGACATGGTCCGCCGGGGCGATTTGGGGGCGCAGACTGTCGGCCGCGATCTGGCGGGCGGCGCGCGCGAAGCGGATCGCCCAAACCGGGTGCTGCTCGGCATCACGGACGACGGCGATGACCGGCATAGCGGAAAAATCCGGCGGGTCTCGAGCGATTATCGCGGCGACCAGCAGGGCCAGCGACAAGGTGGCGAGGACCACTGTTGCGCGACGCCAGAAGATAATGCTGTCCCACAGTCGCGCGCGCACGGGACGCTAGCCCCTGCGCGGATCGAGCGCGTCGCGCAGGCCGTCGCCGAGCAGGTTGAACGACAGCACCAGGCTGAAGATCGCCGAGCCCGGCCACACCGCCATCCACGGCGCCTGCGAGAGAAAGCGAGTGGCGGTGTTGAGCATGCTGCCCCAGCTCGGCGCCGGGGGCTGTTGGCCGAGACCGAGAAACGACAGCGCCGCTTCGGCGATGATCGCGGCGGCGATCGCCAGCGTCGCCTGGACCAGGATCGGGGCCAGGACATTCGGCAGAATATGGCGCAGCATGATGCGGCGATGCGGATTGCCGACGGCGCGCGCCGCCTCGATGTAATCCTCGTGCCGGACGGCGAGAACTTGCCCACGGGTGAGCCGCGTGAAAATCGGGGTCTGCACCACCCCGATTGCGATCATCGCGTTGATCAGGCTCGGTCCGAGAAACGCGGCGAGGGCGATGGCGAGGATCAGGAACGGAATCGCCAGCATCGCGTCGACGATCCGCATCACGAGACCATCGACGACCCCGCCAAGGTAGCCCGAGACGAGACCGAGCGGCACCGCGACGGCGAGCGCGATCGACACCGAGACGAGGCCCGCCATCAGCGAAGCACGCGCCCCCCAAATGACTCGCGAGAGGACATCGCGGCCGAGGTCGTCGGTGCCGAAAAGATGCATGGCCGAAGGCGGCTTGCGCACCAGGCGCCAATCGGTGGCGAGCGAGTCGTAGGGCGCCAGCAGTGGTGCCGCGAGCGCGATCACGGTGAAGAAGAGGACGACAGCGAGCCCGACAAGCGCCACGCGCCGCCTCGCCAACCGGCGCAACGCGAGCCGCCACGGCCGCTCGCCGGCATCCGCAGAGGCGGTGTCGAGGATGCCGGCGGTCATCCGCGCAGCCTCGGATTGACCGCCGCATACGCCACATCGGCGAAAAGATTGAGCAGGATGAAAGCGAGCGCCGTGCACAGCACAACACCCTGCACGACCGCGTAGTCGCGGTTGAAGACCGCATCGACGATCAATTTGCCAAAGCCGGGGATCGTGAAGACTTGCTCGGTCAGCACTGCGCCCGACAGCAGCTCACCGAATTCGAGGGCCCCAAGCGTGATTACCGGCAACAGCGCATTGCGCAGCGCGTGGTGCAATACCACCCGCGTTTCGCTCAACCCTTTGGCACGCGCGGTGCGGACGTAGTCGGCGCTCAGCACTTCCAGCATTGCGCTGCGGGTGTGACGCATCAATACCGCGGCGATGCCGTTGCCGAGCACAAAGGCCGGCATGATCAGGGTCGCGAGATTGCGCGACAGGCTCTCGGCGGGCCTGACAAAGCCCGAGGCCGGCAGCAGCCCCAATTGCACCGAAAACAGCAGGATCAGCAGAATCCCGAGCCAAAAATTCGGGATCGACCGGCCCCACAGTGCCACCATTGTGGCGGCATAATCGGTAGCCGAGTCGTTTTTTACAGCGGCCAGGATCCCCATCGGCAGCCCAATCGACACGGCGACCACAATGGCGAGCGCCGCCAGCTCCGCTGTCACCGGTAGCTTTTCAAGGACGAGGTCGCGCACCGGGCGCTTGATGCGGATCGACTCGCCGAGATCGCCCGACAATACTCCCTTTGCCCACAGTAAGTAGCGGGTCGGCAGCGGCTCCTCGAGATGATATTTCTGACGCAAAAAGGCGATCACCGCCGGGTCGCGCTCCTCGCCGGCCAGAGCCACCGCGGCATCGCCCGGCAGCAGCTGTTGCAATCCGAAAACCAGCAGCGACACAAAGAACAAGGTCGGCAGGATGAGCGCCAGCCGGCGCAACAGGAAGGTCGTCATCGGCCGAACGGCCGAGAATTGGAGTTGGAGACCATTTCATTCACGACCCGGGTCCGCACTACGCCCGCCTGCCTGCCCCTAATGAATTTCCCACGGCTAAGCGAGCCAGCCCGTCACGCTGCCTCCATAGGAGTGCCGAGCAAACGGGCGCTCGTCGCCATTTTTTCCTCGAAAGTCAGAAAAGCCGCCCCGACCCGTTGCGCCATCGCGATGTTGAGCACATCGGCGGTGCGCAGATTGAGGTCGAGCCGCCGCAGAAATGCCTCTGCCGCCGATACATCTGCCGCTTTTGTCTGCTCGCGCCTTGGGGCGCGCGCCGCCCACGCGTCGAAAGCCGAAAATCCGGATCGCGCCTCATCGGGTGTGATCTCGCCCGTCCGGACGCGGCGCGCGATGGCGGAGGCAAATTCAGCTGCAGCGAAATCGCTGACGACCAGCACGGGCTTCTTGGTCCGCATAAAGGTATCGGCGCGGCCCGTCAGCAGGTCGTCGGTCAGCAGTGCGACCAGAACACTCGCGTCGAGATATACTTCACCGCTCCTGCTCATCCCGCAGCTTGGTCAACAGCAGACCGGCGTCTTCCGCGGCCTGAGCTCTGCCGATCCGACGCTCCGCGAGCCAGTCCAAGTCGGCTGGCGACACCGGACGCGCCGGCTCGGGGATGGCTTTGAGCGAGACCACGGGACGTCCGTGGCGGGTGATCACCACGTCCTCGCCGTCGAGGGCCCGGTCGATCAGTTCCGAGAGCTGGTTCTTGGCTTCAGCAACGCTGTGAGTGCTCATCGATTGAATATAGCTATGATATAGCTAAAAATCCAACGTCAACCGTCTCAACCCGTCGCGGTCGACGGTTCACTGCAGCTGCAGCCCCTGCGGGCGGATCAAGCCATCCGGGTAAGGGATGAGCCCGGACAGCCTGGCGGTGGAGGCGCACAGCCATTTGGCATGGTAGAGATAGATTATCGGCAGGTCGCGCAGGATGTGCTCGGCGACAACGCGATAATGGGCAAGCCGATCCGCTCGCGGTTCAACCGCACGTGCCGCATCGAGTTCGCGATCGACCTCGGGGTTGCAATAATGCCCGTCGTTGAAGGGCGAGTTGCAGGTGACGAGATTATAGATGTTGCCGTCCGGGTCGACCCGCCCAGTCCAGCCGAGCAGAAAGGCTTCGAAATCGCCCTTTGAGGCGAGCTGTAGGGCGGACGCGAACTCGGCCGCTTGGATGCGGATGTCGAAGCCTACTTCCTTGGCCATGGCCTGGACGACTTGGGCGGTCTGCAAAACCACCGGGTTATTCGTCGCCATCAACGAAACGACCGGATTGGTTGCGCCCGCGGCGGCAAGCAAGGCTTTGGCTCGTCCAACGTCGCGCGCCGGGATCGGCAGTTCCTTAACGTAATACGGGTTCCCCGGCGAGACCCATTGGTTTCCCGGCTGGTACTCACCGTTGAAAACGACTTGGTTGAGCGCTTCGCGGTCGATCGATAGCTCCAGCGCCTGGCGCACGCGGGCATCACGCCCTAACGGCGCCTTCGAGTGCTCGCCGTTTCCGACGTTGATCGTGATCCCTGAATAGCCAATTCCGTTTATTGCGGCGATCTGGAGGCGCCGGTCTTTGCGAACATTGTCGAGGTCAGTCGGAGCCACTTGCTGGATCATGTCGAGCCCGCCCGATTGCAGGTTGGCGAGCCGTACCGTGTTATCCGGGATCGGAAGATAAATGATGCGGTCGAGCTTGATCTTGTCCCTGTCCCAATATTCGGCAAAGCGCTCGACGACGATGCGATCCTGAGCGACGCGCTCGACGAATTTGAACGGACCGGAGCAAACCGGGCGCGAACCAAAATTCTCACCCGCCGCCCGTGCTGCCTTGGGTGATACCATCGTCCCGGCAGGTCCGGCTAGTTGGGCGAGCAACGGCGCGAAGGGCGCCGACAGCACGAGCTTGGCCGTGTGGTCGTCGATTATCTCGGCGCGACTGATCGCACTGATGTCGCTCTTCCGGGTCGAACCCGGCATCGTCAAATGCCGCTCGATATTGTATTTGACCGCGGCTGCGTCGAAAGGTTCGCCGTCGTGGAATTTGACACCGGGGCGGAGGTTGATCACCAGCCCTTTTTTGTCGTCCGTCCACTCCCATTTCGTGGCGAGTTGCGGCACGATCTCCAGTTCAAGGCCGATATCGAATAGCTTGTCGCACAGCGCGGTACGGACGACACCGCTCACAAAAGTCCGGGACAGCGTCGGATCGAGGGTATCCGGGTCCTCGGCAAGTCCAATGCGCAATGTCTGCGCTGCCGCCGCGCTGGCGACCAGCGTCAATCCGGCCAACCAAGCTGCGACCAGTGTCCGCCCATTTATCATTACGGTCCCTCCCCGTTCGTGTTTTTCGAGCGTAACCCCTTGGAGCGGTGCATTGCTCACTGCAGCTGCAACCCTTGCGGGCGGATCAGACCATCGGGCAACGGCGAGAAGCCGGTCAGCTTGTTGCTGAACGCCCACAGCCACTTCTGATGATAGAGATAGACGATCGGCAGGTCGCTGAGGGTGTGCTCAGCGACATTGCGGTAATCGGCGAGGCGCTCGTCGGGGGTCGCGACGCTGCGCGCATCATCGAGCGCGCGGTCGACATCTTCATTGCAGTAGCGGCCCGGATTGAGACCCGGTGGGGCCTTGCACGCGACGAAATTATAGATGTTTCCATCGGGGTCGGTGCGCCCACTCCAACCGATCGAATAGGCCTCGAAATCGCCTTTTGTGGCTAGCTGCAGCGACGATGCGAACTCGGTCGCCTTGATGCGGATATCAAAGCCGCTCTCGCTCGCCATGGCCTGAACGACCTGGGCGGTTTGCAGAGCCTCCGGGTTGTTGACCGCCATCAGCTCGATCACCGGCTTGGGCGCGCCCGCCGCGGCGAGCAGGGCCTTGGCCTTGCCGACGTCGCGTCCCGGGACCGGAAACTCTTTGAGGTAATACGGGTTGGAAGGGGCGACCCACTGGTTCCCCGGCTGGTACTCGCCGTTGAACACGACCTGGTTCAGAGCCGCACGGTCGATCGACAGCTCGAGCGCCTGACGCAGCCGCGCATCCTGCCCCAATGGCGTCTTCGCGCGCTCGCCATTGGCGACATTGACGGTAATGCCGTTGTAGCCGAGTCCGGTGATCGAGGCGAGCTTGAGGCGGGGGTCCTGGCGCACCGTGCCGAGATCGGTCGCAGCGGTGCGCTCGATCATGTCGAGCCCACCCGACCGCAGATTGGCGAGCCGCACTGTCGAGTCCGGGATCGGCAGAAAGACGATGCGGTCGAGCTTGATCTTGTCCTTGTCCCAGTAATCGGCAAAGCGCTCGAGGACGATCCGATCCTGCGCGACGCGCTCGACAAATTTGAACGGACCGGCGCAAACCGGGTGCGAGCCAAAATTCTCGCCCGCCGCCTGCGCCGCCTTGGGCGACACCACCATGCCGGCGCGATCGGTCAATTGGGCCAGCAATGGCGCAAAGGGTGCCGACAGCGCTAGCTTGACGGTGTGGTCGTCGATCACCTCGACTTTGGTGACTGCGCTGATCTCGGCCTTGCGGTTGGAGCCCGGCATCGTCAGATGGCGCTCGATGCTGAATTTGACCGCCGCGGCATCGAGCGGCTCGCCGTCCTGGAACTTGACACCCGGGCGAACCTTGATGACCAGGCCCTTGTTGTCATCGGTCCATTCCCACCCGGTGGCGAGCTGTGGCACGATTTCGAGCTCGGGGCCGATGTCGAAGAGCTTGTCGCATAGCGAAGCAAAGACGATGCGGCCGACAAAGGTGCGGGCGAGGGTCGGGTCGAGAGCGTCAGGGTCCTCGGCGAGCCCGATGCGCAATGTCTGCGCCGCGGCCGCTCCCGTCCACAGGATCGAGGTCACTGCGATAACGCCGCCGGCTGCGATTTGTCTCCACCACTTGGTCATTCCGGTCTCTCCCTGTTTCCGCTGACCTCGACACGGCTCCATCGCTGCATGCGGGCGGCGCTCCCAACCTAGTGTTTCGACAGACAGGCAATTCACCGTTTCGTCTTGGCCGGGCTTGACCCGGCCATCCACAAATTGCGGCGGTTCTTGCCGTTTGCGTGGATGCCCGGCACACGGCCGGGCATGACATTAAGCTGGGGCTGTGATTCATCTGAGTCGTCGATCTGAGCACTAGGATAACATTGCCTTTGAGGTTGGGGAGCGAAACGATGCTGGTAAATGGGGTAAAGCGGGTGGGGGTGATCGGGGCCGGCATGGTCGGTGTGTGCACGGCGAGCTGGTTGCAGCGCGACGGCCACAGCGTCTTTCTTGTCGAGGCCGGAGAACCGGGCCACGGCGCTTCCTTTGGCAATGCCGGCTGCTTCAACGGCTCTTCGGTGACCGCGATGTCGATGCCCGGGGTGATCAAAAATGTGCCGCGCTGGCTCCTCGACCCGCTCGGGCCATTGTCCTTGCGCTGGAGCTACCTGCCGACGATCGCTCCTTGGCTCGTGCGTTTCATGCGCGCCGGCGCCCCGGAGAAGGTGCATGCCCAGGCCCGCGCCTTGCGCCCGCTAGTCGGCCCGACCCTCGAAGCCTTGAAGCCGCTGGTCAGCGCCGCCGGCGCCGAGGATCTCGTCCACCGCCTCGGCCACCTCTATGTCTACCGCTCGGCGGAAAGCCTACAGAAGGACCGCCACGCCTGGGAATTGCGGCGCGAGAACGGGGTCGAGATCGATCAATTCGACGCCGATGAATTGCGCCAGCTCGAACCGGCTTTGTCGCGCGATTATGTCCGCGGCATGCTGGTGCGCGAGAACGGACACACCTCGAACCCGCTCAAGCTCGTCGAACGCCTGCTCGCGCACTTTCTGCGCTCCGGCGGCGAGATTGTCCGGGCACAGGCCCACGGGTTTCGTCTCGACGGCCGCCGGCTCGCCGCGATCCAGACCGACACTGGCGATCTGCCGGCCGATGCCGCGGTCATCTGCGCCGGCGCTCATTCGAAACCGCTCGCCGCCGCACTCGGCGACCGGGTGCCGCTCGAAACCGAACGGGGCTATCACCTGATGATATCGGATCCCGAGAGCATGCCGCGGATCCCGACCGCTGATGCCGACGGCAAGTTTGTCGCCACGCCGATGGAGACGGGGCTGCGCTTTGCCGGCACCGTCGAGCTCGCCGGTCTCGCCGCACCGCCCGATTGGCGGCGCGCCCGAATCCTGCTCGCGCAGGGCCGCAAGATGCTGCCCGGTCTCGCCGCCTCCCACCCGGAGGAGCGGATTTCGGTGTGGATGGGCCATCGGCCGAGCCTGCCCGACTCGTTGCCGGTCCTCGGTCCGTCGAGCGCCTCGCCCGACGTCGTCTACGCCTTCGGCCACGGCCATGTCGGGATGACGGCGGCGCCGATGAGCGGCAAAGTTATCGCCGATCTCGTTGCCGGCCGTCC
>Ga0306926_10010558_pt1 | contig 10218 bp, 6 predicted proteins | sample flu12Cox44000178_FD_203759 | JGI IMG/M metagenome (GOLD analysis project Ga0306926, IMG submission 203759) | Lab enrichment of tropical soil microbial communities from Luquillo Experimental Forest, Puerto Rico - flux8day.12C.oxic.44.000.178 (v2)... | ecosystem: Environmental > Terrestrial > Soil... | reverse complement strand
CAGGGCGCCGAGCTGGTGGTGCTCGGCCCGGACGGCCGGGCACGCGGCCTGCACCCGGGTGAGCCGGGGCTTGGGCTCACCGGTTCCCCACGACCAGGTGTTGCGGAACCACAGCGTGGGCAGCACGTGCAGCGCGGCGTCCCGGTCGGAGCGGTTGTGCACGGTGACGCGGCACAGGATGTCCTCGGGCGCGGCCTTGGCGTGCTCCACCTCGACGTCGAAGTACCGGCCGTCGTCGAACACGCCGGTGTCGATGAGCTCGTACTCGAGTTCCTGCCGCGACCGGGCCCGGTTCACCGCCACCAGGCCGGCGTAGGGGAACTCGGCCTGCGGGTACTTGTAGAGGTAGCGCTGGTAGCTGTGCGTCGGCAGGTTGTCGAGGTAGAAGTAGTACTCCTTGACGTCCTCGCCGTGATTGCCCTCGGCGTTGGTCAGGCCGAACAGGCGCTCCTTCAGGATCGGGTCCCGCTCGTTCCACAGCGCGAGGGCCAGGCACAGCCGCTGCTTGTCGTCGCTGATTCCGGCCAGGCCGTCCTCGCCCCACCGGTAGGCGCGGGACCGCGCCTGATCGTGCGTGAAGTACGACCAGGCATCCTCGCTGTCGCTGTAATCCTCCCGGACCGTCCCCCACTGGCGCTCGCTCAGGTACGGCCCCCAGGCCCGCCACGGAACACCGGTCCGGGCCTCGTGCAGCCGCCGCTCCTCCGCGGTCAGCGTGGCCGGGTCGGGCAGCGCAGCAGGCTCGTGATCATCGCTCATGCCCCGATTGTCGCAGTCGGCCGGAGACCTGTGATCACCCAGACGGAGTGGGCGGGCCCGGCGGGCAGCGCTAGGGCGGCTCCGCCGGAGCGGGCCGTCTGCGGCTTACCGCGCGTGCGCCCCGGCGAGCGCGAACGCGAGCAGCGAGTTGGCCGTGTAGTCGTCGGCGGGCTCGACCGACGGCCAGCTGACCACGTTGTCCTCGTAGGCGGCCGTGGCCGTGTTGAACGCCTTGTAATGGCCCGCGCGGCAGGCCTTCATCCCGGTGACGCTGCCGAGGCCGACGAAGTTGCCCGGGCTGCTCGGGCCGTCGGTCGTGGCCCCGAGCTGGATGTCGCCCCGTCCGGTCAGGGAGCCGGCCAGGTTCGCGATCTCGCTCTGCATGCAGTTCGGGAACGTGCTGCCGGCCCCGACCACGAACGAGCTGCCCCAGCCGTTGGCGCCGAGCGCGAAGTTCAGCTGCTGCTGCGCGAACGACCGGTAGGCGTCCGAGCCGCCGTACCGCTGGTACAGCGCGTTGGTGATGAACAGGCCGAACGCGTGCGGCGAGGCGTCGCTGTTGCCCAGCGCCGAGCCGAGCTGGAACGGGTCGCCCTGGGCCCACCGCTCGCCGAGCCGCAGCTGCGCGGCGAGATCGCCCAGCAGCGCCGACGGGGCGATGACCGGCCGCAGCGGCGCCTGCCGCATGGCCTGCAGCAGGTCGGCCTCGCCGAGGGCGCCGTTGTCGTACAGGTTGAGGGTGTCCCCGCCCGCGGGGTGGCCCTGCGCGATGTACGCCCGCGCCCACCTGGCCGCGGCCTGCAGATCCGCGCCCAGCGCCGGGCCCCGCGTGCGGAGCGCCTCGTCGGCCAGCGCGATCTCCGCGGCGCCCCAGAGCATGTCGCTCTTCCACTCGGTGCCCGGGTAGAAGTCATGGGGGAAGGTGGTGACGAGCGGGCCGACCTTCGTCGTCTTCGCCATCGCGTAGATCCCGCGGGCCAGGGCCAGCAGACGCTCGGCCCGGGCCCGGTCGGTCCGCGCGGCGAGCTGGGCGCCGAGAGCGAAGTCAGCGGCGAACCGCCCGGCCAGGTCCGGGTCGATCGGCTTGCCCGGCGGCGCGGCCGCGAACACCGGCCGGTACTTGACGAAGTAGGCGCTGGGGCCGGGGTTGCCGCCGCGCTTGACGTTCATCCGGTCCTCCCGCTGCGGCAGGAACCAGAAGTTGTAGTCCCCCTGGATCGTGTTGCTGGCGTTGCCGGTGCCGATGCCCACCTGGACGTACAGGACCTTCCGCGCGGGCCGCCACAGCTTCTGCAACCAGCTGAGGCCGAAGCTGGCCTCGGGCAGCAGCGTGCGGTACTGGCCGGGGAAGTCGCGGGCGGCGATCAGCATCAGCCCGTCGGAGTAGCTCGCGGTGTAGCCGAACTTCTCGTAGCCGCCGCCGGCGTCGAACCAGCCGCCGGCCACGTTGACCGGGCCGCCGGTCCGGGTCAGCTTGCCGAGCAGGTTGTCGTTGCTGTCGTAGCGGGGGTCGGAGTACACGTACGCGCGGCGGTCGGTGAGGTTGGCCGGCTTGCGGTCCAGGACCGAGGACACGACGTCGGCGCCGTCCCGCTCCGAGGTGAAGTACCGCACGGCGTTGGCCACCAGCCCGTGATAGAGGTCCTGGGCCCCGGCGATCTGGAACGCCGGGGAGACCGCGGACGGCGGGCCGGAGATCTCGACCCGGTAGCGGCCCGGCCGCCGCACGGCCGAGAAGTCAAGCTGGTACACCGCTTTGTAGAGGCGATTCCACCGCCCGACGTCGTCGGCCGACCGGCCCCGGTAGACCACGCCGCGGGCGCCGACGACCGCGAAGCTGACGCTGCCGACCGCGCGCGGCAGCATGGCGAAGGCCACCTTCGGGCTGCCTGGGGTGTATCCGACCTGGTCGACCCGCACGACCGGGGCGGGGAGCGCCGCCGCGGCCGCGGGAGCGGTCGAGGTCGCGAGGGTTGCTGCCGTGGTGAGGGCCGTGGCCAGGGCCAGCCAGCCTGCTGCCGCGTGTCTCATCAGCCGACCTCCAGCGAGTCGCCCGGAGCGAGACCGTCCCAAGTTAATTAGGAAAGTTACCAAACAATCATGGGCAGCCGCCAGCAGCGACACCGGATCGTGACGATGGGCCGGCCGGGCTGGTATGACGCGGAGGCCTGACGCGCCGGAGCCGGGCCGCGCCTCAGGTCGGGCGGTGCTCTACCGGCAGCCCCAGCGCCCGGACCAGCTCGGCCAGGCTGGCGAACCTGGCCCGGGCCGGCAGCGCGGATACCAGGTCGAGCAGCCGCTGGTCCGCTCCCCGGTCCGTCAGGGTCTCCAGCAGGTGCGCCCGGGTCGCCGGGAAATCAGTCCGGTCCAGCTGACGAGCCAGGTCGCTGCGCAGCTCGACGCCCGCCCAGTCCTCCCCGGGCGGCTGGCCGGCGAACCTGCCCTCCTCGGCCCAGACCGCATCCGGCTCGCCCTCGTCCGCCGCGTCCTCGTCCGGCCACTCCGTGCCGTGTTCCTGCAGCTCGCGGCGATCCTGCTGCTTGATCGCGTCGTCTTCCGCCGGTCCGTGCGTTCCGCTGATCTGCTCGCTCATCGGCCTGCCTCGCTCGGGCGGACGGCCCGGGCGAACCCCAGGCCGGCTGGCGCTAGCCAGGATCCAGGCTAACAATGAACTCCGTTCATCCGTAGATCGCGCTCGGGGCGCGGGGCGTCGAGGGGAGGATGGGCAAGGCTCAAAGGGGAAGCCGGCGAAGGGAGGCCCACGGTGCACCTGGTGCGTTCGGTGGAGGTGCCGCGACATTCCGTAGCCCGCCTGGAGCCGGTGATCGGCGGGGAGCGGCTCGCCCGGCTGGTCCGGGCGGCCGGCCAGTTCCAGCGGCAGCTGGCCGGGCGCACGGTCTGGAACGTCAGCTCGACCGCGGTCGGCGGCGGGGTCGCGGAGCAGCTGTACGTGCTGCTCGGGTACGTCCAGGATCTCGGCATCTCGGTCCGCTGGGAGGTGATCACCGGTGATGCTGCGTTCTTCGTGATCACCAAGCGGCTGCACAACCAGATTCACGGCGACGCCGCCGGGGCCCCTCTCAGCCGGGCCGATGACGACCACTACGCGGAAATACTCGCCGCGAACGCCACGGAGTTGCTCGGCGAGATACAGCCGGGAGATCTAGTGCTGCTGCACGACCCGCAGACCGCCGGGCTGGCCGCGGCCCTGGCCGGGGCCGGCGCGCGGGTGACGTGGCGCAGCCACATCGGGGTGGACTGGGAAAACGACGCGACGCGGGCGGGGTGGAGCTTCCTGCGGCCGTACCTGACCGCCGCGGAGAGGTTCGTCTTCTCCCGCCGCGAGTACGTGCCGTCCTGGGTTCCCGGCGAGAAGGTCGCGATCATACCCCCGTCGATCGACCCGCTCTCCCCGAAGAACCAGGACCTCGACGAGGGCACCGTGCGGAGCATCCTGGCCACGATCGGCGTGCTGGGTGACGTCGCGCCGGGGCCGACGTCCTTCGCCCGCGACGACGGCAGCACGGGCGTGGTGACCCAGCCCGCGGCGATCACCGGCGACGGCCGCCCCGGCCCCGGTGACCCGCTGGTCGTCCAGGTTTCCCGGTGGGACCGGCTCAAGGACATGGCCGGGGTCATGCGCGGCTTCGCCGAGTACGTGGCCCCCGCTGGCCACGGCTATCTCCTGCTGGCCGGCCCGGCGGTGGCCGGCGTCAGCGACGACCCGGAGGGCGCCGCCGTCTTCGCCGACTGCCTGCGGCAGTGGCACGGGCTGCCGGCCCCGGTCCGCGCCCGGATCCTGCTGGTCACATTGCCGCTGGAGGACATCGACGAGAACGCCGCGATGGTCAACGCGCTGCAGCGGCACGCCACCGTCATCACCCAGAAGAGCCTGGCCGAGGGGTTCGGGCTGACCGTGTCCGAGGGCATGTGGAAGGGCCGGCCCGTGGTCGGCTCGGCCATCGGCGGGATCACCGACCAGATCGCCGACGGCACCGGCATCCTGCTGCCCGACCCCCGTGACCTGGAAGCCTTCGGGGCGGCGGTGCGCGGGCTGCTCGACGATCCCGGCGAAGCCGACCGGCTGGGGCGCGCAGCCCACGCCCGCGTCCGCGCGAACTACGTGGGCGACCTGCACCTGCTGCGCTACGCCGACCTGCTCGGCGCGCTGACCGCGGGAGGCTAGGCCGCCGGGCGGCGAAATCGCCGGCTCCGCCGCCGGGCGCGGGTCATTTACGCCAGAATCTGGACATCACCGGACGGCAGGAGAGGCGATGCGCGACGTCCGCCGGAAGGCGGCCCGGCCCGCGAATGTGTCCCCGGCTGGTCGTGATAGCGGCCGCCTGCGGACAAGTTCCCCCGGGAAGGCAGGCGTGGCCGCCTTCCGGCGCTTGGTCTCCGGCCACGCGGAGCACCTCGCGGCGCTGGGGTTCTTCGCCGCGATGTGCGTGGTCGTCCTGTCTGTGCCCGCGCGGCCGATCGAGCCGGACGACCTGGCCTACCGGGCTTCGCTCTACGCCCTGCGCCAGGGCCACCTGGTGCTGTCCAACGCTCAGTACCAGGCGCTGAACTACCAGTTGCGCTTCATCGTGATCCAGGGTCACGTCATCGGCATCGCTCAGTGGGACCACCTGCCCGACGGCAGCTGGATCAGCCAGAAGAACCCGGGGTACCCGTTCTTCGTTCTGCCGTTCTTGCAGGCGGGGCTGCTCCGCCTCGCCCCGCTGGGTTATGCCGGGGCGGCGTGCGTGGCCCTGTTCTGCGGTGCCCGGCGGTGGCTCGGCCGGTGGGGCGGCGCCGCGGCGGTCGGGCTGTTCTGCTCGTCCGGGGCGGCCATCCTGTTCGCCTGGCGGCCCACCATGGCCTCGATGATCGACGCCTCGCTCGTCGGGGCGGGAGCGGGGGCGCTGCTGTGGGCGATTCTCGCCGGCGACGCGCCGCAGGGCCGGCGCACCGCCGTGGGCCTGCTCGGCTTCGTCGCGCTCGAGGCGGCCGTGTTCGTGCGGTACACCGATGTCGTCTTCCTGGCCTGCGCCGTCCTCGCCGTGCTGGCGGCCCGCCGGTCACGGCTGGTATCGGTCCCCGTCCGCGGCCAGTGGTGGTGGCTCGGGTCGGTCCTGGCGTTCGGGATCTTCCTCGGCTGGGTGAACGACGCGCTCTACGGCGGCCCGGCCCGGACCGGATACAGCGGCCAGGAGGCCGCCTTCGGGGTCACGGCGGTCGGTCTGAACCTGAAGATCATGCCGGTTCATCTCGTCGCGGCCATGCCCGTGCTGTTCGTCGCGCTCGGCGGGCTGGCCAGCATCGCCGCCGGCTACCTGCGGCGCGGGCCTGCGGATGACCCGGGGGATGACACCGCCGCGCGCGACCTCGGGATCGGCCTGGTGCTCGCGCTCGCCTGGGCCGCGCTGTGGGGCCTGTACGCCGCGTACGAGTGGACGGCGAGATTCCCGCAGGGGTCGACCCTGCAGCTCGTCCGCTTCTACCTGCCGGCCATCGCCGTGATGGCGCTGCTGGGCGCGCGGCTGCTGGTCCGGTTCCCCCGCGCGGCCGCGATGGCCTGCGTCGTCGCGCTGTTCGCGCTCGGGGTGTGGAACTTCGCCGGCACTCACACGTTCACCATCGTCCCGCCCGGCAGTCACCTCGCGCAGCCGCCTGGCCGGTAGGCGGCCGAGGGTGGCAGGCTTGGGCCATGCCGGAACGGTCCGCCGCTGAGCACAAGGCCCGCAGCTGGCCGGCCGCGGCCGCCGTCTTGGCCGAGCGGGACCCGGTGCTGCGGCGCCTTGTGGCCGAGGCGGGCCCGGCCCGGGTCCGGCCGTCCACCGAGACGCACTTCGCCACGCTGGTCCGCGCGGTCGTGTACCAGCAGCTGGCCGGGGCCGCGGCGGCCGCGATCCACGGCCGCCTGATCGCGGCGCTCGGCGGTGAGGTCACCCCGGAGCGGCTGCTGTCCCTGCCTTCCGGAACGCCACGGTCCGTCGGCTTGTCCGCCGCCAAGGCCGCGTCGCTGCAGGATCTCGCGACCAAGGTGCTGGACGGGACGGTCGTGCTCGACCCGAAGGGGCTCCGGGCCCAGAGCGACGCCGAGGTGGTCGCGCGGCTCTCGACGGTCCGCGGCATCGGGAAATGGACGTCCGAGATGTTCCTCATGTTCCAGCTGCGGCGCCTGGACGTGTGGCCCACCGGTGACCTGGGCGTGCGGAGGGGATTCGGGCTGGCCTGGGGGATCCCCACGCCGACCGCGAAGGAGCTGGAGCCGCTCGGCGACCCGTACCGCCCCTACCGGTCGGTCGTCGCCTGGTACTGCTGGCGCGCGGCCGAGCTCTACGGCGGCGCGGCAGCCAGCGCCGTCACCCGGTAGCGCGCGGCGCCGCGCCGCATTGAGCCGCACCGTATTTAGCGGTCAAACCGCAACCGGCTGGCCGCAGCCAGGTCATGACCCGTTCAGCCGGGCCTGCTTGGGTTCGGAATCAAGTCCGGCCCGCCGCGCGACCCCTCCGCGGCCTGGCGAAGACGAGGTGGAGCCATGCGCCTGCTCAGGCACCCCGGACGACCTGGTTCCCGGTCCAGGCTGGGCGCGGCCGCAGCCGGCCTGTCGTTCGTCGCCGTGGCCGTCTGGGCGGCGGCGCCGCCCGCGCTGGCCGTCCCAGCCGGGCCCGCCGCGCTGGCCGCGCTGGCCGCCGCGCCGGTGCCTCGCCTCGATCACGTCTTCGTGATCATGGAGGAGAACAACGGCTTCCACGACGTGATCGGCAACAAGGCCGCGCCGAACCTCAACTATCTGGCCAAGACGTTCGGGCTCGAGACCCGCTACTTCGGGGTCAGCCCGTGCTGCAGCGAGGCGAACTACGTGGGCCTCCTCGGCGGGAGCACGTTCACCGTCAACAGCGACGACGCCTACTGGAAGAACAGGGTCGCCGCGCCGAGCCTGATCAGCCAGCTCGACCACGCCGGGATCAGCTGGAAGGCCTACCTGCAGGCGCTGCCGTACCCCGGGTACGAGGGCATCTGCTACCCGGCCAAGTGCAACGGCGCGCCGGACAGCGACCCGCTGTACGTCTCCAAGCACGACACCATCCAGAACTTCACCACCTCCCATAACGCCCACGACTGGTCGCATCAGGTCCCGATCGGCGAGCTGGCCCGTGACCTGCGCGCCGGCCGCGTGCCCCGGTTCGGCTACGTGATCCCCGACGAGTGCCACGACATGCACGGCGACCCGCCGTACTGCCTGGACAGCGGCAACATCTTCGACCCGCAGAACCAGCACCTGGTCGCGGTGGGCGACGAGTACCTCGGCCAGCTGGTCAGCGAGATCACCCACGCCCGGTTCTGGGCCAAGGGCAACAACGCGATCGTCGTCACGTTCGACGAGGGCGACAACAGCGCCGGCTGCTGCGACGCCGTCCCCGGAGCGGGCCAGGTCGCCACGATCGTGATCACCAGCCACGGCCCGCGCGGCGTCAAGGACGCCAGCCCGGCCAACCACTACTCGCTGCTGAGCACCATCCAGCACACCTTCGGCCTCGGCTGCCTGCAGTTCACCTGCGACACCAAGCACGTCCAGCCGATCGGCAAGCTACTGGCGATCACCGGCTCGAAGGCGATCGCGACCAGCCCGCGGCCCGAGCTGATCTGGCCCACCCCGACCCCGGGCCGGCCACCCGAGCCGCGGTCGATGACCAAGGCCGCGCCCAGCGCGGGCGGCTGGACGGTGCAGCGGACCCAGCTGCTGGGCACCTCGGACAACAGCGTCGGCGCCGTGGCGGGCTCCTCGCCCGACGACGTGTGGGCGGTCGGCGACTTCCTGCCGGACGCGCCGCACAGCAACCAGGACGCCACGCTCAGCTTCGCCGAGCACTACAACGGCACCAAGTGGACGGTGGTGCGGACCCCCAACCTCGGTCCCAACTTCAACTCGTTCTACGGTGCCGCCGCGAGCCAGGGCTGGGCCTGGGCCGTCGGGGAGCGGCTCAACGCGCGGTACCAGGACCGGGCGCTGGTCGAGGTGTGGAACGGCCGCAAGTGGTCGGTCGCGGACGTCCCGCAGCCCGGGCCGGTGCGTGACATGATGTTCGGCGCCTCGGCGCTCTCGCCGTCCGACGTGTGGGTAGTGGGCGACCAGGAGGGCCGCGACCAGGTCTTCGAGACGCTGGCCGAGCACTGGGACGGCCGCACCTGGTCGGTTACCCGCACTCCGGACCCGGGCCGGTCCGGCGACCACCTCTACGCGGTCGATGCCGCTAGCCCGGACAACATCTGGGCGGTCGGGCAGAAGCTCGGATCCCGGGTCCCGGATCAGGGGCTGGTCGAGCACTGGAACGGCCGCCGGTGGCACATCGTGCCGCTGCCGGCGTCGCGGTCGGCCAACGTGCTGCTGGACGGCGTGACCGTCGCGGGCGGCCAGGTATGGGCGGTCGGCGAGGCGGACATGCCGGACGGCGGGCGGCCGCTGATCGAGCACTACTCCGGCGGCAAGTGGACGATCGCGAGCCTTCCCGCCGTCCCCGACGGCTCCAACTGGGCCAACCTGTACGGCGTCGCGGTCGCCGGCGGCAGCGCCTGGGCCGTCGGGACCTACGTGGATCCCGTCACCGACAACAACAACATCCTGCTGCTCCGCGGCCAGGGGGACACCTGGACGCTGGCCACCGCGCCGGACCCGGGCTCCGGCAGCAACCTCCCCGGCGGCCTGACCGCCGTCGGCGGCCGGCTGTGGATGGGGGGCATCTACGACAACGGCGGCAGCGAGCTCCCGCTTATCGAGCACCGGTGACGGCCTGCGACCTGTCGCTGGTGAGCTGCAGCAGCCGCTGCCAGGCCGGGGAGGTCCCGCCGGGCTGCGACGACAGCAGGTCCATGGCCACCGGGTCGTCCAGCGTCGCGCCGTCTGGCCGGTCCGCGCGGTGGCGGGCGGCGTAGGCCATCATTCCGTCGGCCACCTCCTCGAGCCGGGGATCGGCCGGATCCCAGTTGAAGGCCTGGTCGCAGGCCAGGTAGAGGCGCCGGAACTCGGGGTCGGCCAGAGCGGACCGCTTGTCTTCGGCCAGCCCCGCGGCCTGGCCGGGGGAGCGGGCCGTGAGCAGGATCCAGCCGTCGCGTTCCAGGTCGACGGCCCGCTGGCTCACGCCGATCCGGCGCAGTTCGTCGAGCAGGCCGACGACCTCATCGGGCAGGAAGAGCCGGTCGCCCGCGGCGAGCTCGGCGATCCGGCGCCGCTGCTGCTCCAGGTCGCGGACCCGCCGGCGCAGCGCCTGGTCGATCTGGGCGATGCCCTTGCTGAACTGCTCGGGCCCGGCGCCCAGCAGCGCCTGGATCCGGGCCAGCGGCACGCCGGCGTCGGCCAGCGTCTTGATCCGGATCAGGTCGACCACGGCCTGCGCGCCGTACCGCCGGTAGCCGGAGGCGTCCCGTTCCGGCTCGGGCAGCAGGCCGCGCTGGTGGTAGTGCCGCACCGCG
>Ga0306926_10010556_pt1 | contig 10218 bp, 12 predicted proteins | sample flu12Cox44000178_FD_203759 | JGI IMG/M metagenome (GOLD analysis project Ga0306926, IMG submission 203759) | Lab enrichment of tropical soil microbial communities from Luquillo Experimental Forest, Puerto Rico - flux8day.12C.oxic.44.000.178 (v2)... | ecosystem: Environmental > Terrestrial >... | reverse complement strand
CGTTAACGGACTGCCACCGCTTACCGTCCGGTAGCACTGCGCCCGGTGCGATGACGAAGCCGCCGGCGCCGCGCACATCGATGCCGTCCGGCAACTCGCCGCGCCCGTTGCCCAGAGGCTCGCCCTTTGGTTGCTTGAAGAACAGGTGAGCGCCGCCGTTCGCTGTCTTTGTCATCGGCACCGCGGCAAGGCTGCCACCGTTGCCGCTTAGAAGCCGGTTGAAGGCTCCGATGCCGTCATTGCCATCGGGGTGTCGATCACAGTCGATGGCAATGAGACCAGCGCGTCCGACATAGATGGCGGGCAATGCACCTGGGTAGATGCGCCACCATTCGTTGATCTGCTCCGGATCAGAGGTTGCCTTTTCCTGCCAGCCCGCAAACAGCGGTCGCTTGTCCGGTCCTGCTGGAAAAACCGGCAGGTCCGCAGCGGCCAAATCGAGGGCGGCAGTTAGGTTTGGCTCGTCTGAGAGCGTTGCCGTCTCGGAGAGCGTGTGTATATTCACGCTGTGCGCCTCGTGGAATTTGTCGAGGCCGCGCGGATCAGGCGCGGCCCCGGTATTGAGCCTCACCACGGGATCTCGTCGGTCATTTCACCAGGCTCTGACGGCGGTGGCGGCGGTGGTGCCGCTACCGCCGGTCGTGAAGCGGAAGGCCGGCGGATGCGGATGCAATCCACCGCGTTTCCTCCCATCGTTGTTCTGGTCGGATACAGTCGATCCGCTGACCCGGCCAATCGTCCGTGTCGGGACAGCCCGTGGCGTCGCAAACGGCGTCGGAGTTCGTTGCGTTCAACGGCAGCGTCTTCTGAGCGGCCTTGAAGTGAAGGACGATCTTCTTCGTTTCGTTGCCGTCGAGACCTTTGAGCGTCACGTATGGTGCGCTCTCAATCGTAGCGACGCACGCTTTGCCTTTCAGGTCCGCGGCCTTCAGGTATTTACTTTTGAATACTTCATCTTTTGTCATTTCATCACCTTTTCGGTTGCATGCTGCCCTTCGAGGAATTGCAAAGTCCGTGACAGCGTCGGACTAAGCAAGCTCGATTGCACGCAGACAGTGCAGCCGTCAGCGCGTGCCACAATGACCCAGAGGACATTGCTCTCTGTCGGTGGCCATAGCTGGCCGTCAGGGTCGTCGCTGGTGACGGCGCGTACAATGATCATCGCCGGTTTCCCGCCCCTTGCCGGCGAGCAAGTCGAGTCCGCCTCCGATGCTGGCACCCGGCGCGAAGCTAATGGTGGATGCTCCAGTCGAATGATGCCGGCAGAGACCAGTACCTCAAGCACCGCAGCCGTCAGGCTCCGCCAGTCAGTGCCAATGCTCGCGGCCTCCGCGGCCCACGAGGCGTGGTCGCGCCGGCGCTGGGCGAAAAGCGATTGGGCGGGCGACTGGTGACCGCGACTCCGCTGCGGGATAAGGCTCTCAGACTTGTGCGTATCCGCGCCCGACGATAAATTCATGATCGTCCCTATCTTCTGCAGCCCGGCGTTGAGCTCGCCACTCGCGCCGGGCATTTCCTTGCACGTTCTGCCCGATGGTCCTTGACATCGGCTTGGGCCGCGATTGGCTCTTGTGTTCGTCCGCGCGTCGGCAGCGTGCCCACCCATCGGGAAAGCTCCCCGAACTCAATTACGGTTGCCTTGCCTGACTTTCTGGCGGTCAGCTTTTCGTCCTTGATCGCCTGGAAAATTCGCCGCACCGAAAATCCCGTACTGGCGGCTGCCTCCTCGGGAGTCAGTGAAATGCGCGGCAGCGCCCGCGAGCCGCCAGCGTGCTCGGATTGGATTTCCATGTAATTTGCTCCTACGTTTGCGCGTTGCGGTAATCAGCACGCAACCGCGTGCATCGAGGCGCACACCGTAGGGCAGAACCTGTGGGGCTAGATTGCGCTTCTAAAAGAAAGCGTGGGGCCAGAAAGGCAAATTAAATCTAGGTGGAAAGCGCGACTTTCGCCGCTGTTTTTCGGGCCAATTTCAGGAATTTCTCCGCCAAGGATCGCAACGGTTCCGAGGGTGGGTGACCTTCTATGATTTCAATTGTATCCGGCCACAGTTGTCGCACCAAATCGGGAACGTTGTTGTCTCTAAACTCCTTGTGCCACGATATGACGGAAGCAGCCATCTTGGCGTCATCGATGTGCCCGGGCTTGCGCAGCGTAGTTTCCGTTGCCTTATGGACGAGCCGGCGCAACGGGCGATTTTCTCGGTCCTTGGCGATCCGTTCTGCTGCCGCGTGGCGGAGCATGCCGGAACGTAGATAGCACTCGTAAGCAGCACAGACCCATCGGCGCCCGTCCCAAAGTTCGTAAGCATCAGCTTTCTTTCCCTTGCCTGTCGGGGTTACATTCAGCAACGGATGCGATACGCCATCATTGCGTTGCAGCATGTGACAGCCGAGCAATAGAAAATACCGCTGGACTTCGAGGCGTCCGGGATCATGCCATGCAGTGTCGATGAAGCGAATTATCGCCTCACACACGCGCCAGGCCCGTTTCCGCTCTTGTTCTATTTCAACTTCGGGCGGAGCCGTATTCTCCGTGTTGACGACATGCCGCAACCTCAGAAACAGTGCAGCCGCAGCGTCGGCAACTTCCTCCGGGCTTGCTAGGATCGCCGAGATTTCTGTTGGCACGCCAAACGGCGTCGCTCCTAGCTCGCCGCTGACTGCGCTTCCGATCAACCCACCCAATAGATCATCCATCGCCAACGCCCCTATTGTTTCGAGTCGCAATAGTAGTCTTCGATTTCGCGCATGGTATGGCGCGCAACGGCACTGAACAGGGGCATATGCGAGGATATCCCCAAGAGAAACAAATGGCCTTGCGATGTCATCGACGTTTCGTGCGCGCGGTGTCCTCATTGGGACCGCCGCTTCCATTCGCATCACGCACTTTACGCCATTCAACCGTCAGAGGCTCATCTGAGGCCGAAATGTCGTCGACAGTCTCACAGGCAATGCGTCGTGTTCTCCCCGGACGGCACCAGGCTGCTGACCGTCTCAGCGGACCGGACTTGCCGAATGTACAACCGGCACGTCTGCCGCGTTGTTCCGACTGCACGACGCGACAGCGCCTGAATGCGTTGGACCGCGCGGGGCGCAAAGAATCGTACCCACTTGGGATGCGCGGGACTGACGACCCGTCGATACGCATCCAGCGAGACCGACTGGACCGGTCACATCAGGGACGTTGGTGCTTCGGAAAAACCCCGATGCAGACCTTCCTGGATGCAATGCCGATGACGAAGGAGAAAATGATCGCGGCTTAACGGCAACAGACACCAAAACCTGATCGCTCAACCAGGCATCAGCTGTCCGATCGAGTTCCGGCTAATACAACACAGACTGGTGCTGGCGCGGACAAATATCCCACCTTCAGCCCTCTGGCTCTCCTCCGCACCGGAGTGCCAATGAAGGATGGCAGTATCAGGGAAGTGATCAGCGCCACCACCCTCGCGACCGTGGGGGTAAATGTCAGCCCGCATCTGTTTCGCACCTCCGCTGCCTCCACCGTCGCCACCCGCGGCGGCGAGAACCCCCATCTTGCCAGCGCGCTTCTGCACCATACCCATCCCAGCATCACCAACGCGCACTATAACCGAGCAACAAGTCTGACCGCCGCGGAAAGCTTCCGGCAAATCGTTAGGCAGTACGAAAAAAATGATTAGAGCTCTCGGTCGCTCAGGAGGTCGAATAGAGATTGAACGACCAGTCGTTTTTGGCCGGCGATCAAATCTAAGCCCACCTCGCCGACGACGATGTCCTTGTCGCGTTGACTCTCAGATCGGCACCAAGTGCGCAACTCTTGTGTGAGCCCACGTGCGCGAGCCAATAACCTCGGAAAGCTCGCTTTCACGCCGGGTGATGGTTGACCAAACAGAACCTCACGCATTCGCGCATAAGTCGCGTCATCTTCTTTCAGTCGGCGAACGACCGCAGGAATCCAGTGAGCGGGGCTTTCCCACAAGTCACCTTGGAGTTCGTTCGCAGCCCTCACCAGGCCGTCTATGAGCCGATCAGATGGGGTAAGCACAGACATTAACTTGAACGAAACAGGAATCGGTAGTCGTATATCGCCGCTGAAACGCGAGCGCAGCGTTTGTAAAGCGGCAGATCTGGGCCAACCCTCACATAGGGCCATGATCGTACCCGTGTCTTGTGGGTTTCGATCAAGATTGCCTGTTAGTTGTTCCTCCAGACCAAGATCTGATGCAAAATTTCGACCCAGTGCCTCTCCGGCCGTCATGGCTGTTGAAAAGGAGTCCCAATTTGTATGCCCCTTGTAGTTTAGGCTACCGAGGCACAGCTCGCGGAGAAAGCCGCTCTTGGGACGGACGCGTTCAACAAGCCGAATTGCGGCGGCTGGCGCCCCCCTCGTTGGCCCTTCGACTAAGCTAAGGGCAAGCGCTCCTATAGCTTTGGATGAGTTTACGTCGTTGCCGAACACGTCGAAAAAGCCGGTACGCTCCACGCCTAGAGCGGCGAGGGCCGCGTCGTCCCCTCCAAGCCCCTCCGAGATAGTTGCCCATTCCGAAGCTACGAATCGCAGTATTTCTCGATGCTTATGCATTCCTATGCCGTGAATCCCCGGAAATCTGTCGGGTTTTGGCACAAGGTCCAATCGCCTGATCGTTGCCAATGCCGCCACTGCTCCCTCACGACGCGCGTCCATTCGCGGTCCTATCGCCTCAAGCTCACGCTGTATTTCCCCGAGGTACTCCTGACCGATTTGGTCCGTCTCTCTGCTGGTTCGCGCAAACTTTATGGATGCACCAATTATGATTTCGCCGGCTTCCTCGTGACGAGCGGCCGAAATCAGCGCGCGACTACCTGCATCGTATGCGGCCCTCATCGATAGAGGTTCCAAAATGGCTGCGCGCATATTTAAATCAAGCGGAGCCGCGGCATCCAACACCAGTCGCCGCATTGCGGCATTGTCGGAAAACACCTCGGCCACGGTTCCGATGGCGCCGGATTCTCGTTTCAGCTCGCGTTTAGCCAACTCGACGACGCGTGCATCGCCATGAAACGTCAAGATAACTTCGCGAACTTCGTTCCCAACAACAAATCGTTCCTCATCATAGTCCCGGGCAAGCACGCAATCGGTGGCCTCCCGATCCGACGCACCGATACCGAGAAGACGAAGCCCCTCCAACGCAAAATCGGCTCGTATTCGGTTTTTGTCCTCACCGCCGATAATGTCGAGCAACAACTGTCGGCAGCGAGCCTTATCAGCCATGACCAGCGGCAAGACATGCGCAACATTTTGACGTTTAACGATTGGCTGCTCGGCGGCCCTATTGAGAGCTTGAATGCACTTCCTCATCGGTAGCGCCCCAAAGATCAACGAGCGCTGATGCTGCCCAAAATGCAAGGTTATCGCCCTCTACGCACCTTAGAAGCGCCGCCTTCAATGTCGGGGTGGCCGCCACCCTCGCGGCGTGCGATAGGGTGTACGCATCCGAGCGATACTTCGTGACCCAGGCTTCTAGTGCAGGAACGACTGTGGGATCGTTTTTGAAATGCTCTGCAAGCGCGCGAAGGTCCTCCCTATCGAATAAGCAAAGGGGATGCTGATTACTAAAGTCTGAGGCGACCAACGCAGCAACCTCTGGGTCACCCGGAAATCCATTAATTAGCAATCCAAAGTCCGGTCTAAGGCGTCGGACCGCTCTTGGATGCTCGCCCTCTGTCTCTTGGAGAGCATACGTGCGCAGTCTTTCGTCGCCCGCCCATCCTGCCACGAGGGCCTCATCGATGAGCCCCTTCAGGGCATAATCATCTCGTTCGCCAATTTTCGTCAAAAGAGACAAATCGTCATCGCCGTGTTTGCAGAGGGCGATACGCCCACGAATCCCGGCGATAGCGATTAATGGACTATCGGATCGTCGCGCTGCACTTAGAACGTCTTCCGTTTTTGAATATCGGGGCCAACCCCGCCAAAGCGCCTCGATTGCCGCTCCGGCAGCTCCTATGCTTGCGGGAGCGGCGACTACCTCGCGCAACAGGTTCTCGGTTTCGGGTCGACCTCCTAGGCGAGCGGCAATCGTCCGCGCCGCTGCCTGAGCCGCTCCATAAAATTCGTCGTGCAAGGCTCGCCAGAGAACTGGCTCGATCAACGGATCATCCGGCCAATTTGCAATGGCTTGGAGCGTTTGCGAAAGACCATAGCTATGCCATCGCGGAAACCATTGGCGCAATTTGTCGGATATGTTCGGCCCCAAAATTGGGGAAGATAGTCCCTCAACGGCATGAGCTGCCAAAGCACGGCGTACTGACGGCCATCGACCGAGTTCGATCTGTTCAAAAACCTTATCAGCCAATCGGGCGGCCAATTGAGGACTTTTTCTAAACTCCCCAAACGTTGCCTCAGCGAGAAGAATGTCGCGGGACGCAAGCGTCGCAATATCGCCCTCTACACTCTCAATGACCGTGAGAAGACGGTCAACCTCGGCGGGCCGCTGCAGCTGATGCAGCAGACAGAGTATTACGTCCCTCCAGCGCGCATCGGCAGCATGAGTACGCACAAAATCAATCTGCCGCTCAAATTCCATGCTTGCGAGATGTCTGGATGACAAAAATTCTTGAAACACTCTGTGAAAAAAACCAACCTCGCGCGAAGATTTCTTAACAAGGATTCCAATGTCCTCCTCGCCAAGTGTTAGAATGGTGCGCGCTGCTTGGCTTGCGTCGGCTCCCGACATTCCAACGCGTTGGAGGAGGCATCGGCTCACGACGCCTACGGCTTGCTCAGCCTCGATTGAGTCCGGTGAAGCGCCTTCCTGACCGCTGTGGATTGCATACGCAAGTGCAGCTAAGGCCATCTCTCGCGTCGGAAGATCGAGAGGATGGCGAGGGGCGCCCGCAAGTGCAGCTTTGTCGCGTGAAGTCGGATGCAATTCGAGTAGCAGCTTTGTAAGCCCGTCATATGCGAGAAAACGGTTACGGGGTAACTGCAACTGCGCCAGCTTCAGTGCGATCAAGCCGGTCAACAGCAGAGGGGTGGCCGCAAGCTGGGCCATGGGTCCATTGCGCTGAAGTTCCTCGATAAAGGCGGCAGCCTGTCGGTGAGTCCTGCTTGTGCTGTGGGCAACATCCTCCCCGGTGGGATTTAGATGCGCAAACCAGGTTTTCGCTAGATCAATCTGCTGATCTATCGTGAACGGAGCAATCTCAGAAACTCTCCAAGAACCGTCGAGACCAGTTATGAGCCTAAAGCCGTGCGGGCGGCTCGTCATAATCGCCGGGATCGAGTGCCGTTCGGTGAATGATTGCAGAAGGCCGAGCGCCGTGTTGGCTGCCGTCTCATTGTCCCACTCATCGATACCGTCGACGAGTAAAAACAAGCGTTTGTCGTCGAATGCTTTACGCACAAGCGCCAAAAGATCAGGCTCGCCCTGCCGGCGGAACCATCCTTCGATCGCGTCGATAAGCGAACAGCGATCTTTGTCCGCTGCGATGAGCTTGGTCCAAAACGCAAAAGACACCCATACCGGCAAGAACTCGGGGAATCGACGCCGCAGTCCGATGAATCTGGGACTTTCCGACAACATGTCGAGCGCGATGAAACGCAGAAGCGTGCTTTTCCCCGCTCCCGCAAGTCCAAGCACGATGTCGTGACTTGCGTTACCGATCCAATTTTCCACGGAGATGCGCGTTTTCTCCCGTCGAGGCTGATCATCGATACGGGCAGCGAGCGGTGGTGCCAAACTTTCGCCAAGCGCCGGATCGTTTGGCGGCGCAGATTGCTGCTGCGGGGGCGGCTCATCAGCAAAGACTTCGGTCTGTTGTGTCAGATCAGGTTCAACAAAACGTTCTGGTAATTGAAGCTGCTTTTTGCCAGTTGTCGGCGCGCTCACTAGACTCAGGACGCCGGGGTCAACGCTAGCAAAATGCGACACGTAGCACCCGAGTAGCTTGCTCTTCAGGTCGCGAAATTCCAATGGCGTAAGGCGCTTGGAAACTATCCCGGCGGCTTGTCTACCGCAGAAGCGTTCAACCCAAGCAATTCCGAAAAAATCGCACACGATTTCCGGAAGGGACTTCAACTTCTGACTGAGCTGTTCGCCATCCAACGGTTGGAAGTCGATACCCTTTTCACGCAATCGATGAGCACACTCTTCAATCTTATCTGCAGTACCTGCCGAACGCAGACTGGCTTGAACGCAGAGTACGAAACGGTCGGTCTTCTCTGTCCATCCTCCGTCGAGAAATTCCGCAACGACTACGTCAATCTTTGCGGGATTGAATGACTTGTACCGCTTGCTTTGCCAAGTGGCATATTTCGTTGTGGACCTTCGACGAACATAAATGTCGATGCCACCTTGCTCTTGCCCGGCAGTTCCGTAAGGTCGGCAGTACTCAACATCGCCGTCCATGCTCGCGAGTCTGAGGCAGAGTCGCTCGAAATTTTGCCAAGTGAGTTCGCCGAACGGGAGTTCCTGAGCCAGTGTATCTACCGGCGGACCGACTTCCGCAGAGTCGGGTGGTTCAAGCAGCCAAGCTGGGTTCGCTTCACTATCGAGTATCTGAGCGTCGGTCATTGCTGACTCGCCATCTTTCCGCTTTGAGTTCCAAAAATCGAATGGTTATGCAACTGTTGTGGCCGGCCGGACTTGAAAGAGCGGGCGGATGATCGCGGTGTACCAGCGGCCCTGCTCGGCGAGGATGACGGCGTTGGCGTTCCTGCGCGCTTCGATCTCGGCGAGAAGCGCGGCGCGCGCGAGCTCCACCGCCTGCGCGCCCTGCGCATTGGCGGCGGCGCGCTTGGCGTTGTACGCGTTGAGAACGCCGTTGACGATCGGCCGGTGAGAAACTGTGCGAGCCATTGCAGCATGGGGTTATCAAGAGCCCGGTAGAGCTGCGGGCGAGATACCAAGGAAGGTCCTAGGAGGCATGATAGGAGCAGCAGTGCACTTATGTGTCCGGCCGTTCGGGGGCTACAACGCGTGTCATTTCTACCACACCTCCACTAAATCATAGGGCGCTGATAAGTTGTTTGCAATTTTTGCGTGTGATTACCACAATACGCCCCGCAGCCACGAACCGCTATGGGCCGGTCATGTCAGATCTCGATCCAATTGCAACAACCAAATTCGTCCTACACGTCATTGACGAATGGCTAAAAGACAACGGTGCCGGCGGATTTAAGAAAGGCCGAACGATCAAAGATAATCCGCGCAAGGGCTATGGAATGTCGGAGCAGAGATATTGGAAGTTCTGTGACGACATTTCCGAAACGTTGAGCAACACCAAGGGACGGCGCCTGGTCCTGAAGAAATCATGGAGAGATAAGCACTATGGCGATGAGATCGGCGATTTCGCGAGCTCGGTGACATTTGAGCTCCTCAACGCGCCCGAGACTGCAACCGGCAAACGTCTGGAAGCCTTAGCGAAACAGCTCTCGCCAGCTTAAAGATCGGTGGTTTATGCGGCGTTCACTATGGCTCACTGTGGCTTTTCTGTTTGTCACACAAGGTGTGAATGCGGCCCCGCTCGATCCGAAAGTCGATGATGTCTGCACGCCAAGCCCGGTTGCTCCTGGGTCGCGCAGCAAGCTCGATACTCGGAAGCTCGTCGGATATCTTTTCAAAACTCAGGCGATCTATGACTTAGATCTTGATCCGACCGCGCGAGCGTGTGTGCTTTGCCCCAAAACCGATCACCGCGACGAAAATTGCCATGCGGGCAACCCAACAACCACAGCGCTGCGGCACTACATCTTGTGCCTCGAGGCCGTCCGCAGGCATCGATCGCGCCAAGCGCTTGATATCATTGAAGGCAACTGGCGAACAAGTAACCGTTCTTTCGACAGTTGGTCGCGGCGGCGCGCGTCGGCCGAGACCCGGAGGGGGACTGGCAATAGAAATGTTGTTCCGGGCCCGGGGCCCCCTGCGCGCAACATAAGGGCCTGATTTTTTTGGGGAGTTCAAAAATGTTGGAGCGGTGCGAGCGGTGTGGAAAGAACTTGGGTTTGGTTGGGCGGGTTCATCGGTGCGAGGCGGCTGTAACGGAAATTCCGGCTGTAACGGAAATTCCTGTAACGAAAAATGAGGCTGTAACGGAAATTCAGGAGATTGAGGTTGAGAAGCGTCGGCGTGGTCGGCCGAGGAAGGCAGATGCGCTGACTGGGGCGCAGCGTGTTGCGCGGCACCGTGCGAAGCGGAGGGGTGGGTGATGAGGCCTGCGCGGATACGGTTATTTCCGGTTGGTGTTGGTTCCT
>Ga0306926_10010554_pt1 | contig 10219 bp, 9 predicted proteins | sample flu12Cox44000178_FD_203759 | JGI IMG/M metagenome (GOLD analysis project Ga0306926, IMG submission 203759) | Lab enrichment of tropical soil microbial communities from Luquillo Experimental Forest, Puerto Rico - flux8day.12C.oxic.44.000.178 (v2)... | ecosystem: Environmental > Terrestrial > Soil... | reverse complement strand
GCATCGCCAGCGTGGCGTGCCCGGAGGAGGACGGGACCAGGAACGCCAGCGGGATGTTCACCAGGTACATCACCACCGCGAACGCCCCCGACGGCAGGCCGGACACCGCCGACTCCAGCCCGTGCAGCACCGAGTCGGTGATCGAGGCGTTGTTCATGATGGTGGTCACCCCACGGGCCACCGCGATGATCAGCGCAGCGCCCATGAAGTCGCCGGCGCCGGCGATGATGCCGGTGACGGTGCCCTCCTCGCCCAGCCCGCCGACCAGGCCAACCAGCACCGCGCCGACCAGGAACAGCGCGGCCAGTTCGGGGAAGTACCAGCCCAGCGTGATGCCCTCCAGGGAGGAGGAGAAGTCCCCCCACGGGATCACCGAGAAGATCATGAGCAGGAAGGTCAGCCCGAAGATCCACAGCACGGTCTTCTGCCGCCCGGTCATCGGCTCCGGCGGCCCGGATGGCCCGGCTGCCAGCGCCTCGTCCCCTTCGATGGCGGGCACCATCGACTTGGCCGGGTCGCCCTTGACCCGCCGCGCATACCACAGCACATACACCACGGCCAGGATCGTGAGGACGACATACATGATCAGCCGCAGCCCGATGCCATCCCCCAGCGCAACCCCGGCGGCGTCGGAGGCCACCCCGGTGGCGAACGGGTTCACCGTCGAGGCCAGCGTCCCCACCCCCGCGCCGACCATGATGATCCCGACGCCGACCATCCGGTCATACCCCAGGGCGATGATGACCGGCAGGATGATCGCATAGAACCCCAGCGTTTCCTCGGCCATTCCGTAGGTGGTCCCGCCGAGGGAGAAGATCACCATCAGGATGACGATGAGCAGCAGGCCACGTTTGCGGAACCGGTTGGTGATCCGGCCGATGCCCGCGTCCAGGGCGCCGGTCTTGATGGTGACGGTGATGAACGCCCCGATCGCCAGCACGAAGAAGAACACCTGGACCGCGCCGGCCAGATCCCCGCTGTTGTAGGGCCCGGTGTTTCCCGGCGGGGTGACCACCTCGGCCGGTACCTGCTTGCCGTCGACCTTCCCGCAGGCCGCCTCGGCCTTCGTCAGCAGCCCGGAACCGGGGTTAGCGACCGGCTCGGCCGGCGTCCTGATCCCGTACAGGCCGTTGACCGGCGACAGCCACAGGTCATACAGCCGCTCCTGGAATGACAGGTTCTGGTCGAAGTTCTCGAAAGTGCCGGGGATCGGCTTGGGCGACCCACCCTCACAGCTGACATAGGAGTAGGTCCCGGGCTTGATCACAAACGTCAGGATCCAGACCAGCACCAGCACGAAGAACAGCACCGTGAACGCGGTCGGGAACTTGAACCGCCGCTTCGGCTTAACGGCGGTGCCATCCTCGCGAGTATCCGTGCCCGCCGTCACCGCGGTGGCTCCGCAACCTGATCGGTCATTGGCTCACCTTCTGCCGGTCAGCAGTGCGCGTAGCTACTTGCCCAATCCCTGCGGGGGAGGTTCCAGCGTCCATCCGTCACCCGCAGGGAACATCACCCTTCCAGGGGTGATCCTCATCGACCAGGGCGGCGCGGTAGCACGGAGATGGAACTCGCCGCGTTGCCCGCCGGCTGCTGTGCTAGGCAGCTTCGTGTCTGCCTCCTCCGTACGCAGCGAGGGCATAGATCACGACCGCGCCGATGGCAATGTAGGTCAGTGACCAGATCGGGTAGTAGGGCATCCACCAGATAGCGCTGATGCAGCCGATCGCGGCGGCGAACATCCCCACCCACCGGCCTACCTGTGATCCCTGGAGCACCAGCAGTGCGCACAAGATCAGCACCGCGGCCACGATGAGATAGACCCAGCCGTAGGTCTTGAGGCTGGTCCCGAAGATCGCACCCTCGAGGTGTTGCGGGAGCACTCCGTGATAACGGAAGGCCCAGATCGCATCGAAGATCCTCATGATGCCCGCCACACCGAGCACGATGGCGGAAAAGACGAGCAATCCTCCACCACGCCTGTCCATTGAGTTTCCTTTCTCAGCGCGCCAGCGGTGCGCCTGCTGCGCGCTCTGCCCAGCTGGACCACACAGAGCAGCAGGGACACGCGACCGCTGTCTCCTCGCCGCTTCCGTTCGGTAGGGCCCCACACTGGGTTGAGACTTCCCGGATGTCGTCACCCTTCCGGGGGTGATCCCGCCTCGGCCCGTAGTCAGACAGGGTCCGAAAGGGCAGCGGAATCACCCCGGGACGGGTGATGATACGCGGGAGGCCGCTCAGCCAGAATCCGGTCCCATCGCTGAGTGGTGATGCTGTTCGTTGATGGGAAGGCAACCATGGTGAGCGACGCGGCAGGGCCGTCGGCCGGTCCGGCACCGAGTGAGAATCCAGCAGCGGCGGCGCAGCCGCCCATTAGCCCCGCCGAACAGCCAACCGTCGCCTCCTCGGCGGAACCCGCCGCAGCGGCCCCGGCGGAACCGGCCCCCGAGGCCCCGGTTGCTGGGGCCGCAGTAGGCTCCGCTGCCCAAGCCCCGGAGGGCTCGGCCGCTGAGGCTCCGGCGGCCCCGGTCCCCGAGGCCCCGGCCCCTCAGACTCCGGCGGCACCAGTCCCTGAGGTCCCGGCAGCGGCCGCAATAGCCGAGGGTGGCCAGCCGCGGCCCGCACATGCCAAACCGCGGAAGCTGCTTTATGTCACGCTTCCCGGCTGCTGGGGGGCGCTCATCTTCGGGTGCCTTTCCTTCACCCCGTCGCTGCTGCCGCGCGGCGGCGTCGTCCAGGGCGTCCTGTTCGGCATTACCGCCGCCATCGGTTACGGGCTCGGCGTGTGGGCGGCGTCGATCTGGCGGGCTTTCGCCGACCGGGACCCCCGGCGGCCGCGGCGGTGGGCGTGGCGGGTCTTCTTCATCGTGGGGGCTGTCCTGTACGCGGCGGGCTTCGCGCTCGAGCAGTACTGGCAGCACGAGATCCGCAAGCTGATGGGGGTGACGGAATACAACATCCCGCTCGTCGTCGCCTCACCTTTCATCGCGGCGGCCATCTTCTGCCTCCTGCTGCTGATCGGCCGCGGCCTGCGCGGCCTGTACCGGTGGGCCGCGAGGCTGCTGGGCCGCTGGATCGGGCCGCGCGCGGCGCGTGGGGTGGGCTGGCTTCTCGTCGTCGGCCTGACCTACCTGGTGGTCAGCGGCCTGCTGCTGCAAGGCTTCGTCAACCTCATGAACAGCGCGTACGGGAAGCGCGACACAACAACCGCCGAAGGGGTACACCAGCCCACGACCAGCCTGCGCTCCGGCGGCCCGGGCTCCCTCATCCCGTGGGACACGCTGGGCTATCAAGGGCGTAACTTCATCGGCAAGGGCCCGTCGGTCAGTGACATCGAAAACTTCACCGGCCACCCGGCCATGGAGCCGATCCGGATCTACGCCGGGCTGGCGTCTGCCAAAGGCGCGCAGGCCCAGGCCGCGCTGGCGGTCCAGGACCTCCAGCGCGCGGGCGGCTTCGGCCGCAAGTACCTGGACGTGGTGACCACAACCGGCAGTGGCTGGGTCGACCCGGCGCTGGTGGACAGCTTCGAGTACCTCACTGGCGGCGACTGCGCGACCATCGCGATCCAGTACTCCTACCTGCCGTCGTGGATTTCCTACCTGGTGGACAAGGCCAAGGCTCAGGCGGCCGGGGTTGCGCTGTTCGACGCGGTCTACGGTGCGTGGTCGAAAATGCCCGCAGGTCAGCGGCCCACACTGGTCGTCGCCGGGGAAAGCCTGGGCTCGTTCGGCGGCGAGGCTGCGTTCACCGGCGCCAACAGCCTGGCCAACACCACTGACGGCGCACTGTTCGCCGGGCCGCCCAACTTCAACACCCTGTGGACGCAATTCACCACCAACCGCCAGGCGGGCAGCCCGGAGATCCAGCCGATCTACCAGGACGGGCGGATCGTCCGGTTCGCCAATAACCCGGCCACGGCCATCCCGCCGGCAGGCCAGCCCTGGGACGGGACCCGGGTCCTCTATATGCAGCACGCCTCCGACCCGATCGTCTGGTGGAGCCCGCACCTGATCTTCAGGCAGCCGGACTGGATCGGCGAGCCCCCCGGCAAGGACGTGCTCAAGACCATGTTCTGGATGCCTTTCATCACCTTCTGGCAGGTCACCGCCGACCTTCCGTTCGCCACCGGCGTCCCGGATGGGTACGGCCACAGGTACTCGGCTGAATACGTCGACGGGTGGAACGCGGTGATCCGGCCGGCCGGTATCACCGGCGAGCAGCTGGCCAGCCTGAGGAAGATCATCTCGGAGGTGAGGTAACCGCCGGCCGGCGCATGAAGCCGCTGCGGCCCTGCCGCCCCGGGCCGGCCGGATGGCAGGCTGCGCTAGTGGATGGCGAACCAGGCGACGGTGAGGGCCAGGCCATCGGTCGCGGCATGAGCCAGCACCGGCGCGAGCAGGCTCCTGGACCGCAGCCGGAGCCAGCAGAACACCAGGCCGGCCACGAACGTCACCGCGACCGCGCCCAGGACCAGCAGTATCTTCCCGGCAGTGCTGGCGGCCGCGCCGGCGAACTCGCGGTTGTCCGTCATCGTGTGCAGGGTTGGCGCGATGTGCCACAGGCCGAACAGTGCCGAGCTGGCCACGCTCCCACGGCGCGGGCCCCACAGCCGCACGGCCGACCCGAGCAGGACGCCGCGGAAAGCGAACTCCTCCGGGATGGCGGTCAGCAGCACGATGGCTACCCCCAGCTCGTAGAGCAGCCGGCCGCCGGTGATCTGCGCCCGCGAATCGTGCAGGAACCCGCTCGTCGCCGGGATCAGCGCGGCCACCAGCAGGACCAGCAGGACAACACCGGCCGCCGCGGCACCGTAGCGCAGGCCTGACCACGTCTCCGTCAGGCCGAGCCCGAGATCGTCACGTGTTGCGCGGGCAGTCCAGGCGATCAGGACCAGCACCGCAACGAGGAGCCCGACCGACAGCAGCGGCGGGCCCAGCCAGCCGAAGGTGCGCGCCACGGTGAATAGCACCAGGATGCCCGTGGTCTGCACGAAGCAGCGGCCAGCTTTCACCCGGCGGTCATCCCCGGTGGAGGATACGCCGCCGGCGGGCCTCGTGGCCGGTGGCTGGCAGGTATGCGGGACCCATGTGGCCATCCAAGCACCGCCGTGTCACCGCTGGTTCACCCGCCGGCGGTGAAAGAGCGGCCCGCGCACGGCGTGCCGCTGTCCCGGCCCTGGGGCCGGCTGGCGGTAGCACGTGAACGGCAGGGACTGACGAGCCGCCCGCCTCACCCGTGCTGGGTGATGCCGGTGATACGCTCCGGCAGCAAAGGTTTGATTCAGCCCGGGCAATGACTTCGCGGTAACTAGTAGCGGCTGCCCGGGCGCAAAGGAGGAGCGAATGTCGCTGGCTGATTCGTCCTACCCGCTGCTGAGCGTGTTCTGGACGATGGTGGAGTTCTTCCTGTGGGTGATCTGGATCTGGATCCTGATCATGGTGTTCATCGACATCTTCCGCAGTCGTGATCTGGGCGGCGGTGCCAAGGCCCTGTGGTTCCTGTTCGTCCTGTTCATTCCGCTGATCGGTGTCCTGGTCTATTTGATCGCCCGTGGCGGCAGCATGCATGAGCGGGCCGTCCGGCAGGCTCAGCAGCAGGACCAGGAGTTCCGCGCCTACGTGCAGGATGCGGCGGGCACGCAGACTCCGGCTGACCAGCTGGGCAAACTGGCCGATCTGCGCGACCGGGGGGTCATCTCCGCCGAGGAATTTGAGCGGGAGAAGGCCAAGGTCCTCTCCGGCTGATCAGGCGGCTTGCGCCAGCGGCTCGCGCCAGGCAGCGCGAGCCGCTGGCGCGGCTGTCAGCCGCTGTCGTCTGTCATCGTGACGACGATGTTGCCGCGCTTGTGCCCTGCCTCGACGCGCCGGTGCGCGTCGGCGATCCGGGCCAGCGGGTAGCTGGCGCCGATGACCGGGCGGAGCGCGGCCGTCGCCACCAGTTCGCTCACGTACGTCAGGTCGTCCCGCTTGTCCTCGGCCGGCCGCAGGCCGGTAAATGCGACCGCGGCCTTCCGGCGGCCGAACCGCGACGTCCACGGCATCTGCAGCATGATCGCGGGAGACGGTGCGGTCGTCAGGTAGATCCCCGGCTGGTTCAGCGCGGCACGGCAGTGGCCGAACGAACTGGTGCCCGCCACGTCGAAGATCACGTCGTAGGCCTGGCCAGCCCGGGCGAAATCGGCCGCGGTGTAGTCCACCACGGCGATGGCCCCGAGGTCGCGCACCAGGCCGGCGCTCGGGCCACTGCACACCCCGGTCACCGACGCCCCAAAATGCCGGGCGAGCTGCACGGCGCTGCTGCCGACCGACCCGGAAGCGCCGTTGATCAGGATCGTCTGCCCGCGTGCCAGCCGTGCCTTGTCGCGCAGGAAGCACAGTGCCGTCCCGTCCACCAGCGCGGCGGCCTCGGCATAGGACAGGCCGGCCGGTTTCGGCGCGATCGCGGCCTGCTCGGGCAGGCACAGATACTCCGCGTGCGCGCCGAACCTCGGCGCGATCGTCCCGAACACGTCGTCGCCCACCGCGAACCGGGTGACGGCGGCGCCGGTGGCCTCGACCTGGCCGGCGAAGTCGCAGCCCAGCACGGCAAACCGGGGCCGCAGCAGACCGAAGTGGGACCGGGCGTAAACCGGGCTGCCCCGGCGGGCCAGGCTGTCCACGATCCCCACCACCGCCGCGCGGACCCGCACCAGCACCTCGCCGGCCTCCGGGACCGGCGTGGGCACCTCGGCCAGGGCCAGCACGTCCGGGCGGCCGTACCGGTAGTGCACTGCGGCTCTCATCGTGACTCTCCTGCACTATCGGGGTACTGGAACACCTGGTCGAGCGGGACACCGAAGACCCGGGCGAGCTGGAAGGCCATCTCCAGCGAGGGGGAGTAGCGCCCCTGCTCGATGGCGATGACCGTCTGCCGGGTCACCCCGATCTGCCGCGCCAGGTCCGCCTGCGTCATCTCACCGGCGGCGAACCGCAGCGCGCGGATCGAGTTCGTGATCCTGGTTGGCTTGGTCATGGCGGGCCGCTACAGACCGCGCCGGTAGGCGGCCAGCCGGGCCGCGGACCCGGCCACCGCCCACAGCACGAAACCCAGGTAGATGACGTTCGCGATCCAGAAGTAGTCCCACTTCGCGACCGCCATGAAGAAGGCCGCCGCCGCCCCGCCGACGATGAACCAGCGGCTGGCGTACTCGCCGAACCGGTAGATTTCCTTGTCCCGGACATCGCGCCGGCGGCTCTCGCTCGGGCTCGCGGTCTCCACCAGGGTCCGGCCCACGGTCGACGCGACGACCGAGGCGACCGTCGTCCACAGCAGCACCCAGGCGTAGGGGACCTCCGCGACCGGCGTGTCCTGCAACCGCCCGATGATGATGACGAGATAGACCAGGTAGGCGCCCGCGCTGCTGACGAGGTAGACCCAGACGCCCTTCTCCTCGTACGACATCGCCCTTCGCCTCCAGGTGATGTTAAGAATCTTTGACATAGCCAATGTAAAACGAACCGAACCTGATGTCAAATATTATTAACTTCTGCGCGGCTGCGATCGCGGGGTACGAGCGTGGGAAGACGGAATTGCTGACCCAGAGGTAACCCGCCGGCGGCGGCCGGCGGCGGGGCCGGGCCGGGATCGAGCAGGAAGTCGGTCAGCGCCCGGTAATAGGGCGCGATCGTGGCGATGTCGGCATATTCGGCCGGGCCGTGCTGGCCGTCCCCGCCGATGCCGAAGATCACCGCGTCGATGCCCCGCTGATAGTAGAACCGGCCGTCGGACGCCCCGTGCTTGCGCAGCAGATCCGGCCGGTATCCCTGGCGGGTGATGGCCTCCCAGAGCCGGAGCATCTCCGGCCGGTCGGCGCTGGCGTGGCGGGCCGGGTCGGCGCTGTCGACCACGGGCGTGACACCGGGCTCGCAGAAGCCCGCCAGGTGGGCGGCGATCTGTGGCGCCGTCTTGCCGTTCAGATCCGGGTCGTCGGCCGGGAAGCGGATGTCGAGCCAGGCCTCGGCCTGGTCCGGGATCTGGTTGAACGCCTGGTTGGGTGTCTCGATCCGGGCCAGGTTGACCGTCGTCCGCCAGGCCTCCTCCGCCGGGACCGGGTAGGCGGCCAGCAGGTTAGACAGGCTGCGGTGCAGCTTGACCAGGGCGTTGTCGCCCAGCCAGGGATAGGCGCCGTGGGCCGCCCGGCCGTCCGCCCGCAGCCGGGCGTTGATCCTGCCCTTGGAGTCGGTCACCAGCCGCAGCCCGCTGGCCTCCCCGATCAGGACGAAATCCCCGGTGACGCCGGCCTCCAGCTGGTGCAGTGTGCCGTCCCGCCCGCCCACCTCCTCGTCGGTGACCAGCTGCAGCCCGAGCGGGTAACGCAGCCCGCCGGCCAGCTCGCGGAACACCTGCACCAGCACCAGGGCCGACACCTTCATGTCCTGGGCTCCCCGCGCGTACAGCCGGCCGCCTTCCCGGCGCGGCTGGAACTGCTCCGGCCCGGCCGGGACCACATCGAGGTGGGCGTTGAGGATGACCCGGAAGTGCGGCCGGTCCAGGCCGCGGTACAGCAGCGCGCTCGGCTTGCCGCCGGAGGAGAACCTTTCCACCGTGACGCCCGGCCCGGCCAGGCCGATCACCATCTCCAGGGCCCGGCTCAGATCGCCCGGCCGGTCCGCCGTCGATGGCACGGCCAGCAGCTCGGCGGCGGCGGCGAGGAACAGCTCGACGTCCATCCCGCCATCTTGTCCTGGGCAGTCACCGGTGGAATCACCCGCACCAAGGGATCACCGTGGACGGCTCCGGCGCAGATCGCCGATAGCTGACGACATCGTGACGAGCCGGGCATCGGTGCTGGCTGGAGTGAAAGGGGTAGCCCGTACGAGTGTCCCGGCCGGGTTGCCCTTCACCAATATACTGAGTATCATCCTGAGCATGATACGCATTGTGGGGATGCTATGAGTATCCGGCATGCCTTGCTGGCGCTGCTGAGCGAGGGGCCGAAGTACGGCCTCCAGCTGCGCGAGGAGTTCGAGGCCGGCACCGGCGAGGTGTGGCCGCTGAACGTCGGCCAGGTCTACACCACCTTGCAGCGGCTGGAGCGGGACGGGCTGGTGGAGTCCGACGGCAACGAGGACGTTGGCCCGCAGAAGGGTTTCCGGATCACCGCCAGCGGTGAGCAGGAGCTGGCCGTCTGGCTGCGCACGCCGCCGGACCTGGCCTCGCCGCCGCGCGACGAGATGGTGATGAAAGTGCTGGTGGCGGTGCGGGTGCCCGGCACCGACGTGCACGAGGTAATCCAGGTCCACCGCCGCTACCTGGTCGAGCTGATGCAGCAGTGGACCCACATCAAGGAAGACGAAGCCGAGCATGATCTGAGCCTGGCGCTGGTCGTCGACGCCGAGCTGTTCCGGCTGGATGCGGTCATCCGGTGGCTGGACTCGGCCGATGGCCGCCTGAAACGGGCCGCCGTGGACAATCCGGCCGAGCCAGCACCGTGGCCGCTGCCGCGGGTGCGGCGCCGGGTGGGCGCGCGGCGATGAGCACGCCAGGAAGCAGACGCGGACGTGGAGGCGCGGCAATGAAGGTGCTGGAAATGCACGGCGTGTCGAAGACCTATGGGAGCGGCGACGCCACGGTGCATGCCCTGCTCGAAGTGGACCTGTCGGTAGAAGCAGGGGCCATGGTGGCGGTGATGGGGCCCAGTGGCTCCGGAAAATCCACCTTGCTGACGATCGCCGGCAGCCTGGAGGAACCCGACAGCGGTGAGGTGCTGGTCGGCGGCCGCTCACTGTCCGGGATGTCGCGGGGGGACAAGGCCCGGCTGCGGCGCCGCACCGTCGGCTACGTCTTCCAGGACTTCAACCTGCTGCCCGGGCTCACTGCGGCCGAGAACGTCGCCCTCCCGCTGGAACTGGACGGCATGTCCGCGGGCAAGGCCCGGGCGGCCGGGCTGCAGGCGCTGGCCGGGCTGGGGCTGGCCGACCGGGCGTCCCGGTTCCCCGACCAGCTGTCCGGCGGGGAGCGGCAGCGGGTCGCGATCGCCCGGGCGGTCGTCGGCGACCGGCGGCTGCTGCTGGCCGACGAGCCCTCGGGCGCGCTGGACTCGGTCAACGCGGAGGAGGTCATGCGACTGCTGCACGAGGCGTGCAAGCGGGGGGTCGCCGCGGTGGTGGTGACGCATGACGCACAGCTGGCCTCGTGGGCCGACCGGGTGGTGTTCCTGCGCGACGGCCGGGTGGTG
>Ga0306926_10010552_pt1 | contig 10220 bp, 8 predicted proteins | sample flu12Cox44000178_FD_203759 | JGI IMG/M metagenome (GOLD analysis project Ga0306926, IMG submission 203759) | Lab enrichment of tropical soil microbial communities from Luquillo Experimental Forest, Puerto Rico - flux8day.12C.oxic.44.000.178 (v2)... | ecosystem: Environmental > Terrestrial > Soil... | reverse complement strand
CCAGCACGTCGCCGGATGCGACGAGATTGCCGTTGGCGAGCAGAACCGGCGCGTCGGCCTTCTCGGCCTCGATGCGGGTGGTGTAGACCGCCATCACGTCGGGGCGATCCGGGAAATAAGTGATGCGGCGAAAGCCCTCGGCTTCGCATTGCGTGCAATAGATCGCGCCCGAGCGATAGAGGCCTAACAGTTGCGTGTTGGCCGATGGATCGACGACGGTCTCGATCTCCAGTCGGAACCGGCGCTGAGGCGGCTGCGCGATGGTCAGCTGGTCCGGCGTCGCGACGAACTGTTCCGGCGGCAGGACGGCGCCGTCGAGTTTCAGCGCGCGTAGCGTTAGCGCCTCTCCGTCGAGCATGAGGGGCGCGAGCGCCGCGCCGGTCCCGTTGGGCCGCAGCGTGAGCGCCGCACGCACTCGCGTCGCCGTGGGGTCGAGGGAGACATCGAGTTCCACGCTCTCGACCAGCCAGTCGGGCGGGCGGTAATCTTCAAGACGTACGGGGCGGCCCTGTTTAGTGCGCATATCCATTCAACTTTCCGCGAGCCACCACGGAACCTCGCGGTCGCGACCACGAGTTGAGTCCGCGGGAAGCGGCTAGATAGTGACGTTTTTACTCATATACCCTCAATCTCCTTCCTGCTTTAATCGCTTTCCAGAAAGCCGCAACCCATTGTAATGGGTGCGCTGACAACTGGTGGGAGGAAAGTAATGACGACGGTGCGCGTGATCTCGCTCATCTTGGCGGGGATCGGGACTTCGATTCTCGGCACCCCTGTCTCGGCGGAGACTTATCCCAACCAGGTGGTCCGTATCGTCGTCCCATTCTCCGCCGGCAGCATCAGCGACGGGCTCGCCCGCATCCTCGCCGAGAAACTTGCCGACGAGTGGAAGCAGCAGGTCATCGTCGAGAACCGGCCCGGCCTTCCAGGCACCACCGGGGTCGCCAAGAGCGCGCCAGATGGCTACACGCTGATGCTGACCTCGAATGGCCACACGATTGCCGGCGCCATCAACAAGAGCATTCAATTCGATCCGGTGAAGGATTTCGCGGGCGTCTCCCGCGCGGCGGCGGTGCCGCTGGTTGCGATCGTGCCGCCCGATCTCCCGGCCAAGACGCTCAATGACTTCATCACGCTGGCGAAGGAAAGGCCGGGTCAGCTCAACTTCTCGTCGGCCGGCGTCGCCAGCACTTCCTATCTCTCCGCCGAAATCTTCAAACAGGATGCCAAGATCAACATCCTCCACATTCCTTATAAGGGTGCGCCCGAGGCCACGACCGCTGTTATCCGCAACGACGCGCAAATGTATTTTGCGCCGATCCCTGCCACTCAGGAGCTGAGCGCAACCGGAAAGGTCAGGGCAATCGCCATCAATACCGCCGCGCGCGTTCCGCAACTCCCGGACGTGCCTACCATCGCGGAGACCTTGCCGAATTACAAATACGAGTCCTGGTTCGGCGTGTTTGCACCCGCTGGCACGCCGCAGCCGATCCTGAAAAAGGTCAGCGAGGACATCGCCAAAGTTCTGCGGATGCCGGATGTCAAGGAGAAATTGCTCGCGCAGGGCTCGATCCCGGCACCGACCACGCCGGCTGAGTTCGATGCGATCAACAAGGCCGACACCGAGCGCTACGGCAAGATCCTCAAGGACGCCGGCATTACGCCACAATAAACGTGCGTTCCAGGTCAGCTGGCATCGCCTGTTGCGGCGGCCGGGAGCCGGAGCCGGGCGACGCGCTTTGAGTCGCGGCTGGTCGACGCGCAGGCCTCATTCGATCGCTCTTGGATTGGTGGGCAGCGACCCACGTCCGCCACAGTCGGTCCTTGCTGGCAGCGCTCCCTGAACGGCGGTAGCATCTCGGCACACAACAACAAACACCCGGGAGGTTGCCATGATGCACGTGCGCAGATCTGCCACGAGCTCGTCCTGCTTTTGCAGCGCATGCAATTCCTCGCCCGCGCTCTCGCGCCGCCAATTTCTCTGCACCACCGCGGCAACCGCCGTTGCCGCCGCGACCGTGATCGGAGCGAGCGGCGGGCCCGTTCGAGCGCAGCAGCCGAGCGGTGCGACCGCTTCAGGCCCGGCGATCCTGATCAAAGGCGGCTGCGTGCTCACCCTCGACCGCACGGTCGGAGACTTCGAGCAGGCCGACGTGCTGATCGAGGGTGGCAAGATCTCCGCTGTGCGGGCGAGCATTAGCGCGCCCAACGCCGAGGTCATCGATGCCTCGCGCATGATCGTGATGCCCGGCTTCGTCGATACCCACCGCCACATGTGGCAGGGCATCCTGCGCAACGTGCTTCCCGACGGTTCGCTCGACGACTACCGCAACGTCGTGCAGCGAACATTCGGCGCAAAATACACGCCTGATGACGTCTATGCTGGCGATCTGTTCAGCGCGCTCGGGGCCATCGATAGCGGCGTGACCTGCATTCTGGACTGGTCGCACATCCACAACACGCCCGACCATAGCGATGCCGCCATCAAGGCGCTCGCGGAGTCCGGCGTGCGCGCGGTCTTTGCCTACGGCAATCCGCAGAACGAAACGGGCCGATATTGGGAAATGAAGGGACACAAGTTCCCCGAGGATATCGCGCGCCTGCGCAAGCAGTATTTCTCGAGCGAGGATCAACTGCTCACCCTTTACATGGCTGCTCCATCCGTCGCCCCCGAGCTGATCTTGGAAGCGTTCAAGGCCGCCCGCGACGTCGGCGCGCGCATCACCATCCACGTCGGCGTCGGGGAGTTTGGTCGCAATGCCCTGCTCGAGAAACTCAACGCAGAGAAGGCCCTGCGGTCCGATACCACCTACATCCACTGCTGCACGCTCAATGACACCGAGTGGAAGCTGATCAGGGACACCGGCGGCACCATCTCGATCGCCGGCTATGTCGAGACGTTGATGGGGCACGGCAATCCGCCGATCCAAAAGGCGATCGATACCGGCATCCGTCCCTCGCTGAGCGTCGATGTCGAAACCTCGGTACCCAACGATTTCTTTCAGCAGATGCGCACGATCTTCTCGCTGCAGAAAAACGAGGTCTGGGCGCGGCGGCTCGCCGGCGACAAGAATCCGCCGAAGTTCCTCACCGTGCGCGACGTGCTCGAATTCGCCACGATCGAGGGCGCGCGGGCAAATGGTCTCGACCGCAAGATCGGCACCCTTACGCCCGGCAAGGATGCAGACATCATCCTGTTGCGGACCGACCGGCTCAACGTGATGCCGATGAACAATGCGGTTGGCGCGGTGGTCACCAGCATGGGCCCGCAGAACGTGGATACCGTGCTGATCGCGGGCAAGGTGGTGAAGCGTAACGGCCAGCTGGTCGGCGTCGATTTTGACCGCTTGGTCCGGCTCGGCGACGAGGCCCGCGACCGCCTCTATTCCAATGCCAATGTGAAGAACGTGCGACTCTGAATACGACTGCTGTCGCGGACGTCGTCGCCAACGAGCTATCCGCTACTGGTCTTGGATTTGAAGTTCCTGTGCGCGTTGATGTACCTCTTTGCGGACTTCAAATCCATCATACTCGTGCGATCGGTTCCTCTCGCATGACGGGAGATAGGGCATGCGCGCCATGGTGCTGGAGAGACTGCGCACGCCGCTCGTCATGCGCGAGCGGTCAGCGCCAGAGTCTGCGTCCGGCGAAATTCTGATCGAGGTCGGGGCCTGCGGTGTCTGCCGAACCGACCTGCACGTGGTCGACGGCGAGCTGCCAAATCCCAAGCTTCCGATCGTGCCCGGCCATGAGATCGTCGGGCGCGTCGCCGCCATGGGAGCGGGAGTCGCAGGACTGGCAATAGGTGAGCGCGTCGGCGTCCCCTGGCTCGGCTCCACCTGCGGGCTCTGTCCTTATTGCCGCAGCGGTCGAGAGAATCTGTGCGATCGGCCGCTGTTTACCGGCTATACGCGCGATGGCGGCTACGCCACGCACGCGCTCGCCGACGCACGCTACTGCTTCCCCCTTCCGGAGCGGCGGGACGACGCCGAAGTTGCGCCGTTCCTATGCGCCGGCCTCATCGGTTGGCGCAGCTACCGCATGGCAGGCGCAGGTGAGGGGATAGGCGCCGAGGGGACGGGCCCACAGGCGCTCGGCCTCTACGGGTTCGGCGCCGCCGCGCATATTCTGGCCCAGATCGCGGCGTGGCAGGGCCGGCGCGTCTACGCCTTTACCCGCAGCGGCGATGACGCCGCGCAAGCCTTCGCAAAATCTCTCGGCGCGGTTTGGGCCGGCGGCTCGGACGAGATGCCGCCTGAGCCGCTCGATGCCGCGATCATTTTTGCGCCGGTCGGCGCGCTGGTTCCAATGGCGCTCAAGGCGGTGAAGAAGGGCGGCCGAGTCGTCTGCGGCGGCATCCACATGTCGGACATTCCGAGCTTTCCCTACCGGCTGCTCTGGGAAGAGCGGCAAGTCGTTTCGGTCGCCAACCTCACGCGCGCCGACGCGCGCGAATTCTTGACTCTGGTGCCGCAGGCCGGCGTGAAGAGTGAAGTGACGCGTTACCCGCTCGAACAAGCCAACGAGGCGCTTGCTGATCTGCGCGAAGGCCGCCTGCAAGGCGCGGCCGTGCTGATACCGTAATTGCGGATATGCGAAACACCGCCGGTGGACAGCCCCGTGGCCGCCGGCAGCATGCCGTCATCCCGTTTTCACCATCGCTGATTACGGCGATGGCAGCGCCGGCTCCGCGTGACCGATGGCGCGTTTGATGGTCGGAAAGCGCAGACGTAGCGCGCGCTCCACCTCGTCGACCTTGTCGTGCACCTCCGCCACTTTCAGCGCGGGATCGACGAGGCAGTGGAAATTGACGATCTCGCCGTCATCGGCTGCGCGCACGCGCACGTCATGGATTGCGCCGACCAAGTCGACCTTGGTCGCGATTTCGGTCAGCGCGTCGCGTACCGCCGCGACGCGCTTCGCCGAGGCGTCGTGGCCGGGCTCATCGACGGGTTGCAGCGGCTCGATATGGGTCTCGACTTCCACCCCGGGCCCCAGCTCCTCGCGGATGGCGTCTTCGAGCCCCGTCGCGATGTCGTGCGCCGCGGCCAGCGAAAGGGTGCCGTCGACTTCGAGATCGAGGGAGACCGCAAGTCGTCCCTCGATCGCATGCACGGTGACATGGTGAGCCGCGAGGGCGCGGTTGCGCGCGATCACCATCACCCGTTCGAGTATGGTCTCGTCGTCGAGCGCGCGTGGCTGAGTGGTCACCGTCACCTCGGCGGCGGGACTGTCGGCGCGCACCGTCTCGACGATGCGATCCTTGAGCGCGGCCACGCGGTCGAGCGGCAGCGTGCGGCTGACTGCAACGACAAGGTCGACGAACAGCACTTCGCCTACCTGCCGCACGCGCAGCCCTTCGACCCCGACGACGCCGGGAATGCGCGCGATGGCGGCGCTGATTTTGTCTGCGGCTCCGGCCGGGGCGGTATCGGTCAGCGTGTCGATGGTGCGCCGGCTGAGCCGCCAGCCGGCGATGCAAATCACCACTGACACGGCTATCGCCGCTACCGAGTCGGCCCAGGCATAGCCGAGCGCGATGCCCAGCAGGCCGACCAGCACCGCCAGCGACGACCACATGTCGGAAGCGAAATGGAGCGCGTCCGCCGCGAGCGCATCGCTCGACGTCTTTTCCGCCGTGCGATAGAGCGCGCGCGCGCGCAGAAAATCGACCAAGATGGAGACCGCGATCACGGCGAAGGCCCATGGCGTTGCCTCCACCTCCGGCGGCTGGGCGCTCATGAGCCGTTTGACCGCCTCCCAACTCACCACGCCGGCGAGAACGAACAGCAGCGCCGTCTCGATGAGCGCGGTAACGCTCTCGACCTTGCCATGGCCGTAATGGTGCTCGGCATCGGCAGGCTTACCCGAAGTCCGCACCGCAAAATAGGTCATTACGGTGGCGCCGACGTCGATGAGAGAATGGGCTGCCTCCGACAGGAGCCCGAGCGAACCGCTCATGACCCCGACGACGGCCTTGGCCGCCGTCAAACCCGCCGACGCGGCGATTGACGACAGTGCGACCTTCTGCTTGACGTCGGCCATCACGCGCCTCCGCGCTGCGAGCGGTAGCGATGGCGGCTGTCAACGTCAACGTAGCGGGAACGACGTTCGTTGCCATTGTCGCTAGTAGCTTGCGGCGTCATGGAAATGCGAACGATTTGCATGTGATGGCGGGAGACCGCCGTGAGGCGCACGACCTTGGATCCCATTGCTCTCGTGCGAAAGGCTGGAGCCTTCCACGAACGGCGTGAAGTTGCTTCGGCACTCCCGCCGGGCCGTATGTGTGCGCGCGTGCAGGAGATCAATGCAGGCGAACGCCTTCCCAATTGCGCCCGTATGATCGTAGAAGAACTACACGCGCGGGAGGAATGGCGCACGCCGAATTGGGCGCCGTTCCGGCTCGGGTTGGAACGAAAAATATTAATAAAATGAATGGCTTAGATCGCAAGTTCTGCATCGCCCCGATGATGGAGTGGACCGACCGGCACTGCCGGTTCTTCCATCGCCTGCTCACGCGCCGCGCCCTGATCTACACCGAGATGATCACCACCGGCGCGGTGCTGCACGGCGCGCGCGCGCGGCTCTTGGCGCACGATCCCGCCGAGCATCCGGTTGCACTCCAGCTCGGCGGCTGCGATCCGCGGCAACTTGCCGAATGCGCGCGCATCGCCGAAGAGTTCGGCTATGACGAGGTCAACCTGAATGTCGGCTGTCCCTCGGATCGCGTGCAGGTGGGCCGCTTCGGCGCCTGTCTGATGGCGGAGCCCGCGCTCGTCGGCGACTGCGTCGCCGCCATGACCGGCGCGGTCAAGCTGCCTGTCACGGTCAAATGCCGTCTCGGCATCGACGATCAGGATCCGGAGGAGGCGCTTGAAGCGTTCGCCTGCGCGGTCGAGCAGGCCGGCGTCGCCGCGCTGATCGTGCACGCGCGCAAGGCTTGGCTCGACGGCCTCTCGCCGCGCCAGAATCGCGACATCCCTCCGCTCGATTATGCACGCGTCTACCGACTCAGAGCCGCGCATCCTGGTCTTGCAATCGTGCTCAATGGTGGCATCGCGGACATCGATCAAGCGCTGGAGCACCTGGGGCGCCTCGATGGGGTGATGATGGGACGCGCCGCCTACCAGGACCCGTGGCGTCTGCTGGCCGTCGATCCGATGCTGTTCGGCGAGCCTGCGCTTTTTGCATCGCCGAAGGCTGCGGCTGAGGCCCTCATCCCGTATATCGAGCGCGAACTTGCGCGCGGCACGCGGCTCAACGCCGTGACCCGGCACGTGCTGGGCCTGTTCCGTGGCGTACCCGGGGCGCGCGCCTTTCGCCGCCATCTTGCGACCGAGGCATCAATACCGGCTGCGGGCGTGGCTGCGTTCCGCGCCGCGCTCGCTCTCGTCGTGGATATGGACGCGCAAATGGTGCGCAGCGCCGCGGCTTGATCCATCCTTCGTTGCCTTCGGAGCAGGACATGGTCTTGGGTGTGCCCGTGAGCGAGCTCCTGCTGCTCGCCGCTTTGATCATTGTCGCCGGATTCGTCACCGGCATTCTCGCCGGGCTTTTCGGAATCGGCGGTGGCGCGCTCATTGTCCCGGTTCTGTACGAAGTCTTTCGCGTGCTCGACGTACCGAACGAGGTTCGCTTCCAGTTGTGCGTCGGGACCTCGATTGCAATCATCGTTCCCACCAATGTGCTTTCCTACCTCACCCATCGCGGCAAGGGCGCGGTGATGATGGATGTGGTGCGGGCATGGACGGTGCCTGCGGTGGTCGGCGTTGCTGCCGGCTCGGCCATTGCGGCCTTTGCACCCCCCGGGGTGCTCAAGCTCGCCTTCGTGGTGATCGCAAGCGTGATCGCTTTCAAGCTGTTGATCGGCCGCGATAGTTGGCGGCTGGCGGACGATCTGCCTGGTCCCGCCGGCATGACGGGCTATGGCGTCTGCATCGGGCTTGCCTCCTCGCTGATGGGCATTAGCGGCGGCTCGGTGTCCAACATGATTCTGACGCTCTACGGCAAACCGATCCACAAAGCGGTCGCGACCTCGGCCGGGCTTGGGGTGCCGATCACGATCGTCGGCACGATCGGCTATGTCCTCGCGGGCTTGCCACAGCAGTCGCTGATGCCGCCGCTCTCGCTGGGTTTCGTATCGCTGATCGGTTTTGCGCTGATGGCGCCCGTCTCGAGTTTCACCGCGCCTTATGGCGCGCGCTTGGCCCACGCGCTCTCGAAGCGCCGGCTCGAGGTTGCTTTCGGCTGCTTCTTGCTGGCGGCATGCGTTCGCTTTGCGGCGAGCCTGATCGGTTACGGGTAACCGCGCATCAGGAGCTTGTCGCCGCGCACCTCCCAACTCTCCAACCGGTTGAGAAAGGTCATGCCGAGCAGGCTCGTGCGCAATTGCCCGGGCTGCGCAATGAGCGCCGGGACCGAGCGCTCGATGATACCGCCGATCGACAGTCGGTCGAGCGTGACCGGCGCGGCGCGGGCGCGGCCGTTCGCGGTGTCGACGTTGACGGAATAGTTGAGGACTTCGAGCGGGAGGCCGGCGGCCTTGGCCGCCTCGTGGGTGAGGACGACGGCACTCGCGCCGGTGTCGAGCACCATTGGAATGTGCGCGCCGTTGACTTGCGCCGCAACCGAGAATCCCCCGCCGCTTGCGCGCGCGATTTCGACCGTCCGTCCCCGCGTTGCGGCACGGCCCGGGATGAGCTCGGCCAGCACCCGCTCGCTGACCTCACGCAGCTCGAAACGGTAGGTGTACCCGAGCGCCAACAGCATCGCGAGCATGATCCAGATCAGGGCCGATTCGAGCGCGTGGGAAAAACGCTGGCGAAACAGCGTCAGCGCGATCAGGCCGACCAGCGCGAGGGCCATGATCTTCGTTTCGAGCGACGAAGTATCGAACCGGGAGAGTTCTGCCAGCGCCGCTTCATTCTGCTGCAGCACGAGCACCAGCAGCGCGATGGTCACAATGGCAAGCAGGATCCAAAGTAGGCGGCGCACGACGGTGTCCTTCAGCCCACCCCGGCGCGTGCGGTATGAGGTCGGCCCAGCGCTGCGAGACGTCGCGGCAGCTGCGCCATGATGCGCACGCGCTCATCGGCGCCCATTCGCATCCAGCCCTCGATTTCCGCAAGACTGCGCCCGCAACCGATGCAAAGCGCCGAGATCGGCTCAACTGCGCATACGTTGTTGCAGGGGCTCTCGACGTCGGTCATGGGTGGTCGCGCGGATGTGATGAGCAAGATAAAGATTGCCACGCGGAAGGCAAACAGTGTCGCCAAATGCACGTTTGCGCCGCCGGCCGAGGGGCACGATTGCGGCGTCGCAACGGCGGCCATCGATCGGCGAGCGCTTGACCGGGGGCCGATGGACATGATGGGGTGTAGGCGATGGAAAATACAATTGATTGCGGCATTATCACATGTAGCCGGCGCCGAGCACGGGAGCCGACATGAAGCTTTACGACGGCGGTCGGGCGCCCAATCCCCGGCGCACGCGCATCTTTTTGGCCGAGAAGGGGATCACGTTGCCGATGGAGCAAGTCGATCTCGGCGCCATGGCACAGAAGTCCCCGGCCTATGCCGCGATCAATCCGCTCAAGCGGGTCCCGGCGCTGGTGCTGGACGATGGCACGGTGATCACGGAATCGATCGCAATCTGCCGTTACTTCGAGGCGCTCAAGCCCGATCCGCCGCTGTTCGGGCGTGGTGCTTTGGAGCTGGCGCGCATCGAGATGTGGAATCGGCGCCTCGAATTGCATTTGCTGTTTCCGGTCTCTCACGTCTTTCGCAACTCGCATCCGGCAATGAAGGAGATGGAAGTGCCGCAGGTGCCGGCGTGGGCCGAGGCCAATAAGCCGCGCATTCTGGAGTTCGTCGCCTTGCTCGACAGCGAGCTGGGGGATCGCTCGTTCATTGCGGGCGACGCATTCACAGTGGCTGACATCACGGGTCTCGTCGCTGTCGATTTCATGAAGCCGGCAAAGCTTGCGGTGCCGGACGGATTGAAGAATCTCAAACGCTGGCACGCCGATATTGCTGGCCGGCCGAGCGCGTCGGCTTGACCATGCGGCTGACGGTCATTGGATCGGGTGATGCCTTCGGCTCCGGCGGCCGGTTCAACACCTGCTTTTTACTCGAAACAGCGAAAGGCACGCTGCTGGTCGACTGCGGGGCCTCATCGCTGATCGCGCTCAAGGCCCGTGGTGTCGATCCGAACGCGATCGA
>Ga0306926_10010551_pt1 | contig 10220 bp, 6 predicted proteins | sample flu12Cox44000178_FD_203759 | JGI IMG/M metagenome (GOLD analysis project Ga0306926, IMG submission 203759) | Lab enrichment of tropical soil microbial communities from Luquillo Experimental Forest, Puerto Rico - flux8day.12C.oxic.44.000.178 (v2)... | ecosystem: Environmental > Terrestrial > Soil... | reverse complement strand
ACCAGTGGCGGGACGGCGAGGGCCACGACCATGTAGTGATCCGCGGGTGGCGTCCCGACGCGGCCGGCATGGTCATCCTGGCCGGCGGACAGCGGATCCTGATGCACCGCGTGCACCCGGCGGGGCTGTTCGCCGGGGCGCTGGAGGGGCCGGAGGATATCGGGGACTACCGCCTGGAGACGACCTATCGGGACGGCACCGTGGTGGAGGCCGATGATCCGTACCGATTCTGGCCGACGCTCGGGGAGCTGGATCTGCACCTGCTGGCCGAGGGCCGGCACGAGGGGCTGTGGCGCCATCTGGGAGCGCAGGTGCGCGTGCATCAGGGCACGTCCGGCACGTCGTTCGCGGTGTGGGCGCCCGGCGCCCGGGCCGTGCGGGTGGCGGGTGACTTCAACGGCTGGGACGGCCGCCTGCACCCGATGCGGGTGCTGGGCAGCTCCGGGGTCTGGGAGATCTTCCTGCCCGGGGTCGGTCCCGGCGCGCGGTACAAGTTCGAGGTGGTCAGCCAGCACGGGCAGGTGAGCCTGCGGGCCGACCCGTTCGCCTTTGCCGCCGAGGTCCCGCCGGCCACAGCCAGCATCGTCACCCAGAGCCGGCATGAATGGCAGGACGCAGCGTGGTTCGCCGCGCGGGCGGTCACCGACCTGCTGCACGCTCCGATCTCGATCTATGAGTGCCACCTGGGCTCGTGGCGGTTCACCCAGGACGCCGGCGGCGGGTGGCGGCCGCTGACCTACCGGGAGGCGGCCGAGATCCTGCCCGGGTACCTGACCGACCTCGGCTTCACCCATGTGGAGTTCCTCCCGATCGCCGAGCACCCGTTCTCCGGGTCCTGGGGGTACCAGGTGACCGGGTACTACGCGCCGACGGCCCGGTTCGGCACCCCCGATGATTTCCGCTACCTGGTGGACCGGCTGCACCAGGCCGGCATCGGGGTGCTGGTCGACTGGGTGGCCGGGCACTTCCCCAAGGACGACTGGGCCCTGGCGCGGTTCGACGGCACGGCGCTGTACGAGCACGCCGACCCGCGCCTGGGCGAGCACCCGGACTGGGGCACCCTGGTGTTCAACTATGGGCGGCACGAGGTCCGCAACTTCCTGCTGGCCAACGCGCTGTACTGGATCGAGGAGTTCCACCTGGACGGGCTGCGCGTCGACGCGGTCGCCTCGATGCTGTACCTGGACTACTCGCGCCGGGAGGGCGAGTGGGTCACCAACCGGTTCGGCGGCCGGGAAAACCTGGAGGCCATCGAGTTCATCAAGGAAGTCAACGCGGTGCTCTACCGGCACCACCCCGCGGTCATGCTGGTGGCCGAGGAATCCACCTCCTGGCCGGCGGTGTCCCGCCCGACCTACCTGGGCGGGCTCGGCTTCGGGTTCAAGTGGAACATGGGCTGGATGAACGACACCCTGGTGTACTTCAGCAAGGACCCGGTGCACCGCCGCTGGCACCATCACGAGCTCACCTTCGCGCTGCTGTACGCGTTCACCGAGAACTTCATCCTCCCCCTCAGCCACGACGAGGTAGCACACGGCAAGGGATCCCTGCTCGGCAAGATGCCGGGCGACCGCTGGCAGCAGTTCGCCAACCTGCGCGCGCTGCTGGCCTGGATGTGGGCCCATCCCGGCCGGCCGCTGCTGTTCATGGGCGGCGAGATCGCCCAGGACGATGAGTGGAACCATGACACCAGCCTGGACTGGCACCTGCTCGGCTACCCCGGGCACGCCGGCATGCAGGCACTGGTCCGGGCGCTCAATACCGTCTACCGGGCCGAACCCGCCCTGTGGGAGCAGGACTTCGACTGGGGCGGCTTCCGCTGGATCGACCCGGACGATTCCGGCAACAGCGTGCTGTCGTTCCTCCGGTTCCCCGCCTCAGCCGGGCGCCCCCTGGCGTGCCTGGCCAACCTCACCCCGGTGCCCCGCCATGACTACCGCATCGGGCTGCCCCAGCCCGGACGCTGGACCGAGATCCTCAACTCCGACCACGCCGGATTCGGCGGCAGCAACACCCTCACCGGCACCGTCACCGCCCAGGCACCCGGCTGGAACGACCTGGACTACTCCGCCACCCTTACCCTGCCGCCGCTGGGCGTCCTGTGGCTAGCCCACGACCCCGGCCCGGATAGCTAGCCCCGCACAGCCATGAACGTCCCGGCTTTGGCGCACGTCGGCCGACAAAACAGAATGTCCGTTCCGGTGCGCTGCAAACGGCCATTCTGGCCAGTCACCAAAACGCAGTTAGGCGGTTATCTTAAGCTGTCAGCAGATAATGCCTGGTAGATGGGCGTTTCTGCGGCGTAGACATGTCGCCGCCGCAACGGCGGGGAAAGGTCATTATCGGGGCCATCGCGGTCCGGCGGGCGCGTCTTCGGCGTGCTGCGCCGCTACAGGCCGAGCGCGCGGGCGAGCTGCTGCGGACCGGTTCCCCGGCCGCGGGCGGGTGATCCCGGCGCAGGCGGTATCGAGCCGCTGGCCAAGCGCTCTGGTGCCTGCGCGATGCGGGCGGCCGCGGCGGCCGCCGCCACGACGCCTCCTGGCCAGCGCGGAGCCCTGCCCGTCGTGGGTCCGGACGATCGCAGCCATGACCGTCACCCGGAACACTCAGCCGTCCGGCTCGACCGGGGCCGTCCCCTGCCCGGCGGCAACCGAGCGCCGACGGGAGCTGACCAGCTAGCTCGGGATGCCCTCAGCCGGACTCGCCGGGCCAGCCAGGAACTGGACCAGACATGAGACACCTACGGCTGTTACAGCGCTATAGGGAAGACACCCCTGCAGATAGCGTGTCCTCGCCGAAGCCCAGGAGCCGCCGCGTTTACAGCGAAGACACCAAGAATGGGCTTGAGATAACGGCGGCTCCGCGTGCGGCTGAGCTCAATGAGCCGGTCACGTTCCGCAGCCGGCTCAGAAGCGTCGGGGACAGCAAGCTGATATGCGGGCGGCCTACGGTGCGCTGGCGGTGGCTATGACCCGGCGGACCAGCCCGAAGATTTCCAGGGAGCGCACGCCCTCGTCGTGGAATTAGCGCAGCGCGGGGTCATCACCTGGGTCGAGCGCCGCGGCTTCCTGCCACATGGCGCGCTCGCTGGCCCGCCAGCCGGGGCGGTCGCGGACCTCTGCCGGCGGGCTCGCTCCGGCGAGTTCGGTAACAGGTGGCGAGCGCCTGTCTGCGGCGTCGCTCGTGCCGTCCCGGCCGGGACGGCCGGGACCATGCCCGGGGCGCATGAACGGGCCGTAGGTCCGTGCCGGGACGGGACCGCCCCTGCCTCCCGGGGCGGCCGGCCGCGAAGCTGGGCTTGTTCCCGCTCAGTGGGCCAGGCCCGGGAAGGCAGGCAGCCGATGACGTTCCCGTGGGCGCTTGCGCGGTGCACGCGCGGCGCGGTCAACACGATGACCCTGCACCTGGCGGGCCACGCCGCCTTCGCCGACCTGGAGCAAACCGGCCGCAAGTCCGGCATCGTGCGCCACACCCCCGTGCGCGCCTTCCGTGCCGGGGACACCGTGATCATCGGCTTGAACTTCGGGCGCCAGTCGGACTGGTACCAGAACATCAAGGCGGCCGGCACCTGCCGCATGCACCTGGGCGGCGAGCAGCTCACCCTCGGCGCGCCCGCGCTCGAACCTGCCAGGCAGGCTACCAAGGACATGCCCTGGCTGTTCGGCTTCGCGCTCAGGCACGTGGTTCACACGGCCGAATGCGTCCGGTTGCCCATCTTGCATTCATCGCCCGCCCCGGTCACCCGGCACGAGCACCCTCGCCGGCACGCGAGCGCCGGCGGCCTTCCTGCGCGTGTATACCATCCAGCTCTGCGCCGATCGAGCGCCAAGCCGTCAGGCCCTGACCGGCGCCCCCGATCGGCGGGTACGCGTGGGGCGACTACAGCCAGGAGGCCATAACGGAACGTGTCGCCGACTTCGAAGCGTGAGCGTCCCTGCCCACTCGGGGAGGGTGGATCTTGGTCTGCCCGGCTCGGTTATCCGACCCAGATCAGCCAGTGTGGCGCCTGCTCGCCGCGATGCTGGTGAAGCTGAGTTCCGGCTATAGCTGGCGATTTGCTCGGTCGTGCTCATGTGCTGCGAAACGGCAGTGATGCGCCGGATCGCAGCGCTCACCCTTGCGGCGCGGTTCCGCGCGTTCTGGCCGGGCCAGGGGGACATGTCCGGGACTTTCGGCCGTGGCGGCGGGCCGGGGCCGTGGCGTACCGGTGGTGTATGAGCAGCGTGCCTGTGATGCTGACGGCCGGCCCGCTGCCGGGCAGCTGTGATGAGTCCTGCGAGATGGCCCCGGGGAGGTGACCGGGATGAACGGGTGCATGTGCGGATGCGGCGCCTGGCGATCCGGCTTTGCGCGCTGGCCGACCCGCGAGGAAAGGATTAAGTGGCTGGAGGAATATCAGCGTGACCTTCAGCAGCACGTAGCTGAGATAGCTGAGGAGATCAAGAACCTGAAGGAAAGGCCGCGGTCAGCCACCTGAGCGGCCTATGCCCGCACCTGCGCGGACCGGCTCCGGCCTGCCTGTGCCTTGCGGCGGGCCGCCGTGCGACCCTTACTGATCCCTGGAGGTGAACCGCCGTCCCGCGTCCGGTTCTCGATCAACGTCAGCGACTTCGACGCCGCTGTCGCCTTCTACTCCCGGCTGTCCGGGGTCGGACCGGCCAAGCTGCGCCCCGGGTATGCCAACTTCGCGGTGGATGACCCGCCGCTGAAGCTGGTGCTGAACTCGCCCGGCAACGGGCCCGGCGGCACCATCAACCACCTGGGCGTCGAGGTCGGCTCGACCGAACAGGTCACGCACGCCGAGGCCCGGCTGGCCGCCGCGGGCCTGCCCGTCGAGGCCGAACCCGGCGCCGTCTGCTGCTATGCGCGGCAGGACAAGGTGTGGGCGTACGATCCGGACGGGCTGGCCTGGGAGTACTACACGGTCCTGGAGCACATCGAGACGCCATGACCGCCCCGCTCCCCTGGCCCTCCCCGCCCGCCGGCCGGCCCGCGGACCCCGGCCCCGTGCCGCTGTCGGCGGACTGGCTGCGGCTGGCCCGGCTAGCCCGGCTACTGTCCTGGCTCACCCTGGCCTGGATGGGCATCGAGGGCGGCGTGGCGATCGGCGCGGCGATCGTAGCGGGGTCGGTCGCGCTGCTCGGGTTCGGCCTGGACAGCGGCATCGAGGCCATGGCGTCCATCATCGTGATCTGGCGGTTCACCGGGACCCGGCTGGCCAGCGCCACCTCCGAGCGGCGCGTCCAGCAACTGGTAGCGGTCAGCTTCTTCCTGCTCGCCCCCTACATCGCCGCCGAGGCCATCCACGCCCTGGCCGCCGGGGACCGCGCCAAGACCAGCATCATCGGCCTGGTGCTCACCGCCGGAACCGCTGTCTTCGAGCCCGCCCTCGGGGTGGCCAAGCGGCGCATCGGCGCCCGGCTGGGCTCATCGGCCACCGCCGGGGAAGGGACCCAGAACCTGCTCTGCGCCTACCTCGCGATGGCCGTGTTCGCCGGGCTGGCCGCCAACACCCTGTGGGGCGCCTGGTGGCTCGATGGCGTGGTCGCGCTCGGAATCGCGGGCTGGGCGGTCATCGAGGGACGGCGAGCGTGGGCCGGAAAATCGTGCGGCTGCGCCTGCCAGCCCGGTACAGAGTGCACACGGGTGTCACGACCTCTTGATCCGTAGATTCCTGTACCGGCGTCCGGACCCGTTCGCAACAGTCCGCGGCCTTGGGCTCGTCAATGCGCATTGTCCACGCGAGTCCGCAGCACCGGAATGTCGTTCATCCCCGTGGCTCCCGGCTGACGACAGCGTGACGCCCTGGTCCTCATCACCATCTCCCGAGCGGTTTCCGGCAACCTGGCCGCGCCCTGTCCTGTCCCAGGCCCCTCCCCCCGAACCCGATAGCTGCCGGGCGGTGCGTGATCTCTTCCGCGTCATCCCTGAAGGAGCGGGGCCGTGTCATCAGGTCTCCTCCGCGACTCGACTCACGTGCGTCAAGCCAGGTCGCCATGCCTGCGGTGCTGTCCGGGAGTGACCGTGGTGATCCTCGGTCGACTTCCTCATCAGGCACGCGAAGGGCACGGCCTTCTGATTGGCGACATGAGCGAACCGGTTCATCCGGATGCCGACTTCCCGGGTCGGGATGCAGTTGTTCCCGCGCTGGGTGCCGACGGTTTTACAGACCGTTGCAGCTGACCATGGCGCAGTCTCCATGACCCGGAGCGGTGATGTCACTCGGATGCCAAGAACCCGGGATCATCCCGCACATATCCCGCTCGCTATGCGGAGCCCTTCTGCTGCACGCTTGCGTTCGGCCGGGTCCTTTAGTTCGTGCTGCGCTGGACATGCTCGGCGAAGAAGGCCAGGACGCGCCGCCAGGAATCCGCTGCCGCGGCTGGATGGTAGACGCGCAGCTGGTCATTGAAGAAGGCGTGCTTGGTTCCCGGGTAGACCTTCAGGTCGTGCGGGATACCGGCGGCGGTCAGCTCGGTTTCCAGCACCCCGGCGGCCTTGGTGGTGATGTCCTTGTCCGGCCAGGACCCCACGACCGGGCACATGCGGCGGATCGCCTTCCGGGGCCTGGGCGCGGTCCCGTAGAACGCCGCTATCGCCGTCAGCCGGTTATCCGTGCAGGCCCAGGCCAAGACGACAGAACCGCCCAGGCAGAAACCGCCGGCGCCGATCCGGGCGGCATCGACCTCCGGGTGGCCGGCCAGCCGCCCGAGGGCGGCCTTCAGGGCCGGGACACCGTAGTAGTTCAGGTTCCCGGCCATCGCGCCCGCGAACATCCGCGCCATGCAGATGGCGTGGTTGCGGCCCTGGAACAGGTCCACGCCGAGCGCGGCATACCCTTCGGCGGCGAACCGGCCGCAGATGTCCCGGATGTTGCCGTTGAGCCCGAAGGCTTCATGGACGACAACGATCCCCGGATGTGGTCCCGTGCCGTCCGGGAGGGCCAGATATGAAGTGTCGAGGGATTCGGTCCTCATCGCTCTAGTCTGGCCCGCTGACTCCCGCCTGCCCGGGCCAATCGCCCTTCTAGGAAAGGATTACGTGCCGCGTGATGGGCCAGGCAAGCCATCAGATCCGTAGATTCCTGTACCGGCGTCCGGTCCCGTTCAGAACGGTTCGCGACCTCGGGCTCGTCAATGCGCGATGTCCATGCGAGTCCGGAGCACCGGAAGGTTGTTCATCCCGTGGCTCCCAGCGTGGCTCCGAGCTGATGACAGCGTGACGCCCTGGTCCTCACCACCATCTCCCGGCCTGTTTCCGGCAACCTGGCCGCGCCCTGTCCTGTCCCAGGCCGCTCCTACGGCGGGTTCGGGGGAGGCCGCCCACACTTCCACCCGCATGCCACTCCCCCCGGTAACCCGCGGATTAAGAGACAGGCCCGGTCGGTGTCGAAACCGTCTGAGATCGTCCGGTACTTCGGCTTATCAGTGCCGACGCGTTCGAGGCGATCGGCGTCTGTCCGATCGAGTGCATCGGCGTTGCTGCTCACGTTGCTGCTCCTCGCCCGCCGGGGCCGGTGACCTCGATGGCTCAGGCAGCTGGGGCCAGGAGAGTGCCTCGATCGGTCTGGCGTTCGTCAGTCTCAGCACCCGCTCATTCCGGTTCCGTCTCCGCCCTTGACTTGATGCCCTTGAGCATTCTTCTCGCCATCGGGGGGTCGCCGAACTCCATGAAAAGCGTCCAGAATAGATTCCCTGGATGCGCCCGTATTCGCAGAATCAGCCTGGTCTTCCCGTCAGGCATGGGTTTCAGAAGCCAGGACCAGGTGCTGTCGGGCTTTTCCCAGAGCAGCCATTCATTGATCTCGAACCCGCTGACCCTGAAGGCGTTGCTCTCATCGAGCGGTAGCTCCTTGCCGAACAAGGAGTTCATGTTGAATGCCCAGTCGCCGACCGCAAAGTTCTGGTACTGCTCTAGTACATCGTCCGCACTCGGATAGCCGCCGTTGTCGACCAGGTCGTAGGTGTAGAAGCCCGCCCGGCCATATCCCATCTGGACGATCCACGGCCAGACTCTTCCGGGCGGCGCTTCGATAGTGATTGCCCTGGTGGCATTGAATGGTGCGTCGGGGACGATCCGATCGCCTGCCATCGACGCGCGCACCTCTGCATCCGTGGCTCCCCATCGCATGTGCCAGTGCCGGCAGAGCGGGGCCGTTGCGAACAGGGGCAGGCCCGCCAGCAGGTCCAGAGCCCCACGTGCGATCTGGCGCTTGCGCGGCGACGCCACTGACACGTTCATGCAGGACCTCCCCCTGTCGCGCGTTCTCCGGTCGGTACCCCTCCCTGTGCTCTTGGCGTAGCATGTCCGCGTGCCTGGCCCGCTGGTAGGGGGCTTAGGTCCTGTGCGGGCGAGACGAAGGGCCACGGTCGGGACGGCACCCCGGCTTGAGCTGACGCTTCTGGTGGGCATAGACGAAGGAGTCGAACCCTCATGACCAGCTTGGAAGATCGGCGATGTGGCAGCCCGTCCTACCAGGCTGCATGTTGCTGCTGGTATCTGGGCGTCTAGTGCGCGTGAGTGACCGTAGGTACCCGTGAGTCTCCCTGGGATGTGGCCCATGTGCGGCCCGCGCTTACGGCTCCGGCCCTGGGATCATTGCTGATAGGCATGGTCACGTTATTCAGTTTCCCGGTGGCCGCCGAGTCGCCAACCGCCGGAGGCCTGAGGTCTCTGCCTGATTCCATGCAATCCGAGGGAATCTTGGCCTGCTGGCCGCAGCAACCGAAGCCCGGCCAAAGGTCACGTGACTTCAGGTCGTTAGCCCCCTTGCTTGTGTTCCCGTTCGCCCCTTGGCGCGCGGAGGTGCCGAGCGCAGAGTCGCATCAACACCGAAAGGCGCTGCCTGGCCTGCGCATGGCCGACGGGAGATTGCCATGAATAGGAGCATGCGTACCGGATTGCTCGAGCAAGACGTCCGCGATGATTTTGACCGCGCTCGGCGGCGGGCGAGCCGGGCCAAGATGGCCGGCTGGCTGCTCGGCCGTCCAGCCAGCCGCAACCGCCTGGCCGTGCTGGGCGAGGTAGCGAGCGCCCCCGGCGCGGGCGGCCCAGGCAGGCGGCTGGAGTATGAACGGGTCGGCCGCCCCGGATCAGCTGGTGAGGCGATGGTGCCCATCAGCCAGATTGTTGGCACGGTGGAGCCGACGAGGTACTTTGACCGCCAGTTCCGGCCGACTTCCGATCACGTGCGGGCGCGGTTTCAGCGAATCGCGGCCGAGGTCCGATCCGGCCGCGGGATGGACCCCGTCGAGCTCTACCGATGCAGCGGCTCTTACTACGTGCTCGACGGGCGCCACCGCATCGCCGTGGCTCGTGCGCTTGGCCAGCGCTCGGTTTGGGCGCTTGTCACCGAGGTTCGGCTGAACAACCCGGCCCCGCCTGTCCGGCACCGAGACCGCGCGGATCCACATGGGCACTTTCCTGACCCTTGCCTCGATAGGGGCGTTCCCTGGCAATGTGCCACCGAGGACTTGAACCACGGACCTCTTCCTAATCAGCTACTGATATCCCCGTGGTGACGTCCGGTCCGGGCATCCCCACCAAGGGATATCCAGGGCGGGATGCTGCCCAGCTGACGGATGCCAGCTCACGGCTCCGGAGGCAGTTGGCCGACTGCCTCACTGCCTGCGCGGACGGTAGTCCGCGTGGCTCGCTGGTCCACGTCTGGTCCGCAGGTTCGTCAACGTCGGGTCACGGCCGCGGTTCCCAGCGTCTGGCCATCTGCTCGGCCCGGTCAGCAAAGGCCCGCCAGCGCTTGATCTCAGCTGGATAATCCAGCGGCGTGGGCGGCCTGGCTAGGTCGGCCTGTTGCTCCAGCAGCGCAGCGGCATTCAGCGCGTTTGCCTGCATCGCACGCGCCGTGCGCCATGCGCTCGTTCACCAACGCCGGGCGATTCTCCACGAGGCCGAACAGCGCCGTCCGGATATCGCGGATCATGCGGTCAACCTCGTCGGCCGCGGCCGCTATCCGGTCACCAGCGGGGCCATTCCCGACGATGCTGCCGGCGCTTTCCAGGCTCAGCCCGACAGAGAACAGCCGGTTCATGATGTAGCCCACCTACTCCGGCATCGTGCCCGGCGGGGCCGCTGGCTCTAGCGGCCCCGGCAGATTCTGGCTGTCAGCGTCGGACATGAGTATCACCTGCAAATCGAGCCGTACACCGCAGTGGCGGTAGCCTCGCCTGGTCGGCTCGCTGTCTCAGGCGAAGCGATGCGCT
>Ga0306926_10010549_pt1 | contig 10220 bp, 6 predicted proteins | sample flu12Cox44000178_FD_203759 | JGI IMG/M metagenome (GOLD analysis project Ga0306926, IMG submission 203759) | Lab enrichment of tropical soil microbial communities from Luquillo Experimental Forest, Puerto Rico - flux8day.12C.oxic.44.000.178 (v2)... | ecosystem: Environmental > Terrestrial > Soil... | reverse complement strand
TTTAGCGATCCCCGTTTCCGCGTCTACACCAATGACGATATAGTGGGCGTGGAGCTTGGCGGCGCACTAAAAAACATCGTTGCCATTGCGGCCGGCGTGTGTGACGGTCTCGATCTCGGAGACAATAGTATTGCCGCGCTCATCACCCGCGGCCTGGCCGAGATCACGCGCCTGGTTGTAGCTTGTGGCGGACGTCGCGAAACCATGGCCGGACTCGCTGGCCTCGGCGACCTCGTGCTCACGTGTACCGGGGGCCTCTCGCGAAATCGCACTGTGGGTGTCGAACTCGGCCACGGACGCCATCTCAACAACATTATCACCGGAATGCATGGCATGGTGGCCGAAGGGGTGCTCACCACCAACGCGGCCATAGGATTGGCGAAGAAGATGGGTGTAGAAATGCCGATCACCGAGCAGATGCACGCTATCCTGCAACTCGGCAAGTCGCCACAAGAAGCCATCCGTGACCTGATGGCGCGTCCCTCAACCAGCGAACTAGGCATCTATCGCAATCCTTGAACGGGGCCGGGATTTATTGTGCGGACTTTTTCCTGGCAGCCGAGGTTAAGCCGTCGAAGAAATTCGACATGATGCGGAGAACGTCCCCTTCCGGCATCATCGCCGGATCCAACATGTGCTCCAGCGCGAGTGAATTGCCGAGCGCCGCCATCGAAACTCCCGTGGCGTAGGCCGAAGCCGGAAGTTCGCGGCCCAGTGCGCTCATCACCTCTTCCAGAAAACCTACTCTTGCGCCCACGAAGCGACGGTGCATGGCGGCCAAACGCTGTTTCGCTTCTGGATGGCGCACGGCGAACAACTTAAACTCCAAGGCCAGCAGGCACCAGCGTCGATCCAACATCTTGCTGAGGAAAAATTCTCGCATCGCCTTGAGCTTTGCCTCCGGCTCGCGCACGTTGTCCATTTCCTTTTCCAGGTGGGCAATGCGCGCCCCGATCTCCGTCTCCAGTAGCGCGAGGAACAGATCTTCCTTGCTCTCGAAGTTGGCGTAAAACGCTCCCCGCGTATAACCGGCATCAGCACAGATTTCTTCCAGTTTTGCCACCTCAAATCCGTCACGCGCAAAGACCTTCTCGGCGGACTGAATGAGCCGCGCGCGCGTAATCCCGGTGCGCTCCTGGTGCCGCGATACTGTAGCCGACCTGTTCATCTCAGATTGAAGTGCCATGACGAATGGCGGCAAGAAACAGCGCCAATTTTGCGACCGATCCGCTGGCGGCCACATCTAAGGCACATGTAGTATTCAATACATGCATGTATGTATTAGATACACCATGAGACGCAAGCGGCGCAATCTTTCTATCCATGCAAGCCGGCACATACTCCTGATATCCACGGCGCTTTGGGTGTCGGGTGGAACCGTCGTGGCGCAGGTCACGGCAGGGGCGTCGCTTGCACCGTTGCCATCGGCCGAGTCCGTGATCACACGCAACACTGATGACTTCGCCGGCTCGATTCCCCAGGGCAAGGTTTCCGCGGTGCCTATCGAATTGACGATCGATGACGCTCTCGATCGGGGCCTGAAGTACAACCTGGGCTTGTTTCTCAGCAATCAAACGACGGCCGAGGCGCGCGCCGCCCGCATGCAGTCCCTGAGTGAATTGCTCCCCAACATCAACGGCACGTTCGGCGAGGAAATTCAGCGCCTTAACCTCAAGTCGTTCGGCCTCACGTTTCCGGGCTTTCCCACGTCGGTCGGGCCGTTCGGTCTCACAGCAACCCAAGCCACGGGTTCGTGGAACCTGCTGAACCTTGCCTCCATCGACAAGTACCGAGCTGCCGCTCAGACCGTAAAGGCGGCAGAATTTAGCTATCACGATGCGCGCGACACGGTAGTGCTGGCGGTCGGCGCCAATTATTTGCTCGTCATTGCGCAGGAGTCCCGCCTGGAAGCCGCTCAAGCCCAACTGAAAACCGCCCAGGCACTGTACGAGCTTGCACAAGACCAGGAGGCTGCGGGACTTGCTCCTAACATCGATACCTTGCGCGCCAAGGTGCAGTTGCAAGCCCAGCAGGAATCGCTGATTCAAGTGCAGAACGATCTAGAAAAGCAGCGCATCGCGCTCGCCCGAGTGATTGGGTTACCAGTCCGCCAGGGATTTAGTCTGGTTAACCGGGTGCCCTACGCGCCGATACCGGACATTGCTCTGACCGGGGCGTACGAGTTGGCGCTCGCCACCCGTCCCGACTACAAGGCAGCGTTGGCACAACTGCAGGCTGCCGAATTGCGACGTGCGTCCGCTTGGAAAGGCTATCTCCCGTCCGTCGAACTCTCGGGAACCTATGGCGTGCTGGGCTATCATCCCAATGCCATGGCGCCAAACTATTCGGCAGCCGCTACTCTGAACATCCCGATATTTCAAGGCGGAAAGGTGCAAGCTGACGTTAAAGAAGCGGACGCCGTCCTCAAAGAGCGGCAGGCCCAGTCTGACAACTTGAAAGCGCGCATTGAGCAGGAAGTGGAAGATTCGATACTCGACCTCAGAGCGGCGGCCCAGCAAGTGGATGTCGCCAGGATCGGCCTGGATTTTGCGCAGCAGGCATTGACGCAGTCGCAAGACAGATTTGCCGCCGGTGTGACGAACAACGTCGAAGTCATCCAGGCGCAACAGCAACTCGCCTCGGCCAACGATCAGTACATCGCCAGCCTCTACGCGCACAATATCGCCAAAGTCTTGCTGGCACGCTCGATCGGCAACGCGGAGCAGATGGTAAAACAATATCTCGCAGGCAATCCCGCGCTGCCTCCCTCGGTGGTCGCTCCCGCGGGCACGCCTGGGGCAGCCGTAGCTCAGCCTCCCGCACAGGCCCCTCCACCTGACAGCAATCCGCCTCCTCCACCCAGTCCTCCGCAACCAAACTGACAGGTGACGAAAAGATGAGTCCCACAAGTACCGAGCAAGACGATTTGAAGCCGTCCGGAGTGCAAGCCCTGAATCATGAAGGGAACCACGGGAACGGCAACAACGAGGTAGTTGATCGCCGCAGTGTTTTTCAGCGGAATCCGAAGGCCAGGGCGTTCGCGCTCGCCGGGCTGATTCTCGTACTCCTGCTGGTCGGGTGGTACTGGTGGGACAGCCGCCACTGGGAGAGCACGGACGACGCGCAAATCGACGGACACATCTACCCGATCAGTGCGCGTGTCGGAGGCCAGGTTACGAAGGTCAAATTTGACGACGGACAGTTCGTCCACCAGGGCGACGTGCTGGTACAGGTAGATCCTACTGACTACAAGGTCGCACTGGATCGCGCACAGGCCGACTATCAGGACTCGCAGGCCAATCTGCTGGCAGCCCGGGCAGGTGTTCCTATCGCCGATGTCGGGTCATTTAGCCAGATCCACTCCGCCGGCGCGGACGTTGACTCGGCCCAGGCAGGCGTGGCCGCTGCCCAGAAGCAGATGGACGCCGCGCAAGCGCAGATCATCGAGGCGGAAGCCAATGCGAAGAAACTGAATGCCGACGTCGAGCGTTATCGCATGCTGCTGGGCAAGCGTGAGATCGCACAGCAACAATTCGATCAGGCTATCGCTGCCGCTACCGCCGCCAATGCTACGGTCGACGCTCGCAAGGCGTCGCTGCTGGCAGCCCAGGCGCAGGTGCGCATGGCGCAATCGCGCGTTGACCAGGCAAAGGCTGAGTTGCGCAACGCACAGATTACTCCTAAGCAGGTGGAAGCGACTCGCGCCAAAGCCGCGGCGGCCGCCGCCCAGGCGGAGCGCTCCAAGGCCGCCCTTGATCAGGCCCAACTGAATCTCGGATACACCACCATCGTCGCGCCGGTGGACGGAATTGTCGGCAAGCGCTCCGTGCAGGTGGGCCAGAATGTCGCTCCCGGCCAGGATTTGATGGCCATCGTTCCGCTGCGCGACATCTGGGTCACGGCCAACTTCAAGGAGACTCAACTGGCGCACATGCAGCCGGGCCAGCCTGTCAAGGTGAAGGTGGACACGTATGGCGGACGCAAATGGGATGCTCACGTCACCAGCATCGGTGGCGCCACCGGCGCCAGGTACAGTCTTCTTCCACCCGAAAATGCCACCGGCAACTACGTGAAGGTTGTGCAGCGCATTCCCGTGCGCATCGATTTCGACAACAACGACAAGCCCGATTTCAATCAGGATGGGCTCCTGCGGCCAGGAATGTCAGTCGTACCTAATGTCAAGGTGTCGGTCCAGCCGGAGGGCAATCGGAAGTAGAGACTGCCTGAGGAGTCTGACATCAGGATGGCCGACGCAGAAAGCTTTGCGCCTTCCTGGAAGCCGAGCTACACCCTGGATTATCGCGATTGTCGCCCTTACGGTGACGCTGGCGACCTATGGAGGTGCTCGATTCCTCCATCGCCAACGTGGCCCTGCCCCACATCGCGGGCGGTCTCAGCGCCGGGCAAGACGAATCCACCTGGGTGCTGACCCGCTATCTGGTCTCCAATGCGATTGTGCGGCCCATGTCGGGCTGGCTCACGACGGTCATCGGGCGCAAAAGCTTCTATATGACTTGCGTCGCGCTGTTCACCTTCTCCTCCATTTTGTGCGGACTAGCGCCGACACTGCCCCTGCTGATCGTCTTCCGCATCCTGCAGGGAGCACTAGGAGGCGGTATGGGCCCCAGCGAGCAAGCGATCCTGGCTGACACCTTCCCGCGCGAAAAGCGGGGACTCGCATTCTCGGTGTATGGCATGGCGGTGGTGGTCGCACCCGCCATTGGTCCAACGCTCGGCGGCTGGATCACCGACAACGATGACTGGCGCTGGATGTTCTTCATTAACGCGCCCGTCGGCTTGCTCTCGCTCTTTCTTACGTCGCAGGTCGTCGAAGATCCTCCATGGCTTCGTGGTCATGGTGGCAAGGGAATCAAGATCGACTACATCGGGCTGTCTCGGATCGTGGTTGGGCTGGGTTTCCTGCAAATCGTGCCCGACAAGGGGCAGCAGGACGATTGGTTCGGCTCGACCTACATCGCGGTATTCATGATGCGAGCGATCGTGGCGCTGGTTGCTCTCGTGCTCCACCGGTGGAAACACCCGCATCCGATCCTGGAGTTGAGGCTGCTGAAGAACCGCAATTTCGCAGCAACGGTGCTGTTCAATTTCATTCTGGAGCGGTGTTGTTCGGCACGACTGTATTGATCCCGCAGTTTTTGCAGTTGATGATGGGCTACTCCGCCGAAAAGGCTGGAGAAGTGTTGTCGCCCGCGGGGTGCATGCTGATGGTGCTCTTCCCCATTGCGGGACTCCTTTCGACTAAGGTCGATCCCCGGTGGATGGTAGCGGCCGGGTTTGGGATGACCGCAGTCGCTCTGTATCACATCACCGACCTGAACCTCGGTATGGACTTTCGCACCATGGTGCTGTGGCGCAGGTACCGGATGTCGGGGCTTGCGTTCATCTTCATACCCATCAGCATGCTGAGCTATGTGGGAGTGCCGCGCGACAAAAGCAACCAGGTTTCTGGTATCAGCAATTCCATCCGGAACCTCGGCGGCAGCGTAGGAATCTCAATGCTGACGACGTTTTTGGCGCGCCAGAGCCAGGTGCATCAGACCAACCGGGTTGCCCACGCGACCGCAGCCAATCCGCAGTTCAACACTATTCTGAGCGAATCAGCCACTAGCATGGCCAGGACCGGCTCTGGCCCGTGCTGGCCATGCAGCAGGCCTACAACCAAGTCATGGGAGTGGTACAGCAACAGGCGGCGTTACTCTCCTACGTCAATGCGTTTTGGATGGTGTCGGTGATCGTCGCGTGTCTGGCGCCGCTTCCCTTCCTGCTGCAGTAGCCTAGACCGGGTGAAGCGGCGGAGGCCGGTGCGCACGAACGCTCCCCGGCAGCCGACGCCGGCCCTGGACCATCGCACTTGTGTTTCGCTCGGGCAGCTGACGCCGCTTTACGGTCAGGCCACCGCGGGCCTCTCGTGGAAGTTAACTGTAAGTTTACCGAGGCCACGCCACTCCACATACCAAAGGGACGCTAGACCGGTTTCAGAGTCGGTGCGTCCATTTTGCGGCGGCCCGCCGTGTCGGTTGGAACCTCGTCGGTTTGGAAACATCATCCAGGGTGTAGACACCAGAGAGTGTCAGCTTGCTGTATTGCTTGTAGCTCCCGCAGATAATTGGGCCGACCCTGGAGAAAAGACGCCGAGAACTGCAGGGGTAACGAACAAAGGGTTTTCGCAAGCCGGAAGTTGGCCACACACGGATTCGAGAAAGTCTGAGCTTGCTTCTCCGGGATTGCTCTGATCTTCGAGCTGTGATGATTTCCCAATTCGAAAGACGTTCAACGGCTTCGGCCTACAACTTTGCGTTTCTGACGAGTTTCTCAGCCGGTCGAATGTTCTGATTTACCCGAAAGAAGTTATTGGGGTCGTATTTGCTCTTGATTTCGGCCAGACGCTGATAGTTATCGCGATAGGTGGCTTGCACCCGGTCCTGGCCCTCATCCATCATGAAGTTTACGTAAGCGCCTCCAGCCGAAAACGGATGCAGTGCGTCCCAGTATCCTTTGCACCATGCGCTGATTTGCTGGGCGTTAGCGGGGTCTGGGTCCACGCCTACGATTACCTCGGCGAATAGGGCTTCGCGGAAGCTGTATGCCGTATCATTCTTGCCGACGCGCGGCGGCGCCCCATTTACCGGATAGAGATGCATCGTGGAGAGCATCGTCGGAATCTGCGAACCGTGCTCCACGTGCCGGGCGATGGCTTCGTCGCTCAACTCGGTGAAGTTGTCGGCGCGCCAATACCACTGGAGCCCAGAAACGAAAAGTGGGTCAAATAGGCTCTGTACAGCCGGAAACGGCGCAGGACCGACGTGGTCGAACAGCGGGTTCCCGAGCGATCGCATCGGCTTCAGGGCTTCTTCCGTCTCTTGCGCGGAACCAGTACAACACCAAACGATGCCACAGACCTTTCTCAGATGGAGATGTTCTGGAAACATTGGGGCGGGCGGGACGACCAGGAAAGCAAAAAAACCGCTTACGTGTTCAGGCGCCCCTCTGATGAAGTCTCGATAGGAGCTGAGCACAGTAGCGGCCTCGTCGATGGACCAGAACGTAGGGCCGAATTGGACGATGCTGACAGGATGGAGGCGAAATTCGAACGAAGTGACCACCCCGAAGTTACCACCGCCGCCACGCACGGCCCAGAACAAGTCAGAGTTTTCGTTGGCGCTTGCGGTCACGAAGCGGCCATCCGCCAAGACCATGTCCACCGAGAGCAGATTGTCGATGGTCAACCCGTAGCGGCGCGTCAAGTAGCCGATGCCTCCTCCCAGAGTGAGTCCGGCAACTCCGGTGCTGGAAATGAACCCGCTCGGTGTAGCCATGCCGAAGGCATGGGTCGCGTGATCCACGTCGCCCCAAACGCAGCCTGCTTCAACGCGAACGGTTCTATCCGCAGGGTTCACGCGAATGCCTTTCATTCGGGACAGGTCGATCACCAGACCATCGTCACAGGTTCCTAAGCCCGCACCGTTGTGTCCGCCTCCACGAACTGCGGTCAACATCCCACTGCTAACACCGAATCCAACTGCCGCTATGACATCGGCAACGTCTACACACCTGGCAATAAGGCGTGGGCGTTTGTCGATCATCCCGTTGTAAACTTTGCGCGCGGAATCGTAGGCTGCGTCCGTCGGCTGGATTAGTTCTCCTCTGAGGGAACTCTTTAACTGGTCGATTGACTCCGGCATGAGTTTCGCTCCTTACTTCTGATTTTCGAATTACATTCTGCGACGGCATCAACTCTGACTAGGATCAGGGACCCCGGGGTGTGCAAGCGTGGCGGCGCAATTTTTGGTTCCTGCGAACCGCCACGTCAAGAAGTACAACTACGTACAAGCTATGGACGGGCTTCGTAAACAATGTTGAACGGCGTCTCCGAAGCACGGCGGAAGCGGCTGAATCCTGCTGAGCTCACCACGTCCCGAATCCTTGCCTCGCCGGCTTGTGCTCCCAAGCACAGCCCGACTTCTTGCGATCGTGAGCAGGGCGTACAGAGCAGCGTGGAAAAAGAGTAGTAAACCCGGCCTACCGGGTTGAAATTGTCCTTCAACTGGTCATTTGCAAATGGTTCAACGATCATCCAGGTGCCGTCCCTGGCCAACGACTGCCGGACATGGGCGGCCGCTCCGATCGGATCGCCCATGTCATGCAGGCAATCGAAGACAGCCACGAAGTCGTAGTTCCTGCCCGGGAACTCTTTTGCCTTGGACATCTCGAAGCTGACGCGGTCGGCAACTCCGGCCTTTCGAGCGGACTCGCGGGCCGCTTCGATCGACTGATCATGGTAATCGAAGCCGAAGAACTGGGAATTGGGAAAGGCTTTTGCCATCAATATCGTTGAAGCTCCTTTCCCACAGCCGACATCGGCCACTCGTATTCCAGCCTCCAGTTTTTCTTTGACATCATGCAAGGAAGGAATCCAGGAGTTCACCAGATTGGCGGCATAGCCTGGCCGAAAGAACTTTTCACAACCGTGGAAGACACCGTCAACATGTTCATGCCAACCCATGCCGGCGCCGGTGCGGAAAGAGTCCGCGATGCGTGGAACCGCTGCAAGGGAGCCCAACGCCAGTTCAAATGCTCCGGGCAGATATGCGGGACTATCTTCCATTGCCAAGGTGAAGGCTTGTTCTTCACTGAGGCTGAACTTCCCGGTTTCTTCGTCGTAGGTGATGTATCCACCCGCAGCTTGTGACGCCAGCCACTCGCGCACATAGCGCTCATCGGTCTGGGTCGTAAAGGCCAATTCCACCGGGCCCATCGGGTGGGCGGCTAAGGCCTTATAGAGGCCAAGCTTTTCGCCAATTACCACCATTCCGGTATGAACTGCAGCGCCGAGATCGATCACGAATTGTCCGATGAAGGCGTTCAGTTTGTTCATGTCTATGGCAGGAACTTGTTGTGCGGTACTCATTTTGATCATTCTCCTTATTGTTAAAGCGTCATTGATCGTCTCTAGCTGATGTGCTGCATCCCTCCCGACTCCTTCGGTGTCCGTCACTCTGCTAGAATTCGCCCAACAGAGCGTCTTATCTTACCGAGGTTTCTCGAGGATATTTGCACTGGGGAGTGCTGAACCCTCACATCGCTGGCTGGAAAATAGCAAGCGGGTGCACGACAAGTAACGAAACAACGCCGAAGAAAAGCCAAAAATCAGAAGTCCCAAGCTGCCTGGCGTTGGCAGAGCCGGAGTGCCCTTGGATTCGAGTTCGCTAACCTATCGGTTCGGTGCGTTCACGCTGGACACCGCAAGGGGATGTCTGCTCAAGGACGATCAGGAGATCAACCTTCGCCCCAAGGTCTACGAAACCCTCAAGTACTTCGTCGAAAATCCCGGACGGCTAATCAGCAAACAGGAACTGATGCAGGCAGTGTGGCCCGACGCCTTCGTCACCGACGACTCGCTGGTACAGTGTGCTGTCGAGCTCCGCCGTGCACTGGACGATGGCACCCAGCAATTGCTGAAAACCGTGCCGCGACGCGGATACCTGTTCACTGCCCAAGTAATGCAAAGCCGATCGAAGCCGGTAACCTCTCCGGACAGCGATTCTCTTAACTCGGCAGGCGGACGGGACTATGCCGCAACAAGGGCTCCAGGGAAGCGGAACGACCTGCCAGTCCCGCGTACTTCGCTCATCGGACGAGAACAGCAGGTAACGGAAGCCGGTGAGCTGCTACTTCGACCTGACATCCGCCTCTTGACTCTCACCGGTCCCGGTGGTGCGGGCAAGACTCGCTTGGCCGTGGCGGTCGCCGCAGGCATTGCGGATCGGTTCACCGGGGGCGTTCAATTTGTGGGTTTGGCCTCGGTCACCCAGCCCGAGCTGGTGTTGGCGGCTCTGGCGGAAGCGTTCAACATCCGGCAGGTTGCAAACCGAACAATCCCACAGCTAATCAGCGAACAGCTCCAGAACTCGGAACCATTTCTGCTCCTCCTGGATAATTTCGAGCAGATTCTCCCGGCTGCCGGTGTGGTGGCCGAAACACTGGAAGCATGTCCAACTCTCAAAATCGTTGTGACGAGCAGGGCCTGCCTGCGCATTTACGGGGAACAGGAATTCCCCGTAGCGCCGCTTGCTCAGGATCCGGCGAGCGAGCTGTTTGTGCAACGCGCACTGGCGGTGTGGCCAGGTTTTGTGACGAGTCCGGCTAATGTTCCTACGATTCGAGCAATCTGTTCGCGATTGGACGGGTTGCCATTGGCG
>Ga0306926_10010547_pt1 | contig 10222 bp, 8 predicted proteins | sample flu12Cox44000178_FD_203759 | JGI IMG/M metagenome (GOLD analysis project Ga0306926, IMG submission 203759) | Lab enrichment of tropical soil microbial communities from Luquillo Experimental Forest, Puerto Rico - flux8day.12C.oxic.44.000.178 (v2)... | ecosystem: Environmental > Terrestrial > Soil... | reverse complement strand
CACGCTCGCGGGGGGAGCGCTGACATGAGCTCACGGCTTTTCCCCTGGTTCTTCGTGGTGGGCTTCCTGCTCCTCTTCGTGGCGTTCTCGCTCTTCTCGGTGAATGAGACCGAGTTCGCGATCCGCACCCGCTTCGGCGAGATCATCGATACCCGCTACAAGCCGGGACTACATCTCAAGTGGCCGTGGGACAAGGTGGCCAAGTTCGACCGGCGCATCCTCTCGCAGTCCTACCAGGGCGAGACCTTCCTCACCAACGATGGCCGCGGGCTCATCGTCGATTTCTACGTGAAGTGGCGCGTCAATGACCCCTCCACCTACTACAGTGCGGTGGCGGGCAACGAGGGACTCGCGGCGCAGCGCTTGGCCGAAATCGTCAAGGACGGCATCAAGAGCGTCGTCGCGCAGCGCACGCTGCAGCAGATCGTCTCCGCCGAGCGCGCCGCGGTCACCAGCCAGATGTTCGGCGCGGCGAGCCGCAACGCCATCGGGCTCGGCGTCGACCTCGTCGATGTGCGCGTGCAGCGCATCGATCTCCCCGATGAGGTCGCGGCGCGCGTGTACGAGACCATGAAGCAGAATTTCGTCAAGACCGCGAGCCGCCTGCGCGCCGAGGGGCAGCAGGAAAGCGCCACCATCCGCTCGACCGCCGAGCGCGAGCGCACGGTGATTCTCGCCGATGCCGAGCGCGACGCGCTGCGCACGCGCGGCGAGGGCGATGCCGCTGCGGCGCAGATCTATGCGCGCGCCTATTCGAAGAACCCCGAGTTCTATGCGTTCTATCGCAGCCTCCAGGCCTACGAGCGCTCGATCGGCAAGGAGAGCGATCTCCTCGTACTCACTCCCGATGGGGAATTCTTCCGTTATCTCAAGGAAGCCTCGCCGTCAGGAACCGCACCGGCGCGGCATCACTAGGACCCCGCGGCACCGTCGAACCGCAGGGCGCTCTCGAACCGTGTCGATCAACCTCTCGGATCTCCTGGCCGCCCTCGGCCTGTTCCTCGTGTTGGAAGGCATTGCGCCATTCCTCAATCCGCAGGGCGTGAAGCGCGCCTTCGCACGGCTTTTGCAGATGCAGGATCGCGAGTTGCGCTACGCCGGTCTCGGCAGCATGCTGGTCGGTGTTCTCATCCTGTTTCTGGTCCGCTAGCGAGGTTTCGAGCGTGGGACAGTTCGTGGTCGTCATCGGCACCCAGTGGGGCGATGAAGGCAAAGGCAAGGTCGTGGATCTGCTCACCGAGCGCGCCGCTGCGGTGGCGCGCTTCCAGGGAGGTCACAACGCCGGCCACACGCTCGTCATCGATGGCCGCAAGACCGTCCTGTCGCTCATCCCCTCCGGCATCCTGCGCGAGCAGGTGCGTTGTCTCATCGGTAACGGTGTAGTGCTCTCCCTTGATGCGTTGCTGGAAGAGAGCAATATGCTGATCGAGCGCGGCATCCCCGTGTTCGAGCGCCTGGGGGTGTCGCCGCTTTGCCCGCTGATCCTGCCGTCCCACATCCTCCTCGACCAGGCGCGCGAGCGCGCGCGCGGCGCAAATGCCATCGGCACCACCGGGCGCGGCATCGGGCCTGCGTATGAAGACAAGGTGGCGCGCCGCGCCGTGCGCGTCGCGGATCTCTTCCAGCGCGACCGTTTCGCCGCGAAGCTCGGGGAAGTGCTCGACTTCCACAATTTCGTGCTGCAGCACTACTACCGCCAGGCGCCGGTCGATTTCCAGAAGACGCTCGATGCGCAGCTCGCCATGGCGGAGCACATCGCGCCGCTCGTCACCGATGTGACGAGCGAGCTCGAGCAGCTGCGCCTCACCGCGGCGAACGTGCTCTTCGAAGGTGCGCAGGGTGCGATGCTCGATGTCGACCTCGGCACCTATCCCTACGTAACCTCATCCAACACCACCGCTGGCTTCGCCGGCACCGGCACAGGACTTGGGCCGAGGGCCTTCGACGCGGTGCTCGGCATCGTCAAGGCCTACACCACGCGCGTCGGCGCGGGGCCCTTCCCGACCGAGCTCTTCGATCAGTACGGCGAGCATCTCTTCCGCGTCGGCCACGAATATGGCTCGGTCACCGGCCGGCGCCGCCGCTGCGGCTGGTTTGATTCCGTGGCCCTGCGGCGCTCGATCGTGAATTCGAGCGTCACCGGACTTTGCATCACCAAGCTCGACGTGCTCGATGGGCTCGAGACGATCCGCATCGGCGTCGGCTACCGCAAGGATGGCATCGTGAGCCCGGATCCGCCCATGAGCATCGAGGGCTATGCCGGCATCGAGCCCGTGTACGAGGAGGTGCCCGGCTGGCGCGAGTCGACCGTCGGCGTCACCGGCTACGACGCGCTCCCCGAGAACGCACGGCGCTATCTCGAGCGGCTCGAGGCACTGGTGCGTGTTCCCATCGACATGATCTCAACGGGTCCCGACCGCGAGCAGACCATCATGCTGCGGCACCCGTTCGGCGGGTGAGCGCGGCCCCACTCGCTGCCACGTACCGGGTGAGCGCGGCCCCGCTCGCTGCCACCCGTGCGCCGGCGACATCGCGCCGGCTGCTCGCGCTCATCATCCTCATCGCCTGCCTGCTCGCGGCCGGCTGCTGGCGCGTCTACTCCAACACCTGGGATGAGCCGGAGCATCTCGCCGCCGGCATCGAGCTTCTCGATCGCGGCAAGTACGAGTACGACACCGAGCACCCGCCGTTCGCGCGCGTGTTCCTCGCGTTGGGTCCCTATCTCACTGGCGCCCATTCCTATGGCACGCCACCGCCCGAGGGCACCCCCGAGGGGCTCCACATCCTGTATGCCAAGGGTGCTTACTGGCGCGATCTGACCCTCGCGCGGCTCGGCATGCTGCCTTTCCTCGCGCTGCTGCTCACCGCTACCTGGCTGTGGGCGCGCCGGCTGCTGCCGTCAGAAGGGGCGGCGCTGCTCGCCGTGGTGCTCCTCGTGTCGGTGCCGCCGGTGCTGGGGAACGCCGCGCTCGCGAGCCTCGATGTGGCGGCCGCAGCGACGATACTGCTGGCGCTCTACGCGCTGCAGCGCTGGCTCGTGAGCGCGCTGTGGCGTGATGCGGTGCTCTTCGGGCTCGCCTCGGGGCTGGCGGTCGTGACGAAGTTCTCGAGCGTTCCCTTCATCGGGGGGTCGCTCATCGTCTTGGCTGCGGTGCATGCCGTTTGTTCGCATGCAGTGCTTGCGCGCGCGGCGCGCGCGCGCGAGGCGGTCGCAAACGACACGCTTGGGCACCACGCGGTTCCGCACGCGGCCCCGCCACCACCGCCGGCTCCGCCGCACGCGGCTGAGCACTCACTCTGGCGCACCCGGCTGGAGGGACTTGCGCTCGCGGCGCTCGCAGCTCTCGTGCCGGTGTGGATCGCCTACGGTCCACGCGTCCCGGACCCGGCGGGCGTCGCGTTCCGTTTCAACTGGGCGGTGTCCTACCTGCTGCAGCAGCATGGCGCGGCGCATGCGCTCGGCGTCGTGCTCTCGCATCTTTGGCTACCGCGCGAGCTGAAGGACCTCGTGAACGGGATCGTTGCGGTCAAGGCGCACAATGACAACGGTCACCTCTCGTATCTTCTCGGTGAGGTGCGGCGCACTGGCTGGTGGTACTTCTATCTCGTGGCGCTCGCCGTGAAGACGCCCATTCCCCTTCTCGTCGCGGGACCTGTGGGCCTGGCATGGCTCGCGGCCAGCGGCTGGCGGCGGCGGGAGTCGTGGTTGCTGGCGCCGCTTGCGATCGCGGTGTCGATTCTCGTGTTCGCGAGCGCGGTGAGCCGGATCAACATCGGCATCCGGCACATTCTCATCCTGTACCCCTTCTTCGCACTCGGTGGGGCGTACCTCACCGTGCGGGCGTGGCGAGCCCTTCGGAGGTCGACCGTCGGCATTGCGTGGAGACAGCCGCAACATCTCCGGCTCACACTCGCCGCTGCGGCGCTATTCGCGGCGCTCCTGTGGCAACTGAGCCCGCTCTGGCGCGCGTATCCGGACTATCTCCCATACTTCAACGAGACGGCCCCGCACCCCGAGCGCGTGCTCGTCGACTCGGATCTCGACTGGGGACAGGACCTGCACCGTCTCGAGCTGCGCGTGGCGCAGCTGCGCATCGGGCATCTGAATCTCGCCTACCGTGGGAGCGCCGACCTGCGCCGTGAGCCCCTGCCACAGGTGCACATCCTCGGCCCGCGCGAGCGGGTCACCGGCTGGGTCGCGCTTTCCGAGCTCGCACGCACCCGCAACCTCGCCGATTACGCCTGGCTCGACGCCTATCGCCCGATCGAGCGCGTCGGCAAGACCATCGATCTCTACTACGTCCCTTGATATCGCCCTGAGGGCTCAGGCTGAGGGTATCGCGGTTGCGGCTGCCCGCAGCCGTGTGATGCGCGTGAGTGGTGGCGGGTGCGAGTAATAGAACGCCGCGTACACCGGATCCGGGGTAAGGGTACTCGCGTTGTCCTTGTGGAGCTTGACGAGCGCCGTCGCGAGCTCCCCGGCGCTCGCATGATGGGAGGCGAAGGCGTCCGCCTCGAACTCGTGGCGGCGCGACCAGAGTGAGGCTAGCGGGGTGACGAAGAAGGTGAAGACCGGCACCACCAGCACGAAGAGCAAGAGCGCCGCGTGCGTCGAAGGCACCGGCACCCCGAGCGCGCTGTAGAAGCCTGGCTGCAGCGCGAGCCAGCCCAGGAGCGCGAGCCCGAGAAACATCGTCGCGACCGAGAGCAGCAGGCGCTTGCGCACGTGCTTCAGGCGGAAGTGCCCGAGCTCGTGCGCGAGCACCGCCTCGACCTCGGTGTGCCCCAGGTGCTCGAGCAGCGTATCGAAGAACACGATGCGCTTGTGCCGCCCGATACCTGTGAAGTACGCATTGCCGTGGCTCGAGCGCCGCGAGTTGTCGACCACGAACACGCCCTTCGAGGCGAAACCGCAGCGCTGCAACAGCGCCTCGATGCGCGCCTTGAGCGTCGCGTCCTCGAGCGGTGTGAAGCGGTTGAAGAGCGGCGCGATGAACGCGGGCCACGCCCACGCCATGAGGAACATGACCGCGAGCCACAGTCCAAACGCCCACAGCCACCACCAGCGTCCAGCGCGCTCCATGAGAAGCAGTGTCGCGATGAGGAGCGGTCCCCCGAGCGCGACTGCGAGTGCGAGGCCCTTAGCCAGATCCGCGATGAAGAGTGCCGGCGTCGTGCGGTTGAAGCCAAAGCGCGCTTCGAGACGAAACGTGCGCCAGATGGAGAAGGGCAGGCTCAAAAGCTGTGCGATGAGCCCGATCGTCGCGATGACCGCGACTCCGAGCCAGGGCTCCGAGAGTGCCGTACGCCGCCAGAGGCCATCGATGAGCGCGATGCCGCCACCGACCGTGAACGCGAGCAGTACGACCGCATCCACCACCGTGCCGATCCGGCCGAAGCGCACCTTGGCGATCGTGTAGTCGGCCGCCTTGCCGTGCTCATCCGCCGAGACGCTTCCCGCAAAGGGCGCCGGCACCGCGCCACGATGCCGCGCAACGGCGAGTGCCTGCCGCTGCGAGAGCCAGAGGTCAACCGCAAGACCCGCGAGCACCGCGAGTATGAAAAGAGGCGTGAGCCACTGCATCCCCATGAGTGTAGCGCGCGGAGCCACAGTGCAGGCGGCAGGTGCAGCGGACCCCTCGCGCAACGGGACAACGCCGCCAAAGCGCTCGAATGGCTCGAAACCGCCGTGCGTGGATCCACTGCGCAAAGAGCCGCGCTTCCGGGCGATTGAGCGGGCGTTGAAGTTTCCGGATTGAGTCCGAGCGCGGCGCAACGGCAACTTTCGACTGCAGTGGAATTCCCCGGCTCAGTCAAATCGAACCGTTTTTGTTAAGCTGCCGCTTTGCGGAGGCTGCAACAAGACCTCCGGGGGAACTCCAGTGGTGGTTGCAGGGTGACCGAGCCGTCGCACGCGGTATTTTTAAGCTACGCCTCACAGGACGCTGAGGCTGCCCAGAAGATTGCCGAGGCACTGCGCGCAGGTGGGATCGAGGTCTTCCTCGACCAGAGCGAGCTGCGCGGCGGGGACGCGTGGGATCAGAAGATCCGCAAGCAGATCAAGACCTGCGCGCTGTTCATTCCGGTCATCTCGCACGCCACGCACGATCGCCGCGAGGGGTACTTTCGTCTTGAATGGAAGCTGGCGGTTGATCGCTCCCACCTGATGGATTCCGAACTGGCCTTCCTGTTGCCGGTCGTAATCGACGACACGCGTGATGATGATGAACGGGTACCGGATCGGTTCCGAGAGGTGCAGTGGACTCGCCTGCCGGGAGGCGATACCCCCCAGGCTTTCGTCGAACGAGTACGGCGACTGCTGTCTCCCGGCGAGCCTGACGTGCCCGCAAAAAGTCGCGCACCACCGGCGGCTGCCGTACCTGCCGCGAGCAGAGCGACTGCAGGCTGGCGCTGGAAGGCGGGGTTACTGGCGGTGGTGGCGGCGGTCGTGGTCGCCCTCGGCTATGTAGCACTTAAGCGTTCAAAGCCGGCGGCGCAGTTCGCCGGCTCGAATTCCATTGCGGTGCTGCCGCTCGCGAACGAGAGCGGCGATGCGAGTCAACAGTACTTCTCGGATGGAATCTCCGAGGATCTGATCACGGCGCTCTCGCAGTTCCCTGGGCTCAAGGTGATCGGCCGCACCTCTGCCTTTCAGTTCCGCGATTCCAAGGAGGACAGCCGCAGCATCGGGGCGAAGCTTCAGGTCGCACACCTGCTCGAAGGGAGCGTACGCCGCTCAGGCGATGTGGTGCGGGTGAGTGCCGAGCTCATCAGCACCGAAGATGGCAGCGCGCAATGGTCCGAGCGTTACGATCGCCCGTACAAGGATCTCTTTGCGCTACAGGATGAGATCACGCGCGCAGTGGCTGGGGCGCTACGGACAAGGCTCCTGCCGGGTGAGCACGCGGCAGCGCGGAGCGAGCGGCCCCCGGGCGGAAGCCTAGAGGCCTACAACGCCTTCCTGCAGGGCCAGTTTTATTATTCCCGCAACACGGAAGCCGATTTGCGCAAGGCGATCGAGTCCTACACGCAGGCGACTGAGCTCGATTCGCGCTATGCGCTTGCCTGGAGCTGGCTGGCGCGGACCTGGACCGGCCTAGGTGGGGAATTCCTAGAGGGCCCGCCGGCGCAGGAGGCAAACGCGAAGGCGCGTGCAGCGGCCGATCGTGCGCTCAGCCTTTCGCCCGAGCTCGCCGCCGCGCACCTTGCCCGGGGGAGTGTACTACTGAGCGTGGATTTCGACTGGCGCGGGGCGGAAGCGGAGTTTCGCCGTGCGATGGAGCTCGCGCCGAATGATGGCTGGGCGAAGTACCATCTCGGGACCCAGCTTGCCGCGTTGGGTGAAGTGGACCAGTCGATCGAGCTCACGCGGCAGGCGCTCGCCACCGAGCCGCTGCGCGCCAACTGGTATAACTGGCTCGCCGCTTATCTCTGTGGACTCAACCGCCTCGATGAGGCCGAGCGGGCGATCCGCAGGGGCATCGAGCTGCAGCCCGTTGCGGTGAGCTATCACTACACACTAGCGATCATCGAGATTCAGCGTGGCGATGCTCCTGCGGCACTCGCCGCCGCACAGCAGGAGCCCCCTGGCGTCTGGCAGGATAGTGCGCTCGCCCTCGCGCGGCAGATCGGCAGTGACCGGAGTGCGGCCGATGCGGCACTCAAGACGCTGATCGACAAGGACGCCGGCCTATCCGCCTACCAGATCGCGCAAGTCTATGCGCTGCGCAATGATTCGAAGGATACCTTTGCGTGGCTCGATCGGGCTTGGAGCAACCGCGATGGAGGGATCGGCTACCTCCTCTACGACCCCTTCATCCTGCGCTACAAGGACGACCCGCGCTTCGCCGCGTTCTGCAAGAAGGTGGCCCTGCCGACGCCTGCAGAGGTTGGAAAGCGGACATGAGTCTGTCGTCAGGTATCGAACCCGACCGGGCCTGCAGCCTTCCCGGCAGCGGCCGTTGGCGGCCAAGAAAGCGGCCGCACGCAATGGCCTCCTGCCTGTTAGCCTACAGCCGTAATCAAACATGTCGTCAGCCAGGGTGACCATGAATATCAACCCCAGGTGGTCAAAGATTGGTTTACTGGTCTGGATCGTCTGCGGAGTTACGAGTGGCACGCTGGCTGAGGACTTCAAGGCAGTTCCCGAGCTCGGGTACCGCGTTAACCCCGATTTCTTTCACGGTGCAGAACATCTTTCCCTGGGCGAGGCTTCCGGCGTCGCGCTGAATTCAAAGGGCCATGTGTTTTTGTTCCAGCGCGCGCGCCCGATGCTGACCGAGTACGACAGAACGGGCAACTTCGTGCGCAGTATTGGTGAAGGGCTTTTTACGCACCCACACGGATTACGGATCGATCGCGACGACAATATTTGGACGACAGACGATGGTAGTCATTTGGTAATGAAGCTGAGCACGGGCGGTCAGGTTCTGCTAGTGCTCGGGCGCAAGGACGTCGCTGCGGAATCCGATTGGCTTTTCAACCAACCTACCGATGTGGCCTTTGGCAAAAGCGGAGAGGTCTACGTTTCGGACGGTTACGGCAATTCTCGGGTTATGAAGTTCGATCGCAACGGTAAATTCATCAAGTCATGGGGTCGGTACGGGACTGGACCTGGCGAGTTCAATTTGCCCCACAGCGTGGTTGTCGACCAAGCTGGCAACGTATACGTCGGTGACCGCGAGAATAAACGGATTCAGATCTTCGATGCCGAAGGAAACTATCTCAGGGAATGGACCGACATCGGCTATCCGTATGGCCTCTTCATCACACCTGATCAGCATATTTGGATGGTCGACGGGGGTTACGACCGGATTGTGGAGCTCGATCAAAACGGAAGAATTCTCGGCGCGATTGGCGAGCCCGGCCACGCACCGGGCGAGTTGGCATGGGGACATTTTCTGGCGGTCGGCGCAGATCGAACCCTGTACGTCGCGGATGTTCTGAACTGGCGTTTTCAGGTTTTCAAGCCGATTGCGCCGACTGGCAAGCTCTCTCCGTACATTCCAGCCAAGCGCATGTTCTGGGATCGGATTCCTAGTAGCGGTTGGTCAACGCACACGACCGTTCCCAAGAACTAGCATGGCTAGATACCGCAAGAAGCCAGTCGTCATAGAGGCCGTGCAAGTCGCCGCGGCTGTTTACAACGGGAACACTTGGAACGGTTCGCTCTTCAAGTGCGACGTGCTCCCCGAATGGCTGGAAGAGGCCTTTGCCAATGGGAGAATCGGGCTGCATCCGAGTGACCGGGAATATGCGCTGCTGGCGATCAAATCGCCTGAGGGAACGATGATCGCCGAGCCTGGTGACTGGATCATCCGGGGCGTGAAAGGCGAGTTGTATCCCTGCAAACCAGACATCTTCGAGGCCACGTATGAGCCTGTCCTCGCCACCTCATTCAAAGCGCGTTGATTGGGAGGGACAGTTTGTGTGCCGGAGGCGCCGATTCCGTGCAGACTGCCCCCACGAGAGTTCTTTGCCGGTGGAGCCTTGAGATGTCGGACACCATGTCGAGATTGATGACGCTGGCTCCCCCCGATCCGCCCAACCCCATCGATCTGCGCCGCGTGGGCGCGCATCCGGACTACTGGTATCCGGTCGCCTGGTGCGATGAGCTGAAGGTGGGAAAAACCTTGGCGCGCCGCTTCGCCGGTGAACCGATCGTCCTCTACCGCGGCGCGAGCGGCAAAGTCTTCGCACTGGAAGATCGTTGTGCGCATCGGCAGGTACCGCTGCACCTCGGCGTGGTCAATGGGGATGATCTGAAGTGCCATTACCACGGTTGGACCTACAACTGCACCGGCAAGTGCGTGTCGATCCCTTATATGTTGCCCGTGCAACCGCTCGGCGGCGTGAGGGCCTACCCAGCCCGCGAGATCGACGGCCTCATCTTTGTTTTCCCCGGTGATTCTGCGCTGGCCCAGAGCCGTCTGCCCGGCAGCCTGGGCTCATCGCAGCGCAAGGACTACAAGACGCGGCGGCTGAATCGTGAGGTGGCCTGCCACTACACCTTCATGCACGAGAATCTCTTCGACATGAACCACCAATTCATGCATCGCAAGCAGATGGGCTCCATCCGGGCGCGGTGCCTCAGCTGCAACCACGGTGAGAACTGGGCAGAAGTGGAATACAGCTTCCGCCGCGCGGCGGGCAAGTCCTCCGTCGGCGAGCAGGTGATCGTGGATCTGATGCGCAAGCGTGTCGTTGAGAAGAAGGATTTCTC
>Ga0306926_10010546_pt1 | contig 10222 bp, 9 predicted proteins | sample flu12Cox44000178_FD_203759 | JGI IMG/M metagenome (GOLD analysis project Ga0306926, IMG submission 203759) | Lab enrichment of tropical soil microbial communities from Luquillo Experimental Forest, Puerto Rico - flux8day.12C.oxic.44.000.178 (v2)... | ecosystem: Environmental > Terrestrial > Soil... | reverse complement strand
CGGGTCGAGAAGGGTGAAATTCCAAGCCAACGCCGTCAGGTTGAGGATCATTTGCTTCGACTCGAAATCCGGTGCGGACTCCAACAGCGGTTCGGCCACAAGGCAGATCATATCGGAAACTTTTCGGCGACCCGGCGCATTGATCCGAACCTCCACACCGGGCCGGCTGGACCGGATACCGGCGGCCATTGCCTCAAGCCCTGCTCGACCGGCAGGACTGGCGATGGCGTTTTCGCCGTTTTCCTCCTCGCCCTCGAGCGAGTCGAAGTGATCCGCGACGACAATGTAATGGTAGCCGCCCTCGCCGCACCGGGCCTCAAGCGCACGCAGAATCCTCTCGACGCGCGCCGGCGAATCCGATGACCCCTGGATGTAGAGTGGTTTGCCATCTTTGCCGAATATAAATTCCTCATTGCAGTCCGTCGTCGTGATGCCGCCGAAAACGCGGCTCGCCTTCTTGTAATCGAACCCCGGAGAAAACCCGAGTCCCCTGGCATAGCTGATCGCGTCCTCGGCCAGTTTGCGCGCTGCCGCTGCGGTCATTCGCACCGGATCCTCGTTGGGGAAGAGCCGATCCAGAAAGTATTCGCGGTAATCGGCAATACTGTTGAAGCAGTGGAAACCCGCGTCCTTCACGCCGAGGCAAAACACGTCGAGCAGGAAAAAGCCGGACTCAACGCGGCCGTCGGCTTTAAACCTGCTTACTACAAGATAACCGCAACCGGAATCAAAAAGTTTCGCCGAACGCCACGGTTCAGGAGGATGCTTCATGGCGCCCTAAATACAATATGTGGTGGTGGCAGCGCAATAAAATATCTATAGGTTGTAGTTGCCTTTTTCTTCATCACGGGCCCTCATCTGCGTCGTACACTTGAGTGCCCACCTATCCCCATACCGCCTCAGCCGTTCGAATCGTTGATCCAAAGCGTGTCCCTCAACGAGAACACGTACAAACGCCAAAGGACAGCGCTGCTTTATTTCGGCGACATGCCCGGGCCAATACGTTGACACCATATTGACTGATACACGGTCTGATCGGTGCGTTTCGCGCTCTTCGGTTCGGCTCATCTCCTACGTAAGTAACTCTATCCAAGGAAATTACACGGGTTCGAGCCCCATTGACTGCCGCCCTTCCGGCGGGTTATTCGGCGACGTTGTGAATGTTGGCAACGTTATTTGCGAAAGAAACTACGCGGTCGGTTTCAGGTCCGTATAGAAGGATAGCGAACGAAGCCGTTGTCCGTTGCTGTATTGGCAAGAAGCATTTGTCTCAGGATCGATCCAGATTAGCAGAGGGCGTACTTTGCGTCGGTGTATGCCCTCGCATGCTCCCTCAGAGCAAGAGGTTGCTGTTGATTGCACGTAGAGGAAGAAGCTGCAATCATAGCACACTTTCGATTATTTGCACTTATTTAAGAGTCATGACACTAGCGCTACGGCTAGGCTGTACATATCTTTCAACTCTTCCGCCAGTGAGATAGCTTCCGCCATCGTCGCACGGGAAGAGGTGATCTCTCCGATGTGCGCTTCGAATAGAGCCTTGTAGCACAGAATATTAACAGCAGGGTTGTCAACTCCTACGACGGGAGACCGTGCGCCTAGTGAGCGACAGAGCTGAACGCCACGGATCGCGTATTGGCCGGAAGCCTCGAAATCGCCCAAAAAGTGAAATGTGCATGCCAAAGCGGTGCAGGCTCCTATTAGTAGCGAAGAGTCATTCTGCTCCTGCGCCAGCGCGTGAAGGCGTTTGGCAATCTGCAGCGTCGCACTCAGCTTGCCGGTGTTGAGGGACTGGCGCCACTGAGCTACGAGCACCATATAGAAGGTCGGGGAATATTTAAGGGAACGAGTCAAGGACTCCGCGCGCTCGTAACAAAGTCCTGCCTCAGGTGCTCCCATCCCTCGAATGGCTGTTATAAGGTGCCCCGCCTCCATAAGGATGAAGAGCTGATCTTCCGCATTGAGAATCTGTCCCTCGACACCGGCTTCCAGCAGTGATCCCCAACGTCCGTGTTCAAAGAAACAAGCTAAGACCGAGAGCAGGGCCCCTCTGGCGGCAAGAACGTTAGCCGCAAAGTGAGCATTCCCCCGCTGAAGCGATGTCGCCGAACAAATAGCGGCGGCATTGCGAGCGGGACTGTCCGCGGATGAACGGGCCAATATCGACTAGAAACCGACGGAAAACGTCGCAGCCTACGATTTCTACCTGCGCGGTTGGGGACTTTACCAACTTTGCCAGAAGGACGAGAACGAGAAGGCGATCGATTTGTTTAAACAGGCTATAGAGGCGGATCCAAAATTCGCACTAGGGCCACAGGTGCCAGGTCGCACGTACCAGGACCATGGTGATGGCGATCGTCAACACGGACGTGATCACCATGAAGACGTAGAGCTGGCAGCGTAGCGCTCGGAGCTGGCGTTCGAGCACGGCGATGCGATTGCTGTCGATCCAGGCGCGGCCGCTAAGTCTCTGAAGGATTTTGTCGTCTTCACGAATGCCGAGTTGTTTTCTAGGGTCGAAGAACAACTCTTGAGTGTCGTTGCCAGAGGGGGAGTTCATCACAAGAGTACAACAGGAAAAAGCGGCGGTGAGTTTCAGACAGGGGGGCCAAATTTGGCAAAATCAGCAAAGCGCCGGCGATCGGCGCAAATCGACGTCGCCAGGATGCCCGCAGAGCGTATTTCAGAGGGGTGCCCGTTATGTTGTCTCGCCATCAAGGATAACCTGGCCTGCAGCCAAAAGCTTGAGAGAATCAAGCACTTGAGGATAGGTCAGCGGCTTGTTGTTCCGTGAGATAAGCCGCACATCCTTGCCGTCTTTGAAGGCCCTCACGGATCGCAAAATCAAGCGTTTGCGCGTCAAGGCATAATTTGGCCAGTCCTGCTAACTGGCTCACCGGCAGGTGGAATTTCGGTGCCCATATCCGATCTTCGGGCGGAGGGATCTAGTGCGCAGCTTCCCGTCAATACAACCGTCGCTAGCAAAACCGCAGCAATCATCCGACATAGATTGATTTTCATTCGAGTTTTCCAGTCCTCCTCTCGTCGAGTATTCTTTAAATTCCCCGTCGATACAACTAGTCTGACAAGAGGAAAGGGTTGCTGCGGATTGTAGCGAGAGAAGGAGCTGCAATCCCTGAGTTCCTGTCTTCAGAGGCTGGTTTTCTCTTTTCAAGCGCCGGGGTTGTCCGATAAGCTGAAACAAGCGCGGGGTACACTCGTGAAGGATGACCAGAGTTCGCTGGCAGGCGGCGTGAACCGATTTCAGACCACGGGTCGCGGTGCGATGGGCGTTACTTACAAGGCGTTCGACGTCGATCTGCGCTGCACGGTGACTTTGAAAGTCATCAGCGATAAATATCTCGGTGACGCGCCTGCGCAGCTTCGTTTTCTGCGCGAAGCCCGCGCGGCGGCCAGTGTTCGTCATCCAAACGTTGCTTCGGTATTTCACCTTGGGAAAACCGGGAGCAGTTACTTCTACGCGATGGAGTTTGTGGAAGGGGAGACACTGGAGAAGTTCATCAAACGCTCGGGCTGCCTTGGGGCAAATGTTGCGCTGGAAATTGTAACCCAGGTCACCGCCGGTCCAGTCGCTGTTCACAAGCAGAAGCTCGTTCATCGGGACATTAAACCGAGCAACATCATGGTGGGCCTGGATGACGGAGGCGCTGTGAGCGCCAAAATCATCGACCTCGGCCTCGCCAAGTCGCTTGATGAGCCGGGTAGTCAAACCGCAATTTCAACACTGGGAGCTTTTGCTGGGACACCAGAATACGCAAGCCCTGAACAGTTTGCAGGACTCCCGATTGATATCCGCTCGGATCTCTATTCTCTAGGCGCGACCCTTTGGGAGATGTTGACAGGCAGGGCCCCTTTCCGGGGTACTGCCGGTGAAGTGATGCATCAGCATCAACACGCGCCTTTACCGCTGGAACAACTCAAGGATGTTCCACAACCCTTGGTCGTTCTGCTTGAGACGCTGTTGCAGAAGGATCCCGCCAAACGCCCCCAGAACCCGGCCGTATATAGAGCGGGTGCAGCGATTCCATGGGGAGGATTTCTGGTCGGATTCTGCCATCGATCTGTGTCAGCGGGCCGTCGCTCTGGATCCGAAGGAGGTTCGCAGCTATACCGAGCTTGCGAGAGCTTTCCTCAACAAAGGTTGGCACGACAGAGCGCTTGAGCCAATTCGCAAGGCGCTCGAACTAAACCCCAATGATTGGCGGGCGAACCGCTTCGCGGCCGACGAGCTCTTTGGGACCGCACGGTACGATGATATGTACGTCTACTTGAGGAAGTGTTACGCCGTAAATCCAAATGACTCCTACGCGCCTAATCTTATGGGCTACATTTGCTGGATCGTCGATCAAAACCACCTGGCAGGAAAATGGATGCAGCGGGCGATCAATGTGGAAACCGGTCCGCAAGCACGTCTCCTGATGCAATGCGAGCTTTCGGTACTTCGCGGTGATTACGCCGCAGCAACGCCCGGTCTGGAGCAATTACCGCCAGGCTTCTACGGTTATACATTCAGCGCTTCCGGACTGCTAATTGATTGTTTGGTTCATCAAAAGGACTGGTCGGGTCTGCTGGAGCTTATCGCCGTTTTGAAACAGTCCGGCGACACTCAAAAAGGGCGAAATCCTGCGACTCTTCTTATGCCGGAGGCTATTGGATTGCGCGCTCTCGGACGGGAAACCGAAGCAAGGGAAACCGTCGAACGTTGCCAAGCCATCGCCAGCAACGCACTGGCGATGAAAAAGTACGACGAGCACTGGAACCACTGGCTCCTGGCCTTTTGCGCCCGGTTTCTCGGACGCAAGGAAGAAGCCTACCAGCAAGTGCGCGAGTCTTTCGTAAATGGAGATGCGGCCTTTCTGGGTTGGTTACCTGATAGTCCTTCTCTACAGGTTTTCAAACCTGACCCCGAGTTCCAAGCCTTTCTTTTTGATCGGGAGAAACAGAACGCTGGAAAACGCGCCCGCATTCTCGCAACCGAAAAGAGCTATCAAACATAGATGGGAAGTGGACGTCTGCGTTTAACGGAGCTGCATAGCATTCGTCTACCGGCGCTTCGCCTATGCCGCCTTATCGGCAGCCCATTTTGATCGCAACGAAAGATATGCTTATTTCGGGGACAGGACACTAGAAGGCCACCTTATCGCCGCCCTTGAGCGACAAGATCTCACGTGCGTCGGCCGGCGTCGCGACTTCGAATCCAAGGCCTTCGATAATCTCGCGGGCGCGATCCACTTGGGCGGCGTTGCTGGTTGCCAGTTCGCCTGGCCCGATCCATAAACTGTCCTCCAATCCCACGCGTATGTTGCCTCCCATCGCGGCAGCCAGAGCGGCGATCGGAAGCTGCTTGCGTCCGGCACCCAAGACAGACCAGCAGTAATCCCCGCCAAACAGCCTGTCAGCAGTACGCTTCATATGCACGACATCCTCAGGATGTGTACCGATTCCGCCCAGGATGCCAAACACCGATTGAATGAAAAGGGGCCGCTGCACCAAGCCACGGTCGATAAAATGGGCCAAGTTGTAGAGGTGCCCTATGTCGTAACACTCGAATTCAAAGCGGGTGCCGTTACTGGCACAGGTCCGCAGTGCGTACTCAACATCCCTAAAGGTATTCCGGAATACCAGATCCCGGCTGCTTTCCAGGTAGTCGCGTTCCCATGAGTGCCTGAACTCCTTGAAACGCTCCAACATCGGAAAAAGCCCAAAATTGATCGAGCCCATATTGAGCGATGCGAGTTCCGGCTTAAACTCGACGGCGGGCTGGATGCGTTCCTCTATTCCCATGTAGGGTGCGCCACCGCTGGTCAGGTTTACCACAACATCGGTCGACTCCTTGATTCGTGCCAGGAACGCCGCAAATGCTGCAGGGCTGTGGTCTGGTTTGCCATTCTCCGGATTGCGCGCATGCAGATGGACGATCGCAGCGCCAGCTTTGGCTGCGCCGATTGACGCCTCGGCAATCTGGTCCGACGTTACTGGGAGGTAGGGCGACATTGACGGCGTATGGATGGCACCGGTGACAGCACAGGTAATTATGATTTTTTGGGTTTTAGCCATTATTCTCGTCTCGAGCTACGATAGAATGCCATGGTACAGTGAAGTGCAAGAACTCGTCGGCTCTTTTCGAAGTGAGAACGTCTGGCCTTTATTTACTCTGGTGACGTGTCCTGCTATGCGCGTCATCCCGACTTCGCCAAGTTCGGCCGGCTCTATCTGAATCGCGGCGCCTGGAATGGGCGCCAGACCATACCGGAACAGTGGGTTAGCGACTCAACTGTAAAGAATCCCAAGCAACATGTTCCCTGGGAAACTTACCCCGAATGGCCGGCTCTTGGCGGCTACTACGGCTCTCAGTGGTGGGACCTCTCCAACGCCTCGAAAGACTATAGCTTCTTGGCTTGGGGCAGATACGGGCAATTTATTTTTGTGTCACCGCGAACACGACTGGTAATCGTGCCCACCGCCAGCGAGACCGGTATCAAGCCGCAACTTTGGCCACAGATCTTCCAGTATATCGCAGACCGCCTGTGAATAGGCGCGGTCGGGCCGAGAACTTGCAACAAAGTCGGTGAATTGCTCAAATTCGATTGGGATGTCTCCGTGAGCTTTCGGCATTGGCAGAAGGGTCAGAAACCGGGCGAGGTCCATGGTTATTGACAAGTTCGAATGCGTGACGATGTTTAATGGCGTCAGCAATGCCACCAAGGATGGTCGCTGAATTAGGCGGCAGGTTAATCGTGTGAAAATCCCTTTGTACATTGTGGGCTTGATCGCCGGGGTCTTTTTGACGCTCTCCGCCAGGTCTCAGGCGGGCCCTGTCGGCGCTGGGTTCCACGGCGGCGGTTTTCGTAGTGGGTTCGTTGCGCATGGTGGCGGCGCGGCACTCAGAATGGGAGCCGGAATGCGGCGTAACTTCACTGGCGGCTTCGGATTTCGTCAAAACCGCTTTTCAATTCGTCACGACCATCGTTTCTTTTCTCAACAGGTTTTCTTACCTTTTTACGGGTATCCTTACTGGTATCCTTACGATTACTCCTATTTGGATTACGGGCCGGACAACGACTACCAATATTGGGACAATTCGGCCGCACCTGTGCAACCGGAATCCTCCAGATCCGGCGCCGACCGTGCTCCGATTTACATCATCATCAATATGAGTAACCCCGGGCCGGCGAATTCAAGCCCCAATTACGCATACAACAGCAGCGGCTACGGTTCGACCGACACAGCAGGGCGACAAAGAATAGTCACACAGGAGCCAATCGAGAAAACTGGAGCGCGAACCGATCCAGCGACGTTAACTCCCGTAGCAGTCCCGCAACCAACTCCTGTGTCAATCCCGCAACCTGTCGAAACAGTCGCAAAAAGCACGACCCCACGAGCGCAGAGCGGGGCCTTTGGCAACCTTGTGCTGCTCAGCTGGCTCGAGAACGATGGAAAGGATGTGATCTACGTCCGAAATATTGAGACGAACGACGTTCAGAAGATCACCTCTGAGCCCAACAATGACCATTTCCGGATCGTAGAAGTGCACCCCGACTCAGATCCAAAGCAGTTTGAAGCGATCATCTCGAACGGAAACCAGCAAGGGCCGGTCCGGTTTCGTTTTTAAACGGTACTTAGATAGAGAGAGATCTTTTCGGCTTCCTCGCTCGAAAAATCGTCCAAACAAGTTGGAACGCTTGAAGGATGCTTGCCGATATATTCGGCGATTCGTCGCCAGTGTCTTTGGATTCTCGGAAGCTGCTTTTCAAGCTCGTCCTTTTGTTCCTGCGTGATCTTCATAATCATAACGCGTTCCTCACCTAGTTTAACTTACAGGCTACGAGCACCCTGCTCAAACGGGAACCGGCCCTAACCGCCCTAATCCGCATTTCTCACGCCCGGTGAAGGGGGAACGGGGAAAAGCTCGCACGGAGGGCACGGTGGTCACGGGGTGCTGAATTAATTACAACGCGCATCGTAGTCGCGGGTTTCCCGGGATATCGTCCTGAAAAGCCGAAGCCGGGTTGGTGGGCTCGAACCCACCACCAAACCCGAACTCCGGGATGCTTCGCGAGCAAGAGCATTCCCGGCAAAGCAAGCGGATATCACGATAGGTTTTCTTGAATCTTTAGATGCGACCCCAACTATTAGTTAAGACACTGCTGTCCAAAATAATCGGAATTTGGACAGAGGATTGAGTAGTTAAGCGGGTTGGCGAGACAGAAATGGCAGATCGGAAAAGGAGGCCGTTGTCTGTTATAATATTTGAATCAGGGTGGAATAGCGCGAAGACAAGCGGGGTTAGGGGCGGTTTCTCTGATCCGTTTAACCGGGTTTTGATTGCGGCCTAAGATATGTGCTCTTAAAGCGCCGAAGGCGCGCCCGGATGAAAGCCTGGGGTGGAGCGAAGCGGAGCCCCAGGAAATGCATAAAAAAATCGAACGAGCTCTGAAGGAGCGGCAGATGAGTCGAGCTGGGTTCCATCTCCAGAGTCGACTTCGGCGCTCCTTCAGAGCTTGGCCGCATGGTGTGGCCGATTCCTGGGGCTCCGCTTCGCTCCACCCCAGGCTTTCATCCGGGCGCGCCTTCGGCGCTTAATCAAGAGCACATATCTTAGGTAAAATTTCTTCGCATGCTGTCCAATAACAACATTTGCGGATCGTTATTTTGGACAGGTATGAGTTAAGACAGTTAATTAAGACACAGCTTCGAAATGTTTCGCGAGCAACTGCATTCCTGGCAAAGCAGGCAAATGCCACTTAGGTTTCTTGAATCTTTAGATGCGACCCCAACGGACGAAATCCGGAGGCCATCCTTCCCCTTCACAGGGCTATCTCGCGTTGGCAAAAAGAATGCGCGCGCTACGGTGTAGGCGACCCGTCCCGGTTGGCGCGGTTTTGAAGTGTGCAAAGCGGGGACGCTTCGCTTACTTTGCGCTCAAGTTAGCGCTTATCGCACTTCGCTCCATGCCATTACCGCAAGAACGCGGCGACATTGCCCCCATCTACCGTCGTGACGTTACCGGTTGTTTTCATTGCTAAGGCATGGTGGACGAATGCTTGGGCCACATCTTCCGCAGTGACTTCCCATCCGAGGAGATTGCCGGACATATAAGCCTTTTCCGAAAGCTCTCGCGCCTGGGCTCGTGACCGGATCATATCGTCCGTCAATAAGCCGCTCCGGATCCGATCTGCGTTTACTGCATTGACCCGTATCTTGTCGTGGCCATGCTCTAGCGCGTATTGCCGGGCCAAAGCTAAAGTGGCGGCTTTCGGAATACCGTATGCCCCAAAATTCGGGCCGGGATTGATCGCTTGTTTGGAAATATTGAAAAGAATGGCGCCACCGGTTTTTTGCAGGCGCATCACGCGCACTGCGTTTTGCGCAACGAGTTGGTGAGCAAAAAAATTCAGCTCGAAGCTCTTCCGCAACAGATCGTCAGTCACAGTTGCAATCGGGCCGGACCATGCCGCGCCCGCGTTTGACACCACAATATCAACTCCCCCAAAACGTTCGCAGATCTTATCAAATAAGGATCTTACTGATTCCGCGTTCGCGACATCGCAGAACCCACCCAATGCGGTTCCCTTGATCGCGCGGGCAACTTCAGTAGCCTTTTCTCCGTCTAGATCGGCGATGGCGACTTCCGCGCCTTCTCGCGCGAATGCTCTTCCAATCGCACTGCCGATGGTCCCGGCACCACCGGTGACCAATACGACGTGCCGGGCAAGCCGCGGCTCACAGATGGTCTGCAGTTTTGCTTGTTCGAGCGGCCAGTATTCCATCGCAAATTGCTCGTTCTCGTCAAGGGAACGGAACCGGCCAATCGCTTCGGCTGCGGTCACCGTGTCGACCCAAGTCTCCGCAAGATCCGCTACGACAGCAGCTTCCTGAGCCGATTTCCCGATTCCGAAGAGACCACAACCCGGCACGAGAGTAATTCGGGGAATCGGATCCAGCGGGAACCCCGGCATACTGTGTTGGCAATTATGACGCTCAAAGTAGGTGCGGTACCCGCCAATGTAGTCGGCAACAGCATTGCCCGTTTCGCGCTGAAATTCCTCCAAAGCCCCCGCTTCCGGAACTGGTAAAATGAGGGGGCTGGCTTTGGTGCGGATCAGGTAATCCGGTGTTACTGTCCCTCGGTTTGCATACTCAATCAGGTCTTTGCCGTTCACAAACTCCCGAATCAGATCAGAGCCGCGAAAATCCAAAA
>Ga0306926_10010544_pt1 | contig 10222 bp, 9 predicted proteins | sample flu12Cox44000178_FD_203759 | JGI IMG/M metagenome (GOLD analysis project Ga0306926, IMG submission 203759) | Lab enrichment of tropical soil microbial communities from Luquillo Experimental Forest, Puerto Rico - flux8day.12C.oxic.44.000.178 (v2)... | ecosystem: Environmental > Terrestrial > Soil... | reverse complement strand
TGTTGCAGCTTCGCAAACCGCGAGTTTTCGTGATCGCCCTTTGGCCAACGCGGCGCTCCCGAGCCACCAGCCCCGCGTGCCAAAGTCAGATGCGGCGTATAAGCATGCTTCTCGCGCGGGATGCTCACCGCCTCGAGCGCCCGATCTACGGATCCGGCGAGTCCAGCCAAAGGCTCACCGCCCTGAAGGCCGATCCAAAATACCCGCGCACTCTTCGGATTCGGAAAGAACCCGCATCCGCGAAACTCCAGCGCGATCGCCTCCCCACGCACGCCAGCAAGCACTCCTTGGATCGCGTCGATACCCTCCGACGCCACCTCGCCGATAAACTTCAGCGTCACATGCAGGGACTCGCTACGCATCCAGCGCGCCTCCGGAGCAAACCCCCGCACCCCATCCACAAACCGAGCAATCCTCTCCCGGATCGCTTCATCAATGTCCAGCGCGACAAAGAGTCTCATCTTGGAAATCACGGCTCATGGGCAGTCAGAAGAAGCGGCCGCTCACGCCGCCTCGAATCGCTCCATGAATTCCAATCCCAACGGCGCCTCGACAAGCTAGGAGCCAGCAGCTAGAGGCTAGGAGCTGTTCTTGCTACATCAACCTTCTCCGCACCAGATCCAGTCCCTGCTGCGTAGCAAACATCTGCACGCGATGCCGATCCCCCGGAAATCTCCGCTCCACCACTTCAGTCCCGCTCTCTCCACTCACCGCCAGGTAAACCAGCCCCACCGGCTTCTCGGCGGTCCCTCCTCCTGGCCCCGCAACCCCGGTAATCCCCAGCCCGAGCGTAGCGCCTGTCTTTTCACGAATGCCCTCCGCCATCGTCGCTGCCACTTCGTTGCTCACCGCTCCATGTTTCGCGAGAATGCTGGCAGGCACATCGGCAAACTTCGTCTTCAATTCATTCGAATAAACAATCGCTCCGCCCAGAAAATATCGCGAGCTTCCCGCAATCGACGTAATCCGCTCCCCAACCATGCCGCCGGTGCACGACTCCGCCACTACCAAAGTCGCGTTCCGCATTTGCAAGTAGTACCCAACAATCTGCTCGAGGGACTCCCCCTTCGATGAGTACAGCGCATCACCCAACTCATCCTCAATCAACCCAGCCAATTCTTCAACGCGCGCTTCGGCTTCAGCCTGGGAATCGCTCTGCTTGAACAGGTTGAACTGAATGTCGCCCGCTCCCGCCAGAATCGTCGTTTGTATATCGGTGTAGCGCTTGTAGATCGGGGCCACCCGCGCATCTACTGCCGACTCTCCGAGCATCGCCACCTTTAATACGCGCGTCGCAATAAACGCCGGAGGCAACTTCGCCCGCAGCCGCTCAAAGCACTGCTCGTCGAACAGCGGCTTCAATTCCGACGGAGGTCCCGGCAGCAGAATTACAATCCGTTCCCGCCCTTCATACTTTCCTGAGATCCACTGCCCCGGCGCGGTTCCGTTGCGATTCGGTAACACCACGGCGCCCGTAATCACGTCCGCCTGCTTCGCATTGTTCTCCGTCATCTTGCGACCGAACGACGCAAACCGCTCCTCGATCTTCCGCAGCACCTCAGGATCGCGCTTCAACTCCAATCCGAGCGCCTCGGCCACCGCTTCGCGGGTTAGATCGTCTTCGGTCGGCCCGAGCCCACCCATGAAGAGCACAATGTCTGACCGGAAGAGTGCATGCTGCGCGGTCGCCACCAGGTCTGCGCGGTCGTCGCCGACTACGGTCTTGAACTTCACCGTCATGCCCAGCAAATTCAGTTTTTCGGTCAGGTACAACGAATTCGTGTCTTTCCGGAAGGGGGTCAACAACTCCGACCCTATTGCGATAATCTCCGCGTTCACGCTAGCAGTGTAAACGATGCTTGGCGGCCTAATGCCCCAGTCAAGGGTTCGCTCAAGTCCACCCCTCCGATTCGCCCTTGGTGTTCTCCGCGTTGACGCAAGTCCGAGGCGCAGCCTAGCATGGGCGTGAAAGGTTGGGCGCGTGATCGGACAGGAACTCGGTCATTATCGGATTGTCGCCAAGATCGGGGAAGGAGGAATGGGGGTTGTCTATCGCGCCTATGATGAAGTCTTGCACCGCGATGTCGCGATCAAGGTTGTAAACAAAGACGCCAACCTGGATTCCACCGCCAGCCAGAGTCTGCTCCTCGAGGCGCGCGCCTCCTCATCACTAGCCCATCCCAACATCTGCACCATCCACGAAGTCGGCGAGACCGATGGCGAACTCTACATCGTGATGGAGTTGATCGAGGGCAAGTCTCTGCGCGTCCTCAGCCAGGATGCGGGCCTGGCCCCTGGCTCCGTGATGCGCTACGGTGCGCAGATTGCCAGCGCCCTCGCGCGCGCCCACGATCGAGGGATCGTTCATCGCGATCTGAAGACGGCCAACATCGTCGTCGCTTCGGACGGTCTGGTGAAAGTCCTCGACTTGGCCTGGCCCGGCAAGTGGGCAGCGGCATATTCGAGGGCTCCACCCGCTCGTTCGCGACCATGGAGGGCGTCTCCAGCGTAAGCGGCACGCTGCCCTACATGGCGCCCGAAATTCTCGGCGGCGAAACGGCGGACTATCGCAGTGACTTGTGGGCCCTCGGCGTCGTGCTTTACGAATCGGCATCCGGTCGCCTCCCATTCGGAGGCCGCACCGGCTTTGAAATCAGCTCAGCCATCCTGCGCGAGATTCCAGCGCCGCTTGGCCCGCCCGTGCCGCCCGGCCTCTGGGCCGTCATCCAGCGCTGCCTGGCGAAGGAACCGCTGCAACGTTATCAACGCGCCTCTGAAGTCCAGGCCGCTCTCGAAGCTCTTCAGTCCGGTGCCATCCTCTCGCCGGAACCGGCTCCGGACGTGGGCCCGCCGCGAACGACCATGTTGCACAGCGTGCGCCACGCGCAAGTCCGGAAGCGCGACTTCCTTCTGTTAGTCGGAACCGCGAAAGGCGCGTTCATCCTTCGGTCCAATGCGCGGCGCGCTCGTTGGGAGGTCGGCGGTCCGTATTTTCACGGGCATAACGTCTATGCGATGGCCTACGACGGGCGCGCCGGACAACATCGCGTCTGGGCTTCGACCCAGAGTTATTGGGGCACGCTCCTGCGCTCCAGCGACGACTTCGGAAAAAGCTGGACCAACCCGCAGCAAGCCCCGGTTCGGTTTCCTCAGGACACCGGAATTTCCTTGAAGAATATCTGGCAGATCACGCTTGGCCGTCCGGAGGAGCCTGACGTTCTTTACTGTGGCGTCGAGCCCGCTGCGCTCTTTAAGAGTTGCGACGCCGGTGAAACCTGGTGTCTAGTGCGGAGTCTGTTTGATCACCCACACCGTCCTCGCTGGATGCCCGGTAACGGCGGCTTGGCTCTGCATACCATTGTCCTCGACCCGGCCAATCGCCAGCGCATGTACATCGCAATCTCGTCGGGCGGCGTCTATCGCACCGACGATGGTGGCGCGAACTGGACTGCACAGAATCGCGGTGTCCGTGCCATGTTCATGCCCGACAAGTATCCCGAGTTCGGCCAATGCGTCCACAAAATTGCGCTACATCCCAGCCGCCCCGAGCGCTTGTTCCTGCAAAATCATTGGGGCTTGTATCGCTCCGACAACAGTGGCGAGAACTGGATAGACATCGCCAATGGTGTGCCTTCAGATTTTGGGTTTGCCATGATCGTACATCCCAGAAATCCCGACTCGGTGTACGTCGTGCCCGTCGAATCTGACCAGTTCCGCTGTGCCTGCGATGGCCGGTTGCGCGTCTATCGGACCCGCAACGCGGGCGCCTCCTGGGAACCCCTCGTGCGCGGTTTGCCACAGAAAGGCGCTTATGAAACGATCCTGCGTGATGCGATGACCGCCGACTGCTTTGATCCGGTTGGAATCTATTTCGGCACTCGCAGTGGCCAACTCTTTGCTTCGCGTGATGAAGGACGAAGCTGGGAGAAAATTCTCGAAGGATTACCGTCCGTAGTCTGCATCCGCTGTGCGGTGGTCGAGGACCCCGCAGCCGACGGGCCAATCTCGCATGAGCCGAAGCCCACACCCTCGCGTCAGCCTTCCCCTGCCTCAAAGAGCTAGACGCGTCGTACAAGGAGGTGAACCTTGCCAGTTTTCTTTCACATTCCCGGTGGTTTGCGTGAATTCACCGCTGGCAAAAGCCGCGTCGAGATCGATGACTCACCAGCAACTTTGGCGGATGCATTGGCTGCTCTCTGGAAACTTTATCCCGGCGTGCGTGACCGCGTCGCCACCGAGCAAGGACAAGTGCGCGAACACATCAACATTTTTATCGGAGACGAAAACGTTCGCTACACCGGTGGGCTCGCCAGCCCGATCCCCGCCGGTTCCGAGATCTCGATTGTGCCAGCTGTCAGCGGAGGCATATAAGAATTCTGAAACCCGAGCGTCGCAGCAGGCGCTTCCCCAGGATGTTCTAAATCAAGGGAATTCCTACCCGATGGAGTAGTTAGGAAAGGGGGTTAGAAAGGGAATAGGCTTTACTGGGGAATGAGCGGCAGGCCCTGAATCTCCCATGCCAGCCGGTGCACGGCGCTCGTGGTAGCCAACACAACCGACCGTCCCGGAGCAAATGCAAGTCCAACCAAGTTGTGACCTGAAACAGCCAGCGACGCCTCCGCAGCCGGGGTAATCTTCACAATCCCGCGCCGCCCGCCCAGCGACGCCGCCACGTACAAATTTCCCTCGGCATCAAACGCCAATCCTTGCGGACGTCCGAGACCGCGATAGAAGGTCGTTACTGCGCCGTGCTGGTCAATCCGATGGACCGTGTCAAAACTCGAGGTTGTTGGTCCGGTCACGAACAAATCGCCCGCCGGCCCGAACGCCAGGTGATAGGCCGATACGCTCGGTTCCAGCGTCGCAAACACAAAAATCTGCCGGTCGCGGGCGATCTTAAAAATCGTTCCGCTCCGGTCGCCCACATAAAGATTCTCGTCGATGTCGAACGCAATCCCGGTGGCCACGCCCATGCCTTCGGCATACGTCGTCATGGTCCCGTTCGTCGCGACTTTATACACCGTGCCGTCATTTCGCGACGAGGCATACATCTCGCCCTTGCGATCCAACGCAATCGAGGTCGCATTCATTAGATCACTCAGATACGGCTTCACAACATAGTTGGTATCGATCTTGAAAATCGATACCGGGACTTTCTGTCCACGCGATCCAGAAAACGTCGCGTAAATATTCCCCTCCGCATCCAGAGCCGGGTTCGTGACTGGATGAAGGTTGTCGGCAATCTGCACGGCCACCTTCACCGGCTGCGCATTGCTCACATGCCCATTAGTAGCCACCACAACTGGACCTGAACTCGCGCCCTCGGGAACCCTCGCCACCAAAAAGTCATCCGCGCTGATCACAACCGCGCCTTCGACCTCGCCAAACTGCACGCGCGGTCGCTTCAATTCCGCTGGGCGCAGGCTTGTCCCATTGATCCGGATCTCTCCTCCGGCCAGTGCCGCCGGGGGAAAAACACTCTCAATGTGAGGCTTTGAGTTGTTGCTCTTCTTGCCCAAAATGCGATCAGAGATTCCCATTACCTCGACTCTAGGAAATACGCCGGTTCCAGCCTAGTGGTTGAACACACCGAAATGCAGCAGCAACTGCATCACGACCCATCCGTAAACGCCCGCGCCCACGTCATCCACCACGATCCCCGTCCCCTCCGGCAGCCGTTCCAGTTGTCGCACCGGAGGAGGTTTCGTAATGTCGAACGCTCGAAAAAGTATAAAGCCCGCTAAAAAGGTTTTCCAACCGAGCGGCACGCCGACCAGCGTGATCAGTTGTCCGGCAGTCTCGTCGATTACCACAAACTGCGGGTCCTTCAATCCTGAAGCCCGCGCCACCAGCGTCGCCGCCGGAATCCCAATCGCCACCGCCGCCCCCGCGAGTCCAACATTGACCGGCATGCGCCAGTCGACTGGCAGCAGATAAGCGATGCCCGCCCACAGCAACATTGTCGCCAGCGATCCCCACGTACCCGGCCCAGGTTTCAAGTAGCCACTGCCAAAGAAAGTCGCCGTCAACGACGCCCACACCGGCGCCGGTGGCCGCGCATGCGGTGAAGACGTCAGGGGTACTTCGCGCACCTCTGAGCTTTTACTCATGCTCGGAAGACTCGTCCTCACGACGCTGCGCCAGACCGGTCACTTCGTCTTCCTTCTCAATATCCTCGATTGGCGTCGGAATCACGTAGGCTCCGCTCGCCCACCGCCCCAGATCAAGCGTACGGCACCGCGGGCCGCAGAAAGGGAACTCCTCGTCCTTCGCGCCCACCGGCTTCTTGCAGATTGGGCACTTAAGCTGAATTTTCTTTTTCGCGCGTCCGGCCATCAGCTGCACCCTACTTCGCCTCACCCACGACGCGGGCCACCAGGTCGTACTCATGCGCTTCGGTAATCTCACACCGATAGAACTTCCCGAATTCCGGTTCTTCAGCTTCCGGGAAATCATTCACCAGCACTTTCCCGTCGATCTCCGAAGCATGCCGCTCGGTTCGTCCTTCGAGAAGTAGATCCGTCTCTTCCGACGTCCCTTCCAGCAGCAGATCAAACTCCCGCCCAACCAGCGCCTTCTGCTTCTTCTTACTGATCTGCTTGTGGATTTGCATCAGCCGTTTGCGCCGCCGCTCAATCTCACGCGCCGGCAGCTTGCCTTCGTCCTCGAATGCGCCAGCGCCTTCCTGGTCGGAATAGCCGAAAGCACCCATCCAATCGAATTGCGCCTCGCGCACGAAATCGCACAGCTCTTCAAATTCCTTCTCGGTTTCGCCCGGGAATCCCACAATGAACGATGTCCGCAGCGTCACCTCTGAAATCGTCTGTCGCATTTTCTCGATTGAGCGCAGGAACACGTCTGGCCCGCCGCCGCGTTTCATCCGCTTCAAGACGCTCGCCGAGGCATGTTGCAACGGTACATCAATGTACGAGCAGATCTTCTCGTGCGCAGCGATCGTCTCCAGCAGCCGCCCAGTAATCTTGTTCGGATACGCGTACAAAAACCGCACCCAACGGAGTTTTTCGATCGCCGAAAGCTTCTCGAGCAGCAATGGCAACCCCTCCTTCAACCCCAAATCTTCTCCGTAGCAAGTCGTGTCCTGCCCAATCAACGTGATCTCGCGGACGCCTGAAAGCGCGAGCCTTTCTGCCTCGGCAATCACCGACTCGAACCGGCGCGACCGGAACTTCCCGCGCAGCTGCGGAATAATGCAAAACCTGCATGGATGGTCGCATCCCTCGGCAATCTTCAAGTAGGCTTTGAACTGGCCGGTGGCCAGAATGCGCGGCGTCGTGTCGTCGTACAAATAATTCGGCAGCTCTGCGACCGCGCCTTCCCAACTCTCTCGCGAAAACCTTCCCGCGGCCTCTCGGGCATCGCCTTCCGCGCGCGACTTCAAAATCACAAAAGGCGACGCAGCCTCTGGGGCCTGTGCCACTCCGGTTGCGCCCAGAATCCCTTCGAGTTCCCCGGTTCCCACCACCGCATCCACTTCCGGAATGTCTTTGCGAATCTGCTCCCGGAAACGCTCCACCAGACATCCCGCCACCACGAGTTTCTTCGCCCGTCCTTCAGTCTTATGCCGCGCCATCTCCAAAATGGTGTTCACCGACTCCTGCTGCGCGCTCTCGATAAAGGAACACGTGTTCACCACGATGACGTCGGCGTCCTCGGCTCGAGTGGTCAACTCCGCTCCGGCCTGCGCCAACATGCCCATCATGACTTCGCTGTCGACCAGGTTTTTCGGGCAGCCCAGGCTGACAAAGCCCACCCTTTGCCGAGAGGTGCCGCCCGGCTCCCGAGTTTGCACCGTCTCCGGGGCTTCAGTTGTCGTTGAGTTGGACATGGAATCCTCTAATTTTAACACCCCGCGGCGTACGGGCCGGTCAGGCCCGCATCACACAAAGCAGCACGACTGCGATTGGAAATTGCGTTCGACGTGCTACCCTATTGCGAATCAAGTCCCTTGCTGCCTCGTATTCCTTCTCTGGAGGGGTGATGTTCGCGAAACGGTTTTCGCTGGTTGCCTTACTCTCATTCATGATGCTTTTGCAGGCCGCCGTGGCGCAGGACAATCAGGTAAGTGGCTTGATCGGTCGGACCTTTATCAGCGACCAGGGCATTCCCGGAGCCAACTTCGCCAACCCCACCGTGCACTTCGGAAACGGCTTGACCTTCGAAGCCAACTACAGTCGGCACGTCCTCGGCCAGGGGTTCAGCCGACTTTGGCTCGAGGTTCCCGCTGAATTCAACCTCGACGAAGATCTCGCCACCGGCGCCAATGTCATTCCGAACAGCTACAAATCCATCTTCATCGCTCCCTCGGCGCGCGTGAACTTCTTCGCGATGACTGCCATTTCGCCCTGGGTCAGCATCGGTGGTGGCGTGGGCCTGTTCCGCGAGAGTTCCACCCTACTTTATGGCGGCAAGAATCCGGGGAGTACCAGTACCACAACCGGCGCTCTACAGGCTGGTGCCGGTCTCGACGTCCGCTTCCATCCCAAGTTTTCTGTCCGCGGCGAAGTACGAGACTTCTGGACGGGTGTCCCCGACTTGAACGTCAAAACCACCAACACTCGCCAGCATAACTACTTTGTGGGCGGCGGCATCGTCTATCATTTCGGAAAATAGCTGGGTGGATGGCCTGGCCAGATGGTGGGCCAGCTCGCAGAAACGACACGCTTACCGTTCATCCCCGGTCAACACTTCGTCGTAGAGTTCTGGAAGCCGGGCGGCCTCTTGGGTCGAGCCTCCGAAGCGCGCTGCCTCGTAAGCGTTGGTAAAAGTCTCAACGCGCGCCCGTAGCGGCTGGGCTTGGATCGCTGCCGTAAATTCGCGCGGGGTCTGCGATTCGGTTTTGCGCAGCCCCTTTAGCGCGAGCTTTTCGGTCAGCCGGCTATACCAGAGTGCGGCCGCCTCACGCGGAGCCTTTTCCGGATGCGCCGCCAGTCGGAGTCTGCGCAACCAAGCCAGCACCCCTCGAAGGTTGATGAGTAGTAGCATCGCCAGGGCTGCTCCTAAACCCACCACGGTCCACCGTCCCGGCGATTGACTCATCGTGTCATTCGCCCGCCGCGCCCTGCGCAAGATCATCGCGTATTTCTGCCTCGCCCAGTCGCGCATCTCTTCGGTCGCGGTACGCGTGCTACGTAGTGCGTCTTGGCCCAAAGCCCGTTGGTGGCTCGCGTCATAATTCACCACCCACTCGCGCCAGAACGACGACGCCGCGTCCAGGTACAGCAGGAGCCGGCTCCACGGCCCATGCTCTGCTCCCGGTCCGGCTGGCGTCGGATCGAATGCGACCCACCCGTATCCTGGAAAATCTGCCTCCACCCAGGAGTGCGCGCTGCTCGCACGGATCACATAGCTCGACGTCACATCGTTGAATTCGGTCGTTCGGAAGCCATTTACCACGCGCGATGGAATCCCCACCGTTCGCAGCATCACTGCCATCGATGACGCGAAGTACTCGCAGTGCCCTTGTTTGCGCTCAAACAGGAAATTTGCCAACGGATCCTTGGGTTCTGTCCGCGGCAACTGCAGCGTGTACTGGTAGCGCGTGGAGAGGTAGCGCTCGATCGCCGCGGCCCTTTCGTAGTTGTTGGTGGATTGTGCTGTAATCTCCCGCGCCAGCTGCGGAATCCTCTCGTCCAGGGCGGGCAGTCGAAGATACATGCGCTGGTCCTCCGCTGCGTGGGTCCCATCCGCGTTTGCCAACTCCTCACGCGTAGGCTCAGCAATGTCGGACTCAGCGTCGTACACCGTAATCGGGTGCTCACCGTCGAGATCGAAAACGGAACCCGCCAGGTCTCGCGAAACCAACCCATATGCGCCCTTTAGATAGCGGGGCCGGCTCGCTAGAAAGAAGACGTTCGTGCCGATCGGTTCCATCAGCACCCGGTAGTGAATTACCTTAGGCCGTGGGCTTCGCTGGCTGCGCGGCCACAGCGAATAGTGTCCATCCCATTCCGGTGTCACGGTGTAGTTCTCGCTCGGATTCGTCCAGGATTTCCCATCGAATCGGCTCAGCGCTACGCCGCGCCACTTCAGGTCATATTGCCCTTGATGGTCGCCGTCCACCTGGATGTGCATCACCACCGCATTCGATTGCTGAATCTGTCCGATCCTGCCCAGCCGCACACTTTCGCTGAAACCCGTAGACAAGTCGGTACCGCCGCTAAAACCTCCCAGATATCCAGTGGACATGCGCGGCAGCAGAAAG
>Ga0306926_10010541_pt1 | contig 10224 bp, 5 predicted proteins | sample flu12Cox44000178_FD_203759 | JGI IMG/M metagenome (GOLD analysis project Ga0306926, IMG submission 203759) | Lab enrichment of tropical soil microbial communities from Luquillo Experimental Forest, Puerto Rico - flux8day.12C.oxic.44.000.178 (v2)... | ecosystem: Environmental > Terrestrial > Soil... | reverse complement strand
GGATCGAAGCCGCTGCTGACGCAGTACACGGCGGGCACCTACGCCTACAACCCGGATCGCAACAACCTCGCGCCGAGCGTCGGGTTCGCCTGGCAGCCGCCGTCGCAGTCGGGCGGCATCGGCCGGATGATCCTGGGCTCGCAGGAGGGCGACAGCGTCATCCGCGGCGGCTTCGGGATGGCGTTCCAACGTCCCGGCATGTCGGACTTCACCGGACCGTTCGGCGCCAACCAGGGGCTGTCGGTGAACCTGAATCGCGATTCGGCCACCGGAAACCTCGGCACGCTGCCGCGTTTGCTGCGCGATCCAGGTGCGCTCACGCTACCTGCGACGCCCCCGGTCTCGTATCCGGCGGTCCCGGCGATCACGAGCAGCCTGAACATCTTCGACTCCAACCTGCAGATGCCGTACACGCAGTCGTACACGATCGGCTGGCAGCGTAAGCTCGGTCAGGACACCGCGTTCGAGCTCCGCTACGTTGGCAGCCGTCACCGACAGGACTGGGAGACGGTGAATATCAACGAGCTCAGCATCACCAACAACGGGTTCCTTCAGGAGTTCCGGAAGGCCCAGGCGAATTTGCAGGCCAACATTGCCGCAGGCAAAGGCGCAACGTTCGCCTACACCGGCGTCGCCGGCACTTCGCCGCTGCCGACGTTCCTGGCGTTCTTCCAGGGCCTGCCTGCAGGGCAGGCCGGCAACGCCGCGGCGTACACCAGCACGCAGTTCACAAACGCGACCAACCTCGGGTTCCTCGCGGAGCAGAACCCGAACCCGTTCGGCTTCGCATCGACCAACACGACCAGCGGCTTCGTCGGCAACGCGGGCTTCCGCGCCAACGGCATCGCTGCCGGCCTGCCGGCAAATTTCTTCGTCGCCAATCCGGATGTGATCGGCAACGCGACGAACACGAGTTTGTCATCGGGCGCGAACCTGACGACGAACTTCGGCGGCACGCGCGCCAATTCGATTCAGCTTGAATTGCGCAAGCGGCTGTCGAACGGCTTCACGTTCAGCACCAGCTATGCCTGGGCGGATGCGTTCATGACGCAGCGCTATGGCTTCCAGCACCCGGCGGAAGAGATCGCGCAGACCGGTCAGGTCGGCAACGTGCAGCACGCCTTGAAAGGCAACTGGCTCTGGGAGCTCCCGTACGGCGAGGGCAAGCGGTGGGGCTCGGACGCGAACAGCGTCGTCAAGGCACTGCTCGGCGGATGGGAGTTCGACGGCGTGGGACGCATCCAGACCGGCGAGCAAATCGACTTCGGTAACGTCCGCCTGGTCGGGATGACGGTGGACGACTTCCGGAAGTCGGTGGACTTGCGCGTCGGCGCGGGCGGCCAGCTCTTCATCCTGCCTGACGACATCATCCAGAACACGGTGAAGGCGTTCCAGACCAGCGCGACCTCGCCCACCGGCTACGGCGCGCTCGGCGCGCCAACCGGCCGCTACCTCGCGCCGGCCAACGGACCCGACTGCATCGAGACATCACCGGGCGCCGGCGATTGCGGCATCCGTAGTCTCGTGGCGAACGCGCCTCGGCTGGTGCGCTTCGACCTGAGCATGGTGAAGCGTGTCAACATTCACGGCAGCGTCAACTTTGAGTTCCGCGCCGAGATGCTCAACGCCTTCAACTCGCCGTACTTCAACATCGCCTCGACCGGCGGCCAGCCTCTCGGTATGACGACGTCGTACTACGCGCCGGGCGGGCCGTACGCCAACTTCAACAACGGATCGTATCCGGCGGCCAACGCGGTCTCGGGCACGAGCGCCGACAGCTACCGTCTGACCAGCCTGCTCGGCGACAACACGAGCCGCATCATTCAGCTCGTCTTCAGAGTGAGGTGGTAAGAACTCAACTTCGTAGGGCTCAGGGCTCAGGGCTTGGCTCTTCTGCGCTGAGCTCTCAGCCCTTAGCCCTTAACCCTAGTACATTCCTAAGTACCGGTCTATCTCCCATGGCGAGACGTGCTTGATGTAATCGAGCCACTCTTCGCGCTTGGCGGTCACGAAGTGCTCGAACAGGTGATCGCCGAGCGTCTCCCTGACGAGATCGTCTTTTTCCAGTTCGTCGAGCGCCTCGCTCAAGTTTCCCGGCAGCTCGTCGATCCGCAGGTGCCGCCGCTCGCGGTGGCTCATCTTGTAGATGTTCTTGTTGATCGGCGGGCCCGGGTCGAGCTTCTTCTCGATGCCGTCGAGGCCCGCACGCAGCATCACCGCGAGCGCCAGATACGGATTGCACGAGGGGTCGGGCATGCGGAGCTCGATGCGTGTCGCTGTGCCGCGCGCAGCCGGCACGCGCACGAGCGGGCTGCGATTCTTCTCCGACCAGGCGATGTTGGTCGGCGCCTCGTAGCCCGGCACGAGACGTTTGTAGGAGTTGACCAGCGGGTTGGTAATCGCGCAGAAGCCTTTCGCGTGGCGCAGGATGCCCGCGATGTAGTTCAGGCAGGTTTCGCTCAGCTGCCCATCCGACTTCGGATCGTAGAAGATGTTTGCGCCGCCGGAGAAGAGCGACATGTGCGTGTGCATGCCCGATCCGTTGATGCCGTAAATCGGTTTGGGCATGAACGTCGCGTGGAGCCCGTTCTTGATCGCGATGTTTTTCACCACGAACCTGAACGTGCTGATGCTGTCGGCCGTCGTCAGCACATCGTCGTAGCGGAAGTCGATCTCGTGTTGTCCTGGAGCGACTTCGTGATGAGCCGCCTCGACATGGAAGCCCATGGCCTCGAGCGCCAGCACGATTTCGCGCCGCACGTCCTCGCCCTGATCCACCGGGCTCAGATCGAAATAGCTGGCCGCGTCGTGCGTCTCCGTCGTCGGTACACCGTTCCTGGTCTGGAAGAGGAAGAACTCGGCCTCCGGGCCCGCTTTCATCGTGTAGCCCAGATCGGCCGCCATCGCGATCACTTTCTTCAGGCAGGCGCGCGGGTCGCCGATGAACGGCTGGCCGTCGGGCGTGTAGATGTCGCAGATCATGCGCGCGACTTTTTCGCCGGTGGTGCCTGGCCAGGGGAAGACGCGGAAGGTCGAGAAATCGGGACGCAGATACATGTCCGATTCCTCGATGCGAACGAACCCCTCGATCGACGAGCCGTCGAACATGATCTTGCCGTCGAGTGCGTCCTCGAACTGCCGGTCCGGGATCTCGACGTTCTTGATCGTGCCCAGAATGTCGGTGAACTGCAGCCGGAGGAACTTCACCTTGTCCCGTTCGGTGCGCTCCAGAATCTGGGCTTTGGTGTCTTTGCTCGCCGACTTCGACATTCCCCGGATTCTAACAGTCGTCCTAGGAGTTCGCAGCCCGAGCTTGCTGCGCCTCGGCGGGCGCGGCTGACGACGTGGCAAATACGGCCGCCAGCTGCGCGGCGAAGATCGAAGCGAGCGCCTGAACGCTCTGTGATGTCTCCCCGCCGCTCCGAATCTCCGCTGACAGCGCCCCGATGCACCCGTCGGCGGTAAGGATCGGCGCGACGACGGCACCGGTCCCGCCCGGTTGGCGCGACGGGACAACCTGCAGCACGCCCGACCGATACGCGGCGGCTGCGGCGTTGTCGGCCGTACGGGGTACCGGCGGGAAGCGCGCGATCGTTTCCTCGGTGTAGCCGTGTGCGAGCACCGGCCGGAGATCGTCGCCAGCCGCGCTGCCCACCCACACCATCAGCCCGCTGGCGTCCATGACCTCGGCCGCCTGTCCGAGCACGTGACTCAGTTCGGTCAGGTCGCGCACGCGCCCGAACGCCGTGACGACGTCGGTCGCGGCCTTGAGCACCGAGCCTTGTGCGTGAAACGTGAGCGGTGGCACCGGCCGTGGCGCGGGAACCGAGGTTGCCGCGACCGGTGCTGGCTTGGCGACTGCCTTGCCATCGGCGGCAGGACTGGTCCTGCGGGAGGCTGTCGGGAGCGCGTTATCGCCGACCGCTGGCACCACTTGGGCCCGCGGTACCGGAATCAGGATCAGGACGAGAAGGAACACGAGGCCGGCCGCGGTCCCGGCCGTCAGTGCCTGCTCCTTGCGGATCACGGCCACATCGACGTCGGCCTCCTGATGCTGGGCGAGTCGCGCGGTTTCGATCTGGCGGACTGCCGTCGCCGCCGCATCGCTGCCTTCTGTGAAGATGACGTCGCCCGCCATCAGCTGTTGGCCCGATTTCAGATAGTCGCGCGCGCGATTGTCGATGGCCGAAAACTCCGTGATCGTCGCTTGCGCCTGCTCGATGGCAGCCGCTGCGCCGCCGCCCGCCAGCTGCCGCAGGTTCGTCAGCTCGCCTGTCGCGGACTGCACCGACGTTGCGGTCTTTCCGTACCAGAAGTCCACTCCCTGCCCTGCAGCGACGTACGCCTGTTGGCCGACGCGCGCGTCGACCAGCGCCGTGCTGATGTCGCGAGCAGACTGGTCGAAGGTGCGTAGTGACGTGGTTTCCTGAACGACGCGTTGTTCCGAACGGACGAGAAGGAGGGACGCGGCTCCAATGACGATCAGGGCGAGCAGGCCACACGTCAGTCGCAGCGCGCGTGAGTACAAAACGTCGCCAGAGTATCATAAGCGGCTGAACCTTAGCTGCTTATGACCGTGCAAACCGCTCCGATCGTCGAGGGCACCGACCGCATTCTGACGGCGCCTGCCGTCGCATTCGTCGAGGATCTCACGCGACGCTTTCGTCCGCGCATCGAGGAACTGCTCGAGCTCCGACGTGCGGCGCAAGCGCGCTACGACGCCGGCATTCGTCCCGACTTTCTCGCCGAGACGGCCGCCGTTCGCGGCGGCGACTGGACCGTGGGTCCGATTCCCGCCGATCTGCAGGACCGCCGCGTCGAGATTACAGGTCCGGTCGATCGCAAGATGATCATCAACGCGTTGAACTCCGGCGCGAACGTCTTCATGGCCGACTTCGAGGATGCGACGTCGCCCACGTGGGCAAATCTCGTCGGCGGCCAGGCGAACCTGATGGACGCAATCCGCCGGACGATCACCTACTCGTCGGACACCGGCAAGCGCTACGCGCTCGTGCCACCGCTGGCGACGCTGATGGTTCGCCCGCGCGGCTTTCACCTTCCCGAGAATCATTTCCTCGTCGACGGGCGGCCGGCGCCGGGGTTGCTGTTCGATTTCGGTCTCTACCTGTTTCACAACGCTGCGGCCTTGAGGGATGCCGGGACGGGCCCGTATTTCTATCTCCCCAAGATGCAAAGCCATCTGGAGGCGCGGCTGTGGAACGACGTCTTCGTCCACGCGCAATCCGCTCTGCAGATTCCAGCCGGCACCATCAAGGTGACGGTCCTCATCGAAACGCTGCCGGCCGCGTTCGAGATGGACGAGATTCTGTTCGAGCTTCGCGATCACATCGTCGGGCTCAACTGCGGACGGTGGGATTACATCTTCAGCTCGATCAAAACGCTGCGGAACGACCCGTCCTTCGTCCTGCCGGATCGCGGCCAGGTGACGATGGAGGCGCCATTTCTGCGGGCCTACACGCAGCTGCTCGTCAAGACCTGCCATCGCCGGCACGCGTTTGCCATGGGCGGCATGGCGGCCCAGATTCCGATCAAGGACGATCCGGAAGCCAACGCGAACGCGATGGCCAAAGTCCGCGCGGACAAACTGCGGGAGGTGCGCGAGGGACATGACGGGACGTGGGTGGCGCACCCGGCGCTCGTCTCGATCGCCAAGCAGGTCTTCGACGACGGGATGCCGGCTCCGAACCAGCTCTCGCGGTTGCGCGACGATGTCACGGCCTCAGCGTCCGCGCTGCTCGCGCCGCCGTCGGGCACTCGCACGGAGACCGGTCTCCGGCATAACATTCGCGTCGGCATCCAGTACGTCGAGGCCTGGCTGGGCGGTCAGGGCGCTGTCCCCATCTACAACCTGATGGAAGACGCCGCAACCGCCGAGATTTCCCGCACGCAAATCTGGCAGTGGCTCCGCCATCGCGCGACGCTCGACGATGGGCGGACGGTCACGAGCGATCTGGTGCAGCAGCTCGTCGGCGAGGAGTTTCGCCGCGTGCGCGACGAAGTCGGAGCTGAGCGATTCGACCAGGGCCGATTCGAAGAGGCCCGGACGCTCTTCGTCGAGGTCGCCACGTCGGTCGAGCTGACCGATTTCCTGACCGTACCCGCATATAAAATTCTGGTGGGGAGCCGCTGACATGTCGACAACTGGAAATCCCGCGCAGACGGCGATGCCGGTGAACCGCTGGCTACAGCTCGTGGCCGGCATCATCTGCATGGTGATGATCGCCAACCTGCAATACGGCTGGACCTACTTCGTGGATCCGATCAACGCGAGGTTCCACTGGGGGCGGACCGACATTCAGATCTACTTCACCATCTTTGTCGCCACCGAAACATGGCTGGTGCCGGTAGAAGGATGGTTCGTCGACAAATTCGGCCCGCGCATCGTCGTCATGCTCGGCGGGATCGTGGTTGCCTTGGCGTGGACGCTGAACGCGTACGCGACGACGCTACCGATGCTGTACGTTGGCGCGGCGGTCGCCGGAGTCGGCGCCGGCGCGGTGTACGGTACCTGCGTCGGCAACGCGCTGAAGTGGTTCGCTGATCGCCGCGGTCTGGCGGCCGGCCTGACCGCCGCCGGCTTCGGCGCCGGCGCGGCGGCGACGGTCGTGCCGATCATCACCGTCATCAACAACTACGGGTACGACAAGGCGTTCCTCTGGTTCGGACTCGGGCAGGGCCTTGTCATCCTGGTGCTGTCGCAGTTCCTGAAGGCGCCGATGCCGGGGGACGCGCCCGCGGCCCCGAAGCGGGTCACTCAGAGCGCGCGCGAGTTCAAGCCGATGGAGATGCTGGGGACGCCGCTCTTCTGGATCCTCTACGTCATGTTCGTCACCGTTGCGGCGAGCGGCCTGGTCGTCACCGCCCAGGTCGCGCCGATCGCCCGCGACTACAAGATCGCCAACCTGCCCGTGAATTTCCTGTTCATCGGATCGACCGTGCTGGTGATGGCGGGCATCGTCGACAACATCCTGAACGGCCTGGCGCGCCCGACTTTCGGGTGGGTGTCGGATCAGATCGGCCGCGAGAACACGATGGCCATCGTGTTCACCTTCGGCGCCTGCGCCTACTGGGCGCTCGGCACGATCGGCAATACGCCGTGGATGTTCATCGCCACGGCCGGCATGGTCTATTTCACGTGGGGCGAAATCTACAGTTTGTTCCCCGCGATTTGCACCGACACCTACGGCGCGAAGTACGCGACGACCAACGCCGGCCTGCTCTACACGGCCAAGGGCGCGGCGTCGTTCCTGGTGCCGGCGGCGAGCTGGCTGCAAGGCCAGACCGGCAGCTGGCACGCCGTGTTCGTCGCCGCGGCCATCGCCAACATCGTCGTTGGAGCATTGGCGCTGCTCGTGGTCAAGCCGATGCGCGCGTCGGCGAATCGCGCGGCGCTCGCGGCATTGCAGATGGCGCCCGCGAAATAAACTCAAGGTATTGGAGGCGCCTCTGGCACTGCCGCGCCATCATGCCTCGGTTCTGAAGCGCCGAAGTGGACCCCCGTGCCGTCGCTCATGACGGCCTGTCCGTGCCCGAACGTATTGGTCCTCGCCGGCACTACGGTGACCTCGTGACCGAGCGCGATGAGCGCATCCGTCGTTGACGAAGGCACCAGGGCTTCAACATCGACGTCGGCACCGTCGAACGTCCGCTTCGTAAAACGGCCCGCCTCGAGCGCCTGCTGGATGTCCATGCCGTAATCCACGATGTTCGCGACGAACTGCGCGTGGGCCTGCGCCTGATTGAATCCACCCATGATCCCGAAGCCAATGCGCGTGTCGCCGTGCTGCATGAAGCCCGGAATGATGGTGTGGAGCGGTCGCTTGCGGGGAGCGATCTGGTTCGGGTGTCCATCCTCGAGCGTAAACAGCGCGCCGCGATTGTGCAGCGCGAATCCGGAGCCTGGCGGAACGATCGCCGAGCCGAACCCCTCGTAGATGCTCTGGATCAGCGAGACGACGTTGCCGTGGCGATCGATGGCGGAGAGATAAATCGTGTCCTGGCCGGACGAAGTCGTGAGCCCCGCGAAGGCGGACGGCTCCACGCTGCGTGCGGCGGCGGTCGCGTCGATGCTCGCGGCGCGACGTGCGGCGTGTCCTTTGTCGAGCAGCGCGTCGACGGGCGGCTCGGAGAACCGGCAATCGCCGACGTATCGCAGCATGTCCGCGTAGGCCAGCTTCTTGGCCTCGATCATCACGTGGAGCGCGCGCGCGCTGTGGAAGCCGTACTCGCCGAGCGGGAACCGCTCCATCATGTTGAGCATCATGAGCGCCGCGATGCCCTGGGTGTTCGGCGGCAGCTCGTAGACCGTCCACCCGCGATAGCCGGTCGAAATCGGGTTCACCCACTCCGGCGTCATGTCGCGAAGGTCGGCGGCCGTCATCGTGCCGCCTTTCGCCGACGAGATGGTGAGGATGGCGGCGGCAGTGGGTCCTTCGTAGAAGCCGGCGTTGCCTTTTTCGGCAATCCGCCGCAGCGACGCGGCGAGATCCGCGTTTCGAAACAGCTCTCCGCCGCGGGGCGGGCGGCCGTTCGGCAGGTAGGTCTTTGCCGCATTCGGTTCCGCAGCGACTTTGTCCGAAAGCGCTGCCCAGTGCGCGGCGATGACGTCGGAGACCGGGAATCCTTCCTCGGCGTAACGGATCGCTGGTGCCAGGAGCAGGGCCAACGGTAAGGTGCCGAGCTTCATCCGCAGCGCCTCCCAGCCGGCGACGGCACCTGGAACTGTGACGGTGTGAATCCCGGCCTGCGGCATCTGCTGGTGCCCCTGCGACTTCAGGAGCGCGGCGGTAAGTCCCGCCGGCGCGGCGCCGCAGGAGTTCAGGCCATGCAGTGCGCTGCTCTTCACGTCGTAGACGATCGCGAACAGGTCGCCGCCTATACCGTTGGACTGCGGCTCGACCAGGCCCATCACCGCGTTGGCCGCGATCGCGGCGTCGACCGCGTTGCCTCCCCGCTCGAGGATTTGCACGCCAGCCTGCGCCGCGAGCGGTTGGCTGGCGGCGACGATGCCGTACCTGGTTGCAATTCGCGATCGGCCGACGACGACGCTCATGATCCGATCCTACAACCCCTCTTGCAGCTCCTGCCCATCCCGCCCCGGTTTTCGTGATTAACTTGCTCTGTGAAGAGCGGCCGCCATTTCCTCCAGATTCCCGGTCCGACCAATGTCCCCGATCGGATCCTGCGGGCCATCGCGCAGCCCACCATCGATCATCGCGGCCCTGAGTTCGCGGCGTTGGGACGCGAGACGATCGCCGGCCTGCAGCGGATCTTCCAGACAACCGGCCCCGTCGTGATGTACTCCGCGTCGGGCACCGGCGCGTGGGAGGCCGCGTTCGTCAACACCCTGTCCGCCGGCGATCACATCGTGATGGCGGAGACCGGACAGTTCGCAACGCTGTGGCGCGACATGGCCCAGCGCATCGGCCTGTGTGTCGAATTCATTCCGGGCGACTGGCGCCACGGCGTGGATGCCACGGCCATCGGCGAGATCCTCGATCGTGATCGCGACCACACCGTCAAGGCCGTCGCAGTCGTCCACAACGAAACGTCCACCGGCGTGACCAGCGACATACCGGCCGTTCGTCGCGCGATCGACGAGGCCGGGCACCCGGCGCTGCTGCTGGTTGATGCCGTGTCTTCCCTCGGCGCCATTGACTACCGTCACGACGAATGGCGTGTTGACGTCACCGTCAGCAGCTCGCAGAAAGGGATGATGCTGCCGCCGGGCATGGGCTACAACGCGATCAGTGAGAAGGCGCTCGCCGCCTCATCGTCCGCGCGCCTGCCGCGCGCGTATTGGGACTGGCGTCCGATGATTCGCGACAACGCGGCGGGTTTCTTCACCACGACCCCGGCCATCAACCTGTTGTTTGGCCTGCGGGAGGCCGTCCACATGCTCGAGGAAGAGGGGCTCGGGCACGTGTTCGCGCGGCATCGCCGGCTCGCGGAGGCGACGCGCCAGGCCGTACGGGCCTGGGGACTCGAACTGCTGTGCGCGAATCCAGCGGAGTACAGCAGCGCGCTGACAGCGGTTGTGATGCCGGACGGCCATGACGCCGACGCTTTTCGCAAGGTTGTCCTCGATCGGTTCGACATGTCGTTGGGCGCCGGCCTCGGGAAGCTCAAGGGACGGGTGTTTCGCATCGGTCATCTCGGCGACTTCAACGACTTGATGCTCGCCGGCACGCTCAGCGGCGTCGA
>Ga0306926_10010540_pt1 | contig 10224 bp, 7 predicted proteins | sample flu12Cox44000178_FD_203759 | JGI IMG/M metagenome (GOLD analysis project Ga0306926, IMG submission 203759) | Lab enrichment of tropical soil microbial communities from Luquillo Experimental Forest, Puerto Rico - flux8day.12C.oxic.44.000.178 (v2)... | ecosystem: Environmental > Terrestrial > Soil... | reverse complement strand
TGCGCGCCATCAGGCGGCTGCCGCGGCGGCAGCGCGAGGCGCTCGTGCTGCGGTTCTACCTCGACGAGCCGGACGCCGAGATCGCCCGGCTGATGGGCATCAGGGAGAGCACAGTCCGGTCGACTACGCACCGCGCGCTCGCCGCGCTTGGCCGTCTGCTTGGGGAGGAATCATGAACTCACTGGAAGATCGGGTCCGTGCGGCGGTACAGGCGACCGCGGCGGAGATCGCGCCGGACGACGTGCCGCCGATGCGGCCCCTCGGGGCTGGCTCTGGCGGCTCCCGGCGCAGAACCGGCCGCGGCAGCGGCGGAGCGCGTGGCGCCGCCTGGCGGTGGGGAGCGCCGCTGGCGGCGGCAGCCGCGGTGCTGGCCGTCGTGGCCGCGGCCAGCTTGCTTGCCGGCGTCCTGCCGTCGCATGCCCGGGTCCCGCCGCTGCCAGGCCGTCGAAGCCCGCCCACCGCGCGCACGCGACGGCGAGTTACCCGCCGGACCTCCAGGCCGGCCTTACCGGGTTCTTCCTGCCCGCCAGCGGCGCGCAGTTCACGGCCGGCGCGCTGTTCATGGGCGAATACACGGCGCTGGAAGAGAAGATCAGCTCCGCCTGCATGGCGGGTCACGGTTACCTGGTCCCGGTCGCCACGCCCGCTGAGATCGCGCGGCCGGTGTGGGACCTTACGCAGTTCCCCGACCTCGGCGCGATCGCCCGGGCCGGCGCGCTGCCGAGTTACTCGGTGGGGCCGGCGCCCAGGGAAAGCGAGGCCTACCAGCAGGCCGCCCAGCACTGCGACGCGCTCTCCCGGGTGCCTTTCACGTCGATGCGCGGCGCCAGCGCCGGCCTGGTGAACTCCTGGCTGCCGATCGTGACGACGATCCAGGCCTCGGCGCCGGTGACGGCGACCCTGCCGGGGCTGCGCTCCTGCGCGGCGCGGCATGGCTGGCCCGCCCAGCCCTACGGAGCCCCCGATTCCGCGATCAACTCGTTCGCCGACTTCGTCGGCTGGGTGGCCGGCCATCTCGACGGGGCCGACAGCCGGGGCGCGTCGGCGGCCCAGCTGAACGCGCTGGACCGCCACTGGGGCGCGGTGTTCGTGGCGTGCGCGCGGCCGACCGTCGCGGTCATGGAGAAGTTGCAGCTAGCCGCGCAGCAGACGTTCCTGCGCGAGCACCGGCGGCAGTTCGCGGCGCTGGTCGCGACCGCCCGCGCGGACTTCGCCCGGGCCGGACGGCTCGCTGGTCAGTGACCGCGGAACGCCTCGGCCAGCCACCAGGAGGGCTGGCCCCGGGTCACCTTCGCGTCGACCACTAGCGGGCGGTCCCGCGGTCCGCTGATCCAGCCGGCGACCGCGGCCAGGTCGCCGGGCGTGCGGACGGTCACGCCGGCGCAGCCGAAGCCGCGGCCGATCGCGGCGAGGTCGGCGGGCGGGAACGTGACGTGCTCGACCGGGTGGCCGTCCGGGCCGAAGTGGTGGACTTCCGCGCCGTAGGCCTCGTCGTCGTACACGACGGCGAGCAGGTCGAGGCCGAGGCGGACGGCGGTCTCCAGCTCGCTGATCCCCATCAGCGCCCCGCCGTCGCCGAGCGCGGCGACGGTCAGCCGGTCCGGGCGGGCGACGGCGGCGCCGATCGCGGTCGCCAGGCCGAGCCCGATCGACTGGAAGGCCTGGGTGAAGACGAAGCCGTCGGCGTCCGGCACGTCCAGGTACATCGCGGGGTAGCCCATGAAGTTTCCCGAGTCGACGGCGACGGTCCGGGCGGCGGGCAGCAGGTCGTCCAGGGCGGCGGAGAAGGCGCGGGGGTCGATCCGGCCGTCTTCGGGCTGCTCTTCGCGGGGCACGTCGCGCCAGCGGCCCTCGCGGGCCAGGCGTTCGGCGATCTTCACGGACCGGTACCCGGCCGAGTGGTACCCGCGGCGGTCCAGTTCCCGCGCGGTGGCGCGCGCGGTCGTCGCGACGTCGCCGACCAGCCCGAGGTCGATCCGGTGGTGCGCGCCGAGCGCGTCCGGGTCGATGTCCACCTGGACGACGGTCGTGTCGTGGCCGACGAGCGCGCCGTGCCGGAGCGTCCACATGTTGAGCGAGCAGCCCCAGCCGACGAGCAGGTCCGCCGACCTGATCAGCTCGGCCGCGGCGGGCGTGGCGAAGCCGCCGCTGACGTCGAGATTGAACGGGTTGCCGCGGAACAGCCCGCGGGAGACGGCTGTGGTGGCCAGGAGCGCCCCGGTACGTTCGGACAAATGGGTTAGCTCTGCATCCGCATAGCGAGCGCCGCGGCCCGCGAGAAACACCGGGCGTCCGGCGGCCACCAGGGCGTCGGCCAGCGCCTCGATCGCGGCGTCGTCCGGTTCGGGCGGCGGGAGCGGTGCGGGGGGAGCGGGCACGTCGAACGGGGCCGGCGCGGGCGCGGCCTGGACGTCGAGCGGCAGGTTGAGCAGGACCGTGCGGCGCTCGGTTACGGCGGTGCGCCAGGCGCGGGCCAGGTCGGCGGCCGCCGCGGACGCGGACGTGATCCGTTCCGGGACGGCGCCGACGGCCCTGGCCAGCGCGGGCTGGTCGATGTGGAAGTTGGAGCGCGGCGCGGTGGCCTCGGCGGCGAGGACCAGCATGGGGGTGCGGCTCTTGGCCGCCTCCGTGATCCCGGTCATCGCGTTGGTCAGGCCGGGTCCCTGGTGGACGGAGAGCACGCCGAGACCGCCGCTGACCCGGGCGTAGGCGTCGGCCATCACCGCGGCGGCGCCCTCGTGGCGGGCGGGGACGAACCGCGCGCCCGCTGCGGTCAGCGCGTTGGTGACGTGAAAGTTACCGCTGCCGACCACGCCGAACACGGTCGTGACGCCCAGTCGCGCCAGCGCGGTGCCGACCGCGTGCGCGACGGTGGTCATCTTTCGACCAGGGCGAGGACGCGGGCAGGCGAGCCGGAGCCGGAGACGATGGGCAGCGGGGCCGCGATCACGATCGAGCCCGTGACGGGCAGCCGGTCGAGGTTGCGGAGCTGGGTGAGCCCGTACTTGCCCGCGCCGAGGACCGCCTCGTGGCACGGGAAGGCGGGCTCGAACCCGAAGGCCTGGCCAGCGTCGGTGCCGACGGTCTCCACGCCGAAGCCGAGCAGGTCGCTGACGGCCAGGTATGCCGCCGCTTCCGGGGTGACGCCGGGCGTGTGCGGGCCCTTGTCATCGGCGTTGGCGAATGCTCGCGGGTCGTTGCCGCGGGCGCTCCAGCCGGTGCGGAACAGCAGCCAGCCCTTGGCCGGGAGCGGGCCGTTGGCTTCTTGCCACTCCTCGAGGTCGGGGATGTCGAGGAGGTAGTCGGGGTTTTTCGCGGCCTCGGCGGTCTTGTCGATGACGACGGCCGGGCCGACCAGCCGCTGCGGCGGAATCCGGGAGACGTCGTCCAGGTCCTTGCCGGTGACCCAGTGGTTCGGCGCGTCCAGGTGCGTGCCGGTGTGCTCGCCGGTGCGGAAGTTGTTCCAGTACCAGGCGGGCCCGCGGTCGTCGTACCTGCTGATCTCCTCCAGCTGGAACGGCACCGTCTGGCCGAGCTCGGGCGGCAGCTGCAGGATCGGGGTCCCCGCGTGCAGGGGCGAGGTGAGGTCGACGACCTCGATCGTGCCGTCGATGATCCGCGCTGCGAGAGCGGCGAGGTCGGCCATGGCGGGTCCCCTTCCGGCGGATTTTTCGTGATCTGCGGGCTCGACGCACCGACCGTAACGGGGTCCGACAGATTCCGTCAACGGTCCTTCGGGTGCCGTTGACTCGGCTGCCCGGACGTATCTATCATAGTGATATCAATTTTCGATAAGAATATATCGAGCGATGATAGGTATGTAGGGTCCCCGGTCCCGGGAAGGGAAGCGGCAGATGAGTCGGAAGATTTCTAGTGCTGGCATGGGCCTTCTTGCCGCGGTGATCGTGGCCGGGGCCGCCGCTTGCAGCAGCAGCCCGCCGCCGCCGGTCACGACGAGCTTCCACGGCGCGGCGGCGCCGTCCGGTTCCTGGCCGTATCCGAACGGCGACCTGGCCAACACCCGCGACGCGGCCGGGTCGGCCATCTCGTCGGCGAACGTGGCCTCGCTTCGCGAGGCCTGGAGCTTCAAGCTGACCGGCACGGCGGCGGCCGGGGTGGGAAAGACGGGCGCGTTCGCGGCCGCGCCGGTCGTGGTGAACGGCGTGGTCTACATCCAGGACCTGGACTGCAACGTCTACGCGCTGTCCCTCGCCACCGGGGCGCTGAAGTGGGAGTACCAGGTCAACACGCCGGAGAAGACCGGGCCGGGGCCGAACGGGGTGGCGGTCGCTAACGGAACGGTGTACGGGGACACGCCGTCGGCGGTCTTCGCCTTGAACGCCGCCACGGGAAAGACCGACTGGATCAACAGCAGCCTGGTCGACAGCACGCAGGGGACGTTCGAGATCCAGCCCCAGGTGGCGGGCGGGCGGGTCTACATCTCCAGCGCCTACGGGATCGGGCCGGGCGGCGGTGTGCTGTTCGCGCTGGACGCGGCCACGGGGAAGCAGGTCTGGCGGTTCAACACGCTGACGGGCGCGGACACGGGCGTGCAGAGTATCGGCCTCGGCTCCGGCGGGGCGTGGGAGACGCCGCTTGTCGGCGGCGACGGTTCGGTCACGTTCGGCACCGGCAATCCCTACCAGTCGGCCGCATCGGCCATGGCGCACCCGTCCGCCCAGCTGTACACCGACAGCGACGTGAACCTGGACGCGGCGACGGGCAAGCTGCGCTGGTATTACCAGGGCGTGCCGAACGACTTCAAGGACTGGGACATGCAGACCTCGCCGGTCTCGGCTCGCGTGGGCGGGGTGCCGGCGGTCATCGGGTCCGGGAAGATGGGCATCGTCTACGCGATGAACGCGTCTACCGGCGCGTTGCTCTGGAAGACCCCCGTCGGCGAGCACAACGGCACCGACAACGACTCCCTGCTGCTCCTCGAGCACAAGATCACGCTGAAGGCGCCCTACACGATCGCGCCGGGGTCACTGGGCGGCGTGCTCGCCGACATAGCCGTCGCGGACGGCTCCGTGTACGTGGCGACCATCGACCTGCCGCTCACGTACACGGACCTGAGCTCGCCCGTCGGGACCAAGGTCGCCGGCGCCCCTGGCGGGGAGGTGGAAGCGCTCAGCCTGACGACGGGCAAGGTCGAGTGGGACACGAAGGTGCCGACCCTGCCGCTCGGCGCCACCACCGTCGCGGGCGACCTGGTCTTCACCACTCTCTACAACGGCGTGCTGATCGCCCTCAACCGCTCTACCGGGGCGATCGTGTACCGCCATCAGCTGCCCGCGGCGACGAATGCGCCGATCGCGATCGCCGGCAACTCGGTGATCGTCCCGGCCGGCGCGCCCCAGACGTCGGCCTCGAGCAGCGGCGGGCAGCCGCAGCTCGTGGCCTACACCGTGCGCTTACCGGGCCGGATGGGCCATGGTGTCGACCACGGCGGTGGCGGCGAGGATGAGGATGTCGTCCTCGCCGGGGAACACCTCGACTCCGTAGGTGTCGCGGACCCGGAACCACCGCTTGGAGACCTCGGCGACCTTGTGCCCGTCGCGTTCGATCGTGTATTCGTGGTCGACGATGTTCCCCTGGATCTTCATGTCCGGGCCGTCGTCGGTCTTGATCTCCCAGCGCTCGCGGAGCGGGTCGATCATGGCCTTCTGGACCAGCGCGGCGCGGCTGCCGTCCGGCCGCTCGATCTCCATGCTGTCCCGGACGCGCAGCATGCGTTCCTGGATCTTGTACAGCTCGCGCCCGTCCATGTCCTCGAACTTGATGGTCTTGCGGACCCGCAGGGCCTTGCCGTCTAGCCTGTACACGCGCTCGCCGCGGTCGTTTTCGATCGTGTAGTCGTCGCCGATGGAGATCATGCGCTGGCGCATCTGGTACCGCGTGGCGTCGCGCTCCTCGCGCCGCTCCTCGCGCCGTTCCTCGCGCCTTCCCCTGAATACCACCTGTCGGCCCCCTTTCTCCGGTAACTGGACTGGGGTCTGTCGGTCTGTCGCGGACCAACGATGCCCTCAGGCGGGCGGGCGCGCATCACCCTCGGCGAGTGGGATGGCGGGGTCGAGCTGGTCGATCGCGGCGGTGAGCGCGGCGTCGAGAGTGACGGGGGCGCGCCGGCTGTACACCGGTCCGGTGGCATCGGTCAGCAGGAGGCTCGCCATCGCCACGCCCCGCGCCCTGACCGGCAGCGCGGCGGTGAGCCGCCGCGCGAGTTCCCTGATGGCGGGCTCGGCGGCGCTGATCGCAGCGGAGCGGACGGGAACCGCGGGCGACCGTGTGCGCCGTGTGCTGCGGGCGGCCTCGAGCAGGTGCTCCCAGTCGCGGGCCACCGCGCGCCGCCTGGAAAGCCAGACGATGTCCTGGGCGCGCGCCGCCAGCAGCGGGCTCGTCTCGGGCGGCCGCCCGGCCGCCAGCTGACGGTCCAGCGACGCGCCGAACATCCGTGCCAGCAGCCGGTCGGCGGCACGGCACGGCCGGAGGACGAGCGGATCGCCGAGATCGCCGACGAGGAGGGAGCTGTTCATGACTCCAGCCTCCGCCTGGCCGGGTTCCGCGAACAGTGGCACAATTGACAGTGTGCAGGACAAAACTGCCATTCCCGAGGTCGCGGTGCTGGTCTACGACGGCGCAGCGCTGTTCGAGCTCGCCGTGGCTTCCGACGTCTTCGGCACCGAGGCCGCGGGACATCCCCTCTACCGGCTGTCCGTCTGCGGCGCTGCCCCGTCGGTCACGACCGACGCCGGGCTCCGGATGGAGGTCCCGCACGGCCTTGACAGGCTTCGCCGCGCGCACACCATCGTCGTGCTGCCGACCCTGGTCCCCGACCGGGTGCCCGCCGCGGTGCTGGACGCGCTCCGCGCGGCGCGCTCGGCGCGGCGGCGCGTCCTGTCGCTGTGCACGGGCGCGTTCGTCCTGGCGGCCGCGGGCGTGCTCGACGGGCACGTGGCGACGACGCACTGGTCGGAATGCGCCGAGCTGGCCCGGCGGTATCCCCGTGTCTCGGTCGATCCGCGGGTGCTGTACACCGACGAGGGCGACCTGCTCACCTCCGCCGGCAGCGCCGCCAGCCTGGACCTCTGCCTGCACGTGGTGCAGCGCGACTACGGGACCGAGATCGCCACCAGGGTGGCCCGCGACCTCGTGGTCCCGCTGTACCGGCCCGGCGGGCAGGCGCAGTACATAGAGACGCCGCTGCCCGTGCCCGGCGATGGCGACCTGTTCGCCGACACGATCGGCTGGCTGCGGGCGCACCTGGACTCGCCGGTGACGGTGAACGACCTCGCCGCGCGTTCGGCCATGAGCCCGCGCACGTTCGCCCGGCGGTTCGTGGCGAGCACCGGGGCGACCCCGCTGACGTGGATCGTGCGGGAACGGATCAGGCTCGCCCAGCGCCTGCTCGAGACGAGCGACCTGCCGATCGACGTGATCGCGCGGGAAAGCGGCTTCGGCAGCCCGGACAATCTGCGCAAGCATTTCCGCCATGCGCTGCGGACCACGCCGCAGGCGTACCGGCGGGTGTTCCGCGAGCCGGGGCAAGCCGCGGGCTGACGCCCGCATGCCCGCTACGTAAGCGGGCATGCGGGCGCCGGTCACCTGTCCGCTAGGTCACGGGTAGCTGACGACCTGGCTGGCCACGTCCGGGTTGGCGGAGCTCACCGGACCGCCGGTGTCGTTGATGACGTGGTCGATGGTGCCGGGACCGCTGAGGTTGATCGTGAGCAGGTCGCGCATCTGGACGCCCGGCGTGACCGGGACCTCGAAGGCATGCGACACGTGGATGTTCGGGTTCACGTTGGTGAAGATGTAACTGCCCATGCCGTAACCCTGGAACGATCGCACGTTGTCGGCCACCTTGAAGGCCGCGAAGCCGAGCACGCCGTCGTGCTGGTAGTCGGCCTGGGTCGGCGGGTCGTAGGGCAGCTCGTTCTGGAAGAAGATGTCTTCGCCGTCGTTGCCGTTCCAGATGACGTTGTACTTCTGGAAGTGCTCGACGAACAGCCCTGTCGCGGTGACGTGGTCGCCGTTCACCACGAGGCCGGTGTCAGCGGTGTTGACGGTCCAGCCGACCGAGCCGGGCACGCCGTGGTCGGCACGCCAGATCCACAGGTCGTCAAGGATGGTGTTGTCGGTGTTGACCTCGAGGGCGACGGTCGCCTTGCCGACGTGCGGTCCGCCGACTCGGAAGAACACGTCCTGCAGTGCCGTCGGGTCGGACGCCTGATTGTGCGGCACGCCGTTGTTGCCGTTCTTCGAGCCGATCTGCGCTAGCACTGGCGAGTTCACCGGTCCGGCATCGACTATGAGGCCGGAGATGTCGATGCCGGTCACGTCAGCGGTGGTGAGGACCGAATTGCCGTTGGTCGCTGTCAAGGTGGCCATGCCCAGGCCCTGTACCACGGTGTCAGCCCGCTTGACCTTGATCGGCGAGTCCACGTTGTAGACGCCGGGCGTGAGCAGCAGGTTGAGGCCCTTGGACAGCGCGTTGTTGATCGCGGCGACCGAGTCGGACGGCGTGGCGATGAAGAACTGCGACAGCGGGATCGAGGTGCCGGGCGTGTGGCCGTTGGCCCACGTGGTGCCCGCCGAGTTGGTTTGGGCTGACGGCACGAAGACGTTCCAGTTGCCCGACCCGTCGATGTACAGGTAGGGCTTCTCCCTGCTCACCGGCGTCTGCGCGAGCGTCGTGTAGGCGGCGCCGTTGCCGAAGTCCTGCGCGGGCGCGCCGATGTCGCCGGAGAAGACCTGGTTCCACACGTAGTTGGTCCAGCCACCCAGGTAACTGTTGCGGACGTAGAACTGCTGCTGCGACCCGTTGAGCGCCCCGCCCTCCAGCCGCGAATCGGCCACGAAGCCGCCGCTGGCGAAGTTCGGGTTCTCGCAGTACGGCATGAAGGTGGTGAATTCCTTGACATCGACCCGGCGCATCGGGGCCGCCTGGGAAACCGCCCACATCTCGTTGCCGGTGTGGCAGCCGTCCGCGGTCGGGACGACATGGATCGTCAAGTTGGAAACCGAACGCCAGAAGATGTCCAACGCACCGCTGCCGTTCTTGCCGACGGCGGTCACGCCACCGTTGATGACGACGGCCGACGGGTCCTGGCCCAGGCCGTCGACCTCGGTGTAATAGCCGACCGGGATGTCCAGCGGATTGTTCTTGTCCCCATAGGTACCCGGCTCGAAAAGCAGCGCATAACGCGCGGTGCCCATCTCGTTGTCGACCTGCTGGGCGTAGATGGCGTTGACCTTGGCCTGGATGTCGGCCTGCGACATTGACGGCGTGAAGATCACGACGTTCGGCCCGAAGTCGGGGCTGGTCGGCGCGGAGTCGAGCACGGCCGCACCGGCGGGAACCGCCGTCAGCGCGGAAACGGCGATTGCTGCCACGAGGATCATGGGCCTGATGATTCGACGCATGACGGCACCTCACTGTGCGGAGTCAGCAGTGTGCAGAGCCAGTTATAAGGGGAATGTAAGCGCCTACTGCCGGGTGCAACCAGCGTGCGCATCCGATTTTTCTTGATTATTAACGGTCGTACGGTAGGAAGTGAAAGCTCGCGGGTCACGAGCTACCACCAGGTGGCTTCGAGGGCGCGGTCGATGCCGCGGTCTGAGCGCGTTTTCTGATCAGGTGACTGGTTTTGATGCTGGCATGGTCGCGAGGGTGGCGGGTATCGGCAACCTGACTGCACCGGTTGCGGGAAGCGGTGCAGTTAACGTGCGGATACCCTCCCGCCGTCCCGCGGGTGAGCATGGTGCGTGATGACCATCGACCCACGGGGGCACGGCGACCCGGTGTCCGCTGCCCACCGGAGTCGGCGCTGCGGGAGGAAGCGATGAGCCTTGACTTTGACGTGTTCGTGGTCGATCCCAAGCCGATCCCGAGCGCAGTGCCGGGTTTCGAGGAGGCGGTGGGCCCGGCGACCTGGCCGCCGTCCACCTCGACCCTGATCAGTGGCGATGACGGCGCGCTGCTGGTTGACTGCCTCATCACCGAACAGGAGGGGCGGAAGCTGGCGGCGTGGGTGAGGTCCCATGGCTGGGAGCTCCGGTACGTGTACATCACCCATCCCCACGCCGACCACTTCCTCGGGCTGCCGGAGATCCTGGCGGCATTCCCGGAAGCCAGGCCGGTGGCCCTGGCCGAGTCCATCCCCGCGATGGAAGAACAGATCTCGCCGGGGTACATGCAGGTCTGGAGCGGGTTCTTCCCCG
>Ga0306926_10010538_pt1 | contig 10224 bp, 10 predicted proteins | sample flu12Cox44000178_FD_203759 | JGI IMG/M metagenome (GOLD analysis project Ga0306926, IMG submission 203759) | Lab enrichment of tropical soil microbial communities from Luquillo Experimental Forest, Puerto Rico - flux8day.12C.oxic.44.000.178 (v2)... | ecosystem: Environmental > Terrestrial >... | reverse complement strand
GAATATTGAGCAGCAGCATCCCGGCCAATGTGCCGAGGAACAGCCATTGCAGATTATTGACGCCGCCCGCGACCCCTGCCTGGTCCCGGATCGGGCGCATGATGTAATAGGACGACAGGACCGAGAAGATATAGAGCCAGCACCAAGCGACGACCGGCGCCTCCTCCGGTTTGACTTCTACGAAACGGCGGAACAAAGCGCCGAGGCGCGCCGAGCCGGTCGGCGCGGTCTTGTCCATGCGGCTGTGGTCGGTCAAGCAGGGCTCAGTGGAGACTGGCGACGAGCTGCCGGATTTCCGCGGCCGTGTGCTCGCCTCCCAGCGGCGTTCCCGGGACCAGATACTTGCCCATCGCCAACCCGCCGACGACAACGGGCTCGAAACCAATCTCCCGGATGAGGGCCGATGCGGCGGCGATAGCATTGGGGTTGTCACCGGCGATCGGCACTGCGACCAGCTCACCCTGCCGGTGCGCATCCCCGGCGAGCTTCGCATAGCTGATTGCATTGAACGCACGCACGATACGGGCGCCCGGCAGCAATTTCGCCGTCGCTAAGCCGGCTCCTCCTTGCTGCTCGACCCATTTGACGATGTCGTCGCCGTCACGGCGTGCGATCGGGTTGCTCACATCGATCACCAGCGCCTTCTTGGCGAGCGCATTTCCGTACTCTTTGCCGATCTGCTCCATCGCGGTGTAGGGAACCACGATCATCACGACGTCGGCAAATTCGACCGCTTCGGCAACCGTCCCGGCGTGCGCCAGCGGCCCGAGCCCTTCCACCAACCCCTTCAGGTCTTCGGGGTGGCGGGATGAGAACATGACCGGATGCCCGGCCTTGACGAACAACGTGCCGAGCGCACCGCCTTCGCGTCCGGCGCCGATCATGCCGATCTTCAGGGGTGATCCGCCGGCCGCCTGCGCGAGAACGGTCGCCGGCCACGAACCGAGCCCGAGACCGGCAATGCCGCATGCAGTGAACAGCAAAAAAAGATCGCGGCGGCTGCGCACGATTCGATCGTGTATCATAATCGCCTCCTCGACTTCCGCTGCAAGATATTTGGTGGATCTGGGCACTCTAACCGGCAGTTCTTGACACGTCGAGGTATCCGACGGTCAGGCTAACGCCGATGTTCCCAGGGCCGCTGCTGGATCAGCGCGACAAACTTTGCCCGCTGCTCGGGCGACAGTGTCGCCAAGAACGACAGAGTTATGGGCGCCAACTCGCGCATGAACGTGCGGCGGGTCCGCCCGGCTTCGTCGAACAGCTGCAGGACTCTCGCCTCGTCTGCGTCGGGTTTGGCCACCTCCGACCATGCGTTCCCGATCAACGGGTCGACCGCCTTGTGCATCTCTTGCATACGTGCGCGGACGGCCTGAGCATATTGCTCAAATGCCTGAGTTTGTTTCGGGTCGAGCGCAAGCTGCGCCCCGATACGCTCTAGCCGTTCCTGCGCATTCAGCGGCGGTGGCGGCCCCTGGATGCGGATCCACAACGCGCCGCCGATGAAGCAAAGGTTGAGCGCCAGCGACAGCGCCAGCAATCCCCACAGCAGCAGCTGCCTCCTCGCGCCACCATGGGCCGCCAGTGAGGCCACAGTCACGTCCGGAAGCCCTCTCCGAGATCGCGCAGGAACCCGCTAGCTGAGTCGAACAATTCGGGCAGGAAACTCGCGTCACCTAGCTGGCGGGGTGCACTGAGCGCGAGCGAGGTGTCGCTGCCCATCGCGAAGCCGAGCCAGCCCGCGACTGCGATCGCTGCCGCAAGGCTCCCCCACTGCGCAAAGATCTGCACGACCCGCCGGCCCCGGAAGGGAACAACGTTCTCCGCCGCGGCGTCAGCATCGGGCACGATCGCAGATGCGCGAACTATGACCCGCTCGACTTCGGCTGAGTTCCTATAGCCAGCATCGATCGCGCGGGCCGCCTGCACATCGGCCGCAGCCTCCGGATCGCCCGTCAGCAGTGCCGCGACGCGATCGTGATCATCTGCATCGAGCAGTCCATCGGCAAAGGCGGCGAGATCGAGAAAGCGCGCGGCTTCGTCCTCGGGCGCATCCATCATACGGCACCGCTGCCATAGACTTCGGTCCGATGTCGGTTCGGGCCCTTCTGTTCGTCTATCCTCGGCTGGCATCATTGAAACGCTTTCCTCCCGTCTTTATGCAGAAACCGGCCGGGGCATCCCCACAACCGGCGCGTTCATTGGACCTCGGCCCTGAAGTGGGCGCGCAGCTTCAGCATGGCCTTGTGGTGCGCGCTACGGACGCTTTGCGGATCGATGCCGAGCGCGGCGGCAATCTCTGCAACCTCCATCTCACGGTCGTACAACATCGTTAGGATTTCCCTTTGGCGTGGCGACAACAGCGCTTCGGGCAGTTTCAGCTTGGGCACCGGCTCAACCGGGTCGATCGCCAAGCGTGCTTCAGCCACCGTTTCGATCGGCACCGACACCGGCCGCACCCGGCGCATCGCGTCGCGGGCGGTGCTGCGCGCGACGATCGTGATCCAGGTAGACAAGCCGGCTCGGGCAGGGTCATAGCCGCGCAGCAGCCGGAAATCATCCTTACACAATCGCAGGTAAACCTCCTGCGCCAGATCTTCGACATCCGTCGCCTCGCGCGCGACCGCGCGCACGGCCGCGACGATGAGGCCGGCATAGCGCCGCACGAATGCCTCCCACGCTCCCTTCTCGCCGCGCAGGAGTCCGTCCAGATCACCGTCTCGCGCCAATCAAGGGGCCCCAAAACCGCGGCCGTCACAAGCGCAGGCGACAGCGTGCAAACGAGCCTTCGCAGCCCATGCGGCCCGCGCTATCAAGAAAGCGCCGCAAAGAAGTCGTTTCCTTTGTCGTCGACAACGATAAAAGCCGGAAAATCAACCACCTCGATGCGCCAGATCGCCTCCATTCCGAGCTCGGGATACTCGACGACCTCGACCTTTTTGATGCAGTCCTGCGCGAGGCGCGCCGCCGGGCCACCGATCGAGCCGAGATAGAACCCGCCATGTTTGTGGCAGGCAGCGCGAACCTCGGGACCGCGATTGCCTTTCGCCAAGGTGATGAAGCTTCCGCCGGCGGCCATGAAGGCGGCGACATAGCTGTCCATGCGCCCGGCGGTCGTCGGCCCGAAAGAACCCGAGGCGTATCCCTCGGGGGTCTTGGCCGGACCGGCGTAGTAGATCGCATGGTTCTTGACGTAATCGGGCAGCCGCTCGCCGCGCTCGAGCCGCTCCTGCAGTTTGGCGTGAGCGATGTCGCGAGCGACGATCAGCGGGCCGGTCAGGCTGAGCCGGGTCTTGATCGGGTATCGCGACAGCGTACGGCGGATCTCGTCCATCGGCCGGGAGAGATCGATGGCGACCGCATCTTCACCGAGGTTGGCCGGATCGACATCTGGCAGGAACCGCGCCGGGTCGGTCTCCAGCTGCTCCAGGAAGACGCCGTCGATCGTGATCTTGCCGAGGATCTGACGGTCGGCCGAGCAGGACACGCCGATCCCGATCGGCAGGCTGGCGCCGTGGCGCGGCAGCCGGATTACCCGCACGTCGTGGCAGAAATACTTGCCGCCGAACTGCGCGCCGATCCCTAATCCGCGGGTCAGTTCGAGAACCTCCCCCTCTAGACCGCGGTCGCGATAGGCTTGGCCATAGCGATTGCCTTCCGCCGGGAGCGTGTCCAAAAAGCGGCAGCTGGCGAGCTTGACGGTCTTCAAATTCATCTCGGCCGAGGTACCGCCGATCACGATCGCGAGGTGATAGGGCGGGCAGGCGGCAGTCCCTAGCGTACGTATCTTTTCATCGAGGAATTTCAGCAGCGACTTGGGGTTGAGCACCGCCTTGCTCTGCTGGTAGAGAAAGCTCTTGTTGGCCGAGCCGCCGCCTTTGGCGATGAACAGGAATCTGTATTCGTCGCCTGGTTCGGCATAGAGGTCGATCTGCGCCGGGAGGTTGTCGCCGGTATTGACCTCTTCATACATCGACAGCGGCGCCACCTGGCTGTAACGCAGATTTGCCTCGGTATAGGTGCGGCGGATTCCAGCCGAGAGCGCCGCGGCGTCGTCACCGCTGGTCCAAACCTGCTGCCCTTTTTTGCCCATGACGATGGCGGTGCCGGTGTCCTGGCACATCGGCAGCACCTTGCCGGCGGCGATATTGGCGTTCTTCAGCAGATCGAAGGCGACGAACTTGTCGTTCGCCGAAGCTTCGGGATCGTCGAGGATCTCGCGCAGCTGCACGAGATGACTCGGGCGCAGCAAGTGCGCGCAGTCGATGAAGGCCTGGTGGGCGAGCAGCGTCAAAGCCGCGAGATCGATCTTGACGATGCGCCGCCCGTCAAAACGCCCTGCCGAGACATGTTCGTCGCTCAATTTACGGTAGGAAGCGCCATCCTCACCCAGCGGGAAGAGTTCATGGTAACTGAGATCGCTCATAATCGGTATGTTCCTTATTTTGCGTGGCAGAATGACCTTATCCGACCCCTCGTCAAGCCGCGCCGCCTATCTTTTAGCGTGCTCGCGGCGTATTGAATGCGTCGGTGAGAAGACAGGGAGGGTGCGAATGCGCGCAATCGGATGGGTGCGGATTGGCATGATGGTGATCACGGGGCTGGTCGTCGGAAATGGGGCCGCAGCAGATCAGAGGACGCTGGTATCGGAGGAGTTCAGCATTCCCGCTGCGGACCCGGGGATCACGCTCTACATTCGCAACAAGCATGCGGCGGGCCTGACGCAATTCAGTCCAGAACGGACCTTGCTTTTCGTACACGGCGCGACCTATCCGGCCGAGACCACATTCGATCTCTCGTTCGATAGCCTCTCCTGGATGGATTTCATCGCCGGTCGCGGTTTTGACGTGTATCTCGTCGACATACGCGGCTATGGGCGATCCACTCGCCCGCCGGAGATGGACGAACCTGCCGACAAAAACCCGCCTATCGTCGGGACAGAAACCGCGGTGCGCGACGTCGGCACCACGGTCGATTTTGTGCTCAAGCGGCGTGGATTGACGAGGCTCGCCCTTATGGGCTGGTCGTGGGGCACGGTGATCATGGCGACCTACACGGCGCAGAACGCACCTAAAGTCGAGAGGGTCGTGCTCTATGCTCCGGGTTGGATCCGGCAGACGCCTCCTCTCGTCCAGGCATCAGATGTTCTTGGCGCCTACCGCACCGTGACCCGAGAAGATGCGCTGAAACGCTGGCTCACCGCGGTACCCGAGAACAAGAAACTGGATTTGATCCCTGCCGGCTGGTTTGAACGATGGATTGACGCGACCTTAGCGACGGATCCGAAAGGTTCAAAGGCGAGTCCTCCGGTATTGCGCGCTCCAAACGGTGTGGTTCAGGACGGCCGGAATTACTGGTCCGCGGGTAAGCCCATGTATGATCCGTCGCAGATTACCGTGCCGGTGCTGCTTATCCGCGGGGATTGGGACCAAGATACCCCGGCCTACATGGCGGAGACTCTATTTCCGCTGCTCGTCAATGCACCGTATAAGCGCTCGGTGACGATCGGCGAAGGAACCCATTCGCTAATGATGGAGAAAAACCGTCTGCAGCTGTTCGGTGAAGTGCAGCTTTTCCTCGAAGAGCCGGGGCTCCTCTGAACCCCCTAGCGCTTGCGGAATTTGTCAAGCGCGACGATTTCGGCGGCCGGCTGCTCCAGTTTTCCCGGTTCTTCCGGCTGGGACGCCGGGATCTGTGCGGGCAAAGCTGCGACCTCCGCCGCCGGCGCGGATTGAGCCTCGAACTGCAGGCCGAAATGGACCGACGGATCGGCGAAGGTCATCACCGCGGCGAATGGGACGGTCAGCCGCTCCCACCGGCTCTGAAAGCTCAAGCTCACCGAAAAGGCGTCGTCCCCGACTTCGAGCCCGCGGAATTGGTGCTGCAGCACGATCGTCATCTCGTCCGGGAATTTGGCGAGCAGATATTTCGAGACCGTGGCTCCAACGGCGCGAGTACGGAACGTGACGTAAAAGTGGTGGTCGCCGGGCAAGCCCTCACGCGCGGCGCGCGCCAAGGCCTCGCGCATGACGCCGCGCAATGCCGTCTCGACCATTTTAGGGTAGCCGAAGAGATCCTGGGCCATTTGCGGGCTCGTTCATCGGGTTGCGTCACTTGGCGGAGTGAGGGGCTTCTGTTGCCCGGTGCCCCTCGAACCGCGAGTTGCTCAAGGCTTTTACCCCGCGAGGGGTTAGGCCGCGAGCGCCTCCTGTGCGAAGTTGTCGTTCGCAGTTAAATTGTGACCCGATAACGGCGGAATCATACCGGGCGACGGATCTTACCTTTACCACGCGCGTCGAGCCTAGTTCGCCCCCGTGAAGCGACGCGCCCGCCGGCGCGGAAATTGGTGGAGGCGCCGGGTACTGCCCCCGGGTCCGCAACGCTTATTTCGTAAGCCGTGTATCGCCATAGTCGGTTGCCCGACGGGGTAGATATAAGCGCACAGGCGGCCAAACTCAATCCTGCCGACCCCTAGGCCGCGCTTGCGGCAAGTGCCTCGTCGAGGTCGCGAATCAGGTCCTCTGCCGATTCGAGGCCGATCGACAGGCGGATGACGTCGGGGCCGGCGCCGGCCGCCTCGCGCTGCTCGTCTGACAGCTGGCGATGGGTCGTCGAGGCGGGGTGCAGGATCAGGCTCCGGGTGTCGCCGATGTTGGCGAGGTGCGAGAGCAATTGCACATTTTCGACGAGCTTGATGCCGGCCTCGTAGCCGCCCTTGACGCCGAAGGTGAACACCGCGCCAGCGCCCTTTGGGAGATATTTCCGGGCGAGGTCATGAAACGGGTTGTCCTTGAGCCCGGCATAGGAAACCCAGGCGACGCGCGGGTGCCCCGACAGAAATTCGGCGACCCGGCGGGCGTTCTCGACATGCCGCTCCATGCGCAGATGCAAGGTCTCGACGCCGGTCAGGGTCAGGAACGCGTTCATCGGCGACAAGGTCGGGCCGAAGTCGCGCAACGCCACCGCGCGCGCCTTGGTGGTGAATGCGAAATCGCCAAAATTTTCGTAGAATTTGAGCCCGTGATAGGCTGGCTCCGGGTCGGTCAGGGAGGGAAAGCGATCGCCTTGGCCCCAGTCGAAACGGCCGGACTCGACGATGATGCCGCCCAGCGCATGGCCATGCCCGCTCAAGAATTTGGTTGTGGAATGGCAGATGATGTCGGCGCCCCACTCGAACGGCCGGCACAGATATGGCGTCGCCAGGGTGTTGTCGACGATCAGCGGAATGCCCGCTTCGTGTGCGATCGCCGCGACCCGCTCGAGATCGACGACGATGCCGCCGGGATTGGCGAGGTTCTCCAGAAAAATGGCCTTTGTTCTCGGGGTCAGCGCCTTGCGGAAATTCTCGGGCTCGGTCGGGTCGACAAAACGGCACTTCCAGCCGAGCTTTTTGAACGACAGCCCGAACTGGGTCAGCGAGCCGCCATAGAGATTTCGCGACGCGATGAATTCGTCACCCGCCTCCATCAACGTGAAGAAGATCAGGAACTGCGCGGCGTGGCCCGAGGCCGCGGCGAGCGCGGCGCGGCCGCCTTCGAGGCTGGCGACCCGCTCCTCGAGGACCGCGACGGTCGGGTTCGTCAGACGCGAATAGATGTAGCCGAAATTGTGCAGGTTGAAGAGCGAGGCGGCGTGGTCGACGTCGTCGAATACATAAGAGGTGGTCTGATAGATCGGTGTCGAGCGGGCGCCGGTCACCGGATCGGGCGCGGCACCGGCATGAATAGCCCGGGTCTCGAAGCCGTAAGTCACATTGTGCGACTGCGTGGACCGTTTTCTCCCCCGGCGTGGAAGCATCACGACCTCGATCCCGGCCTTTTCCGCCACGGCCGCCGCCGCATCGTTGCGGATGCCGAGCTGCATCCACACGACCCCGGCGCCGATCCCGATCGCATCATCGACAATCGCCGGCGCCTCGCGGGCAGGGCGGAAGACATCGACCATGTCGACCGGCTCGGAAATGTCGCGCAACGAAGCGTAGACCTTCTCGCCGAGCAACTCCTGGCCGGCGATGCCGGGGTTGACCGGAATCACCCGGTAGCCTTTGCCCTGCAGATACTTCATCACGAAATAGCTGGGGCGGTTCCAATTCGATGACGCGCCGACCATCGCGATCGTCTTGACGCGCTGCAGGATGGCGCGCAGCTGCGCATCGGAATAGGGGATCGGGTCCAGGCTGCTCATGCTTACTCGCCGACGAAATGTGACGGTCCGCTATACCCCTAATCGTCGCCCCCGCGAAAGCGGGGGCCCAGGGGTCACCCCGCTGTCAGGTTAGCGGCCCTGGATTCCCGCTTGCGCTGGAATGACCGGCGGGGCGCCGTTCAGCAGTTCCGGCCGATACTCGAAATGCATCGTGTCATAGTGCAGCCACTTGCCGCCCCAGATGAAGCCGTGGCGCTCGAAGACGTCGATAATCTGGACCGGCAAGGTTTCAGCTGCTACGGCTCGCGGCCAGAGCCAGTACGCGGCACGGACCGCGTTGAGGTCGATGGCCGCGCCCCAGGAATGCATGCTTGGCTCCCCGGTATCGGCGACCGTTCGGCAGTTGTAAGTTCCCGCGGTAGGGTAGACATAGCGTTTGAGTGGAGCGGGCAGCGCATCCAGTTCCGCAGAAACTTCCGCCAGACGCGCGGCAACGCCATTGACCGATGTCACCCGGACGGTGTGGCCCCAGCTTTGCGGCAGCCACACCACCGGCACCAGTCGCGGCGCCACCTCGCCGCGCCAACAGTCGCCGTACATTTTGTCGAAAAAGGCGCGGTTGCGGATGCGGCCGGAATCGCCTTGCGGGACGAGCGCGGCAGCGCCGACGCCCGCCGGGTAGGGCAGGCTGATCTGATCTAGGATCGAGCCGCGCCGCAGCATCTCATCGAAGCTTTTGTGCGAGTGTCCGTCCGAGAGCGGCATCCGGGTGCCGTCGCGCCAGATCAGATCGATCGCGTCATGGCTTGCCAGATGCTCGGGATAGGCGCGAATGAGGACATCGAGAGCCGCTGAATCTCCCGCCTTCGCCGAACCCAAAAATCCAGCGAACAGAGCCGCCGCCAGCGTCAAGCCCCTCACCCTAACCCTCTCCCCGCCAGCGGGGAGAGGGAGGGACCCGCGCAAGCGGGAAGGTGAGGGGAAAAGCATCAGCCGGGCAGCCTCCAACCGAGCCAGTCGCACAACCCGCGGCCCATGACCAGTTCGAGGTCGCGGCCTTTGAGCCACGGCATCTCCTCGGTGAACATCGTCACGCACTGTTTCCACGAGCACGGCATGCGGGTGATGTCGGTGCCCCAGAAGCTGCGCTGCGGCCCGAAGGCCTCGACAATCTGCTGCGTGTATTTGTGGATGTTGCGGTACGGGTAGGGCTGGCTCGAATTGCCCGGCGCCCCGGTGCATTTGACCGCGACGTTGGGGTATTTGGCGAGCGCCAACAGCGTCGGCTGATTGCCGTGCGCGGCATCGTCCTTGCCGTCGCGCACGCGAGCGTAATGGTCGATGATCAGCTTCAGGCCTGGGTGGCGCTCAGCGGTCCGGCCGACCTGCGGCAAATAGTTCGAGGCCATCAGCGCAATCGGAATCCCAGCCTTCTCGGCCGCCGGCCACAGCCAGTCCATCGTGCCGTCGGTCATCCAATTGGCCTGATGCGGCTGCGTAAAGGCGTAGCGCAGCCCGAGCATACCCGATCGCTTCTTCCAGCCGTCGATCAACGACCGGTTCTCCGGCTTGTCGAGCGGGAAATTGCCGAGAATGCCGAAGCGGTTCAGGTATTTGGCCGCAGCCTCTTCCGAGATCTTGCCCGAATTCGGGTCCCACCCCGGCGGGTGCAGCAGGCAGGCATTGACCCCCGCGGCATCCATGTCGCGGATGCACTCTTGGGCGGAATAGGAATTGACCTGACGGTGCGATGGATTGGTCGGCGGGCCGGCCGACCAGATGTGAACCTGTGCGTCGACAATCAGCATGGCGTTGCTCCTCGCTCGTTGGTGCTCGCATGCTACGCGAACTTGAGCGCTCCCGGACAGCATCTCGTGGGCGCGCCGTGCGGGGTTCCCTGGTGCAGAGGGAACAAGCGTTCTACCGTACATTTTCGCGTGCGCGCGCCTTCCCCCATTTCGGTCGCCGTAAACGAGAGCTACATTTGGCGCCGGTCGAGAGGAGCATCGGCGTGAGCAGCAGGGATGTTGCGCGTCCGGCGATGGTAGGCGTCCGAGCGGCGCACAGGGGTGCGTGGGC
>Ga0306926_10010535_pt1 | contig 10226 bp, 4 predicted proteins | sample flu12Cox44000178_FD_203759 | JGI IMG/M metagenome (GOLD analysis project Ga0306926, IMG submission 203759) | Lab enrichment of tropical soil microbial communities from Luquillo Experimental Forest, Puerto Rico - flux8day.12C.oxic.44.000.178 (v2)... | ecosystem: Environmental > Terrestrial > Soil... | reverse complement strand
TTGTTTACCGCATAAAAGATCTTGTGATTGCCGCGCTGCGTGTCGACCGGCTTAAGGATGAGGAACGGTGTACTGAAATCCACCATTCCATGCGCGTTCCGCGGCGCATTCTCGAGATCGACGATGATGGAATCCCTGCGGTCGCGAGGATCCACCTCAAGGTACGCCGTTCCCTGGAGCAGCTCATAAGGTCCGGCGTTGCCCCAGTCCGCCCCGCCGAGGAACGAGCTTTGCTGTTGAACGACGAATTTGACGACGCGAGCCTCGCTGCGCTGTCCGGCGGCGACGGAAGCGACGACAATCGCTGCAGTTGTGATCGCGCGATACTGTTTGTGCATGGACATTTCCTCCCAATCATTTTGACTAGGGTGGCAGCCCTAGGTCGACGCTTGCCAATTGGACGGCCATCCACGGATCCTTTGGGGAAAAGTAGATGGGGACACCGTTTCACGTTGGTCCCGAGGCCCTTGCTCGCGCGGCAGAGTTAGTGCCTGGTCGATTGCATCCTGCGGTCATGGGTCAATGATTATTGTCATCGCCTGCTGCCTCGCGATCGGGATGGCCCAGCAGGCCAGCCTGGATCCCGTTCAACCCGGCTTCCAGAAGCGAGCGATCTAGTGGCGAACAGCTCCAGCTCCCTGCGTTGTTCACGTCGCCGCTGCCGTTGTAGTGGGCTTCCTCGGGGTACTTGCACAGCGGCATCGTGCGCAGCACGGTCGCCCCAATGACGTCGCCGTCATATTTGGTTGCGACGATTCTCTCCGGCGGAACGCCATGCTCAACCCAATCCTCGAGAGCAGTGATCGTATCGAACTTGTTGGGGCCGACCCCGTTCGTGCAGTGTTCCATACCCGGAACCGTGAAGAGCCGCACCTGCTCCTGCAGCTCCTGATAGCCGCCGTTGAGTCGTGCGAGGTCGCGGTAGTACCAGATTGTGCGGTAGGGCGAGATGATGGGATCGCTGTAGCCGTGATAGATAATCATCTTGCCGCCTTTGTTGAGAAAGCCGCTCAACTTCGCGGGATCGTCCGGTATGTCGGCGGCAAGCCGGTCATAGAGCAGCTCGAGCGCCGCCGCATTCACCACGCCGTTGCTTTCCACCAGCGCGCTGTTGAGATTGACCGAGGCGTCATAATAGCCGAGCAGGGAGATAACATCGACGGCGAGCCCCCAATTTCCTGGTGCGGGGCTGGGGGTTGCGGGGAACGGCCCCCAAGGCTGGTCGGCAGTCGGGAAGGGTGCAGGCGTTCCGAGTTCATCGCTCAAAAGAGAATTGCCCGGCGCAGCTTCATAGCTTATCGGCGATCCCGGATAGACTAGGCCGCCCTTCGAATCCTCCACGGGCGCGATGATCCGCTTGAGAGCATTCGCCTGCGGCTGAGTCAAAGTGCCTGGAACTAGCGTGTCCGGGTTGAACGCGCATTTCGCCGGGTCCTGGATTAGCCCGTCGACCACACCATCGGCCTTGTCGCATTGCGCCAATTGCGCCGCATCGATAGCAGGGAAGGCCGAGGGCGGAATATAGGCAGCCAGCAGTGCCTGGGTATTCTTCAGCGCCCAAAGCGAAGTACCGAGGGGATCGAGCCAGGGCGCGCCCGCGATGATCGCGTCGTAATCATTCGGAAAGCGGGTCGCCTCCTCGAATCCCATTTTGCCGCCGTTCGAGCAGCCGTCAAAATAGGCGCGTGAAATCGAGGCGCTGTAATAACTCTTGACCAACTGTTTGGTCGCCACCGTCGCCTCGTGCACGGCACGGTAAAAGTAGTCGGTTAAGGCCGGGGCATTCGGCACCCCCGGCGAGGTGTATTCCCAGCTAAGATCCGTATTCACGTGGCCGGTGTCGGTCACTCCGGTGGCGTAGCCTTTGGCGAGGAACAAAGTCAGATCGACCGGGTTGGCGGACGAGTTGAAGCTCCCGGCGAGTCCGCCCACCCCATTGAACAGCAGCTTCCTGTTCCAGTTCGCCGGCAGCTGTACTTGCACGCCAGCGGAACCTGGGCCGGTCCCCTCGCCGCTCGTCACGAGGGTGCTGACGACGAGGCAATATTCGGGGTTCGGCGCTGCCGCAGACACGTCAGTGGCGGAAGTGATGGTTAGGTTTGGCACATTTAGCGCCGTGAGCGCCTCGACCGAGCAATTCGAGAGCGCCGCTAACGCCGGAACTGGAGCAAGTACACCGCCAGACATAACGAGACACACGGCGGATAATGCGAGGCGGCAAGTGAATGTCCGCTGGTTACGGTCATTCATGACGTTCCCTCCTTCGTGAAAGCCGTTTCTCAAGCGTCGCAACCGCGGATGGAGTAGCGAAACCGCCGCATAATCCCAACGCCCATGTAGAGCGATCGCAAATGCCGTAACGGCCCGTTGCTCTAGGCAGATTGGCCCGGCACCACTCAAGCTTACTGGAGCACGTTGCTTGCTTGCGCCGCCACAATGATGCTGTCGGCGTCGGCAGACAACAACAGGCGGTCGGCTACGAGGTCTTCGGCCGCTTCCGCCACCGCATCGACATATCCCTGGTGATTACCATACCGCTCTTGCAGCGATAGGCGCGGATCGCCACTCGCGATGCGCTGAGCCTTGGTCGTCGCAAAGGCGAAGAAACTGCCGGACAAATCACAAAGATCGCCCTCACCAAATCCCGCAGCCCGATAATTCCACGGAATATTGGTGCCAATCGGCGCACTTACCGCGACTGAGCGAACACCCGCCACGTCGAGACCGTCACTGTCGACCCGCGGCAACAATACATTGTAGTCGGCGACCTCGATTGGCGGCTCTGTCAGGATACCAGACATATCAACGAAGTCGAACTTTTGGCCCCGATAAAGAAACTGCCGCGAGTTGTACAACGCGGTAAAATTTACGCCGGGGATTTTTGGGAACCCAATGCGGTCCGCTCGGGCCAGGGTACCGTCCGCCACACTCGGATAGCGGCTGGTCGGCGGTGGAGTCCCATCGATGACCCAAGCCGTTAAATCGGTCAACAACGCTCGCGTGTTATAGATGTACGGATTGATGTTGAGCAGGTATTGGCAATAAGACATCGTATCCGTCTCTGGCGAAGCGGTGACACTGGCCCCGCCATGTTGTGTACTGGACAGGTAGAAAATGCGAATGTTCGGCGGGATCGGCAAATCCCGAAGCGCGCGGAAGTCGGTTGTGTCATTCGACATCGCACTCTGCCAATACTCCGTCCCGCTTACCGTCTGAAAGATCTTTGGGCAGGTGTTCGATGCCAGGCAGCGATCAAGGATGCCGTGGTTCTCACCGGTCAGCGGATCAAAGCTATCGCCCCAGGACAGCGGCGAATCTGACCCTGGGAACTGCTTTTCCTGGTGCTGTGTTCCCGCCGCTCGGCCGGGAGCGCCAAAGCGAACATTCAGCGGGATCCGTGCCGTTGCGATATGCGGGTTCATCCCGTCGAACACTATCTTGTGGTCTTCATCCTCGTTGAAGCCGAGGTCGAGGAAGGTGCGCACAGTGCGGCCCGTTTGCGATACGCCGTACATGATGGCCCTTTGAATGGCGCCGGCGAGGGGGTTTCCCGCGCTCGTGTCGTTACGGAGAAACGAGGCGAGATCACGCAACGCAGCAAAGCCGAGCCCAAGGACCGTGGGGTTCTTCGCGGTGTAGATTAGTTCGTAAATGTGGTTCGTGTCGAACCCACCGTTGAGACAAAGCTGCGTCGTGCTCGGCACGCCCGGAAACGGCGTGCCGGTGCAGTCGGCGAAGGCCCATTGGCTATTGGGGATCAACTGGCGCGGGTCGTCCTGGTGAACGCGCTGGGTCAATACGGCACCCGAGTTGTTGAGCGTGATTGTCTCGTAGCTCGCGGTTGTCGTGCCGGTATAGGGCCCGCTGCCGAGATTCTGTGTTGTCGCAGGCCCGGCGGTGAGACCATATTCGGTCCGCACGCGCCCGATTATCGTTCCGCCGCCTGAGGAATGCGCGACCGGCACGGTCATCGTCAACCGGCCGCTACCGGGGAGTGCGTCACCCTGCCACCCGCTCGCCACCATGATGAAACCTTGGTTGTGCAGAAAACCGTCGCCCGCGGCAGTCGTGGAACCGCCAATGTTGAAACCTCCCGGCAGCAATCTGTTGCCGCGATTGGGAACATCGAACAGCATGACATGATTGCTTTTGCTGAGATCCGTCGGCATTAGAATCGTGATGTCCATCGAGTATTGGACGAGACCGCTAACCGTGGACGCGAGGTTGATGTCCTGGATAATAGCATTGAGCGGATCGTTCGGGTCGACGGCGCCATTGGCCGTACAAGCTAGCTGCTGGTAGGCACCCACCGTTCCAAACGAGGTGCTGCCATAGGGCGACGTTGTAGTGCAGTTGGTGAGCCCGGTAATCCGCGCCTCGGCGAGAGGCGATCCAAAAAAAGCAGACTGCTGCATCCCACTACTAGTAGCCCCAAACGCAGTGTCGAAAACAGATGCTGCTTTCTCATGCCCCCTGTCCTCCCAAAAACAATTTCTCGATGCCGATGGTTTCACTTTATTGACCACCCAAAGTCCAACGGCTTCGCAGAGCTATTGCAGACCAGCGAACCCTGATTTCATCTTCAGGGCACACCAGATCAATTCTTGCTTAACTTGAAAAGTGGCATGTTGCCGAGAGTTCGCATCTCTCGAACAATGCGCGCAGCGCACTGCTGTATAGGCAGGCATCCGGAACGTCGACCGACCGGGCATAATTTCCCCCCGCGCATCAGATGAGCGCCGGCGTTCAGCCGCCAGGCTCTCAACTGAAATCTCGGATATCATGGGCGCATGCATTAACCATTCGCCCAGCGTTTTTCACATGTCAGCACTGCGAAGTTGGACACGATAGCGTAGCCGCCTGCTGGTCACTGTCCGCTTGCGGCTGTTCCGTCCGAGGCGGCCTAACCTCGCGAAGGTAGCGACCAGCTCGCCGGCAGTTCGCAATCATGAGGTCGAACAGGTGTCGCGGGACGTCCGCCCCAGCGCAGATTCTAGAAGATGATACGCCGAGTTGTCGGCTAAGCCAGTGAACTGCTGTGGCAACACTCCGAACGTCTTCGAATTATTGCACTGCGGCGAAATTTCGATCAACAGGGATGCCGGCAGGGGCACCACGTCAAATGGCTATGAACGTAACGGCTAACCGATTCGGGTTTGGTCTTTGTGTCCCTCGATCTCTCCGCCTTCCGAAGTTGACAAGCCTTGTCTGAGTGGTTAACGTTGTTAGTAGTTATGAGCAGATACTGAGTACAAATAATAGCGTGGGGGAAACGATGAAACATGAAACCACACTTCTTTCACTAGCTGCGACGTTCTTTGCTGCCTCTTTGTTTGTCCCAACGCAAGCGGGGGCGGCGACCTGCGCGGGCTTGATCGGGCTGCAGTTGCCCAATACGACAATCACGTTCGCTCAGCTCCAACCCGCGGGTACCTTCACCGCTCCTAATGGGCAACAATTCCAGAACATGCCCGCCTTCTGTGAGGTCCAAGGTATATCGAAGCCGACCAGTGTTTCGGCTATCAATTTCGAAGTGTGGTTGCCGTTGCCCTCTGGTTGGAATGGGAAATTCGAGGGTGTAGGCAATGGCGGCCTCGCCGGCACGATCTCCTACAGTTCGATGGCTCCTGGGCTCCAACGAGGTTTCGCGATTGCCAGCACCGACACCGGACACAATTCGACCGAGCCACAGCTCTGGCTGGAAAACCAAGACCTCGTTATCGATTACAGCTATCGCGGGCTCCATCTGACAACAGTAAATGCTAAGGCGATCATTGCGGCTTTTTATAATCGAGCCCCGAGGTTTTCCTATTACAGCGGATGCTCGACGGGCGGCAAGCAAGCGCTATTCGAAGCGCAGCGTTATCCCGACGACTATGATGGCATTATCGGCGGGGACGCCGCCAATTTCTGGACGCACCAGATGTTTCATGAGGATTGGGTCGGGCAGGCTACAGTGACACCTGCGACCAATCTCACTGCCGACACCCTGCAACTCGTGAACAATGCCGTGCTGCAGCAGTGCGCCACGAAGGACCATGGGCTCGCGAACGATTCCTTCCTTCTAGACCCGCAAGATTGCCACTTCGATCCTAAAATTCTGCAATGCACCGGTGGCCAGTCAACGAATTGTCTGACCGCGGCGCAAGTCGCGGCGGTCCAGACGATCTATCTAGGTGTCACCAATCCCCGTACGGGGGAACAGCTCTATCCCGGGCTTCCGCGGGGCAGCGAGCTCGGCTGGGGCCCTGCCGGAGGCCAATTTCTTATCAACCGTCCCGTATCGGAAGGTTCGGGTGTTAGTTCCTATGACTTCTTCCGGTTCACGGTGTTCCAAATCCCCTCACCCTATTTCTGGGATTACACGACGCTCAACTTCGACAGCGATGTTACTCTGGTCGACAAAAATTTCGCTTCGGTGTTCAATTCGACTAGTCCAGATCTATTAGAATTCAAGCGTCATGGTGGCAAGTTGATCATGTATCATGGGAATGCCGATCCACTCATTCCCCCGGCCAACACGATCAATTACTATCAGAGTGTGGCCTCTACCGAGCCGTCATACCGACTGACGCACTCTACCGCCTCGGCAATCTCTGAGACGCAGCGATTTTTCCGCCTTTTCTTGGTCCCTGGGATGTATCACTGCGCTGGCGGTCCCGGGGCGAATGTATTTAATGGGGTGTCCAACCAAGGTAACCCGACGGACCCGGATCACGACATCCTTAGTGCACTCGATCTTTGGGTTGCCAGCCATCAGGCACCCGACCAGATCATCGCGTCCAATCAGACCAACGGCAGCATCAACTTCACTCGACCGCTTTGCCCTTACCCGCAGAACGCGCGATATAAGGGCACAGGTAGCACATCGGATGCGGCCAACTTCGTCTGCTCACAAGATGACGATGATCTGCCAACGAATTTCGATAAAGCGCTGCGGCTGTCGGGCGCTCTGAGCGGTAAGCCGTAGCGTTCTGGTTCGTGTCGAACCCACCGTTGAGACAGATTTGTGTGGTGCTAAGCATGCCTGGAAACGGTGTCGTCGTGCAATCGGCGAAAGCCCATTGATTGTTCGGAATGAGCTGCCGCGGATCATCCTGATGTACGCGCTGGGTTAGTACGGCTCCCGAATTATTGAGGGTTACGGTCTCATAGCTCGCCGTCGTCGTCCCCGTATATGGACCGCTGCCGAGGTTCTGCGTTGTGGCCGGGGCAGCCGTGAGCCCATATTCGGTGCGCACACGGCCAGTGATTGTTCCGGTCGCCTGGGTAGTGCGCTACTGGTACGGTCATTGTCAATCGACCGCTACCGGGGAGCACGTCACCCTGCCATCCGCTCGCCACCATGATAAAGCCCAGGCTGTGCAGAAAACCGTCACCGGCGCTTGTAATGGATCCCCCGATGTTGAACCCTCCCGGCAACAACCTATTGCCGCGATTGGGAACATCGAACAGCATCACATGATTACTTTTACTGAGGTCCGTTGGCATTAAAATAGTCACGTCCATCGCATATTGAACAAGGCCGTTGACCTTTGGTGCGAGCTTAATGTCTTGAATAAGGGCGTTGAGTGGATCGTTTGGGTCGACCGCGCCATTGGCCTGCACGCGAGCTGCACATAGGCTCCAGCCGCCCCAAACGAGATGCTCCCATAAGGCGATGTCGTCTGACAGTTGGTGAGACTGGTGATCCGTGCCAGGGCAGGCGATGTCGCAGCGATCAAAAGAGTGCCGCACCCCACGAGCATCAGCCTGCTCGAGCGTAACAGCGTACTGCGCTGTCGATCGCGGACACGGCAGCCAAATAGTGCAGAATATCGAAAGAATAACAATGCCTCACGAGACAATTCCCGGCGCCCTCGAACAGGGAAATTTCGGATCTCATCAGGGAATTGAATTGGGAAATCAGTTATTGTCTGGCAAGGAGCTTTCATTGGCTTAGTTGGCATTTGTGCTAAAAGAAAATGAACTGTGGCTCGATTTCGTGACCGGGACAGTCGATTGACGGCAAAGCTGTAACCTTAACGCGCATCGGACAGGGAAATCTTATGCGAAATGTGTTTTAGCGGAGTCGGGTTACGCTTTTTTATAGGCGCGCTGCCGCCCAAGATGCCGACCGAGTTGACCCAGGCGATGCCGCTCGCCAAGGGCCGGTACCGCCTTCGTAGCCGCGCCAATTTGCGGTCACCAGCGCACTTCAAGTCGAGCAGTTGACCGGTCGCGCTGAAGGCAGATCTCATTGTGAAAGCACAATAATCTAAGATCATTACTGCGCTCGGCCTGTCGCCAGCAATGTCTGGCAAACCGCACCGCAATTTTGCGGTCAAAGAATTACCTGGAACAGGCGCCATATGCGCCGCAATTTGGCGTTCCAAAATTTATTGGAACAAGAGCCATAGAGCCATGGCTGTTCAGCTGTTCCAGTGTTCAGTCGTCGGCTCAGGCCTTCGGCGAAGTTGGCCTTGGAAAGGCCATCGGGCCCCAGCGGACGGGCCAAGCCGCTCCGCGTTGATCCGGAGCTGGGTCCTCAACGCCAAGCCGATCACGTTGACCCAACCCGAAAGCTTCGCTTTCAGCTCGCGGCGTGCGGCAAAGCCAAGAAATTCTCGGACCGCTAAATTGCGGTGCGGTTTGCCAGACATTGCTGGCGACAGGCCGAGCGCAGGAATGATCTCAGGTTATTGTGATTTTACAATGAGTTCTACATTCAGCGCGACCGGTCAACTGCTCGACTTGAAGCGCGCTGGTGATCGCAAATTGGCGCGGCTACGAAGGCGGTTCGGGGTGCACGCTGGCCTGGCATCAGCTCCTGCGGTGCAGGGCGAGTGAGGTGAGGACCCCGCTATGGCTTACTCGATTGCCGGCGCTCTCCTGCCGTAATCACCTTCCTGCTCGGTTTCGTTGGGGCCTGGCGGTCCGCACATTTTCGAGAGGCGTCCACCGCGTCGGGTACTAACATGTTTTGCACCGCTAGCGCGGTAAAGGCGGGTTCGGGCACGAGGCCTCAAACATCGGATAGCTTGTCCGCAAAGGGTAATAGCATCGTTGCAAGTCCCTACGTGAGCAATCTGGCGGCGGGGATCGGCTTGTGGTGCTGTCGGCCAGAAAAGCCGGTTGAGTCAGGGAGAGGTCGCGCCCTTCAACTGATCTGCAGTGGCCTCTTGCATCGCGAGGATGCATTTCACTGTCACTACCACTTGGTCGTAGAAATGCTTCGAATCCAGCTTCGAGATTTCTCCGTCGGCGGCCATTGCACAGAGGTACTGCGGCACCGGTAGGTAGCCAATGGTCGGCACGCCGGCCGCGTGGAAACCCCCGCCTTCGCCGAGGAACACGCCTCCGCTGAGCATTGCAGCCCGATCGTAGGCGCCGGCAACTGAGTCGTTGAAGATCTCGAGCAGCGTCGGATCAGCGGGTCCCGGCGTGCGTCCCTGGAAAGCCGGATCGGTGACGAAAACCTGCGTCTGTACCAACTTTCCAGTGGGAGCGAAGAACAGATTCGAACCCCTGAGAAGATCTTCCCACTCGCTGCACCCGAAATGCTCGATGGTCATGCAGCCCACCGTTTGGTCGAGGATCTGCGGATGCTGGGTAATCCAGTCACGACCGGAGCCAAGAAAACCGTGACCGAAATGCCCAGTCGAAGCCATGAAAACAATGCTCTTCGGTCGTTGATTCAGTGGAACACGGGCAAAATATTGCGCGACGTTGAATACGCCGATGCCGCCATTCTCCTCCGCAATATTAGGGCCATCCGAGTGGGTATTGCAGATCAAAAACTGGTCGTTCGATGTGCCGTAGTTCGCGCCCGGTAGAATACCCCATACCGTGCTGGTCGACACTTGCTTGATCTCGGCATCGAGGAAGACAGTGACCGGAACAGCTTGTCCGGCGATCTCATCCTTGATGAAGGTCCCAACGTCTTCAGTCACCCATAGAGCAGGTATGCCTCCCTTGGTCTGGCTGGGATTGGACCCCGCCTGGCTGCTGGCGGGTGAAGACGAGTACGGGACCGTGAAGGGGTTATACTGGCCCTTAGCGTTGCCAGTCGAGATGCCCTGCCAGCCGAGGATCACGCCGAGGACCCCGGCCTGCGTCGCGTTGGTGATGTCAGGTGGAGCGAATATTGTGGCGGTGGGGTTGGGCGGATTAAGAAACATTTCTGTGTTGAACGCGCCTTCGTCGTAGGTCGCATTAACTGTATACAGGCTCGGCGGGATCACCTT
>Ga0306926_10010534_pt1 | contig 10226 bp, 17 predicted proteins | sample flu12Cox44000178_FD_203759 | JGI IMG/M metagenome (GOLD analysis project Ga0306926, IMG submission 203759) | Lab enrichment of tropical soil microbial communities from Luquillo Experimental Forest, Puerto Rico - flux8day.12C.oxic.44.000.178 (v2)... | ecosystem: Environmental > Terrestrial >... | reverse complement strand
GATGATTGTCAGGACCGCCCCGACAAGCATCTTTGTCGAGACGTAGCAAAGCGCCGCGTCTCGGCAGAAAGCATAAACGATCATTTTCGATCTCCCCTTTCGTGGGTTTGATAGGAGCGCTAGTGCCCTATCGTCGGAGGCACCTTTCGGTGCCCCCTGCGTTAGGGTCTAGTCCTCAGTCTTAAAGCCGTCCGTGTAGTCGCGGACCGTAACGTCACCGGCCGCTTCCAGCATTGCCAGCCGGACAATCTGCAGATCACTGTCCGGCGCACCGCAGAAGCCCCGGTCCGTTATGATGGTCCGGGGCGCGTCTTGTGCCATGAGCCAGTCGAGCGCTGGACCGTCTACGGTATTGCCAGAGCTGCACGGCTTGACGGGCTCGGCTGCCCGCCATCCGTTTTTAGCGTACACATAAAGCCAGCCATGGGTACGGCCAGCGCCGGCATAGTAAGCGATCGTGGCCATGGGCTCGTTTTGCATCAATTTAAATATAAGATTGATGTTTCCCATGGAGCCAGAGGCATCGACCAGGATCGTTCCGGCCGGTTCGTCGTAAGCCTTACGAACGAACATGCGCGGGCTTAGCACCGGCCGGCGCAGCGCCGGACGATGGATACGGGCGCCAGACGAGGCGATCCGCAATCCATCTTCCTCCGCCTTGCAGCGTTCGGTTAGCGGCAGCTCAATAATTTCCATCGAGACGCCGCTTTTTGCGTTGTACGTTTTCGGCTTCGACTTTTCTTCCGACCGCTCCCCCGGGTCGTCCGATGGTGGCCCGGAGGGAAAGAACAGCTCGGCAATGGCATGGGCCACTTCCTTACTGGCGCCCCGCTTGTTGCTTTGGAGCGTGCCTAAGCATTTCTCCGCAAAGTTCTGCAGCGCCGATGGCAAAAGCCTGAGCTGCCGAGCTTGACCGCCATAACCGTGCATCCCATAGATCACTGCCGCCGCCCGAATGCTATCGGCAAAGATCGGCCATTCATGAGCCTTGATCTTGCCGGCCGCTATCGAGTCTTGAAGGCGGTTAAGACTTTCGGCCACGAACGCAGACACTTCGCGGTCGATAACCGGCGGCGTTATGCACCTTGGGCAGTTAGGCCACGGCCAATGATTCAAGTGCAGTCGGCAGTCTTCAACGATCTGCGCCACAGTCTCGGGCACGTCCTTCACCCGATGTTTTTTTTCGGTGTGCCGCGCGTGCATCGCCTCGTGGATGCGCCGCAGGGCGTCCGGCGGCGTGTGTATCTCGGTGCACACGCCGTCGGCGCCGAACAACGTCATCGCGGTCTCATCGGTATGCTCCATGTGCATCGGGTTTCCCCGTGACGGTGGAACAACCGCAGTCAACATAGTGTTTCGTGACATTGATCTCCCCTTTCATTGGAGTGTTGAAACCACACTAGTGCGGCTTCGTGACGGGCACCAAAGTGTGATGCCCGCTTCGAAGTCGTCTAGATGCGCCCTTTAGACGTTCGGAGAAATTGCCAGCAAGAAGTCCGTTCGTTCTTTTCCGTCCAATGCCAACACGCTGGCAATGGTCTCGTCGGAAAGCCCTTTGGAGCGCAGCTTGGCAGCGGCAATAAACAAGTTCACCGACGCTGGCCGCGACCAATTGTAAGCCACCGGGCCACGCGCCACCGTGTTCTGCGCCGGCTTGGCAAGGCTACCAAGCTTGCGTTGCAGCCCAGCCGACAGCGTGTCGGCTTTCAATATCAAGTCAAACCTATCGTAGATTGCCGGCGACAATGCGCTCGGCAGTGCGTTGGTGGTGGCTATGACGGCGTAACCCGGCTGTGCAATCACCCGCTCGCCGGAAGCCAGCGTAATGGCCGCCGGATCGTCCATTAGAGCATGTTGTACGCAACAATTTTCCGGCGAGCATTTGTCGACTTCGTCGAGCACGAGGATATGGCCGCGCCGCATGGCACGAACCGCCGGGCCGTCAGCCCATACTGTAGAGCCGTCCTTAAGGCAGTAACCGCCGAGTAGGTCGTCGACCGGCTGTTCGCGGTGCATTGTCACCCGCTCAACTTGACCGGGCACCAAAGTCTGAGAAATCGTGCTCTTGCCGGTTCGGGGCGGCCCCCAAAGCAGGACGCGATTGAGGACGTGCGGGATGACTAATGACCGGAACAAGTCGGTCAGAATGCTGTCCCATGCCTGCTTTGCGGTCGCGGTAGCCTCTGAAGATGTTGTCATTTCCGTTCTCCCCTTTCGAAGGAAGTTGCAGCATGATTGCTGCGGTCATGGTCGACGAACGGCCATGGCCGAAACAATCAGCAGAAGGGAGATTTTTTGGAAACCACTGCGGCCCTAATGTATTCGGTACCTGTTAACCAGTGGCGGGGGTGGCCGTTACCGGGATTAGACTGCGGCGCCTATGGCATTTTCCGCAGAAGTCCCGGGCTCTACCGGACAGTGGGGGCGGTGTCTGGGCGTCTGGGCTCCTCGGTTCGTCACAACAACACGTGTTGTGTAATGAACAGCGTTCAATATGTCAACCCCCCCTCAGAAGCCCAATGAAACCGGGCCTTGAGCAACTTGTGAATATAGGCCAAAATACGTGTCCCACCAGATCACTCGTAAGTCCTTGATATCATTCAATTCAGGTCACGCTTTGACACTTACAGCATATTCGTGGGACAAGGGCGTGACCTGAATTGAATGGGATCAATGGCTTAGAGGCATGTTCGTGGGACATGGGCGTGACATGAGGCGTTACTGTTCTGGGAATGTTCGTGTTTTTGGACGATAGTTACAAAACGGACTATCGAAAAAAGTAATATTGTTTCATTAGGGCCGAAACGGCCCTCGTAAGTTATTGATAATGTTGGTCTAATTTTTACGCTTTACATGTCTCCGGGAAGCGGAGTACTACGCGCGCGGCTCAACCGTCGCCGACAGTCCCGCAAAGCACAGAGGCGAAGTGAGCCAACCGAGTGTGTGCAGAGAGGGGGAGGGAACAGTGTGTTGTTTCTTCCCTTTCTTGCTTTGTGAGGTGAGTACAGAGGATGGCCTTTGGTGAAAGGTGTGTGTAATTCAGGGGGAGGCAACGCTTTTCCTACCTACCTTTCTCGGATGTCCTCTTGTTTGTTTGACGCAGATAGAAGCTGAGCTTGTGGCACTAGGGATCAAACAAACATCAACCAACAATCAAACATCAGACTGTCGGCTTTACGATGTTTGGTGCCTCCATTTCCCGCTGCAGTTTGTTCCGCGTTTTCAATGGTCGTTTGTTTGATCCTGTCGGCATCCTGTGTATTTTGCCGACAGTCTTCCGATATCGAGCCTCAGGCTTTTGTTGTAGCTGGTATCAGCGTTCCACCTTACGAATGTCTAAGGGTTTCACCTGGGACCCCCTCGGGTGGAGCCCCTAGGGAGCGCGCGGTAGGGGCGCGGCCGGTGGGTCCGAGCGGAACGTTGACGTCCGCCCCACCCTTCCCTCCCCCCAAATTTTCCCAGAAATATTATTGACCGTAGCGCCTCAATGGGGCACGACGGGGCATGAACATCGGTGATCGCTTCGGGTGCTTTGAGGTTCTGGCTCGCAGTCACAAGGTCAAGAACCGCGACCGTTTATGGGTTGTGCGTTGTGGCTGCGGTGCCGAGCATCACATGCCGGCATGGCAGATCAGAAAGTCTCCTGACCGGAAGTGTCGGCATCGCAGCCAGGAGCGTGATCCGGCCTACAAGTGCTGGGAGCAGATGAAGCAGCGCTGCTACAATCCCAACAAGGACGGCTATCGGAACTACGGCGGGCGTGGAATTAAGGTGTGCCGACAGTGGCGTAATAGTTTTGAGAGGTTTTTGCTGGATATAGGTGCGCGGCCGTCGCTGGACCATTCGGTTGACCGTATTGATAATGATGGTGACTACACCCCGGAGAATTGCCGCTGGGCTACGGCGGAGCAGCAGGGTCGTAACCGTAGAGACAACTTGCTGGTCGAATTCCAGGGACGGCGGATGCTGCTGGTGGAGGTGCCGAGGCCGAGGGGAATGGGGTACAATACGCTCAAGCAGCGGGTGATCGTATTGGGTTGGCCGCTGGCTAGGGCGCTCAAGCGCAAGGTCAGGTCTTATCGGAAGCAAACCTTTCATCCTCGGAAGTCCCCTTGACAGCTTGCATGTTGCCAGTTATGTTCCCACCCGAAAGGTGAGATCATGAAGCAGGCCAAGTTCCCCGTTGAGATCATTGTCTACTCCCGCCGCATCCCATTCGGTGGCACGACGATCTATCACGTCGTGGAGGGCGGGGTTGCCGGCTTGCCGGCAGACATTGCTGGCAGCGAGGTCGGCATCTATCACCTGACCACCACCGCCACCTTCGAGGTGGAGAAGAGGTTCAAGTCATGAAGCCGCACGAGTTCCCCCCGGAAGTTGTCGTCTTTGTCCTGGACTTCCTCCACGACGGGGTCCCGGTCTATCAGGCCGTGCTGGGGGCGGAGAACTTGCCGGACAACATCAAGGGCACCATGGTCGGCGTCTACAAGCTGAGCCACGAAGCCGCCTTCGTGGTGGAGAAGAAGCTCAAGGTGTGATGCCGGGCAAGAAGCACAGGAGATAGAGCGTGACCGCGCGCTGCCTGATAGGAGAGTATGATGCTGGCACGAACATTCAAGACGGCTGCTGAGCTTGGGCTCAGGCAGCATGAATACGACGCCCTGCACGAGGTGTTGGAGCGGCTGGAGGACGGCCGCATTCCACTGAAGGATGTCTATATGAGGACGTTCCATAACTCTTGCGGCACCATGCATTGCCTGGCTGGCTGGGCTAATGTGATTGATCGCAAGGCATTCCCGGAGACGTTATGGGAGACCGGCACGGCAAGGGTATCAAGGGGTCTGCTCTCCCGGCTGCCGCTGGCATTGTCGTATGTGTTCGGCGTCACCGCCGCCTCTGATACCCCCGACGCTACCGGCACGGAGGCCCGTCATCTGCTGCGGCACTATCTCACGACCGGGGAGTTTGATCATAGCTGGGAGAGCCTGTGAGGGCATGAGCATCAAGGGTGACATGGTGCAGGCGCTGCGCTCCAAGTTCCTGATCGGACCGGAGCAGGCCGAGGATATCCTGCGCACTGTGTTCGAGGTGGCCGACGGTCCCGACTTTGCCTACCGTTACGCTAGGGACAATCATCCGCAAGACCCGGATGCCCATCTGATGGAGTACTGGGATGTGATCAACGTGCTGAAGGAAAGCATATGACGAGGTATCCGTATTTCTTTGGCACCCTGCTGGCGTTTGTGGCCTCGGCATTCCTGAGTTACGCGCTGGCGCGGCATCATTCTCATGCTCAGAGCGTACATCAGGCGCCTGCACCGCAGCCACAGACCGTTGACCGCACCAAGAAGGGTGACCGGCTGCCTTATGCGGAGACGTTCGAGGGCCGGCTGGCCGTCACGCCCGAGATGTTCACCGACAAGGACTGCAATCCGGAATATTATTGCCCGTGGGGCAGCCCGCACCGGCTGCCGTGGTGGATGCAATGAAGGATTCGGACCCCATGGTGGCGCTGACCATTGCCCTTTTGGGCTTGGCCATGGCTATTATCATCGTCGGCGGGGTGCTGGTGACGCATTACGTGAGATTCTGGTGACATGACCGTGAAATTCGAGCACGCGGACGAGGATGAGGACGCCAGACACGTTTCCGAGCAGGCCGAAAGGCTGCTGGCGGCCCTGCCCTATGACCCCGACGACGCCCTGCGCCTGATGATGCTGGTGGTGGCCGGGCTCATTGCCGACTCCCCACGGGAAGACCGCATCGGAAAGATACAGGAGCTTCGTCAGATACTGAAAGACTTCCTGGGTGTGGAGGGGAGTGCGCTGCAATGACCAATCCATGGCCCCGCCCCAATAAACCGCCAGACCCGGACCCGCCGGTCGGGTCGAATTACTACACGCCGGAGCAGGCAAATCTCCTGATCTGCCCGATCCGCAACATCCTGCACATGGAAATCCCACCGGCGTCGGGATATCCGAGCTCCACCGGCTACGATCAGACCCACCCCTGCTGCTCTGCCGCCGCCTGCATGTGGTGGCGCTGGGCCAAGTCACCTCCGGCCCCAGCCGGCAGCGGCTTCTGCGGCGGTGCGGGGACGCCGCCATAGGAGCGCGTATGAGCATCCCCAGCCCGAAATGGACCTGTCCAGTGTGCGGCTTCGAGACGGATTTCCCGGACGAGCCGCGCTTCTGCTTTATCTACGACTGCCCGCATCGGGCGCAAATCCCGATGGCAGAGCCGGAGGAACCAGCAGCGGAGCGGGAGCAAGAAATTGATCTCACGTAGAGGCTTCCTCACCGGACTGATTGCCGCCCCCGCCATCGTCCACGCCGGCAACCTGATGCCGGTGAAGGCGGTGAATTGGTGGGGCCCGCCCCTATGGCCTCTGCGGCCGTTCTATGTTGAGTACGTATTCCACGTTGCGCCGGAGACGCTTACGCTTCTGCAGCAGCGCTATGTCAGAACCCAGGAGCAGATGAAGCGCTGTCTCTATGAGGGCGGCAACGTGGACTTCCAGCCCTGTTGAAAGGATGATCATGAGCAGACGAGACAGTGACGCAAGCCCGCCGATGGAAGAGCACATCGTGCATCCAACAACGAAAGCCTACTATCGGCTGCGTTGCCTGGAGGTGGCGGTGAAGACGTTCGATCCTGACAGCAGCATTAATATAATTGAGTTGATAGATGTATCCCGGTCCCTGTTCAGCTACTGTGAGACCGGTCTGGTGCCAAGGTTTGAATAAGTTCGGCAGGGCGGTGCCCTTTCGACAGCAGCCGGCGATGCTGTACCAGAGGCAGGCAGTTGCACCGCCTTAGGCTCTGTTACCTGCTTTCAGGGCCTTCCGATCTGACTGCCTGCCACGCCGGACCATTTTACACTGAGACGGCTGTAAACAGCCTGTTGTCCTCGAAAGGGAGATCATGATCGACTGCCCCCACATCTACGACAACTTCCTCCCGGCTGACCTCTACAACGAGGTGCGTGAACTGCTGCGGCACGCGCCGCTCAGCTACGGCCACAAGTCTTCCTCGAAAGTCGACCCTTACGGCCACCTCAAATACGGACCCATCCATGACCGGCAACACAATTTGGCTGACCTTGCGTTCCAACTCCCTGAGGGACCTCTGCTTGATGCTTGGGGAGTTCTTAGAGCTAAACCGGCATTTGATACCGCCAAGCTCATTCGATGTTACGCTAACGGCTACACCTACGGAATGGACGGCTACTTTCACACTGACAGCCAAAGATCGGACGAGGTTACAGTCATCCTTTATATCTGCGATAAATGGGATCGGGACTGGGCCGGAGAAACCGTCTGCGTAGACAGAAAAGCTGGCTGGTTGTCCATCCCGCCGTCCCCCAACCGATGCCTCATGATCCCGTCCAACATGCCGCACGCGGCGCGCGCGGTCTCCCGCATGTGCCCGGAGATGCGCATGACCTTGATGTACAAGACCCGGCCCAAGCGCAGTGACAACTTCGAAATGCTCTCCGAATGGTTGGTGAAGCATCATGCCCTCGACCAAAGTCACGCCCAAGGAACTCTCCACGACCACCTTGTCCGCACTTACGCCCTGCTTGAAGCAAAGGCATCTCAAGACGTCGCCTTTGGCGGCGGCCTGCATTCGATCTATGGAACCAATGTCTTCAAGCACCGGATGCTTGATGCGTCTCCTCATGCTCGTGCACAGGTGGCGGCACAGTTCGGCAAGGAAGCCGAAAGTCTGGCTTATAGTTTTTCTGTGATCGACCGCCCTAAGGCGCTCGAAAATCATGCCGGCTTCCACGGCGACAACGTAGTGCTGAAGCTGACCCACGATGCGACCGTGTCGGTTCCGCTTCATGTGTACAAAGAACTCTGTCTGATCGAATGCGCCAACCTTGCCGACCAGAACTCACTCGATAAATGGCCGAACCTGAAGGGGCTGTGGGATGCCCACGCATCTGGTGATCCAGTTGGTGAAAGACTTGTTCCCCGATCAGCCGGCGGGACCTCGGCGGCGGCGGCAAGTTAACGTCAGCCAGGCTATCGTCTTCTACGAGCTTTTCGGGGACTGGAATGCTGTCGGACGCATCATGGGCTTCCAGGCTCGTGGCGTCTGGAAGGCCGTGCGGAGGTCTGACCGATGCATCAGATAGTCGAGTTCATTGCAGCGCAGGCGTCACTGGCGTGGAGCTACATCTGGCGCAGCCGCTATCCGGAACTGCCGCCGCTGAATGACACATCGGATATATCCGATGTGTTGAAATCGGAGCCGGCACTCCCGAAATCCTCGAAACCCCGCCCCCGCCGAGAGGTGGATCAGATATTCGAGTTCTCCTTCAAGGGTGACATCCTTGACGACCTGGAGAACTATTTCATGTTGCTTGGCCGGATGCGCAAAGGCGACCGGGAGAGCTACGACCTGTACTCCCGGGTCGGAGCGCAGTTGCTGCCGTGGCATCAATTTGGTAGTTACGACGCCCGCTCCGTCAGAAAGTTCGACGGCAAGGTGCTGCCCTGGTTCATGCAGACCCGTCCCGGGTTTGGGGCGGTGATGTGGACCAAGCCCTCGGAGGACGAGGAGATCGACGGCAAGAAGTGGGTGTGGCCCCGCTTCATGATATTCCAGAAGTACGCCCTGCGTGGCGTTCCTTCCAACATCCAGCCGGTCAACAGCGGCACGGTGTACTGCGTCAGCGCCTACTGGGACAGCAACTTCACCGAAGACAAGCGCGGCTACGGCACCCAGTTCGGCGTCTGCCTGGAGCCGGATGGATCGGTGCGGGTGCTGCGGATGCTGATGTCGAAACACTACAGCATCCGGCACCGGCACGGCAAGAACAAGGGCGGCGTCACCACCTTCACCCGCCGGGAGTGGGGGCTGCCGGAGTTCTTCCAGTTGTGGGCCAAGGACCACAACATGACGGTCGACGAGGTGCTGACCGAGGTGTTTGTGGCGGCCGCCAACGCCTATGAAATCTCCCACTACGGCATGATCAAGGTGACGGTGCGCAAGGGCAAGGTGGTGGCGGCCTTCAACATTGCCGCCAAGCGCAGCGCCTACTTCTTCAAGGACCGGGAGGTTCACCTCAACGACAAGGGTTCCCGCAAGCGCATCTTCCACATCGTGCGCCCGCACGAGCGGGTAACCAACGGCGGCACCACCACGGTGCGGATGCACTTCCGAGGGGAGCGCCGGTTCGGCTGGAACGGCTACGACGTGCTGGTGACGGTGCCCGGCAAGCATCATATCGACTGGTCGGAGTTCGATGTCGGCTGCCTGGACGAGGACAAGATACTGTTCGAAGGCGGGCAGGCCATGGACATGGCGCAGTTGGGGGATTACGTTTCCGGCAACATCAATGATGGCGGCCTTGGCAAACTTGGCGGGAGGGCCATCGGTTCGAACGTCGACTGATAGGGATGGCCTATCCGAGGATCATCAACAAAGCCTGCCACCTCCACGATGTCTGGGTCTCCCTGACCAGGGCGGAGATCGAGTACGCCATGGAGCATGGCCTCCGGGTGCGGCAGGACTGCATCCGGCGTGGCCACGTCAACAGGCTGCACAATCAAGATGAGCCGGAATGGCAGCAACTGCTGCGCATGCAGGAGGGCTACGTCTGCGAGGCCGTGGTGTGGAAGGCCGGCGGCGTATCACCCATCGGCCGGCTGCGGGCGTACAACTACAATGACGGCCCGCCGGATGTCGGCAGCAACATCGAGGTCAAGCAGATCACCGAGGAGACCCATTGCCTGCCGCTGGGGCTAAAAATTCCCGGGCGCCGCATGGTGGTGGGCGTAGTGCTGCTGCACGGCCGGGGGATGGCGGTCGGCATCTACCGAATTCCCGGCTACTACCCGTGCTGGATGGGACGGGTAGAGAGGTGGGAGCGGAAGCCGGAATACTGGACCGTTCCACAGCAGGAACTGTTCCCGTTCCCGTGGATACAGCATCTGGTGATGGATTGACGCCCTAAGTGTATTGGCCTAGAGCGTTACCGCACACACGAGGTCCCCTCTCATATACAGGGAACCCCCTACATGGCAAAGCGCGGCACGGTTCGTATCCCCGACCTGGAGGATGAGCCCGAGCGTGAGGCAGTAGACGAGACCCCCTCCGAGGTGGTGCTGCCGGCTCCTTGGGTGCTCGACGCCGGTATCAAGAAATTCTACGAGCTTGCCAACCTGCACTGGCCCAAGAAGGACCAGTCGGTCTCCTTCGACATGCGCAACGAG
>Ga0306926_10010533_pt1 | contig 10226 bp, 11 predicted proteins | sample flu12Cox44000178_FD_203759 | JGI IMG/M metagenome (GOLD analysis project Ga0306926, IMG submission 203759) | Lab enrichment of tropical soil microbial communities from Luquillo Experimental Forest, Puerto Rico - flux8day.12C.oxic.44.000.178 (v2)... | ecosystem: Environmental > Terrestrial >... | reverse complement strand
GCTCGCTAACCGGGAAACGGTATGCGTCCAGGCTCGCCTCCCGGTGACACTGGCGATCAGGCAGCTCCCGCCGGAGTGGCTAAGTATGCCGCCACAAAGAGAACGGCAAAGATCCAGTCCACCGAGCCCAAGCCAAACACCACGAGTGGAATCCTGTGCTCCAGAAGCAAAACGGCCAGAGCGATCCCGTAACTGACTTTTTCCAGCACCGAGGGGATGACCATGGGCCGATACCTCGACGGGTCTTGAGCCAGCACCAAGAACACGACTTGCCAGGCCAGAGCCACCCCGAGGAATCCGTAGTAGAACTCCGGATGGGTAATGGCGGGTGGTCACGTCCGATCCTCCCTTCCGCGAAGTACATCGGCACAATCACGATCACGCCGTAAACCCCCGCGACTAAGAAGACCCGCTTTGCGAACTTCATACTCAGCCTCCGTGCAGCAAGCTGTATCACCAGGCTAACACTATGGGCAAGCGCGGAGGAGGCTCTCGCCGACCAGGACTTGAGACCATGAAGCTCTTATTCCGACACCGCCAAGACGTTTACCCAGGCTCAGCGTGGGCGCCGTATTGTTGCGACTTACACAGGCACAGCCAAAATCTTCCTCAAGTGATCCTACAAGACCACCGATAATCTCAACGGCGACCGGGGGCGTGACATGCCTAGATTCCTTCGTCTGGTTCTGAGCTTCGGTATCGGCCTATTCATTCTGGCGGTATTGGGTCGGTTGGCCCAGACTTTGAGCCCGTGGTTCGGCGTTCCGCCAATGACCGTCTTCATGACCTTGGGCGTCATCGCAGCTCTACTTGCGGTGGCTTGGCTGTGGCTCGGAGGCAACTGACATCTGACAGGTGCCGAGCGATCCGGCGGCCTTCACCCTCCGTGTGCTCATCTGCTCTGTGCGATGATCATCCTGAGTTAGTCGGTCTGCGCTCTGCGCCTGAGCCTTGTTCGATCACCGACAATTGACCCCATCTTTACCTGGGGAATACCGGACAGTCTGAGCGACGAGCGTAGACTAATGCCGTTGCTTCTCGCAGAAATCGTGGGGGCTCTCGCCTGTAAGTGTTGACCCCAGTGAGCTAGGTCTTCTTCGGGTGAGTCCTCTCGCAAGGACTGGCACTCCATGCATTCGGGTCGAGTACCCGTCAGCGCCGCGGCATTTGGCCACGCTGTCCTCCGTGACCGCCAACAGTAGCGGAGAGCCTACGGTTCAGGGGGGATCTGGAGGCCGACGTGGACGCGCGTGTGGGAGCCATAGCTCAGTGTGGAAGTTCGTTAGCCGCAGTTCAGAACGGACGGTGGGACGGGCTCGACCTTATACTTTGTCGAGGAAGGCCTGCATTGTGGAGAAGGAATGACGCGCATTGGCTCACTCATTAGCACGCTGGCTCTTGCCAGTTTGCTCTGCGTCCCGCGGGTTTGCCGAGCGCAAATCCCGGCGAGCTACTTCGGAATGCACAACTTGAATCATCCCAGGGACTTTCCCATGAAAGTGGAGCGGCGGTTTGAACTGGATGTCGGCAGCGGTCGACATCATCAATTTCCACCTTTACATCGACAACGAACAGCCAGAAGCCGATTTACCAAATGGCTCGGCCAACGTTTGGATCGGCACTATCAAAGGCATCCTGTCAGCCGCGGACAGCTCGAAGCCCTTGTGGAATGGTGAAGGGAGTTGTGCCAGTCCGACCCTCCCCGGCCAGATTTGGAAGGACAACCTTCAAAGGCTGGATTCGTGCTACGTTATATGGGCTTGCTGGGGTCGAGCAGTGTGACCTAATCAATGTGGTACGAGTACGACGACGTTTGCCCGCTCTTCAATCCTCAAACCGAAGCCCTGACGCCCGCGGGGATGGCATGGAACAGCGCCTAAACATGGCTGATCGGCTCCACGCCGGTAAATACTCCTTTCTGCTCCCAGGCGGGCACGGTCTGGACCTGTCCCCTTACCGAGACCAGTGGCAAGCCGGCCGAACTCGTCTGGGATTCGCAATATGGGCCGGGCGGAACGACCGCCCCTGCAAATTGCTCAAGCGCTCACGTGCCAACGATTTGTGGCCCGACAACCTATACCGTTCCCGCGCTGTACTCCGCACTGGATTGACATGACGGGCACCTCGCATCCCTACAGCTCGACGGTGACTGTCGGAGCGGTCCCGATTCTCCTCGAAGGTCGCTGAAGGATGAAGGCCGAAACGGCCACAGCGATAGGTGCGTTCTCCCTATCCGGCTTTATCCCTTGGCGATCGGGGCGTCAACCAGGTTACCCCATTCGGTCCAACTGCCATCGTAGTTGCGTACTTGTTCGAAACCTAGCAAGTACTTCAGCACAAACCAGGTGTGCGAGCTGCGCTCACCAATGCGGCAGTAGGCGATCGTTTCGCGGTCCGGTTTCACGCCCTGAACCCCATAAAGCTCCGCAAGTTCGTCGAAGGACTTAAAGGTCCCGTCTTCATTAGCCGCCCGCGACCAGGGAACGTTGACCGCACCCGGAATGTGCCCTCCCCGCTGCGCCGTCTCGCTCATGCCCGGCGGGGCGATCACTTTGCCGGTGAATTCGTCCGGCGAACGAACGTCCACCAGATGGGCGCTGCGTTTGCCGTCCAGGACTTCAAACACCGTGTCGCGACGCGCGCGGATGGAATCGTCGCGGGCGCCGGCCTTGTACTGCGTGGGCGCGAAGCTGGGGACGTCCGTTGTCCAAGGCCGCCCTTCCAGTTCCCATTTCTTACGACCCCCGTTCATGAGGCGGGCGTCCTTGTGTCCAAAGTACTTGAGTTGCCACAGGGCATAAGCGGCAAACCAGTTGTTGTTGTCGCCGTAGAACACCACGGTGGTGTCGGGGGCGATGCCGGACTTGCTTAGAAGCTCTCCGAACTGCTGAGAGCTGAGAAGGTCACGCCGCACGTTATCTTGTAATTGCGTCGTCCAGTTCCAGGCAACCGCGTTTTGGATGTGGCCCTTTTCGTAGGCGCTGGTATCCACGTCCACCTCCACGAGGCGAACGTGAGGATCAGCCGTGTGTTGGGCCGCCCAGTCGGTGGTCACCAGAACGTCCGGGTGTTTGTAGCTAGCCATAACCAGAATGTCCTCCTTTGTGAAATGCCAAGTCAGCGAGAAAACAGGGCAGACCGCAACAACAGCTGCTCCAGGGTCCGCAAAACCTGTTGTTAGAGCGCAACCTCATCAGCCCCCAATAAATGATAGAGATGATTAGCACAGAGCGGTAGTTTTTGCAATGCCACTGCCCGAAACGGGGTGCGCGACGCAAAAGTTGGGGGTTCCAGGTTCGAACCTCAACTTGTCGCTTCGCTGTTCCAAAAGATTGAAACTGTCCTAAATCGCGAGACGATCGAGCCCGGCTTACATTTCAGATGGTGGAATCTGCTCGACGGCACGACGGGCACGACGGGTATGCTTTGCCGTCAGGTTTCGACGTGTTAGCATCCCTTTTGTTGCAGGCAACCCAAAGGTAAGGGTTTCAACGATGGCAACAGGCAGCCCGGGTGCAGACAGTTCAACGCCGGTTACCACGGTGCTTGAAGGCAAGACTCTCATTGCATTAGCTCAGGAGCTCTACGGCTCCACGCCAACTTTCTGGGGCCGCTATTTCACCAGCGTTTCCACCACAGGGGTGGTCGAATACAGGCATCTCAAAGAGAACCAGATCCTGGTCGACAACAACATTCGCGTGCTGCCCCTCGCTCGCCAGACCAAGCGAGTGGACGGCACGATGGCCGACGGCAGCGCGGACGCTACTGCCAATGTCGAGGACGTGATCGGAACATTCGGACAAGACTATCTGGCGTCACAGGGAGGGGAGTTCTTCATGTTCCTGGATGTAGAAGGGAGTCCATCTCTGTCTCTGTCCTACTATAGCGGTTGGGCGCAAACGCTCATTTGGCATAGCTCCGATCTCACCGGTGGAGCCGTCCAGGTCCTACCTTGCGTTTATGCAACCTGGGGTGACAACGCAACCTGGCAGGCCATAGCCTCAGCCGGCAGCCAAGGGGTTGACTGCCGTGGCGTCTGGGTGGCCCGCTGGGTCCAGCGTGGTTGCACCAATCTGGTCGATTGGAATGATGCAACGGTCACTCCAACTGTCGCGTTGCCCTGCCAGGTGCTGATCTGGCAGTATTCGGACGACTGCCATGGCGCCACCGGCTTCGATTGCGATGAGGTAAATCCGAACATCGATCTGAACAACGACCTGCTCAATCAGTTGATTCTACCGCCCAGCCTCAATGGCGTAACCTAAACATGTCAGCGAAGAGACCGTACAGGCTTGCGTCTGATTGGCCGCTCCCGCCCTTTCCAGCGTGCTTCTCTGCTTGACTGCGCTTGCCGCCCAGCACCGAAGTCAGTGGCGAGACATCATGGCGTGATTTTGAAGAAGAACGGATCGATCGACACATCTACGGGGGTCACGCCATCCACGTCGAATAAAGTGTGTGCTCCCATATCGTTGTTGCGGTGGAAGACAACACCGTTGGGAAAGTTTGCCGGATCGGGAGTATTGTTGGCCGAGAATATGCCGTAAAAGTCTTGATTGACAGCCATTAAGTGAAGATAGTCGCCAAGGTAGGGGAGTCCCTGGCCTGGCGGTTGATTCGCGGGAGTCGTCGCCAGAATCAAATCGTCCCAGGTGGCACCCCCATCACGCGAAGTGCGAAAGTGAGTCTCCCAGCGGTTAGCGGCCGTTACCGCGCCTGGCGTGAACGGTCCCGTCAGTTGTTGGTAGACAAAGCCAACAATTCCATCGCTATTGATTGCCACGGCGGGATTGGTTGCGTTGGTGAGGGTTAATAAATCTGCCCCTGACCAGGTCTGTCCTCGGTCGTTGGACTTGACCAAGTGAATCGTGTAGTCGGTCTGCCCGACCTGATCGGCCCAGGCGACATACACGGTGGCACTCTGGCCGTTTCGAGGATCAACTGCGATGGTCAGAGTGCTGCCGATCCTTTCCTGCCCCAGATAGGGTTGGCTGAGAAAGGGAATCAAGCGATTCTGCGCCACGCGGACTCCGGCGAAACCATCTTGGGGATCGACAAGCGACGCGAACGGTGGATTGCTGTTGCCCAAATTATCGTCGCGAATAACGACCACATCGTAGCGAAGATTGCTATCGTCAGTTCCGCCGATCCTCCGCAGGAAAGCGCCATACACAGTCCCATCCGAGTGAATGGTGGGCCGGATGGAAGGCGCGTCGCCTTCGGCGGCAGCCCGCACGTCAACCGCGACAGTCTGAAACGGCGCGGGACTGGAGGCCGCATTACCCGATACATCCATCGTGGCGGTCTGGGCCGGCTGACTGAAGTCATTATCACCGCAAAGCACGACGTCAACCATCCCACCTTGGCCGTCCGGAACGCTGGCTGCTTGAATATAAGGTTGGTCAACCCCCTTACCGGTTCGATCTACCAGGACAGTCATTTCTGACCCGCTGAGGATATCGTTCGTCCGAAGGATGTTTAACCTCGGAGCGTCCTGCACGATCGGCGTTCGGATGATCCCCGCATAGAGATTGTTGGTTGCACCGCTAAAGCGAAGCGTAATATCGGCCGTCATCTGATCACTGGGCACTATCGCCTGGAGAGACCACGTGTTACCTCCATCGGTCGAAATAAATATTGGGGCGTCTCCCGCGCCCGCTGGATTAGGCGTAAATGCGGAAGCGGCGATTTGCTGAGGATTCGCGGCATTGACAGCCAGATTCGGTTCGCTGTCCTGGTTGCTCTCGCCGCTTAACGACTGCGGAATAATATTCACGATCGTGATGTTTGCAGGCATCGGATCAGCCCTCCTTCACCCATCGGCCCCAGCGAGGCCTCCGACCTCAAGCCAGAGAGTTTTTGTAGTACGTATCTATATGCTCAGTCAGTAGCAAAGAACTTGCACATTCGTTCAGATTCTAGTAGACCGATTCCGAAATAACATAGCAATAGGGCTGGCGCAGACCTTTAGGTCTGCGATCCCGTATCACGCAAGCAACAAGCGCAGACCTAAAGGTCTGCGCCAGCCGGAGTGCATTGGTCAACTCACTGCAACGTTGATTTGGAATCGGTCTACTAGCCGATCGGGCAGCTAATGGCTCCTGGTGTCACGCAACCGATTCAGCAATTTTCGGATTCGACCGGGCCGATCTTTCGGCTCGAAATCCTCGGAGTGCAACACCGTGTAGTACTCGCCGGCCGCCCCTTGAGTTCCACTAATGGCTTGCCTTTCCACTGCGGGTGCCGGCCTATGCAGCAGGAAATATCCCTGCTGGCCCACCTGAAGCTTCGGCGCGTGATACCATGTACGGTCGTGACTCGCTGGAAATCGGACGAGGACCTTTTTTTCCTTGGTATCCCCCTTATGCACCTGATCGATTTCAACAACCGCTTCTCGCCAGTCAGGCTGATGTTCGCGGGGCCCCCTAGCCTCCTTGGTATCTGCCGGCAGGGCAACGCTGAGGACCCTTCCTGATACGACCATATCGGCAGCGTCATAGTGTGCCTGTGTGTCTCGATCCTCAAGATTGGTCACCGGATCGCTCGCAGGGGCAAGAAGCGCCGCCGTCTGCGGCCCCGGTGGGTGGAAGCCAAGCGATCGCACAGCGACGCCGGCGTGGCCGAACAACCACGCGTCGGCAAAGAAGACCGCCTCCTGTCCAACCTTCAGCTCACCAGGGTCATCGACCCGGACAGTGATGTCCTTTCCAGTGTAGTGACTCAAAGTCTTAGGAGCCTGGACTGTCGCATCGACCCTGACGACCGCAGTCTTCGAGGTATCATGTACCTCCGGGAGAGTGGAGGCGTTTAGTTTCTGGACAGTGCCTCGAAACACGAATCGGGCCTTGGCTGCCAGATCATTGGGACTGGGGGTGGTTGGCATGATTCCCTCCGTAGTGCTGCTGCAACAACCCAACGTGCAAGGCTGCTTAATTATGGTTCACTAGTGCCGCTTGAGAGCGCCGGATGAAGTTTAGGATTCTAGGCACAATGAGCGGAGCCGTGAGAATGGCGAGAATCGCCACAATGCACACAACTTCCAGACTCCCACTACCGCCATCAGGTGAGACATCAAAAATCCGCTCAATGAAGTTCACGTTGCCTCCAAACCTATCACGGTCGTGCTGGATGGCCGAATCGAGGTTGTTGAAACTGGCTGGACCAAAATCACGATCGCTATTTCTATTCTGACAGCGAAAGCCTGTCAAGTACCCTATACAACATCATAGGAATACAAGATAACAACAAGAATATTACATCCAGAAGACGGAAGGGTCGAGGGTGCCCCAAGCGCCGCAGCGGCGGCTTGGCGCGCCTAGGATAGCGTTTTGTGAGGGCCTGGAGGTAGTTTGTTCTCCGTCAATCCACTTGATTTCGGTGACGTAGGAGTTGACTTGGCCGAATTCGATGCCGTCGAGGGCGTCTTTCGTAATGGCAGCACGCAGCGGATCCCAAGGTCGTGTTGCCGTTCTCGATGTTCGTCATGAACTGCAGATCGTGTTCGCGCAGCGCCCGGGATGCGTCGATGAACTGCAGGCCCACCTGAGCGGTGAAGCTGAGGGTTGCCGGGTCGACCTGGATAATCCGGGTCATGCGCGACATGTTAAGGAATGGTTCCATCCGAAGAAGCGCACGGAGTCAGCGAATGATAGCTTCCGATCGCACGAACCGGACTCGGGTAGCTTGTTGTGTCGCGTAGAACACCCTGGATTTGTTCGAGCGTCTTGGTGACCGGCGCCCTTAGCGTCCGTAGATCAGCAGACGGAAAGTTCCCGGAACTGCCGCACGCCGCGCATTAGGCTGGTGTGCATTGGGAGCCGCAGGCGCGAAATCCGAAGTGGTCAGGTAGAGGTTGTGGGTGGTGGGATCAAGCGCCATCGTTTTGGCCCCGTACTCCGTCTTGACGCTTTCGACCTCACTGAGCTTGTCGGGCGAGTCTTCGTGAAAGATGTGGACCATGCCTTCGCGCGTGGAGACGAACAGCAGACCCGTCTCAGATTCATAGACGTTCGCGTCCGCTCCAGAGCTGATGGGGAACGACTGGATGACCTTCCCGTTGTCGGCATCCATCATCACGAGCATCTGGGGATTGCGGCCTGAACTGAAGAGCCGCCGGTGCTGCCGGTCCATAGCGAGAGCGGTGGGTGCTCCGGCAGGCGTGACCGGCCACCGCATCTTGATCGTAAGGGCGCGGGAATCGATGGCCACGATGGCGTTCTCATCTTCAAGATTGTTGTAAACCATTCCCTGGCCATCGGCGACGGCGAACTCTGGAGCACCGCCTAGGGGGAGGGACTTGACCAAGGAACCGTTCCCCGGATTGATGACCGTCACGCTGTGGGGGTCACCGTTGAAAGAAAAAATGCGCTTCGAAGCCGGCTCGTAAATAATCGAGTCCGCGTCAGGCTCGGTCTTAACCTCGCCAATCACCTTTAAGCTCGCAACATCGAAAATAACCACCTTCGCGGCGTCACCATCAGTAATGAATCCCTTGCCCAAGTCATTGACCAAGGCTATTCCGTGGCAGCGTTTTAGACCAGAAATGGCGCCCACCACGGCACCGGTATCCGCGTTCACCACCTTAACCTCGGTACCGTGCGAGAGGTAGACTCGGCGGGCAGCAGGGTCGACGGTGAGATAATCAAAGTATTCGCCGCCACCGGGGGCCGCGCTGAGAGGAACTTTCTTTAGCAAGTGGTATCCGCCCGACTGCGGACTTGAGGCAGCCAGGGCCCCAAGCAATGGAAGGAACTGAGAAATCGCAAGAAGAGTCACAGCTGGAACCTTCATCGGTAACCCCCTTTGATTAGCGCTGCTGGGTGTCTTGCGCCGGGCCAACTCGAGGCGGGGTCAGATCCCCCCTCGGGCTCAATTTGAGTATATCCACACTACACCACCCATGGTGTGCCGCCAGACTAAGAACTCATGCACTTATGCGATTCACGCTTTTCGCGTTGATAGCCCTTTTCATCACCCGAAGCTTAGAATTGTGTCTAATCTACACGCGTCCTTCCAGATAACGCAGCAACTCACCGCGCTTCATCGTTGCGTGTGAGTAGGCCGCACCGCACCAGCGGCAACCGAGAGGGAAATCAATTCTACATAGTCCGCCTCAGGGTCAGTGGCGGCGGCCGAGGGCGTTGGCAGCGGGAGCCCTTCCTCCAGATACGATTCTGCCATCTCTTCCAAAGCGCTTGCGCTCATCGCGCGAGGACCGGCCAGATCAAAGCCCTGGCTGACACTCCCGGAAAATCCAGCACCTCTGCGACGACCATTCGATCTTCGCCTCGCAGCAGATGGAACGCAACTTGGTACTCCAGCATGGGCTCAGTATAGGTTAGCTCCCTCGAGTTCAGACAGCCGAATTGGGAACGCTGGAGGCACCGACGAGCGCCGCGCCCTCCTCCGCCTTCTGACGAACTCACACGTTTAACAAATGGCCTTTTGGTGAGAAGGCGACACGCCTAACACCTCGCGCCGAGAAAGGATTGGTGGACCTGAGGGGGCTCGAACCCCTGACCCCCTGGTTGCAAACCAGGTGCTCTCCCAACTGAGCTACAGGCCCGGAGGGATTGCCGATTCCCGATTGGCGGTTGCCAGCAGGGCCTTAGCCGCTCTGGCAGACTGCATCCCCCACATCATACTGAGGGGGATTTCGACAATCGTCAAGAGAAGTAGAAGTGAAGTCGTTGGCGGCGCGCCTTGCGGAGAGCCCGCTCTCATTGCAATAAGGATTTTGGTGCTCTACTCCCAAAGCACGAACAGCCCCTAGCTGATGAGCGACTCCGGCCCGGCTTGGGCTGGGACCGCTGGCGCCAGGATCGACCGGGACGCTCGAGAACAGCCACTGCACGGCGAACGGGAAAGGGAGTTCGGCCTCGGGATCGGGCCAGACTCTGAACCTCAACCTGTGGCTGAGCGTCGCGGCCACCTTCGTTGGCAACCAGCAACTCCACATGGTGGCGCAGGACAGCGAACGCACGAAAAGCGGCTGGCATGGAGTACCAAGTTGCGTTCCATCTGCTGCGAAGCGAAGATCGAATGGTCGTCGCAGAGGTGCTGGATTTTCCGGGAGTGTCAGCCAGGGCTTTGATCTGGCCGGCCCTCGCGCGATGAGCGCAAGCGCTTTGGAAGAGATGGCAGAATCGTATCTGGAGGAAGGGCTCCCGCTGCCAACGCGCTCGGCCGCCGCCACTGACCCTGAGGCGGACTATGTAGAATTGATT
>Ga0306926_10010532_pt1 | contig 10226 bp, 9 predicted proteins | sample flu12Cox44000178_FD_203759 | JGI IMG/M metagenome (GOLD analysis project Ga0306926, IMG submission 203759) | Lab enrichment of tropical soil microbial communities from Luquillo Experimental Forest, Puerto Rico - flux8day.12C.oxic.44.000.178 (v2)... | ecosystem: Environmental > Terrestrial > Soil... | reverse complement strand
GTGGGACGATCATGACGATCCGGGTGCGAAACGCCGCAATCAGCAGGAAGCGCAGCACCGCCGCACCGAGGAACCCCGGAATGCCCCAGGAAATCGCCCACAAAAAACGACCGATCTCCGCCACCAGTCCGGGTTCTTAGCCGAGGCCGGAGAGCAGCGGCGGCACCACCATCAGCGTCGCCATCATCGGCGCTGCCACCGCCGTAGCGACGATCAGCCCGCCGCCGGCAACGCGCCCCGCGGCAGGGTGATCGCCGGCGCCGATCGAGTGCGCGGCCAGTGGCGCTACCGCTGTCAGCAGCCCCTGAGAGGTCATCAGTAATGTCGCATTGAGTGCGTTGCCGAGCCCGGCGGCGGCTAGCGGCACGGTGCCGAGATAGCCGACCATCACGGCGTTGGTCACTTGCATTGCCATTTGCGCCAGGTTGGCGGCCGCCAGCGGCGCCGCGACGGCGAGCGTCGCACGAATCTCCGCGGCGATGGGCGCGCGATCGAGAGCCATGATCCGCTGACATTACCCGGATTCCAGCCTCACTTGCAGCTTCCGGGTCGCCCACCGTTTACCGCGGCTCCGCTTTCGAACTGAACGTTATTAGACCTTCAATGCTGCGGATCGGATGCCCTGGTCGTCACGCCCGTACCGCTCCCCCACCCACCTCCATCGCCGAAAATGCACCGACCGCGACGCGCGTCATTCCGCGAGAGCGGGTTCGTACTTGAGGCCGGTTTGAGCTTTTAGCTCAGGGTTGAGGGCGTGCGATCGATGATCTCGACCGACCGCGAATGGCTTCACCGGGTGAATTCCGGCCGTTCAGGTCTGATGAGCCAGTGGCTGGGTAGCGCCGATTCCGGTCCTTCCTGGAGGAACGATCGTCGCGCCTTGTGGGCCGTACCGTCATCGTTCGTGAACATGATGGTCGCCGGCAGCGCAGCGGGAATGGCTTGCATTGAGTTGCCCTTTGTCGAGATTGGGATCGGGCAGTCAGTCGTTATTCTCGGTGCAGCCGTCGCCTTCTCCCTGCACTTGCCGACGGTGGTCGCGATGGCGCTGCTCGGCGTGTTCGCGATCTTCCACGGCCACGCTCACGGCGCGGAAATGCCGGAAACTGCATCCGGATTTGAGTACACGCTCGGCTTTGTGCTGGCAACGGCGGGGCTGCGCGGCTATGGGATCGGTCTCGGCCTCGTTCCCGGCAGGATGGGCGAGGCGATCGGCGGTCGCGTTTCACGTGTGGCCGGCTGCGCGATGGCGCCGGCAGGACCTTGCCATTTCTCGGCGGAATTATCTAACTCCGCACCCGATACGCCGCCGGTGCAATCGGACCACGTTTTAGAAAAGGCCCGCCACGGCCAAAGGCGCATCAATGGGCGTGGCCAGCATGGTTTGGCGTGGCCACCGCGGCACGCGCGACGCGGACGGTAGCGGCGATAAGCGTGTCAGAATCCGGCAGACCATCGGAGCCATGCGCTGTCCAACGCGCGCGGACATTGCCGTTGTTGTCGAGCATCAGCTCTGTCTCGCCGCCATCGGCAGGGGCCCGGAACAGGGCAAGAGCCGCCCTGACATCGCCGGAAACCCGGACGATGAGCGGCAGGTTGGCGCCTTCGCCGTGCGCGGCCTTGCCGGCGGCTTCATCGAGGTCGACGGCGAGAACCTGGAGCCGGGCAGCAGTGAGGCGCTGGCGCAGCGCGGCAAGTTCCTGAAGCCGTGTCAACGGAGCAGACGGCCCACAGAGCACAAGCAGCACCGGTCCCTGTTCGAGCTTGCGGCGCAACGTGTCCTGGACGCCGTCGGCCTCGAAAGCGAATTCGGGGACGGGGTAGGCGGCGGCGGTGATCTCTCCGCCGATCTCGCGCACCCGGACGCCGGCGGCGCGGGCACGAATGAAGTTGATCACGTCCCAGCGCTGACCCGGAGTCAGTGCGGCGGCGAAGCCCGGCATAGCCCCATTGGCACGGCCCCGGCTGACCCACCGGAACAGATCGCCGGGGCTGTGGGCGAACAGGTGCGGTTCGGTCAGATCGGCCGGCCGAGCCCGCAGGCCGGCGGCGGCGGCGCCGTCGCCACGCCCGCTCAAGCCGTGGCACGAGACACAATTTTCGCCATAGAGAGCGCCGCCGCGGGTGACGGAGGCTGCCGAATAAGGCTCTGCCGGAGCCGCGAGAGCCGCCGGATACGCCGGCGCCAGAGGAGGCGTCAGAAGCATGCTTGCAGCCGCGCCGCACAGCAGCATGCGGACCGCCGCGGCAGCCGTTCGCCCGTAGAGCCCGGAAGCGGCGGTCGTCATCATGCTGGCAGCCTACCCACGGGGTAGCGCGGCAGCAATGGTGAGCAGGACTTGCTCGCCGGCGGTTCAGACCGGCGCCGAGAGAGTGCCCGCGAGAAACCAGGCGTTGACCAGCTGGCCCGTGAGAAGGTGACTACGGCCCGCTCGCGAAGAATTGAACACCGCCGGCTCGCTGCGTGCGTCACCATCGTCCCCCGGTCGGCGACGGTGCGGCGGGATTCTATCGGGTCGACGAAGTTCGGGGTGGCGCGGGTTCGGGAGCCTCTGTGGTGTCGTTTTGGTTCCCGCTTGCGCGCATTCTTTACGTTACTATCCAGATCTGCGTGATGCCAGCAGCTCGCAGATTCTAAGCCTTTCCTATCCGGCACACCCGTTTCTGTCCGACATGCACCGGAGGCTTTTCAAATGATGAACAGGTTGGCGGCCTCAATTTTCATCCTTCTGACGAGCGTCGCGGGTGCGCAAGCCGCAGATGACATCGTCGGTCCCTTGCGCACGCAGTGGGGTATCACACGCGATCTGGTTGTTAATCTTGTCCAGATCATGCCCGAGGACAAATACGACTACAAGCCGACGCCGGACATCCGCTCGTTTCGCGAAATCGTCGGTCATCTCATTCTAGAGAATCAAACCTTCATGAATCTGGTCGCGGGAGAACCAGCGCCGGACAAGGCGAAAGTCGATGCGCTGAAGTCGCGGGACGAGTTAACGAAGGCGCTTGCAGAGAGCTATGCGTTCGGTGAACGCACGCTTGCCGCCCTGACCGACGCCAAGGCCGTCGAAAAAGTTACCATGCGCGGGCAATCAGTGCTGCGCTGGTATCCAGTACTTTACAATATTCAAGACAGCATGGATCATTATGGCAATCTTGTCGTCTATGTTCGGCTAAACGGCCTCGTCCCGCCGAGGACCGCGGCCGCCAAAGCAAAGACACAATAGCCCTCTGCCCGAGCTGGTTTCGTCACGCGTGGAAATCGCGGATATGCCCGGAGAGCGGGCGGCCTAGCGTCGTCGGGCAGGATCCGACGACGTGGGTGATCGACCGATCGCGGGAAACGATTGTCGATCTACCGGGCAGCGCGGATACCTTCGGGTGATGCCGAATGGCGTTGATCCAGAATCGCCATGCCGAACGGGAGGCGAGACAATTGGGAAAAACCGCGTCTAAAGGTCGGTCGGCCGGGCGGACCCACGGAATGGTCACCTTGGCCCTCAGTGCAACCATCGCGATCGGCTTTTCCGGGCTCGGTCGCGCCGACGACCGGCCGGCCGGCGCCGACATCCTGCAACAACTGCGCAGCTTTGCGACTATGGGCAGCGTGCTCTACGTCGCAGCCCATCCGGACGACGAAAATACGCGTGTTATCACCTACCTCGCGCGCGGTCGTGGATACCGGACGGCCTATCTGTCGCTCACCCGCGGTGACGGCGGCCAGAACCTGCTCGGGCCCCAGTTTGGTGAGCAGTTGGGCGTGGCCCGCACACAGGAATTGCTTGCCGCGCGGCGGCTGGATGGGGGACGACAGTACTTCACCCGCGCCAAAGACTTCGGGTTTTCGAAGGATTACCGGGAGACTCTACGAATCTGGGATCGGCAGGAAGTCCTGGCTGACATCGTCCGCGTCATCCGCTCCTTCCGGCCGGACGTGATGATGACGCGCTTCTCTCCGCAGCCGGGCGGTACTCACGGCCATCACACCGCGTCCACGGTGCTCGCCATTGAGGCATTCAAGCTCGCCGGCGACCCGCGGGCATTTCCGGAGCAACTCGGCGAACTGACCCCATGGCAGCCCCAGCGGATTGTCTACAATGTCGGCATGGCCGGCACGGGAGCCGCGGTGTCCCTCGGTGAAGGAACGGGCGCCGTAAAGATGGACGTCGGTGGCATCGACCCGGCGCTGGGCGAATCGTTTGCCTCGATCGCAGCCCGCAGCCGGGCGATGCACAAGACACAGGGCTTCGACATCGGCTACGGCCCGGCGGCTGCCGGTTCGACGATCGAGTGCTTTTTGCCGCTCGCCGGCGAACCCGCAAAGCAAGACATCCTCGACGGGGTGGACACGACGTGGAACCGGGTGCCCCGCGATGCCGAGATCGGGCGATTAACCGAGGAAGCGATTGCGCAGTTCAAGCTGGAAGACCCGGTGGCGAGCGTGCCCGCCTTGTTGGCGATCCGCAGCCGGCTATCGATGCTGCCCCTGGACCCCGTGATCAGTGACAAACGTCAGCAACTGGACCGCATCATCGAGGCGGTGATCGGTCTCGAGGTGGAAACCGTCGTGGATCAACCCGAGGCCGTGCCCGGCGAAACGCTGAAGATGCGCCACACCGCGATCACGCGATCAAATTTCCCTGTTCGCTGGACCGCGGTGCGTTACCCCAGTATCCAGCGCCAGCTCGTCACGGCGCTCGACCTACGCCCCGACCAACCGTTAGTTCGCGATGATGCCCAGATCCTGCCCGCCTCGACGCCGCCAAGCCAGCCGTATTGGCTGCGCAAGCCAGGCACGGCGGGCATGTTTCACGTCGACGATCCTTCTCTCATCGGGCGTCCGGAAAACCCGGCGGCATTCCCGCTCGAGTACGTTTTCGAAATCGGCAGTCAGATCCTGGTGATTTCGGGTGAGCCGATGCAGGCGGGGGATTCCGTGAACGTGGCAACGCGCCGCCGATTGGATGTGATTCCGCCGGTCTCGCTCCGGTTCGTGCCGGGCGTTGAGCTGTTTGCGCCCGGCGTCGAGCGGCCGGTGACGGTTGAGCTTACTGCGGCGCGCGCGGACGTCTCCGGGACCGTGCAGTTGGAGGTCCCGAACGGCTGGAGGATTTCCACCGGCTCGGAACCCGTTCACCTCGACCAGGCAGGACAACGCGCCAGCTACACGTTCCACGTGACCGCACCGGCCCAGCCCGTCACGGCAACTCTCGAGGGAAGCGTGGAGGTCAACGGCGCGCGGTTCAATACTCAGCGCATCGAGTTTCGCTACAACCACATTCCGGTTCGGCTTCTGCAGCCGGCCGCGCGCCTGAAAGCCGTTTCCCTGGACCTCGCGATTCGAGGTCATACCGTCGGCTACCTAGCCGGGGCGGGTGACGAAATGGCTGGATCTTTGGAGAGCATGGGATATACGGTCACGCAGTTGACAGGCGCTGATTTGATCCCCGCAAAGTTGCGCTCACTGGATGCTGTCGTCATCGGCATCCGGGCTTTCAACACCCGGAAGGATCTTGCGGACCGTGTACCGGCGTTGTTCGAGTATGTCGAGGCGGGCGGAAATGTCATCGTACAGTACAACCTCCCGACCGGCCTGAGCGCAAACTGGCTGGCACCCGTCCAGCTTCACATTTCGCGCGACCGCGTCACGGACGAAGAAGCGCCCGTCACCTTCCTGGCACCCGATCACCCGGTGTTGAACAGTCCAAATCGAATCACCGCAGCAGATTTCGACGGCTGGGTGCAGGAGCGCGGCCTGTATTTCCCAGATAAATGGGATGAGGGTTTCTCGCCGATCCTGGCGTTCAGCGATCCCGGGGAAGCGCCCCTCCGCGGCGGCTTGCTCGTGGCGCGGCAAGGCAAGGGGTATTTCGTCTACACCAGCCTTTCGTGGTTTCGGCAACTTCCGGAGGGTGTGCCCGGAGCGTATCGGCTGTTTGCCAATCTCATCTCCTTGGGTAAATGACCGATCCACTACCGTCTGATCAGCCGTTCGACGCCGAGCCGCCCGGTCTGCCTGGATTCCATGCCTGGCGCGGCGTGTACCTGTTCGTATTCGGGTGGTTTGTCCTCGTTGTGATCCTGCTCGCGGTGTTCGGCCGGATCTTCTCATGAACGTTGCCGATTGGCTGGTGTTCCTCGGCACCCTGGGCGGGATCGCCGCGTACGGTTCGTGGCGAACGCGTCAAATCCGGAGCCTTAATACGTACCTGAAGGGCCGCCGGTCCACGGGGTGGGGCACGATCGGCCTATCCGTGATGGCCACACAGGCGAGCGCGATTACCTTCCTTTCGATCCCGGGACAGGGGTTCGAGAGCGGCATCGGATTCGTCCAGAATTATTTCGGATTGCCGCTCGCGCTCATCATCGTGTCCGGTGTGTTTCTGCCGATGTACCGGCAGTTCGGCGTCTTTACCGCCTACGAGTTCCTTGGCAGGCGCTTTGACTGGAAGACCCGTCTCCTCGGTGCCGGGTTGTTTCTGCTGCAGCGCGGCTTTTCCGCGGGAGTGACCATCTACGCTCCCGCCATCATTCTCTCCACGATGCTGGGCTGGCGGCTCGATTTGATCATCGTGTTCATCGGGTTTCTCGTCATCGTGTACACCGTCACGGGCGGCAGCGAAGCGGTGAGTCTGACGCAGAAGTGGCAGTTCGCGGTGATCTTCGTCGGCATGGTGGCGGCCTTCATCGTCCTGCTGCTCGAGCTCCCCGCGGACGTCGGGTTCGATGATGCCCTGCACGTTGCCGGTGCTCTGGGCAAATTGCAGGCGGTGGATACTTCGATCGACCCGAGCCGACGCTACACGCTCTGGACCGGCCTCCTGGGCGGGCTGTTCCTTGCGCTCTCGTATTTCGGCACCGACCAATCGCAGGTGCAGCGCTACCTAGGCGGCGACTCACTGCGCGAAAGCCGGCTCGGTCTGATGTTCAATGCGCTCCTAAAGATTCCGATGCAGTTTCTCATCCTTCTGCTCGGGGCCTTGTTGTTCGTCTTCTACCAATTCGAACATCCGCCGCTGTTCTTCAATCAGCCCGAATGGCAGCGTCATGCGCAAGGCCCGGCAGGCGACGCATTCAGCACCCTCGAAAAACGATATGTCGTCGCCGTGGGAGACAGTGAGAAGGCGATCCGCGTCTGGCTCCAAACCAGAACGTCCCAGAATCCCGCCATAGAGCCGATCGCCCGTACGACCATGCTCGAGGCTAACCGCGAGGCCGCTGCCGTTCGTTTCGAGGCCAAGGCGGCGCTCCTCGCGGTCGATCCGCGCGCCAAGACGAAGGACTCCGACTACGTCTTCATCACGTTCATTCTCGCCAAGCTTCCGCACGGTCTTATCGGCCTGCTGATTGCGGTGATATTCGCCGCGGCGCTGAACTCCCTGGCGGCCGAGCTCAGTGCGTTGAGCACCACGACGATGATCGACTTCTGGCGGTATTTGCGTCCGCTCGCCGCCGCGGATGAACTGCGCAACGTGCAAATGGCGAGGTGGTTTACTGCCCTCTGGGGCTTCGCCGGCATCACGTTCGCGCTGTTGGCTGGTTTTGCCGAGAACCTCATCGAGGCGGTCAATATCGTTGGATCAATCTTCTACGGTGTCGTGCTCGGGATCTTTCTGGTCGCGTTTTTCTTGCGACGAGTGGGCGGAAGTGCCGTCTTCTTCGCGGCGGTGGCAGCGCAGTCCCTCGTGATCACAATGTTCCTGTCCCTCAACATCGGTTATCTCTGGTACAATCTCATCGGCTGCGCAGCGTGCATCGCCTTCAGCATGCTGCTGCAGACGGTTTTGGGGCCTTGTGCTCCCGCCGATCCGGGCCGTGCGGCATGAGCGTCGAGCCGACCATTGCTTTTGGCCAGCAGCCCTGCGGGTTCTTCCCCCGGCGTTTTCTCGTTGCCAAGGTTCGAACCGCGCGCCGGCTGCAGGCGGAGATGGGCGGACGCATCGTGTTCTTTTGCCATGACAGCGACCACGACCCGCGCGAGACGCAGACCATCCTGCGGCGTCGCACGACCGGTGAAGCCGAAAAGCTCAACTTCGCGGTTGTCACAAAGCTTCAGCGAAAGTTCTCGCCGCTCTACGTGAAGCGCATTACGGGGGACTGGCAGGGCAAGACTTTGCGGCGGTTGCCAAACTACCTTGACGGCGAAGTAATTGACCTCTTCCGGAAGACATCCGCGGAGACGGTCGCGGACTTCTGTCTCGAGATGTACAGGCACATGGGGTTGCTCGACCGGATTGACGTCGTGCGTTCGAGCGATCCAGCGCTGCGACGCCGGGCGTGCGACGTGAGCGATTACTTCGTGGACGTACCATACGAAGGCGAAATTGTGCGCGCGCGCGCACAGGACGGCGTGCTCCGCCTGCACAAGGGTGGAGAGTCCTTTATTACCCTTCCGGCGGCCGCTTACGCCAAGGAGCAAATAAGTCCGACGCGAGATACCCGGCTTCTCTGGATGCAGTCGGTGATCGGGTGTACGCACTATGTAACCGGTGCCGGTGAGCAAGCCTATCTTCACCAGGAGGAAGCGCCGGAAATCACTTTTATCCGCCGAGACGGGATCGAAAACTCGGATGAAGCCTATACCGCTCTATCCCCCTGACACTCTGCCTGTGCTGGCCTTCGGCGCACATCCAGACGACATCGAGTTCGGTTGCGGCGGGGTGATCGTGCAGGAGACGCTTGCCGGGCGGGCGGCGCATTTGGTTGTGTGCTCGCGCGGTGAAGCGGCGACGCACGGCCAGCCGGAGCAACGCCTCACAGAAGCGCAGCGAGCCGCGGCGCTCCTCGGCGCAACGATTGAGTTCGTCGAGCTAGACGGAGACTCCCACCTCGAAGTCCGGGCGGCACATGCCATCGCGCTTGCGGGCGTTCTGCGGCGGGTGCGACCGGGCATCGTTCTCGCCCCGAGCGTCGTCGAGAACCAGCATCCGGATCATTGGCGACTCGGCCGTCTCGTGCGCGACGCAGCCCGGCTGGCGAGTTTCGGCGGCTTGCGAGAACTGGCGACGTCACCACCCCACCGGATTTCACAATTGCTATTCTACGCGCTCGTGCGCGAGGCCGAGCCAGACAACATCCCGCCCGTGCTCATCGACATCTCCAGGCCGGAGGTCGTCGCGGCGTGGGTCGCCGCGATGGAGGCGCATGCTTCTCAAACCAGCGCCCGCAATTACGTGGAAGTGCAGCTCACCCGGGCGCGGCTCCACGGACTCGGCGCGGCAATGGAGTACGCCACAGCGTTGTTCCCTGCCGATCCTCTCGTCTTCGCCTCGCTCTCGGGATTGGGCCGGGGGGCGCGCGGTCCTTGACATGGCGTCAAAAGATATTCTCCGCATCGGAATCACCTGCTATCCGACCGTTGGCGGAAGCGGCATTCTGGCGACGGCGCTGGGCAAGGATTTGGCGCGCCGGGGACACGAAGTACATTTCATTTGCTACGAGCGGCCGTTTCGTCTGTCAGCGGATGGGCCGCGACTTCATTTCCATCACGTCGCGATCAACGACTACGGACTGTTCAAGTATCCCGATTACACCTTGCCGCTTTCGGTTCGCATGGCCGAAGTTGGCCGCGATCATCGGCTGGACGTGCTTCATGTGCACTATGCCGTACCGCACGCGACGGCCGCAATCCTCGCCCGCTCAATGCTGCCGCGGGAACAACAGCCTCGCGTGGTCACGACATTGCACGGCACGGACACGACGCTGCTTGGATATGATTCAGGTTATGCCCCGGCGATCCGGCACGCCCTGATCAATTCGGATGCGGTCACGACCGTGTCGGATTCTCTAAAGCGGGAGACCCAGCGGGTGTTCGATTTCGAGGACCCGATCGAGGTCATCCACAATTTCTTCGTTCCACGCCCGCCACGCCGGCCGCGCGAGGAGGTGCGCAGCGAGCTCGGCTTGGGGGATGAAGTCGTCATTCTCCACTCCTCCAATCTCCGCCCGGGAAAACGCATCGACCTCCTGCTGGAAACGGTCGCGCGGGTCCATCCGCTCAACGCCTTCAAGCTCCTCGTCCTGGCTGGGGAACCGTTCGCGCCGTTCGCCGAACAAGTGCGGCAGCTCGGCCTGGCTGACTGCGTGATCGTCCGCGAGAGGGTCACCGATATCGAGGACTACCTTCAGGTTGCCGACATCGGGCTATACACCTCTGAAACGGAGAGTTTTTGTCTGAGCATCTTGGAAGCCATGTGTTTCGGGTGCCCGAGCGTTTCGACCCGTGT
>Ga0306926_10010529_pt1 | contig 10227 bp, 16 predicted proteins | sample flu12Cox44000178_FD_203759 | JGI IMG/M metagenome (GOLD analysis project Ga0306926, IMG submission 203759) | Lab enrichment of tropical soil microbial communities from Luquillo Experimental Forest, Puerto Rico - flux8day.12C.oxic.44.000.178 (v2)... | ecosystem: Environmental > Terrestrial >... | reverse complement strand
CCATCGATCTCGACGGCGAAGCCTCTCTCCTTCAGGACCATCTGGATCTCGCGAATTTGCTCAGGCCTGAGGTCCAAGGCAGCTGATGCACTCGACGCGCCGCCCCGGTTGTGCAGTTGGGCCCCGGACGACCCTACCGGCAAGACCGCGACGACCTTACGGCTGTGATCGACGATGATGATCTCATCACGAACGACGAAGTACTGATGTCCGCGCCATGCCGGATTAATCTCGATCAGCGCCGGCACGACTTCGACAACGCGCACGTGCGAGGGAACGACGGTCCCCACGCTCAGCGAGAAGTTGACATTGTCCACGCGCGGTACGTTACGGCCGGCGAGGACGGTTTGCTGAATATGCGTACGTTGCTGTGCCGTCAGGTTCACGCTGCCGGCCTGACCGGTCGCGCTGCTGGCGCCGGTTTGGCCGGTTGCGCTGCTGCCAGTCTGGCCCTGGCTCTGCTGCGGTGTCTGCTGAGTTTGACCCCGCTGCGTCGGTGACTGCTGACTCTGGTCACGCTGGGGGGCCTGACCGGTGGTGTGGTCCTGCTGGCCCTGCTTGGCTTGGCCCTGCTTGGCTTGGCCCTGCTTGGCCTGGCCCTGCTTAGGCTGTTGCGCCTGCTTGCTCTGATCCTGGCCGCGTTGGGACTGGCCTGTGGTCTGATCCCGCTTGCTCTTGCCCTCACGGCGCTGCTGGGCTTGGCCCTGCTTGCCTGACTCTCGCTGGCCTTGCATCTGGTTCTGGTCATGCTGGCCCTGCTTGGCTTGGCCGGTCGTCTGCTCGCCAGGCTGACCCTTCTTGCTTTGGTCCTGCGCGCCGCGTTGCGCTTGACCGGCGCGCGATTGCTCGTGACTCGCGCCTGACGAGCCGCGCTCCATTTGCGCGCCGCTCTGGGCAGCGCTACCAGACTTGCCGCCCGGCATGTCCTGAGCTGACGCGATGGCGACTCCTGCCAACAACGTAGCTGTGCTGAGTAACAGTTTCTTCCTCATGGAACGGTCCTCTTCTTTCTTCACGTTGATTCCCCGCGCGGCCCATGGAGGTCGTCGATATGGGAAAACGATTTGGGTTCATGCGTAGTTCCGCAAACGCGTCCGATTTCCTGCGGCGCCTCGCCGCTCTGCTTTGCGCGAATCGGTGGAACTAAATTTGCAAAATTTTCTCGGAATTGGACGGCGTGCTGCGATGCAAGACTCCTTTCAAGAGTCATCCGAATCATCCGCCGCGTTCGTGCGAGGTGTGATTCGAATATGAAAATTCAGCGCACGGCTCGCTGCTGACTGGCGTCACCACTCCGTCCCAAATGGCGTTCAAAACGAAGAAAGAGCCCAGCGCCGCTGCTGAGCTCTTCTTCTGGGGCCGGGGATACGCGGCAGATGGGAAACCCAATATCTCCGGCGCGGTAAATGGCTCACATTACAAGCGATGATGGACAACGGATAAGAACGCCGAAACGCGGCATAAGTTCCAAGGGACGAAGACCGCGCGCAATTCCGCTCGGCTTCCCTATTCGCTTTACGTCGGCGCGGAGCCTGCGTCGGTTGCGGCTTATCCGTCGGCTGAGCTTATCTTGGTTGTTCCGAACCCTTTGGCGCGCTGTTCGGCTCTCTCGGCGAGGCGTTCGTAGTCCTTGGCAATCCGCACCATCGATTCCTTGGATTGCGGGTCGTTCATCTGCTCGGCGATCGTGCGTGCCTCTTCCGCCCGCTGGCGCCAGTGCGCAGGATCGTTGATGAAGGATGCGGGCATATCAGCGCCTCCCGCGGCGATGGTCACGCGCTTGCCTCCCCGGGGTTTCAGCGCCCGATGTGAACATGAAGGTGCGAATTGCCAGGCGAACGCGGATAATCGATTTCTTTGCAATCGATTTCTTCGGCCAGGGGCTGGTCGCACCGGGCGGCTGTTTCTCGTATCAGTATTAACGCCGGGACCACGCAAAGGTTGCGGCGTTTTTCTCGTCGCACCGCGTCAAGCGACGTTGCGCTGCAGGGGGCGTGGCGAACCAAGTTCCGGCTGACAAGTTGTCTGTGCACGACGGTGGCCGGGCACGCCGGGATCTCCCTGCGCGGGCGCCGTTGCCGCCGCGGGTTACAACGATGTCTATTCACAAAGCCATCGATCAAATTGTCGAAACGTTCATTCCCGAGATGGAAAGAATTTCGAAAATGAACGAGAGCGAAGAGAAAAAAGAGCGGCACTACAAGGCTTGGCTTCGCGCCACTTTACAAAAATTTGCCGATGACGTGCGGGATATCGAAAAGCGCAACACAGCAGAGCGTCCGCGCGATAACGATGCAGTTTGAGGCCGGGCGGCCGCCGCTCAGAAAGGCTCGAAGTACGAAAAGGAGGGGCGAGTCAAACGATCGATGAGTGCCAAGCCCAGTCCGAAAGAGCGTCGTCCGAATGCTTCCGCGAGCCAGGGGGCTACGCGAGAGCGGCGACGCACCCGGGTTCGAGAGCGCCTCATCGGTTTCCACATCCGATCACGCCAAGTCATTTCGGAGCATCGCCACAAGCGCAAACTCCGAGAGCGGGAGGTATCGGATCGCAGTCGGCGGGGGCTCGATTGGACCAACTTTTTCCTGGCCGACGTCCAGATGAGCTTCGGCTCGTTTCTGGCGTTCTATCTGGCCGATCTCGGTTGGTCGAAACAAAATGTCGGGCTGGCGCTCACCGTTGGTGGGCTGGCCGCGGTGGTGGCACAAATCCCGGGCGGCGCGCTCGCCGACGCGGTGCGCTGGAAGCGCGGATTGGCGGCATGCGGCTTCGTCCTGATTGCGGCAGCAGCGCTAATCCTGGCGCTGGGGCCGAGCTTTTCGCTGGTGTTCGTCGCCGAGACTCTCCATGGCATGAGCGCGGGCCTCGTTGGACCGGCGATCGCCGCGATCAGCCTTGGTCTGGCGGGCCGGCATGGAATGTCCTCGCGGATCGGTCGAAATTATCGCTTCGCGGTGCCGGCAATGCGGTGACGGCGGCCTTCATGGGCGCGCTCGGAGCCTATCTGTCGAACCACGCCATATTCATCGCCGCCGCAGTGTTATGCATTCCAGCGCTGATCGCGCTCAATGAAATCCGGCCGAAGGAAATCGATTACATCCGCGCGCGCAATGCCACTCAGCGCGACCATACGCTCGACCTGCAAAGGCTCATCGACTTCATGAAGAACTGGCGCCTCGTCTTCTTTGCGGGCGCCCTCGTCCTGTTCCATCTCTGCAATGCCTCGTTGCTGCCGCTCGTCAGCGAAAACCTGGCGCACAGCAAAGTGGCCAACAGCACGCTGTTCATGGCGGGGCTGATCGTGGTCCCGCAGCTGGTGGTCGCAATCTTAGCACCGTGGATCGGCTATTGGTCCGAGCTGTGGGGCCGCAAGCCGCTGCTGCTCGTTGCCTTCGCCATCGAAGCGGGGCGCGCGCTGCTGTTCGCGTTCGTCTCCGATCCCGTTCTCATGCTGGTCGTGCAAGTGCTGGACCGCGTGACCGGTGCGGCTGTGACGGTCTTGACGATCCTGGTGACCACCGACCTCACGACCGGCACCGGCCGGTTCAATTTGGCGCAAGGCGTGCTCGGCACGATCCGCGGCATCGCAGCGGCGATTGGCACGGGCTCGGTGGGCTTCATCGTGCAGCACTTCGGCGATTTCACCGGATTTTTGTTGATGGCTATCGGGCCCGCCGCCGCCGCCCTGATTTGGGCCTTCCTGCGGGAAACCAAGCCCGAGAAGTACATCGATTGATGTGCTGCAAGGCGGCGTGCGTGGCGGCACGTCTGGCCGCGAAGACCTCTAGAACCTTCCCAGTAACACGAGGATGAGGATGATGATGAGAACGAGGCCGAGCCCGCTGGAGGGATAGTAACCCCAACCCGAGCTGTAAGGCCACGTGGGAAGGGCGCCGATGAGGAGCAGAATTAAGATAATGAGCAGTATCGTTCCAAGCGACATCGTCGTCTCCATCTAAAAAAAAATAACAGGGGGGCATCCTTCAGCCCCAGATGTGTGCGCATTACACAACTAGGTGCCGGATTATAAGTTCCCAAAATCCGCCGGTATGTCGCTTACGCGACGTAGGCTAGGAACTTCCGAGCCACCCATCGCATTGCATTAGGCCGTTATCACCGGGGTCGGCTGGCCGGAATGTGGCCGGCGTCTGCGGGGTGGCGGACTGAACGTCGCCCGAAGCCATTGCCATGACGATTGGTCATTCGCTTGCGATTTTCGACGTGGAAGGGACGCTGGTCGACAGCACCACGTCGACGCTGCGTTGTTGGCAGGAGACGCTGCACTCGTTCGGCTTTGAGTTTCCGCTCATCACTCTGCATCGACATTCCGGCCAGGACCCGCACGATATGTTACACGCGCTGCTTCCGGGTCCGCACGTCAGCCGCGTCGTGCCACGCCTCATTGAGGCCCAAGGCCGGCGCTATCGCGAGAAATACCTGCCCCACGTGGCGGCATTTCCCCGCGTGCGGGCGCTGTTCGAATGCATAAAGGATACGCGACGGCTGATCGCCGTGGCCACGAGTTCATCGGCCGACGAGCTCGATCATTATCTGGCGCTGACCAATGCGGGTGATCTCGTCGACGCCATCGCATGCGGCGACGACGTGCAACACGGGAAGCCCGACTCTGCCCTGATCGAGGTCGCTCTGCTGCGTGCCGGCGACGTGGCGGCGCATGACGCCATCATGATCGGCGACACTCCCTATGACGCCGTCGCGGCGAAGCGCGCGGGCGTGCGAGCGATTGGAATGCTGTCCGGCGGTTTTTCGGGGCAGGATCTCGAGGCGAGCGGATGCGCCGCAGTGTATCGCGACCCAGCCGATCTACTTGCTCACTATGATAAGACGGTCCGCCTGCAGGCGTGATTCGTAACAAGGCTCCCGCATGTAAGCCTGAGCGAGCCTTTGGGGACTCGCTCAGGCCATAGTCCATCCAAAACAAAACCCGAAGTGCCGATGCGGAAGGTCTACGCCGCGCGGCGGTTCACTTTGGCTTCGGCCAAGGCGGTCAGCTTCTTGTCGGTCGCCTTTTCCTCGTTGAGGTTCTGCTCGAGCAAGGCCGCACAATCCGATCGGCCCAGCTCCTTGGCCCAGGCAATCAACGTGCCGTAACGCGAGATCTCATAGTGTTCGACCGCTTGCGCCGCGGCGATGAGCGCGGCGTCGAGAACGGCCTTGTCCTCGACCTCGCCGGCCACCTCTTCGGCCTCGTCGATGATGCCGTCGATGGCGGGACAGTCCACGCCGCTCGGTTCGTTACCATGCAGCTTGAACACTTGTTCCAGACGCTTTACCTGGTTCCTGGTCTCGGCCAGATGCGTCTCGAAACCGCGCTTGAGCTGCGGATCGGCTGCTTTGTCGATCATCTCCGGCAATGCCTGCACGATCTGCTTTTCCGCGTAGTACATGTCGCGCAAGGTGTGCACGAACAGATCGTTCATTGTCTTGATGTCTTTCGAGAAGAAGCCCATGCAGTTTCTCCTTGTCTTTCCTATTGCGTGTTCTTGACCTGGGAAAACGCGCGACACGAATCCGCTTCGCGCCACGACGCCCTCTTACGAGCAACGTGCGAAGCGGCGGCCTGTTCCGCAACATGCAGGCGAATCGCGCTCTCTCTAACGCCGGGAAACTTGGAACCAACAAAGGAAGTGCAATCGCGCCGCTGGTCGCGATCTAGTGCAAGCCGCCGAGCAACCAAATCAACACGATCATCGGGAACGGCAGCCCGACCAGCCAAAGCAAGAGTCCGCGCGTCTTACGAATCTCCATGGAGTTCCTGCCAAATAGGAAACCGGGTGTAGCGCTGTCGTTCCGGGATGTGACTGTCCCACGACTTTGGCCCAGCGCCGCAAGTCAATGATCAGGAATGATCCGGTGAGGATCGCGAGGATGCTTGTCACGAAATCTTACGACGCGAGGCCAGCGAGGCATTCGCATGGTACGCGCGGCGTCGTTTCGCAGCCGTGGAATGAGGGCTGCGGCGTTCCAACTCTTCGGCAAGTTCGCGAAACTCTGTCGCAAGTTCGAGCAATGCCTGCCTCGCGTAGACTTGCGTGGTTTCTTTCGCCAGCTTCAAACATTCTTCGGCATGCTGCCGGCATTCTTTCGGCGTAGGCATGACAGCGATCCAAATTGGGAAACGCTGCCCCCGGCGGTATCGTTCCACTGATCTCCGCGCACCGCTCGCTCGGAAACGCCAAGGCGTGGTGACGCCGCAACGAGAGTGTGCGACGCAAGGCGCACGCACGCGGGAACTCCGATTCACGTTCTGCGTTTAGGGGATGGCGCGGGTTAATTGAAGGGACCTTGCCATGTGCAATCCCCCCGCGAGCATTCGCGCTCCCATAATTGGCCTATCCTCGAGCCGGACTTTCCCAAATCGAGAATTTCCATGTGGCGCTGTTGATTTTGCAAATGCCGGAGTACGACGGCAATGAGTGTCCCTAGTTTACGCGAGTGTCCTGACGTCGGGTTCGTTAGCGCTTACGCACGACGGGGCGGCGAGGGCTCTAGTAGTCGCGTCGGCCGAAGCGCCCGATCAGGAATCCGATGGCAAGGGCGATCGCGGCGGTCGTGTACGGGCGCTCCTCGATCGCTGCACGAAGGAAGTCGGCGGCTTCGCCGGCCCTTTCGCGGACGGTGTCGGCGGCATCAGCGGCAGTATCTTTCGCCTGGCCGTAGGCGTCCTGCAGCGTACCCTCCATCTGCCTGACCTTGCCCTGGAGTTGCGTTTTCACGTCCCCAGTCGCGCGTCCGAATCCTTCCTCCACCTGTCCGCCCACGTTTTTGGCGGTGCCGCCGAGACGATCTTCGTTCATGAGGACAGTTCTCCTGAGATTTGAATCTGCAATGGTCGCAGCCGCGCGGCTTTCTAACGTGCCCACATCGCGCCGAGCACAAAACCAGCGGCCAGCGTCAGCGCCAAGGTCGTGTACGGCCGCTTCTTGAGAGATTTGTCGATCGCAACCGCGAGGTTATCGCGAACTTCGCTCACCGCGTCGACGGCTTCCCGTCCTTTGTCCTGCGCATCCGCGACGACACTTCGGACATTGCTCCGTGTCGGCATGTCTCATCCTCTTGTAAGGAAACACCGCAGATGAAACCAAAAGATCGGAGAAAGGTTCCAACTGCGCGAAGCAGGGGAATTCGGACTTACGCACCTCCAAGAAGGGAAGGTGGACGTGACTGAGTAGGGCCGCGTCGACCGGATCTGGGAGCCCGCACTCGGCGAGAACCGGAAAGTGAATGTCGGCATGTGAAGGTGCGGCTTTAGTGTCGCTGCGCGAAGCGTTCATATTGCTTCTGAACGACGTCCCTGCCGTAGATTCGCTCGAGGCGACGTATCGTGAAATGCGCCCGCGCCACGTCTTGGAAATGTTCGATGAATGCGTAGTTGACCGCTGCGCCGCCCAACCCGCCGATGAGCGGAACGGCTTGCGCCGCGAGCTTCTGCGTCACCACGACGCCGAAGCGAGATGCGACCTGCGCGATAAAGCGAACCAGAATTGGCGCGCTCTCCTCGACAACGCCGCGTTCGACGATAAACCGGGCGGCCTGTGACACGCTCTTGGCCAGCACGCCGCGGACGGCAAAATATCCGCTTTCAGCAGCCTCCGCCGAGCCAGGCCGTCCTCCCAAGGCAAAGACTTGCATGCATGAGAGTACCGCTTCCGGATCGGACAAATCCTCGCCTTCGCTGCGGGCGATTTCCGCGATCGACCGCAGCATGATGACCGTGGAGACGGGAAGCTCTACGGGAAGCATCGCGAGACCAAACGCGCCGCCGGCAGCGCCAGAGGCCGTGACCAACACTTTATGAAAGCGTTGTGACAACGGCATCGGCGCGTTTCGGATCGTGCGCAGTGCCGCCTGCAGGGCGATCTGAAGCGCTTTGGAGGTAGCCGCGGTGATCGCCTGCGCGGCGGAAGCGGGAAGCGCGGAGCCGACGAGTTCGATCGGCTTGCCGATCATGTTGGTGAGGCGCGCCGCAAGGCTCGGATACTCGAGCGCGGCAACGGCGCGCTGCAGCGCTGCCAGGTCTTGCTGCGTCATGCCCGGAAAGTCCACCACCGGCTGCGCTTCCTGCGGCATCAGTGAGCGACTCTTTTCGTGTTTCGTCATCTCAACGACATAAGCGAGGGCGCGTTCCCGTTGGGTTTGGCCGCCACATACCAACCATCAGTGCAATATGATGGAAACACTTCGCAGCGTGCCCGGCAATGCTTTCCAAGGCTCACTTTCGCAACGCGGGAACCAAGCGGGCTCGAAGTTTGTTTGTTGCTTACTGCAACACAGGAGGACTTTATGCGGATTAGATTGCTGGTTGCCGCGGCAGGACTTGTGGCATTTGCCACTCCATCGCTCGCAGCAGAGTACTACATCGTGCAAGACTCGAGTACGAAGCGCTGCACGATCGTGGAACAGAGACCCACGACGCAAACGACCGTGGTCGTCGGCAACAAGGCGTACACGACGCGGACGGAAGCCGAAGGCGCCATGAAGACCGTGAAGGTCTGCGAGAGCGGCGGCACGGTTGGAGGTCCGGTTCCACCGCCTCCTCCTGGACGCTAGCTCGCGCGGCATCAAACCTGCAGAAGCCCCGGGGTTGACCGGGGCTTCTTTTCGTCTGCCGCGAGTGACGCGACTTACACCGCGCGTCCAGGCCCGCGGGCCACTCCGAACAGCAAGCTGATCAGGAACAGGACCAGCACGACGAAGAAGATGATCCTCGCGATCCCCACGGCGGCGGTTGCGATGCCGCCGAATCCGAGTACGGCGGCAATGAGCGCGATAATCAGGAGCGTTACGACGAACAGTCCTGCCGCTTTCGAGTTCCATCGCAGGAACGGCATTTGACTGTCTTCAGAACATCGAGAGCGGGAACTGTCTGCCCCCCAATCTAGTTCGAGCCCTATCAGGCATGCCGCCACAAGGTGTACGCATGACCAAAAGGTTCAAAACGGGCGACCGCGTGAGTTGGAATTCGGAGGCTGGGCGGGTCAGAGGGAGAATCGTCAAGGTGCACACGAAGGACGTGAATTACAAAGGCTACGTCCATCACGCGAGCAAGGACGAGCCGCAATACGAAATTAAGAGCGACAAGACCGACCACATTGCCTTGCACAAGGGCACCGCACTTCGGCTCTTAGGCCGGTGAGTTATCCCGCATATGGCCCACCCATTCTTCACTATCGGACATTCGACCCGGCCGGTGAGCGATTTCGTCGACCTGCTGAAGGGCGAGCAGATCGAACTCGTGGCCGATGTCCGAACCGTTCCGCGCTCGCGCACCAACCCGCAATATAACTGCGATGTCCTTCCCGAAACGCTGGCGCAGTTTGCGATCGGATACGAACATATTGCCGCGCTCGGCGGCTTGCGGCCGAAAGCACAGGATGTTGCCCCAAGCGTAAATGCGTTCTGGCAAAATCAGAGCTTTCACAATTATGCCGATTACGCGCTGAGCCAACCCTTCCAATTCGGGCTCGCCGGGCTGCGCGTCCTGGGACAGGAACGGCGGTGCGCGATCATGTGCGCGGAGGCCGTGTGGTGGCGGTGCCACCGGCGGATCATCGCAGATTACTTGATCGCCGCGGGGGAGAGCGTCTTCCACATTCTAGGTGCGGATCACGTCGAGTCGGCGCGCATGACCGAGGCCGCGCGACGGCGTGAAGACGGTTCACTGGTCTATGGCGCGTAGCGTCAACCGCCCGACGCGCATATTTTTTCGGAAACGGCTAGGACCGGTTGCATCGCCGCGCGGCTCGAGGCCACTTCAGCATTGCTCCGCGTGATGAAAGCCGGAATCGAGCAGATGGCGAGTGCGGACGAGCCGACTGCGGGCTTTGAGCAGGTCGAGCCCAAGGCGTGCGAGCATGATCGTCTGGGACGGGCTCGCTTTCAGCTGGCGAAGAACACCGCGGACATCGGTTCCGCCGCCGCCGAAACCGGCAAGCGCGGCATCCGGGATCGCACGATGAGCCGGATCTATGATGACGCGAAGCGCGGCGAAGGCCAGGCCGTGGTCGACGGCAAGCCGCGCAACTACGTGCGATTCCATATCGACCGCCGCCGCCCCTACGAGTTGATGCAATTGTCGTTTGATGGCCGGATCCGCGATGGCCGCATCCACCCCGAGGATAGGGGCATAGGTCGACCCCGGGAGGGTTTGCAGCAGTCGAGCCGACCATGCAGGGTCAGTGGGCCGAACTGTCTGCTGGTCGATGATCA
>Ga0306926_10010526_pt1 | contig 10228 bp, 10 predicted proteins | sample flu12Cox44000178_FD_203759 | JGI IMG/M metagenome (GOLD analysis project Ga0306926, IMG submission 203759) | Lab enrichment of tropical soil microbial communities from Luquillo Experimental Forest, Puerto Rico - flux8day.12C.oxic.44.000.178 (v2)... | ecosystem: Environmental > Terrestrial >... | reverse complement strand
TGCATCCTCCTTGCGCTGCGGTGTTACCACTTTGGCGATATACTGGGTGAACGTCATCGTCCGCTCGGGCTGCTTGCGGTCGAGTTCGATGACATGGGGGAGGAATTGCGCGCTGCGGAACGCAACATCTATTGTCGACGCCCGGATGCCGCGGCCAATGGCGTCGCGCCGCACACCGGCGAGAAACGCGTAGAAGTCGCCTTCCGCGGCTTCGGCCAGTCCCACGATCGCGCCGGGCGCGGCGAGGAACGGTGCTGCGAACATGATCCGACGGCTCACCCGGAGCGTCATCGCGATGCCTCGTCGATGCTGGAACCTCCTGCCCTCTCTTGCCATGATTGAGCCTAATCACGCAACGATCGCGCCTGGTTACGGCAGATTCCGCCTCCGGCGCCTGTCCCCAGGCGAGGTCAGTGTGTGAGCTCGCGCCGAATCGCGCTCGGCGGGGGCGACCCCGACGATCCATGCTTGTTCAAGGTTCGCCCAAAGCCTATTCTCGCCGCACGATCTTTTGGGAGGAGCACGACATGGCAGAGATCCTGGGGCTCGGCGTCACCCACTTTCCTCCGCTTTCCGGACCGGATGAAAACATGGGACGCATCCTGAAGCGCGCCCTCGCAGACCCTGCGATCCCCGAAGCACTCCGTCATTCTCAGGGTTGGCCGGCAGCAATGCGAGAGGAATACGGCGACGACGCAGGGGCAACAGCAGCCCGGCGCCATCGTGAGGGCCTGCTCGCAGGATTTCGCAATGCCCGCCAGGTGCTCGACGAGTTTGACCCCGACTTCGTCGTGATCTGGGGCGACGACCAGTACGAAAATTTCAAGGAAGACATCATCCCGCCGTTTTGCGTGCTGGCCTACGACGAAATGGCGCCCAAGCCCTGGCAAGAATATCGCGGCGCCAATGTCTGGAACGAGCCAAAAGACAAAACCTTTGTCTACAAAGGCCATCCGGCCGGCGCAAAGTTCATCGCGAGCGGAATGCTGGAGTCGGGGTTCGACGTCTCGTACGCCTACCGGCCGCTGCATCACCAGCTCGGGCACGCCTTCCTCAATACACTGCTTTTTCTTGACTACGACCGTAAGGGATTTCCGTATCCCGTGGTCCCGTTCCAGGTCAATTGCTATGGCCGCCGGGTCATCGCCCAGCAGGCCGGCGCGCGTGGCCTGAGCGAGTTTCCCTCTGAAAGCGAACTCGATCCCCCCTCCCCTGCCCCGTGGCGCTGTTTCGACCTCGGTGCCGCCTGCGCCCGGGTCGTAGAAAAAAGCCCGTGGCGGGTAGCGTTGATCGCGTCGTCGAGCTGGTCGCATGCGTTTTTGACCCCTAAGCACCACCTCCTCTATCCCGATATCGAAGCCGACCGCGCTCTCTACAATGCGCTGCAGGCGGGGGATTACGCAGCATGGCGGGAACGGCCGTTGAGCGCGATCGAGGACAGCGGCCAACAGGAGGTCCTAAATTGGATGTGCCTGATGGGTGGGATGAAGGAACTCGGGCGGCGGCCGTCCGAAACGTCCTATGTCGAAAGCTGGATCTTCAACTCCAACAAATGCTTCGCCGTCTACCCGCCGTGATGCCGGGCGAATCATGCCTGATCTGCCGGGAAAGGATCTGGCACAGGAGCTGATCGGCAAGAGCCGAGCGGAGAGCGGCTCGACCCCGGTCGAGGCGGTGCTAGCGGCAGTGCGCGAGGGAGGCCTCCAGGACGACGGCGCCCACCGCCTGCTCGGTCGGCTGTGGACCCTGGAGCGGATGTTTTACTACATCTATGGCGGCTGGGGCCAAGGCCTGGAGATGAACGACTTCCCGCCCTCGGTCAAATATTTGTTCTCCAAGCAGATCGTCGACGAATCCACACACGAGATGCTCTATCTCGACGCGCAGCTCAAGAAGGGCTTCATCGCCACCCAGAAGGACGCCTTCCGGCATCCCTATGGCAGCTTCTCCGTCGATTCGGGGCTGGCTTATTACGTCTTCTCGCTGCGCAACCTCGCCACCTATCCGCACTCGATCCGCATCGCCGCACTCAACCTCGGTCCCAAGATCATCGAGCTCGGCTGGATGGAGAGGCTTGCCGAGACCCTCGCCGACTCGGAGCTCAAGGGCGTGTTCGCAAGCCAGGTTGTCGAGAACCGCAGCCATATCAGCATGGGTCGGCGGATCGTCGAAGAGTTCGTCCACAAACCCGTCGACGCCGAGTTGTGCCGATGGGCCTGCGGCATCGCCAAGCGCGACTACAACAGGTTCCTGGGCGAGATGAGCGCCTTTGTCCTCGGGCAAGAGGCGCCGGCACCACCGGCTCCGCGGCGGCAGGTGACCGACTGAAGGATGCCGGCATGCCCGCTCTGAAGATCGATCACGCCCACTGCACCCAATGCCGGATGTGCTACATCGTCTGCCGCGAGATCGACATCAATGCCGTCTACGTGGCATTGGAGCCATTGCACCGTATCGAGATCGACGTGGACAAATGCACCTACCCCGGGTGTACCGCGTGCCTGATGTATTGCCCAGCGGAAGGATCGATCATCGAGGTCGACAGCGGGCGCTCGATGGTCCCACCCCCGCCCGAAGCCTGGCAGGAGGCCTGAGACATGCACCTGATCCTCGAACAATTTCTCGACAGATGGGTGTGGCCGACCATGCCCGGCGCACCGGGCGCCGAATTTCGCTTGCGGCTAACCAGGGAGAAGTGCGTCAAGGGCTGGGAAATCTCATTGCGGCGCACCCTCGGCGAGATCGAGGAGGAGCTCGCCAGCAACGACGAAGCCTGGAAGAAGGACAAAGCGCTGCGCGGCTATGCCGCCGAGGGCGTGCATATGTCGATTAAGCAGATGTCGGGCCAGCTGCTGTCGGTCGATATCGCCGATCAGGAGCGCTACATCGATCTGCAGCGCATGCGCGCCCGCCAGATCTGGGACGAGTGCAAGCACAGCAAATTGCACGCCGACGTTTTGCTGGGCAAAGGTTGGATCAAGGACGAGCGCGAGCTGATGGACATTGCGCAGGCCAACACGCAGCCCCTGCCCGCCTATTTCGGCATGTCGATGATGTTCCCGCACATCCACCCGCTGGCCCGCGCCGCGCAGAACTATTACCAGGAAGCCAACGCCTGCATCGGTATCATGGCCTATCTCGACCGGGTCGACGATCCGCTCGTCCGGCACGAGCATCTAAGCCAGCGCGACGAAGAGCTGATGCATTTCATGGAAGGCAAGTTCCAAATCGATTTTCTCTGCGCGACCCCGGAGACGCAGCAGCCGGTCGAGGAGGCGCTGGGCTACCTGCTGCACCAGGTCGGTGGCATAGCATGAAGGTGCAGATCGACTACGCGATCTGCAATTCCTGTGGCCTCTGCCGAGAAGTGTGCCCCGAGTCGGCCATCCGGCCGACGTTACTGGAACCGCGGCACTTATACGAAGTGCAGGAGACGAAATGCACCGGCTGCGGCGAGTGCCTCGAATATTGCCCGGCGCCCGGCGCACTGGTGCAATACGAGCTACCCCCAACCTTCACTCTCCCGCACGCGGGGGAGGATTAGGGTGGGGGCTATTGCAGCACACGGGACGGAGGATGGTATGGCGCGACAATACGAACTAATGTCGGCTGACGGACATCTCGAGGTCCCGCCGGAGCGCTGGGTGCATCGGGTCCCGGAGAAATACCGTGATCGTGCGCCGCATACCGTACATCTGCCGGATGGCGGCGACGCCCTGATGATCGAAGGACAGCCACTGCTGGAGGCGAATTTTCTCGATCTGCGCGCCGGTCGCGCGGAGGGGACATGGCAGCCCTTCGGCCTCAAGGTCGCCGATGCCGCCGGCACCGGCGGCCCGGAGCAGCGCGTGAAGGAGCAGGACCAGGACGGCATGGACGCCGAGGTCCTGTTCGCGGCGATGGTGGCGGGCCCCGTCTTCTGGCGCAACATCGCTCATGACGAGGTCTACAAGGCCGTAATCCGCGGCTATAATGACTGGCTCGGTGAAGAATATTGCGCCGTCGCACCCGACAGGCTGATCGGCATGGGAGTCATCCCGATCACCAACGTCGACGATGCCATCGCCGAGATGAAACACTGCAAGAAGCTCGGGCTGAAGGGGGTTCTGCTTGGCGCGCTGCCCAGCGCCAAGGGGTACCCGACCCCCGAGGATGATAAATTCTGGGCCGCTGCACTCGACTTGGACATGCCGGTGACCGTCCACGTTCAGCTTTACCGTACCGGTGCCCGCGCCAGCCAGCCGACCTTCAAATACCCCAAGGAAGACCCCATGGTGATGCAGCGGCTGCGCCGTCCGTTCCTCGAATGGCTGTGCAATTTCGGCCTGGCGCCGGCAACGAGCATCACGCAATTGGTCTTGGCCGGTGTATTCGAGCGCTTTCCGAAATTGAAGGTCTTCTTTGCTGAAACCCGCCTCGGCTGGGTCCCGTTCTGGCTCGAGCACATGGATCTCTGGTACCAGCGCCATCTCGGCTGGGCCGAGGAATATCTGGGCTTCAAGCCGTTGAAGGAACTGCCCGGCCACTATGTCCGCGAGAACATTTATTTCAGCGTCCAGTACGAGCGGGTGGCGATCGAGCAGCGGCACAATGTCGGCGTCGACCATATAATGTTTGCCACCGACTTCCCGCACATCGAAAATGAGTGGCCCAATTCCCGGCCGATCATCGACAAGATCTATGCCGACATCCCCGAAGAGGATAAGCGCCGAATCTGGGCCGGCAACGCCGTCGAGTTCTTCAAGCTAGGCCACTAGCGTCCTTCACCCCGGCCCTTTCCCCGCAAGCGGGGCGAAGAGGCAGGCAAGAGGCAGGCCAGTGGATCCCTCGCCTCGGGCGGGAGAGGGCGGGTCCGCGTAGCGGGAGAGTGGGGGACGGAGAACCTCGGTTCGTCAGGAAGGCCTTGGAGCTGGCGGGAATATTCACACAGGGAGGAGCGACCCATGACACCTTACCGCATGCTGTTCCTTGCTGCGGCGGCAACACTACTCGCGCATCGGGCGTCGGCGCAGGACGCGCAGGTCATGCACTGGTGGACGAGCGGCGGCGAATCGCGGGCGGTCGCTGTGTTTGCCAAGGAATATGAGAAACGCGGCGGCAAGTGGATCGACGGCGCTTCGGTCGGCCCAGCGGCCGAGCATGCCGCGGTGCTCAACGCCATTGCCGGCGGTAACCCGCCGGCCGCCTTTCAGTGGAACATCGGGGTCGCCGTGCGCCAGCTCGCTGAGCAAGGGCTGCTCGCCAATCTCGACGATCTGGCGAAAACAGGCGACTGGACCCGGCATCTGCCGCCGCTCTTGGTCAAGAATATTAGTGTCGACAGCCACGTGATTGCCGTCCCGGTCAATCTCCATGGCGCCAACTGGATGTGGTACAGCACCAAGATCTTTGCCGACCTGCAGATGTCGCCGCCCAGGACCTGGGACGAGTTCCTAGCCCAAGCCGACAAGATCAAGGCCGCCGGCTATCTGCCGATTGCCATGGGCGGCAATGCACAGCAAACGGGCTGGCTGTTCTACGCCACGCTGGCCGGGGTCAGCGGCAAGGAGGTGTATCGCAAGATCTTTGTCGATCACGACGCGACGGCAGCCGGCGGCGAGGCGGTGCGCCGCGCCTTCGAGACGATGGGCAAGATCCGCCATTACGCCGATGCCGGCGGCAGCAACCGCAAATGGAACGACACTTTGGCACTGGTCGAGACCAACAGGGCAGCCTTCATGATCGCCGGCGACTGGGCCAAAGGCGATTTTGCCGCTGCCGGCATGACGCCCGGCAAGGAATACGGCTGCGCGCTGGCCCCTGGCACCCAGGACGCCTATATCATGACCGTCGATGTCTTTGCCTTCCCGAAGGTCACCAAGCCGGACCAGATCGCCGCCCAGCGCAAGCTGGCGGAACTGATGATGGACCCCGCCGTGCAGGTCGAGTTCAATAAGTACAAGGGATCGCTCCCGTCCCGCCTAGACGCCGATGTCGAGAGCCTCGACGCCTGCGCCCAGCTCGGCCAGAAGGTCATGGCCGGCGGCGACGCCAATCAGCTGCCGAACTTTGCGTTGGCCTTCAGCCAGGATACGCAAGGGCAGATCGAGGACCTACTGGTCCATTATTGGAGCACGCCCGCCATGTCGGCAGCGGATGCGGCGAAGGAATTCTCGACCATCATCGCAAACGCCGCCAGCTGATCCGGATAATCGCCCAGAGCCGAACGCACATAAGCGTGCATTGGTACTCGCTTTTCGTCATCCCGGCGAAGGCCGGGATCTACTTTCAGCATGGGCGCCGGCCTCTGCCGGTGCGACAAACGGGCGGTGCCGCCAAGCCGCCAACGGCGGTGAACGAGACGCCGCTCGACGAGTAAGGGGCGATCGTGCGCATCCGTAACCTGGCCGCCAAGACGGTTCTGACGCCGACCGTGCTGGTGATGCTGGTGTGCTTCTACGGATGCGCGATCTGGACAGCGTATCTCTCGGTGACCCGCTCGGCAATGCTGCCGAATTATCAATTCGCCGGCTTTGGCCAGTACATACGTCTGTTCGCAACGGCGCGATGGAATGTCGCCTGGACCAATATGTTTCTCTTTGGCGTGCTCGATATCGTCGGCACGCTTGGGCTCGGGGTGCTGCTCGCCGTACTGATCGACCGGCAGGTGCGTTTCGAGGGCGCCTTTCGTACGATCTTTCTCTACCCCCTGTCGATCTCGTTCATAGTCACTGGCCTCACCTGGCAATGGGTGCTGAGCCCGACGATCGGCATCCAAAACTTTGTGCGCGAACTCGGCTGGAGCGACTTCGTCTTCGACTGGATCGTCCGACCGGACCGGGCGATCTACACGCTGGTATTCGCCGGGGTCTGGCACCAGTCGGGCCTGATCATGGCGATCGTGCTCGCCGGACTGCGCGGAATCGACCGCGAGATCTGGAGGGCGACGCGGGTCGAGGCAATCCCATCCTGGCGGGCATACCTCAGCATCGTCTTGCCGATGTTGCGCCCGCTTCTGGTGACTTGTGTGGTGCTAATCGCGATCGCGGTTGTCAGGAGCTATGACCTCGTCGTGGCGATGACCGGTGGCGGTCCAGGCTACGCATCTGATCTGCCGGGCAAATTTGTCGTCGATTTTGCATTCGAGCGCGCCAATATCGGCCAGGCATCGGCCGCCGCGGCGGTGATGCTCGGCTCCGTGCTGACGGTGCTCGCACCCTATCTCTACCTCGAGCTGTCGCGGCGGGACCGTTGAGCTCCATGGGCCCGCCTGTTCGGATTGGCCGGTTCGGCCTCTACGCGTTTCTGGTTGGGATGGCGCTGTTTTTCGCCGTCCCGCTCCTGGTCGTGATCTCGACCTCACTGAAATCACTTGACGAGATCCGCCACTTCTCGATCTTCGTTCCGCCTTCGTCGCGCGATTTTGCCGCATGGTGGAAGGCGTGGTACGCCGCCTGCACCGGGCTCAACTGCGGTGGCGTGCATGTCGGGTTCTGGAATTCGGTGCGCATCCTGATCCCGAGCGTGACATTGTCAGTGCTGGCGGGAGCGCTCAACGGCTACGCCTTGTCACACTGGCGGGTGCCGGGCGCTGATTTGATCCTGCTGGCATTGCTGTTGGGCGCCTTTATTCCGTATCAGGTGATCCTCTACCCGTTGGTGAAGATTACCAGCACTATTGGGATTTACAGTTCGCTGCCCGGCATCATCGCTGTCCATATCCTGTTCGGCCTGCCGGTCATGACACTGCTGTTTCGCAACTTCTACGCCGGCCTGCCGGACGAGCTGTTCAAGGCGGCGCGCGTGGACGGCGCCGGATTCTGGCGCATCTTTGTCTCGGTGATGCTGCCATTGTCGGTCAACATCCTGATCGTGGCGACGATCCTTCAGACCACCGGGATCTGGAACGATTATTTGCTCGGCCTGATCTTCGCCGGCCGCGAGAACCAGCCGATGACGGTCCAGCTCAACGCCATCGCGACAACGTCGACGGGCGAGATCGAGTACAATGTCAACATGGCGGCCGCCCTGTTGACGGCGCTGCCGCCGCTGCTGGTCTATTTTGCCTCGGGGCGCTTCTTCGTGCGCGGGATCACCGCCGGCGCGATCAAGGGATAGCCATGTCGGGTGTTGTCGTCCGCGGGCTGGCAAAGTCATATGGCCCCGTGCGGGCGTTGCGCGGCATCGACCTGGTGGTCGAGCCGGGCGATTTCGCCGTGCTGCTCGGCCCGTCGGGTTGCGGCAAGTCGACCTTGCTCAGCGCGATCGCCGGGCTCGACGACATCGATGCAGGATCGATCGAGATCGGCGGCGCGGAGGTCACGCAGCGCGAGCCGAGCGAGCGCGGGATCGCGATGGTCTTCCAGTCCTACGCGCTCTATCCGACGATGACGGTCCGCCGCAATTTGTCCTTCGGACTGCGCGTGCGCTCCGTGCCGAAACCCGAGATCGAACGGCGCGTCGCTTGGGTCTCCGAGTTATTGCAGATCGGCGGGATGCTCGACCGCAAGCCATCGCAGCTCTCCGGCGGTCAGCGCCAGCGGGTCGCGATCGGACGGGCGCTGGTGCAGCATGCCAAGGTCTTTCTGCTCGACGAGCCGCTCTCTAATCTCGATGCCAAATTGCGCACCGAAATGCGGGTCGAACTGAAGCGCCTGCACCAGAGCCTGGGCGCCACGATCATCTACGTCACGCATGACCAGATCGAGGCGATGACCTTGGCCACCCGCATCGCCGTGATGCGGGCCGGGATGATCGAGCAATACGCCACGCCTGATGTGCTCTACGAGCAACCGGCGACATTGTTCGTCGCCGGGTTTGTCGGCTCGCCGGGGATGAATTTTCTGTCCGGCTCGATCGCACGCGGACCTGTGCCAGTGGCGCGGATCGAAACCGACACGATCCCGCTCGACGGCTATCCCCTCTGCAGCTCGTCCGACGACGGCCGGGAGATCATTTTCGGCATTCGCCCCGAGCATGTGTCGCTCGCCGACCACGGCACGCGCGGGGCGCTCATCGAAGCGGATACCTTGTTCATCGAGCCGATGGGCGCCGACACGCTCGGCTGGTTCCAATACGGGTCACAACGCATCTCGGCCCGCCTGCCCCCACAGCGCGCCCGAGGGCTTTCGGGCAAGGTACGTCTCTCGCTCGACATCGGCCAGGTATCGCTGTTCGATCCAATAACCGAGCAGCGGCTGTAGCTCGCTGGTTCGTCTCGATGATCGATTGGCACCGCGATCTTTCAGCGACACGTGACCGAGCACGCTGTGCCTGACGTAGCCCCAAACACCAACGACTTGTTTGAGATAATCCGAATCACCCGGTCAATGCGGCGGTTGAGGCCAGACTCGGCGCCGAACGAGCTTATCGAAAGATCTTCGAGGCCGGGAGCTGCGCGCCGAGCGGAGGAAGCATCCAGCGCCGGCTGTTCCTGGTAATCCGTGACCCGGACATCGAGATCGGAAGCCACCGATCGCGCGCACTCACCGCGATCGCAATCGAACGGCAGGATTTGTCCAGGGAATGGCATGGACCCACGCCCAGGCTTGGTTTTGTGCGCCGACATTGAGCGCGATTCTAGCAGTCAGAGCGACGCTGTTAGGCGAACGAGGCTGCAGACCTTCGATTCCGATCGCGCGGATAGTTTCGCGTTATAACCAACGCGTAAGGCAAGTGGGTTTTGAAGACGAGTCCCCATGGTGAACGCTTCGGCTGCAACGGAGAGCCTGTTGAAGCACATCAAACCACTATGGATGTTCCCGGCGCTAATCTTGACAGCGTGTGGAGTCGAGCCGAGGCTGCCGGGACCCGTGGTGCGGGAGGAAGTTGGAAATTTTCAGGACTTGGCACAGTTCGATCGGGTCCCGCAGCAGGTCCTGGACTTCCAGCAAGTCTCCAACTTCGATCGGTCGGCCTATAACGGCCCGCTCGGGATCGACTCGGCAATTGATACCAGCGATGTGATCGAGGAACTTCGGGGCAGCCGGATCAACTTCGTTGCTCGTTACTATCGCGACCCGACATCCTCCCTGCCAGCGCTTTCGTCGCAAGAGGCCCGAGCTGGCCTCACTTGGTTTGAAGATTGTTGCAGTCTGGGAGCAGAATTCGCCAGACCCAGAAAATCTTTCTTACTCTTCTGGTATAGCGACGCGTTTTCCGCATACAAGCAGGCTAAAGCAATCGGTCAGCCGGCCGGCAGCGCGATTTACTTTGCCATTGACTTCAATGCGCATGAGTTAGAACCTGC
>Ga0306926_10010524_pt1 | contig 10229 bp, 12 predicted proteins | sample flu12Cox44000178_FD_203759 | JGI IMG/M metagenome (GOLD analysis project Ga0306926, IMG submission 203759) | Lab enrichment of tropical soil microbial communities from Luquillo Experimental Forest, Puerto Rico - flux8day.12C.oxic.44.000.178 (v2)... | ecosystem: Environmental > Terrestrial >... | reverse complement strand
CGATCCACTTCGACCGGGTCTGCATCCGGTTCCCGGAGCTGCGCCTGTGCATGATCCATGGCGCCGACCCGTGGTGGGACACCGCCATCCGACTCATGATCAAGTACCGCAACCTGCGGCTCATGACGTCGGCCTGGTCACCGAGGTACCTGCCGGCGTCGCTGCTGCACTACATGTCGACCCGGGGCAAGGACCGGGTCATGTTCGCCACCGACTACCCGGTGCTCTCGTTCGAGCGGTGCCTGGGCGAGGCGGCGGCGCTGGATCTCACCGATGAGGTCCGGCAGGGGTGGCTGTACGACAACGCCAACGCGTTCTTCTTCGGTGGCAAATGACCGGCCCGAGAACGGGGCCGGTGACTCTCGGGTGGGGCCGCGGCCGGCCCGCCCGATGACGGAGGCATCGGTGGCCGCCGCCAAGCGCAGCAGCAAGGGATCACGCGAGAAGCCCCAGCAGATCGCCGACGAGCTCCGCGCCCTGATCGTGTCCGGCGAGCTCGCCGAGGGTGATTCCCTCGGCCACGAACCCGATCTCGTCGACCGGTTCGGCGTCTCGCGCCCCTCCCTCCGTGAGGCCCTCCGGATCCTCGAGGCAGAGGGGCTGGTCACGGTCGTGCGCGGTGTGCACGGAGGCGTCGTCGTACACGAGCCGAACGAGCGGATGACGGCGCGCACGGCCGCGCTCGTCCTCCAAGCCCGGAACGTGCGGCTCGCCGACGTCTTCGAGGCGAGAAGCATGCTCGAGCCGCTGGCGGCGCGGGCGATCGCGACGACGCGAGGGCGGCGGGCGGCGGTCGCCGAGCTCAAGCAGCTCATGGGGCAGGAAGAGGCGGCCATCGAGGACCCCGAGCGGTTCGGGGTGAGCACCGCGATGTTCCACGAGCGGCTCGTCGCGCTCGCCGGCAACCAGACCTTGAGCATCGTCACCGAGATGCTCAACGAGATCGTGGCCCGCGCCGTGACCGCCGTCAGCCGGGCCGGCGACGTCGCCGGGTCGCTCTCCACACGACGGCGCGGGATCCGGTCGCAGGAGCACCTCCTCGAGCTGATCGAGGCCGGCGACGGCGCGGGCGCCGAAGACCACTGGCGAGCCCACATGCAGGCGGTGGGCCGGGTGATGCTGGGCCAGGAGGCCTCGACGGTCGTGGACCTTCTACACCACCACTAGCGGCGGCTGCGGGAGAGAGGACGAGGACGATGACCTACGAGACCATCCTGTACGAGGTCGGGGACCGCATCGCGACCATCACCTTCAACCGGCCGGACCGGCTCAACGCCATCAACTTCCAGATGACCAAGGAGCTCAACGACGCCTACCTCAGGGCGGAGGGGGACGACGGGGTGTGGACGATCGTCGTGCAGGCGGCCGGCCGGGCGTTCTGCTCGGGTGCCGACGTCGAGGAGGTCCCTCCGGACGGCAGGGTGCCCCACGACGGCAACTATCTGTCCCGCTTCCAGGAGTGGGAGGCACCTCAGGAGGCGACCCCACCGTTCAGGACGATGGCGAAGCCGATCGTGGTGGCGGTCAACGGCATCTGCTGCGGCGCGGGGATGGACCTGGTCACGACCGGCGACATCTCCATCGCTTCAGAAGACGCGACGTTCTTCGATCCCCACGTCAGCATCGGGCTGGTGTCGGGGAGGGAGATGGTGAGGGTGGCGCGGGCGCTGCCCGTCAACGTGGCGATGCGCATGGCCCTGCTCGGCAGGCAGGAGCGGCTGAGCGCACAACGTGCCTACGAGCTCGGGTTCATCACCGAGATCGTGGAGCCGGAGCGGTTGCACGCCCGGGCCCGGGAGCTGGCGGCGATGATCAACCGCAACGCGCCGTTGGCGGTCCGTGGCACGCGACTGGCCATCCGCAAGGGCCTCGATCTCCCCTTGCACGAGGCAGAGATCCTGGCCGAGGCCTTCCGGGAGCGGGTCCTCCACACCGAGGACGCGCACGAGGGGCCGCTCGCCTTCATGGAGAAGCGCGCGCCCGAGTGGCGGTGCCGGTAACCGAGTCCGTCAGGTCGGGCCTTTGCGTCCCACGAGATGGAAGGTGCGACTGAGCTGGCGGTAGGGGTCACGTCGGCTGGCCTCCAGCTCGACGGCGGCTGCCGCCGCGACCTGCTCTGCATCGCCGGGGTCCAACTCGGCCCCGCCGAAGTCGAGCCAGTCGACGAACAGCCACACGCCGTACCACCGCAGTGGCTCCACACCCCCGCGTCGCAGCAGTTCGCTGAGCTCGTCCACCGTGTCGGCCCGGGTCGGCAACCCGAGCACCCCGATCTCGGTCCTGCTGTCGAACGACGCCAGGGCGTCGACCCACCGCCGTTCAAGCGCCGGGCGCACCGCCATCGCCCTGGCGTTGCCGGCCATGACCGAGACGATGCCACCGGCGGCAGCGCACCGGCACAGCTGCCCGACCAACGGCGCCGGCCGGTCCAGGTATCCCAGCACGCCATGGCACAGGACGGCGGCGAAGCGTCGACCGTCGACTGCCTCCTCGGCGTCCTGGCCCTCCGCCTGCAGGAGCGTCACCCGTCGCCAGGCCTCACTGGGCATCCCCTGGAGCCGATCCCGAGCCTTGTCGAGCATTGCCGGCGACGGATCGAGCAACGTCACCTCGTACCCGGCTTGCGCCAGTGGGAACGACTGGTGGCCGGCACCACCGCCGACGTCGAGCACCGGCGCCGGAGGAGGTGGCAGGTGCTCGAGCAGCTGGTGGTGCAACACATAGGTGCGGACGCGTCCCTTGACCGACGCATACGCCTCGTCGGCGAACTGGTCGGCCACACCAGCCCATGCATCGTCGACCACGGCGCCAACGCTATGCCGGTGGCGCGGTCCGGCCGCTCGACGTGCTTCTCGGCGCCACGGCCTGGGCCTGCACCACGGCGGGCCCGCCGTGGTGCTCGGGTCACGAGGCCCAGCGGGCCGTCCACTCCCCCGCCACCTGGCCGGTGATGACGTTGAGGCGGTTCCAGGCGTTGATGGCCGCGATGCTCGTGACGATGGCGGCGATGCCCTGATCGTCGTAGTACTTGGCCGCCGCCTCGTAGAGCTCGTCGGGGACCGCGTCGGCCCGGTCGGCCAGGCGTGTGCCCGCCTCGGTGAGGGCCAGCACCGCCCGCTCGGCTTCGTCGAAGTACGGCGCGTCCCGCCAGGCGGCGAGGGTGGCGAGCTGCTCGGGGGAGATCCCGCGCCTGATCGCGGCCCGGCTGTGCATGTCCAGGCAGACGGCGCAGCCGTTGATCTGGCTGGCGCGCAGGGACACGAGGTCGATCGTCGTCTCGGGCACCCCCGCCTTCCGGGCGGCCTCGCCCGCGGCCTGGCTGAGGCCCTGGAGGGCTTCGAGGGCTCCGGGGACGCTGAGTGCCGGGTTGTCCATCCGAGGTTGCATCTGGCTTCTCCTCTTGTCTCGGTCGCGGGTATGACACCTGGGCACCCCCGGGTGTGACGGCCGCCGCCGGTCACATCGCGGCCCGGCCGGGTGTCATTGAGGTGGCACGACAGAGGTGAGGAGTGGCATGGACGACATCCAGTGGGTCGCCGATCGCTTCGAGGAGCACCGGGCGCGGCTGCGGGCCGTCGCCTACAGGATGCTGGGCTCGGTCGCCGACGCCGACGACGCCCTGCAGGACGCCTGGGTGCGGGTGACCCGGGCCGACACCGGCGGGATCGACAACATCGGCGCCTGGCTCACCACCGTGGTCGCACGCGTCTGTCTCAACATGCTGCGGGCCCGCAACGTCCGGCGGTCGGAGCCTCTCGACGGCCGGCTTCCGGACCCGGTCGTCGCGCCGGAGGGTCGCCTGGCCCCCGAGGAGGAGGCGTTGATGGCCGACTCCGTCGGCCTGGCCCTGCAGGTCGTGCTCGAGACACTCTCGCCCGCCGAGCGGCTGGCGTTCGTGCTCCATGACATGTTCCAGCTGCCGTTCGACGAGATCGCGCCGCTGGTGGGCCGCTCGCCTGACGCCGCACGTCAGCTCGCGAGCAGGGCGAGAAGAAGGGTCAAGGGTGCGGACGTGCGGACGCCGGATCCCGATCTCGGCCGGCAGCGGCGGGTGGTCGACGCCTTCTTCGCCGCCGCTCGAGGCGGCGACTTCGACGCCCTGGTCGCCCTGCTCGATCCCGAGGTGGTCCTCCGCGCCGACGGGTTCCCCGGCCGGCCGAGGGCGTCGACGACGGTGAGGGGTGCCGAGGCGGTTGCCCGGCAGGCTCGCCTCGGTGCCAACCGGGCGGCACAGCTCCACCCGGCGCTGGTCAACGGGGCGGCGGGTGTGGTGATCACGCTGCGGGGCCGACCCCACGCGGTGATGGCGTTCACGGTCGCCGGCGGCAGGATCGTCGAGATCGACGCACTGGTCGACCCCGAGCGGGTGGGCCGGGTCGCGGCTGCGGTCCTGGCCGAAGCGTAGGACCCCGGCGAGGCCCGCCAACCAGGCCTCGCCCACCGCACCGATGAACCGGGCCGGGTTCGGCCGTCCACCTCTGCGGCAGCCAGGATGGCCGAGCCGCGTCCCGGTCTGGGTAAGGAGATGTCCATGTCCCGCGTCCGCGTCCACAACTTCTCGGTGTCCCTCGACGGCTTCAGCACCGGCGACGGACAACGCCTCGAGGCGCCCTTCGGGCACGCCGGCGGGAGGCTCATGGAGTGGTTCTTCGCCACCCGGTCGTTCCAGGAGATGCACGGTGAGCCGGGGGGAACAACCGGCGGTGACGACTCCTTCGCCAACAACTGGGGCCCGGGCATCGGGGCCGAGATCATGGGACGGAACAAGTTCGGCCCCCAACGCGGTCCGTGGGCCGACGAGGAGTGGAAAGGCTGGTGGGGCGACGACCCGCCGTTCCACACCCCGGTCTTCGTGCTGACCCACCACACCAGGCCCTCGATCGATATGAACGGGGGAACGACCTTCCACTTCATCGACGCCGGCCCGACCGAAGCGCTGGAACTGGCCCGGGAGGCCGCCGGGGGTCTCGACGTCCGTATCGGCGGGGGTCCCTCGACCGTCCGGCAGTTCCTCGCCGCCGACCTCGTCGACCACCTGCACGTCGTCGTCGTGCCCCTGGTCCTCGGCCGCGGTGAACGCCTCTGGGACGGGCTGGAAGGGCTCGAGCAGCGCTTCGACATCGACACCGTGAGCACGCCCAGCGGCGTGACCCACCTGACGTTCACCCGGACCCGGTAGGTCCTGCCCGCCCCGGTCGCGGTCTCGCAGCCGGGGTGGGACTCAGGCGGGCTCGACGGGCGTGCCGGGGGTGCGGCCCCACTCCGCCCACGACCCGTCGTACACGCGCACGCGCTCGCGCCCGAGCAGGCGGCTGAGGACGAACCAGGCCGTGGCCGCCCGACCGCCGATGGTGCAGTACGTGATGAGCTCGCCGTCGAGGTCGACCCCGGAGAAGAGGGACCGCAGTTCGGCAGCCGGGCGGAAGGACCCATCCGCCTGCAACAGCCCGTCGAGGGACACGGGGACGGCGCCGGGGATGTGTCCGGCCCGCCCGTCGGGCTGCATGCCACCCGACGGCCAGAACCGCTCGCCCCGGTACTCGGCGCCGGATCGGACGTCGACGAGCGTCACGCCCGGACGACCGATCGCCGCGGTCACATCGACCAACCGGGCGCGGATGCTCCGCTCGGTCGGGTCGAGGTGGACATCGGTGGCGACGAGCTGAGCCGGGGTGGTCGACCAGGGCCGGCCCGCCGCCCTCCAGGCGTCGCGCGAGCAGTCGAGGATGCGGGCGTCGCGGTGGCCGTACAGGGCCAGCAGCCACACGCCGAGCGCCGGCGCGTACCCGTAGAAGACGACGGTGGTGTCGGGCGCGATGCCGGAGCCGGCCACGAGCCGTTCGAACGCGTCCCCCTCGACGGTCCGGTAGTCGCCGTCCTTCAAATCGGTGTACACGTTCCAGAGGACGGCGCCGTCGATGTGCCAGTCGTCGTAGGCGGATGCGCTGACGTCCACCTCGATGACCCGCACGCCCGGGTCGTCGAGATGGTCGGCCAACCAGTTGGGGTCGACCAGGGGCCCTCGGGCAGCCTCGTGGCCGGAGCCGGGTGTGATCACGTTCGCCCGCGACATCCGAGGCGAACCCGTCGCCGGGCGCGCCACACGAGAATCGGTCATGGTCGTCTCCTGCCTCCGGGTTCGGTCCTCGCCCATCGCGAAGACCACCGTCACCCGTCGGTGTACGCCACCGCCGTTGCCGCCAGCTTGACCGGACCTTGGCCCAACCTTGGCGCCGGCGGCGCCTACTCGACCTGCATCCAGCTCAGCAGGTCCTCCCGGCTGACCGAGTCCACCAGGGCCGGGTGGTCCGTGCGAATGTGCCCCTGGATGGTCTCGATGACCTCCTCCTCGCTGTCGCCCCGGGCGACAAAACCGCACTCGCAGCGGATGATCCTCGCCATCCCAATCCCTCCTCACCGTCCCCGTCCCCGACGGGTGGCCACAATGTTCGCGTGACCGCCGCTCCGGCGCTCCGGATCCACCTCTGCGGTCCGCTCGTGGTCGAGCGCGACGGCCGGCGCCTCGATCAGAACCTGCCCGGGCGGCAGGGCGAGGTCGTCTTCGCCTACCTCGCCTGCAACCGGCACCGGCCGGTCGGTCGCGACGAGCTCATCGGGGCCATCTGGCCCGAACCACCCGCCGCCGCCGACAGCGCCCTCAGCGCGCTCGTCTCCAAGCTCCGCCGAGTGCTCGGGGGTGACGCCGTCGACGGCCGCTCCACGCTCAAGATGCGGCTCGACGACGCCTGGATCGACGTCGAGGCCGCCGCCGAAGCCGTGCACCGCGCCGAATCCGCCGTCGCGGTGGGCGACTGGGCCCGCGCGTGGGGACCGTCACTCGCCGCGCTGTTCACCGCCCAGCGCCAGTTCCTGCCCGGGCACGACACCCCCTGGGTCGACCAGCAACGGGCCTGGGTCGCCGACATCCACCTGCGGGCGTTGGAGGCCTACGCCACCTGCTGCATCGGGATCGGAGGGACCGAGCTGATCGCAGGCGTGCGTGCCGGGCGGGAACTCGTCCGCCTCGCGCCGCTGCGTGAGAGCGGGTATCAGGCTCTGATGCGGGCGCTGGCCGCCCAGGGGAACGTCGCCGAGGCGCTGCGCGTCTACACCAACCTCTGCGCCACCCTGCGCGACGAACTCGGCGTTTCGCCGCCGGCCAGAGCGAGGGTTACGGGTTGCGCCCCATGAAGGCGATGAACTTGTCCTGCGGGGATGACGTGTCGGGGACCTTGACGGCCGGACCGCACACGCCGGGGGTTCGCAACATCGCATCCATGGGGTTGACCACCCGTGCACATTCGGCCACGAGGTCCGGGGGCAACGTCGTGTCCTGGCCGGTCGCCTTGGCAACGTCCCAGGCGTGGGTCAGGTTCTCCATGAACGCGATCCCCGCCATCATCTCGCCCGTCATGGGTCCGAACGGCATCTCCCAGGTCCGGTCGATGACACCGGGAACCCGCATGGCGGCGAGGAGCGCGCCCCGGCGCTCGTCATACGCAGCCGCGGGGTCGGCGCCGACCTGGTCACCCTCGGGCACGGCCGGCTCGTCTCCTGCCGCCGCGGCCGTCAGCATGCTGAGCCCACCGAGCATGTGGTTGAGGAGGGCGCGGACGTCGAAGTCCGGGCACGGAGTCGGCTTCGACATGTCAGCGGGCTTGACGCCCTTCACCCTGTCGCCGGCGACGGCAGTGGCGCGGTCGATGCGTTCGATCGGATCCATGCGGGCTCCCTCCGGGGTGTCCTGCGGGCCAGCATGTCCAGACGTCCCTGCCCACGCAATCCACCTGGAGGCAATTCGCAATCTCCCCTTGCGTCAACTCTCACGTACGTTAGTATTTACTGACGTTAGTGGGAAGCGTCGATTGAGGAGGCTGACATGGCGAAGCCGGCGGTGGCCTGGTTCGAGGTCACGGGCAAGGACGGACCGGCACTGCAGCGGTTCTACTCCCAGCTCTTCGGTTGGAAGGTCAACGATCCGGGCGACGGGTCGGGGTACGGCCTGGTGGAGGCCAACGAGGGCGGCATCGGCGGCGGGATCGGCGCGGCTGCCGACGGCGGCCCCGGTGGCGTGAGCTTCTACGTCGAGGTCGCCAACGTGGCGACGTACCTGGCCAAGGCCGAGAAGCTGGGCGGCACCACGGTCGTGCCCCCGACGGTGATCCCCGGGTTCGGGCTGACGTTCGCGTTCTTCGCCGACCCGGAGGGCCACGTGGTGGGCCTGTCCAAAGGGGCAGTGCAATGAGGTCGGTGGGCGCCTCCAGCCGCGCCCGTCGGTCACCGCCCACGCCGATGCCTTCTCCGGCTTGGTCCAGGCTGGCCCTCAGCTGCAGGAGCTTGCGGTAGACCGGTCACGTTCCCCCGCCGTGGCGGGTCACTTCGGAGGACGGATCACACCCCCCTGATCCGACGAGGAGGCTCCCATGAAAGCTGTCCGCATCCGCAAGCCTGAGGGCTTCGAGGGCATCGACGGCCTCGTCTACGAGGACGCCCCTGATCCCCAGCCGGCGATCGGCGACGCGCTCGTACACGTGCGCGCCGCCAGCTTCACCCCGACTGAACTGACCTGGCCGCTGTGGACCGACCGGGCCGGACACGACCGCCGAATCATCATCCCGGCCCACGAGGGGTCAGGCGTCATCGTTGCCCTCGGCTACGGCACCGCAGGCGTTGCCGTGGGCGACGAGGTCTACGGCCTCATCGACGGCTACCGCGACGGCTGGGCCGCCGAGTACGTGGCGATCGAGGCCCGCAGCCTAGCGCCCAAGCCGAAGACGGTCGATTTCATCGAAGCCGCTGCGATCCCCCAAGCCGCGCTCACGTCGTGGCAGGCGTTGTTCGACCACGGCCACCTCGGGGCCGGCCAAACCGTGCTGATCCACGGCGCTGCCGGTGGGGTCGGATCGATCGGTGTGCAGCTGGCGCGCTGGACCGGGGCCCACGTCATCGGCACCGGTCGGGCCGCAGCTCGCCGCCGCGTGCTCGCCCTCGGCGCCGAGGAGTTCGTCGACGTCGAGCAGGACGGCTGGGAGAATGCCGTCAAGCCCGTCGACCTGGTCTACGACCTCATCGGGGGCGAGGTGCTTGCCCGTTCACCGGCCATCGTCAAGCCCGGGGGTGCCCTGGTCTCCGTCATGGCCCCGCCTGCAACGGATCGGGACGACATCCGCACCGTGCACTTCGTCCGTGATGCGAGCGGTGCCCAGCTGCGGGAGATCACCCGCCTCGTCGAGGACGGCACGGTCCAACCTCAAGTCAGTGCGGTCTACCCGCTGGCGGACGCCCGCGAGGCCTTCATGGCCAAGTCGACCCAGCACATCCCGTCCAAGGTGGTGCTCACGCCCTGACCGCCGGTGATCGAGCGCCTCGACGTCACCGGGCACGCCTGCCGCGGCGTCGGCGAGCGCCCGGGCCACGGCGGCGCCGATACCCCGGCTGGCGCCGGCGATGATGGCCACGGACCCCTCGAGGTGTCGGGCGACGGTGGGCGGTGTGGTCATGGCTCCTCCCTCGGACGAGACGGTCGCGATCGGCGCGGGCATTAGGCGACCGCGATGGATTCGAGCACGTCGAGCCGGGCGGCCCGCCGGGCCGGCCGGATGCCGGCCAACACCCCCGCCACGGCCCCGGCAACCGCGAACACGACCAGTTGGGCAACCGGCAGGGCGAACACATCGAGCGTGCGCGACGACGATGCGCTCACGAGCGCCCACCCGACGAACACCCCCAGCAGGATGCCGCCGATCGTCCCGAGGACCGAGATGACGGCCGACTCCCACCGGAGCATCGAGCGGGCCTGCACCCTGGTCTGGCCCACGGCCCGCAGGATCCCGAGCTCGTGGGTGCGCTCGTAGGTGGACAGCGAGAGCGTGTTGGCGATGCCGAGCAGGGCGATGACGATGGCGAGCACCAGCAGTACGTACACGATGCCAAGGACCGTGTTGACGGCACCAGCGGCCTGCCGGCGGTACTGCGCCCGGTCGAACACCTTGGGGCTGCCGTACCGTGCCGCGACGGTGCCGATCTGGGTGCGAACCGCACCCTGATCGGCTCCTGCATCCAGCCCGACGAGCACCTGCTCGTCGACCGGTTGGGGCGCGTGAGGAGCCCACGCGGCCCGGGTGAGCAGGTAGTCGCCCACGATGTCCGCGTGCTGATAGATCAGGCCGACGGTGGCGGGTGCGCGCGACCCGTCCGGGTAGGTGACGCTGACGCGGGTCCCTAGCCGC
>Ga0306926_10010521_pt1 | contig 10230 bp, 6 predicted proteins | sample flu12Cox44000178_FD_203759 | JGI IMG/M metagenome (GOLD analysis project Ga0306926, IMG submission 203759) | Lab enrichment of tropical soil microbial communities from Luquillo Experimental Forest, Puerto Rico - flux8day.12C.oxic.44.000.178 (v2)... | ecosystem: Environmental > Terrestrial > Soil... | reverse complement strand
CCCGTGGCCGAGGCGTCCCGAGCTGAGGCCCCACTGCACCGTGGCGGCCAGAACGGGAGACATGTCCGCGCCGGTCCACCACAAGTAGGGCGACCCGAGGGTCGTCCAGTTCGAGGTTGTCGACCAGGCGCTGATGAGCGGGGTCTGCCCTTGCTGGGCGACGCAGAGCTGATTGCCCTCGATCCAGGTCCCGATACCGTCCACGACCGCGAACGCGGCAGGGCTGCCCTCGGTCCACTGACGGCACAACGCCTGCATGTTGGCGTCGTTGAGCGGGTCGAATTGGGCGATGATCGGATTGATCTTGCGCCCGCCGATGCCTCCGCCGTTGTTGATCTGGTTCACGTAGAGATGGATCGCGGCGGTTTGCTCGTTGAACTCCTTGTCCGTCGCGAACCCCTCCTTGCCGGCAAGGCTGTTGACGGCGACGACGGGGAAGACGACGTTGATGGCGGTCTTGGAGACGCCGCGGTCGCTCGTGCTGGCCTGGGAGACCGGTGTTCCTTGGGATGTGGAGGCGAGCCTGGGCTCGGCGGCGCCGGCCGTGCCGCCCCCGCTCCCCGATGGTGCGAGGACCAACCACGCCACCAGCCCCACGACGATGACCACGATGATCAGCGCCGTGCGCAGTTGCATGATCGCGGGTCGCCTGCGGAGGCGCCGCCACGAACGGCCCACCGGCGCGAGCGGGTTCCACGAGACCCGACGCCCGGACATTTTCAGACTCCCCTCCATCGTCACGCTCCTTCGCTCCCGCCCGATCTTCCCCCGTCTTCGGCGACAGGGCCCGATGCCAGGAGGGCCTCGTCGCTCGCACCAAGGTACGCGGCCAACGCCTTCGGGTCAGCGCGGACCTGATCGGGCGGTCCCACCGCTACCACCTGGCCCAGCTCCATGACGATCACGGTCGAGCACAGTTCGAACACGAGGGGGACATCGTGTTCCACGAGCACGATCGTGGTGTCGGCCACATCGTGGATCCGGCGCAGCAGCGGGATGAAGGCCTCGGCCTCCCGTTGGGCGATGCCGGCCGTCGGTTCGTCCAAGAGCAGCAGGCGCGGACGGGCCAGCACGATCGACGCCAGATCGACCACTCTCCGGGTCCCCGTTGAGAGCTCGCCCGTGCGGTGCTGGCGGAACCGTTCGAGCCCGAAGGCGGCGATCACCTCGTCGACGGCCTCGAGCTTGCGCCGCTCGGACCGACGCGCCCAGGGCAGGCGCAGCGTGGTCGAGAGGACAGCCACCTCCCGGCGCGCGTCCTCGCTGAGAAGCAGGACATCGGTCACGGTGAGCTCGGGATAGAGCCGGCAGTCCTGGAACGACCGAACCATCCCGACGCCGAGGCGCTCTTCGGGTAGGTACTCGCCGAGGTCGACGCCGTCGAGCATCACGGTGCCCGCCTGAGGGCGAACGAGTCCCGAGATCACGTCGAGCGTCGTCGTTTTGCCCGATCCGTTCGCGCCGATCAGACCAACGATCGAACCCGGTTCCGCGCTGAACGTCACGCCGTTGAGGGCGTGCACGCCGCCGAACCGGACGGTGACGCCGTACACGGTGAGATGGGCGGGGTGGTGGTCGCTCACCGTTCCGCCCCTTCGGCGACCAGCGCTGCCGTCGGCGACTTCGGCTCTGCAGGATGGGACGCGTCGCGATGGAGGACGCTGCGCAGTCCGATGGTGACCAGGTCCCCGGACCGGTGCAAAACCTCAGCGAGGCCGCCAGGGAGGTACAGGATGAACGCGATCAGGCCCAGTCCGCTGGTGAGGAACTGAATGGTTGCATTCGACCCGAAGATGGCCGGGAGCCCCTCGAGGTACAGCGCCCCGAGGATGGCGCCCGAGATCGAACCCAGGCCCCCGATGACGATCATGGAGATGATGACGAACGAGGTGGTCGGGTCGAAGGTCAGGTCGGTGTTGTTCAGCTGCTGGGTGGCAAAGGCGAAGCAGACACCGGCATACCCCGCGACGAACCCCGAGAGAGCGAACGCGAGCAGCTTCGTGCGCAAGATCGGGATCCCCATGGCGGCCGCGCCGAACTCGTTGTCGCGCACCGCGACCAGTCGGCGCGCGATGCCCTTGTCGCGCCACACCTTGAGCATGAGCACGGAGAGCACGAGCACGCCGAGCGAGAACCAGGCGAAAGAGCGCTGCGAGGCCAGGCTTATTCCCAGGAGCGACGGCCGGTTCACCACGGTGTAGGCCGGGTTGGGCAGACCCGTGCAAATCGTCTTGTCGATGCCCGGGATGGTGATGCATGGTGTCGCCAGCACCGCGCTCTGCATGAAGATGCCGAAGGCGAGGGTGGTGACGGCCAGGAAGAGGCCCGGCATGCGCAGCGCGGGCAGACCCACGATGATGGCGACGAGCGCGGTGACCGCGCCGCCGTAGAGCATCACGACCGGCAGCGGTAGCGAGGTGCCGAGATGCACCGCGACCAGCGCCCCCACCGCGACCAGCCCGAACTGCCCGAGGGAGACCTGGCCCGCCCACCCCGTGAGCATCGTCAACGACAACGCGACGACGGCGTAGATGCAGATTTGGCTCATGAGCACGTCGTTGCCGACGGAGAGGATCAGCGGGAGCAGCGCCGGCACGAGGATGCAGAGCCAGACGCCGACGGCCGACACCCGCCGACGCAGAGGGTCGGTGCTCGCCCGCACGGTGGTGGCCGCCCCGTGGCCCCAGGTGCTGCGTTCACCCACCCGGGTGCCCCGCCGCAGCGCCCCGACGCGGATGAAGAGCACGGCCATGACGGCCAAGAACACGATGAACTGCTGCTTGGCGGGTGACGCCACGTTCCATTGCAGCAGCTCGAGACCCACGCCCACCCCCACGCCAGCGACGAAGGCCACCGTCAGGTTCACCATCGCCCCCAGCAGCGCGGCCGTGAGTGCGTAGAGCAACAGGTCCGGGTACAACGCTTGCGTCAAGGCGCTCGTCTGGTTCGGCGCATTGAGAATGGCCGTGAAGGCGGACAGTGCGCCGGCAACAGTCCACGTGATCGTCGACGTGCGCCGGATCCACACTCCGGACAGGCGGGCCGAGTCTGCGTTCTCCGACATGGCCCGCATGGCGAGGCCCCACGAGGTCAGCCGAACGGCAAGAACCAGCGCCAACGTCACGAGGGGGGCGACGATGAGCGTGAGCACTTCGGTCGAGGTGATGATGAAAGGACCGAGATGGAACGACAGATCGAACGGGACGGGCTCTGGCTGCGATGTGTTGTGGGGCGAGATGAAGGGGAGCGTGGCCAGCGCGAGCAGCACGTAGCTCAACCCGATCGTCGCAACCATCACGAGCACGCGCGGGCGGTTGAAGAGCCGGCGCAGGACGAGCTCGGAGAGCGCACCGGCGAAGGCCGCGATGCCGACGGAGATCACCAACGCGAACCAGTAATTGAACTTGAAGTCCGCCGTGAGCTTGACCAGGAACACCGCGGCGATGACGCCGATCTGCCCTTGCGCGAAGTTGAGAACCCGGTTGGTGCGGTACACGAGCACGAGCCCGAGGGCCAACAACCCGTAGCCGAGGCCGTAGAACACGCCTTGGACGAGCACGAAGTTCGGCGCGGAGAAGGCGAGCACCGGACTACTCGGACCCCAGTCCCGTCGAGGCGGTGCCGAGGAAAACCGGCCGGAGCAGATCGTCGCGACCCATCAGCTCGGTGGTCGGACCGTCGAAGCGGATCTCGCCTCGCTCCATGAAGAAGCAGCGGTCGGCCAGGCTGAGGGCGCGGTTGAGGCTCTGCTCGACCAGGATCACCGTGGTCCCGGACTCGTTGATCCGCCGCACCATGCCCATGAGTCGCTCGACCAGAATCGGAGCCAGCCCGAGCGACAGCTCATCGACCATGAGCAGTTTCGGTCGGGTCATCATGACCCGTGACAGCGCAAGCATCTGCTGCTCGCCTCCCGAGAGCGTGCCCGCCGGCTGATCGAGACGGGCCGCCAGCGCGGGGAACGCGTCGAGGGCCTCTTGGAGGGCGTCGGTCGACCGCACCCGGTCGCGGCGCAGCGTGTGGCCCCCGACCCGCAGGTTGTCGCGGACGCTCAGTCCGGGGAACGTCATCTTCCCGCCGACCAACAGCGCCACCCCGAGATCGATGATCTGCTCGGGCTCGAGGTAGGTGCAGTTCGCCCCGAAGAGACGGATCACGCCGCGGTGCGGGTGCTCCAGGCCCGAGACTGCGCGCAGGAGGGTCGACTTTCCCGCCCCGTTCGTCCCGAGCAGGGCCACCATCTCGCCCTCCGCCACTTCGAGGTTGACGTCGAAAAGAACCTGGTTGGTGCCGTAGAAGAAGTCGAGGTTGTGCACCTGGAGCGCCGGGATCGCGCCGCCCGCCTGCCGGCGCTTCCCCTCCGCGTAGCGCTCGAGGACGTCCTCGATCACCAACGTGATGTCCCGGCGGACGCTGCGCGAGCCGATGACCAGGAGCAACCCGCCCACCGCGCAGACGGGGGCGATGAGGGTGAGCGACACGATGATGCCGTGGAGGCCTCCGATGGCGTCGGACACCGCCCCCAGCACGACGGAGCCGGCGAAGCCGCCGAACACGAGCGAGTAGACGCCGAACATGGCGAAGCAGATCGTCCGCATCTCGGGCGGCGCCGTGGCCGCCAGGGTCAAGAAGATGCAGATGGCAAGGGGCGAGACCGACGCGTTGGCCAGGAATTGCAGCGTCACGCACATCCAGAGCTGCGGCACGTACAACGACAGGACGTAGAGACCGCCGTAGGCAGTGATGCAAGCGCCCGCGATCACCAGCGGTCGCTGCGGCGCCCGTCGGAAGTAGCGGTCGCCGAACACGTATGCGAGCGGCAAGCCGAGGAAGGCGGCCAGGCCGATGATGGCGTACACCTCACTCCGCTGCGCCGTGTCGAGGTGGAACTTGTCGATGAAGAAGAGGTTGCCGAAGAGCGGTGCTCCCGTGCCCGCGAACCCGAGGATGGCGACCGCGACGAGCTCGTAGTACAGGGATCGGACGCGCAACAGCCGAGTGATCGCCGAGCCGAGGAGGACTCGGGGCGCCTTCTCTTGCTGGGTGTGCAGGTCCATCCCCGACGCTTTCAGGATGTGGCTGCTCTCGTTGGCGCCCTTCTCCGGCTCTCGCAGCGAGAACAGCGCGAATCCGAGCGGGATGCCCACCAGCGCGATGAGCAGTCCGTAGCGCCAGTTGTGTGCGATGGTGACGACGTAGCCGAAGATGAGGATCCCGATCGTCTGGGACAGCGGATCCGACAGGTTGTGCCAGCTGAAGATCCGCCCGCGCGCCTCCGTCGGGTAGGCGTCCGCCAGGTATGAGTTGTGCACCGTGTTGTTCACGCCGGTGCCGACCGATGCGGCCAGGTACAAGAACGCGAAGGCCCACACGTTGGGAGAGATCGCCATGAGCGCGCCGAACCCGGCGAAGATCAAGAGCGCAACGCCCGCAACCACCTTGCGACTCCCCCGGTCGGCCCACACCGCCAGCGGCACTGCCCACAGCAGCTGGGACACCTGTGCGATGAAGGCGACGGCACCCAGGGACGCGTTCGACATGTGGAAGGACGTCTGGAGGTCGTGGCCGACCAGAGTGATGCCGTTGCCGAAGGTCCCTGGGACCAACGCGGCTGCCGTCATCAGGACCAGAGGTGCGAACCCCGACGTGCGCAGGATGCCCATGAGCGGGGGCGGCTTCCCTTCGCCGGTGCCGGGCATGACCGCCACGTCCGCGACGACATCGGGGTCCTTGACCTGCGTCACGGCCTCACGCAGCAGGTCGTCGGGGACCGCGAAGTCGAACAGCGGTTCGGCCACGTGCGGACTCTAACCTGACACGTGCGTCAGGGAACGGAGGCGGCCGCGACGGTCGCCACGGTGAGCGGCCCCTCGGGCAGCACTGCGACGCGCGGCGCGGCACCGAACCGAGTCAGCGCCGCCCGCACCGCGTCGGTCAGGTCGTGCACCGGGACCAGCTGGGCCGCGCGAACGGCGTCGTCGCTCAAGCCCTCGCTGTAGAGCTGCACCTCCGTTCGCTCGAGCACGCGGCCGAGCACCTGCGCCTGCCAGCGGTCGAGCTCGTTGCGACCTGCCGCGCCGGCGAGGTCGGCGGGAGTGCGCGCGGAGGCGAGCAGGTGGGCGAACGCGCCACCGTCGGGTACGCCGTCGACGCAGGCGGCCGCCATCACGACGACACCGCCGCCTCGCACGATGCGGTCCGCTGCGGCCATCCCCTTGACCGCCTGATAGAGGTTGCGATCGAGCGGGTACCCGCCGTTGGTCGAGACCACCAGGTCGTAGGGCGCGGACACCTCCCGGACCGCCGTTGCGGCCACGTGGGCGCAGGCGGCGTCGTGCGCGACGGCCAATGGTCCCGCGAACACCGCAGTGACCCCGCGCGTCCGGTTGATGGTCACGTCGACGGACAGCTGGGGCGGCGCCAGGGCGGTGGCCGCACGGACGAAGTCGTGCACCGGATTGCCGACACGAGTGACGAAGGTCGCGCGGGGGTCAGCGATGCGTCGTGGGTGGTGTGCCTCGAGAATCGTCTCGGTGGCGGCGAGGCCCGGGCACACGGCCTTCGGGCCGCCACTGAAACCGGCGAAGAAGTGCGGTTCGACGAAGCCTGTCACGATGCGGACGTCCGCCTCGACGTATTCGCGTTGGAGCAGCACGGGCACGCCGTCGACGTCGCCGACGCGCACGTGCTGATCGCTCGTGGCGTCGTGGTCGACGATCGCGAAGCGCGACGCGATGGCGGGCCCCACCAGCTCGGTCATTTCGCTCGGCGTCGCTCGGCGGTGCGTCCCCGTCGCGCACAGGAGCGTGATGCGGTCGTCCGTCACCCCGGCTCCCTCCAGCGCGGCGAGGAGCGGCGGCAACACCGTGCGATTGGGCATTGGTCGGGTCAGGTCAGGAAACACGACGGCGACCCGTGCCCCGCCCGCGACGAGCTCGGCCAGCGGCGGCCCGCCCCACGGCTCCGCCAGCCCGCGGGCGACAGCGCCCGGCTCGTCCTGCAGCGCCGGGGCATCGACGGGCAGGATGACCTCGGCACCGTCGGGCACCTCGACCGACGTCCCCCGGCGGCCGTAGGCGAGCTCGACGTGCACGGCGCTCAGAAGATGGGGTTTCGGTCGGGGTCGGGCAACGACTCGGTGGCCGCGAGCACGGCGTTGGCCACATGGTCGACCTGGGGGCGCTGACGCCGGTAGACCTCGACCGCATCGGGGTCCGGCTCGATCACTGCCGCGACCGGATCGAGTTGGTCCAGCCGCAGGCCCATGCCGAGGGCACGCCCGGCGACCAGCGCCGCCCCGGCGGACGCCGCTTCACCGGACCGGTGACGGATGGCCGGGACACCGAGGACCGACGTCAGCACCTCCACCCAGACGGGGAGGCCCGAACCCGCCCCGCCGAGCGTCACCCCTTCCGCCGGCGCGCCGCCCAGGCGCCCGACTGTGACCACCTCCATCATGCGCAGGACGTCCCAGGCCACCGACTCCATCACGGCCCGCGCCAGGTCGCTCGGGCCGTGTGCCGCGCCCAGGCCCATGAAGCCTGCCCGCGCGTCGTCTCGCCACCACGGTGCCCGCGCGCCGTCGAGCCAGGGCACGGCCATCACTCCTCGCGAACCGGGCGGGCTCTCCCCTGCCAGCTTGGCCAGCTCGTCGGGCGAGCGGTTCAGCAGCTTGCCGAGCCACGCCATGAATGAGCCGGCCGACGACAGACCTCCCTCGAGGAGCCAGCTGCCGTCGGCCCCGCGCGTCACGACCGCGCCGGCGGGCGAGGGGACCGGGCGCTCCTGGACGGGCACCGACACGTTGGCGGTGGTGCCCCAACTCACCATCGGATGGTCTTCCGAGGCGCCAGAACCGAGGACCTCGCACTGGCGGTCGCCCGCACCGATGACGACGGGCAGCCCGGGACGCAGGCCGAGCTCGGCGCCCGGGACCGCCTTGAGCTGTCCGATGACGGTGTCGGAGGCGACCACGCTCGGCAGCTTGCCCAGGGCGGGACCGGCGAGCTCGCGGACCGCGTTGCCGTCGAAGTCGTAGAGGCCGCTGCGAGAGGCGAAGGTGGCGTCGGTGACCACCTGGTCGGTGATGCGGAAGGCGACGAGATCGCGCGGCGAGAGGATGAGGTCGCACGCCTCCAGGCGGCCCGGCTCGTTCTCGGCCAGCCAAGCGAGCTTCGCCGCCACCGCTCCGGCGTCGAGTGGGATGCCCGTACGTGCTCGGTTGATGTCGTCGCCACCCATTCGGTCGGCAAGGGCCCGCGCCTCGGCGGCGGCCCGGTGGTCGGACCACAAGATGGCCTTGCCGATCGGCTCGCCCTGGGCGGTCACCGGGACGAAGGTCTGACGGGCACCCGAGAAGGCGACGACGTCGACCTCGCCGAATACGCCCGGTGCTTGGGCTCGCGCCTCGGCGCACGCGATGACGAGGGTCGTCCACCAGCGCAGGGGGTCCTGTTCGGCCCAGCCGACCTTCGGGTGCGTCGTGGTGAGCTCCGATCGCGCCATGGTCACGAGGCCGTCGTCGCCCCAGAGGCCGACCTTGGTGACCGATGTGCCGAAATCGATGGTGAGGATCACCGCTCGTGCACCGCCGCGCGCACGAGCCCGGCCATCTCGGCGGGGTCGGGGTCCTGGTAGATCGTCCGGCCCATGGCCATGCCGGCGCCGCCCCCGTCCATCACGTCGCGCACCTCCTCGAGCACGTCGTCCCGCCCGGCATCGGTCCTCGGGCCCCCGAGGAACAGCACGGGCACGCCGACGCTGGCCACGACCCGGGACACCGCGCGCCGACGCGTCTCGCCGGGCTCAACCGCGGGAACCGGCACCTTGATCACCGGCGCACCGATGTCGTGGGCGATCACCGCCGCCAGCACGATGGAGTCGACGTCGCGGCGCACCCGGCCGTCGCTCCAGAGCAACGGCTCGACCAGCGCCTCGAGATTCGCGTCGCGCGCCTGCTCGAGCACCTGACCCAGCAGCTCGAGGGCAGACGAGGACACCGGATCCGCCAGGTCGATCCGGGTCATGTGCTTGACCCCCGTCCATCCGTCGCGGGCAGCCCGGCCCACGGAGGCCACCAGCCGGTCGTCGAGCTCGAAGGCAGACCCGGCCAGCCCAGTGCGGTTGATGGAGAGGTACGTGCGGTGGCTCGCGGTGACATGGCCCGATTCGGCCAACCCGGCCAGCGGCTGCGCCGTGGCCAGGATTCCGTCGCACGAGGGCATCGCCGCGGCGAGTGCGCCGACGAACTCGGCCCAGTTCTCGGTGGTGAGCACGGCGCGGGCGCGGTGATCGGCCGCCAGGATCAGCGTGGGTGTGGGCAGGGCCGCAGGTTGGGTCATGGAGGCGGTGCGTCCCCACCGGACAAGGCCAGCACCACTTTGGCCACGGCGGAGAAATCCTCACGTCCGTACCCCGCGCTGCTGGCCGCCGTGAGCAGCTGGCGCGCCGCGGCCGTGGTGGACACCGGCACGCCGCACTTGGCGGCGTAGGCCATGGCCAGGTCGAGGTCCTTGGCCATGAGATCGGTCATGAACCCCGGCTTCCACTCGTTGGACGCCGGGCTGTCGGGGATCACGCCGGGCACCGGCAGGCGGGTACGCACGGCGACGCAGTCGCCGGTGGCGTGCGTGAGCACCTCGAGCAGCTTGGCCATGTCGACGCCGGAGGTCACCGCCATCGCCGTGGCCTCGGCCGTCGCCGTCATCTGCGCGGCATAGATGAGGTTGTTGCAGAGCTTCACGACTTGTCCCATGCCGGGACCGCCCACGTGCACGATGAGGCCGGCGAACGGGCCGAGCGCGGGCGTCGTCGCTTCGAGCACCGCCGCATCGCCGCCGACCATCAGGGTCAGTGTCCCCTTCTGGGCGCCGGCGGTGCCACCCGACAGGGGCGCGTCGAGGTACCGGGCGCCGGTCGCACCGACCCGTTCGTGTTGGGCCCGCTCGACGTCGGGGTCGATGGTGGAGCAGTCGACCACCGTGTGCGCGGCACCCAGGACCGGCAACATGCCCTCGACGACCTCGGCCACCTCGGGCGAATTCGGGACGCACAGGATCACGACCTCGGAGGCTTCGGCAACGCCCCGGGGCGAGCCGCCGTCGCGGGCGCCCTTGGACACCGCCGACTCGATCGGGCCGCGGCTCCGCGAGGCCACCGTGACGTCGTGGCCGGCCGCGACGAGGTGGCCGGCCATCGGAAGCCCCATGGCGCCGAGCCCGACGAATCCGA
>Ga0306926_10010518_pt1 | contig 10230 bp, 10 predicted proteins | sample flu12Cox44000178_FD_203759 | JGI IMG/M metagenome (GOLD analysis project Ga0306926, IMG submission 203759) | Lab enrichment of tropical soil microbial communities from Luquillo Experimental Forest, Puerto Rico - flux8day.12C.oxic.44.000.178 (v2)... | ecosystem: Environmental > Terrestrial >... | reverse complement strand
GCTTCGCCCCCGGCATGAAGAACGCCCTTTCGCGCGGCGCCAAGGCGCTCATCGCGACGCTGCGACTAGCGGCCGGCGCGATGCTCGCCGCCAGCGTCGCCATCAACTTCGCCAACATCATCGGCCGCTATTTTCTTTCCGTGTCGCTGTCGTGGGCCGAGGAAGCGATGCTGTTCCTGATGATCGGCTGCGTCTTCCTCGGCGCCGGTCCGGTCGGCTGGGCCGACCGCCACATCCGCATGGACGTGGTGATTTCACTGCTGCGGCCGCGCGCGCGCAAGGCGTTCGACATTTTTTCCGACCTGGTGACGATCGCGACCTGCCTTGCGCTGGCGATCTTCGCCTGGCCGGTCATGACCATGCTGACCGAACTCGATCAGCGCAGCCAATCGGCCAATATCCCGCTGGTCATTCCGCAAGCGGCGCTGCCGCTCGGTCTGTTGCTGATGGCGTTCCTAATCGCGGTTCGTCTGTTCGTGCAGGGCGCGCGCCACGACGAGGTGGTGTCGCCCAAAGATTTTGGCCCTTGAGATGAACAGATCAGGGCGCCGTCCATGCTAGCCGCCTGCGTCTATTTCATTCTGCCGGCGATCTTGCTGATCCTGGGCTACCGATCTTCGTCGTTCTGATCCTCACTTCGCTCGCCGCGATCCTGCTGATCGCACACGTGCCGTTGCAGGCGATCCAGACCTACATGTTCGGCAGCCTCGATAATTTTCCGCTGCTGGCGGTCCCTTTTTTTGTGCTTGCCGGCGAGATCATGGGCTGCGGCGGCATCGCCAATCGCGTCGTCACCTGGGTGGTGTCGATCATTGGTGGAGTGCGCGGCTCGCTCGCGGTGACGACAGTCGCCTCGTCGGAATTGTTCGGCGCGATGGCGCATACCTCGGTTGGTACCGTCGTCGCGATCGGCCGATTGTTGTTTCCGTCCCTGACCAAGCACGGCTATTCCGAACGCTTCGCGGTGAGCCTGATCACCTCGTCGGGCGCGGTCGCGGTGATCATCCCGCCGTCGATTTCGATGATTCTGTATCCGATGACCGCGCAGGTTTCGGCGATCAAGTTGTTCACCGCGGGCATCCTGCCGAGCATCCTGATCGGCATCGTCGATGCTGTTTATGTACTGGTCTATGCGCGCATCAAGATGGTGCCGCTGTCGTCGCCGGCGCGCTGGAAGAATATTTGGGCGTCGACCAAGGAAGCGAGCTGAGCGATCGGCACGATCATCGTGATCTTCGGCGGCATCTATGGCGGCGTGTTTACGCCGACGGAGGCGGCCGGCGTCGCCGTCGTCTATTCGCTGTTCGTGGCGATGTTTATCTACCGTGAGGTCGATCTTGCCACGCTCGGCCGCATCATTGCCAGTTCGGTTGTGCTGATCTCGCAAATCCTGATCATCGTCACCGGCGCCGGAATTTATTCGTGGCTCATGACCACAAGCGGCATTCCGCAAAACCTGATCAACGCGGTGAGCGCGCTGCACTTGCCCAACTGGCAGACCCTGTTGTTCGTCAATGCCGGGCTGTTGATCGCCGGCAGTTTTCTCGAACCACCGGCCGCGATCTTGATCCTCACGCCACTTTTGCTGCCGGTCGTCGAAGCGGCTGGCGTCAACGCGCTGCACTTTGGAATCATCATGGCGGTCAATTTGAGCATCGGGCTCTATATGCCGCCGTTCGGTTTAAACCTGTTCGCCGCACGCGCCATCTTCAACGTGCCCATGGGCATGATCTATCGCGGCGTGCTGCCATTCATCGCCGTTAATTTTGTCGCGCTGCTGGTGATTACCTACGTGCCGGCGATCTCGATGGCGCTGATTGGTGCGGTGCGCTGACGCCGTTTGGCGACCATGCTGTTATTTTCGCGGAGAACAATCGCCGCCGTAAAAATCGGAATTAAACTACGTTTTTGTTGAAGTAGCTCGAGCCCCAGATCACCAATACCCAGATTGCGAACAGGACCGCCAGCGCCAGAATGACTTCCATCGCCCTCTCCTCGGTCTCGCGCAAGCGCATGCTTGCGGTTTGGACCATCAATCCGTTTCCCGTGGCGTCGCGATCACGCTGTCGCTATCGGCGCAGCGGCGCGTCAATTCTCGTTGCAGCCGCTCCGCTTCGTCTTCGAGGCCCATCCACCGCAATTTGCGAATGCGCCCGACGAGATCATTCGCCCTACTCTCGTCTTCCGCGGCATCATCGTGCTGTGGCTGTTTGAGCGTCATTGGCATGGCTGTCCTCCCGCATATTTTTGTTGTTTGGCTTTGCCGGCTGAGTGCAACGCAACGTTCCTACATCGCGATTGGGCCTGCCGATCGATCGCGCGCCGCTTTACGGGCACAAATCGCGCCGGTCTCGCCAGAACTACAGCTTTGACCTATTGGCTTGCCTGCGCAAGGGTACAGGCGTGCGCCGCAACATATTGCGGCAGAAAACTGGCTAGCCGCTTGCGATCTCTAAGATCTTCGTCGGCTGCGCCGCTTCGCGCCGCGGCGCACGCAATGTAGCGGCGATGAAGGCATCCACATCGCGCATGACCGGCACGAGGAACCGCAGAAACGGCGCGACGGCGGCGATGATGATGAAATGGCCGACAGGACGATAGGTCAGCACCGTCGCGGCATTGCCGGCGGCGACGAGGCGAGCCGCCAGCCGGACGGAATTACCGGGCTCTACCAGCCGGTCGCGACCGCCGGTCATCAACAAAGCTGGCGGCGCGCCGGACGCAACGTGATAGATCGGCTGAGTCTCCGGGCGATTGACGCCACCGAAGATCATTTTGAGCTTGTCGTCGCGCAACGGCATCAGATCATAAGGGCCGGCGATTCCGATCAAACCGGCAATATCGCGACGCGGATCGAGGCCTACCTTGCCGAGCCAGCGCGCGTCGATCGACAACATCGCCGCAATATGCGCACCAGCCGAGTGGCCTTTCAAGAACACCTTGTCCGGATCGCCGCCGAACCGCGCGATGTTATCCTTGACCCAGCGCACGACCAGCGCGCCATCGTCGAGGAAATCGGGGTAACAGACCTCGGGATAAATGCGATAGTCTGGCACCACGGCGACATAGCCGCGCCGCGCCAGCGCTTTAGCGACATACCGATACAGTTCCTTATAGCCGCTCTGCCAGGCGCCGCCGTAAAAGAAAATGATCACCGGCGCAGCCGCCGCGTCGCGCGGTCGGCAGACATCGAGCCTGTGCCGCGAGCGCTCGGCATAGGCGATGGATTGGGTCAACTGAATGCGGAAAACCATTACCGCCCGCATGGAAACAGCGCTTCCGGACCAAATCATGGCACTAAAGTCTGGGGCGCTTAGACTTTAGGGTTAGCTCACCGGCCCTAAGTACTGACGGCGAACGAGACACGCCCGTTCAATATGATTACCTGTGGAACCGCCACCGCGATGATGCGTTGTTTGCATGCCAGCCAAGAGCGGGCCAACGCCCGATCGTGTCTGGGTTTTTGGGTGAATTGATCAGTTCCAGGCGACCTCATCTCAGTGCACTGGAGCAGCATCCTGCTCGGAGCCGCCGTGATGGTGTTTTCTCTCCTAGCGTACTTCTTTTCCATGGTGACGGCTTTTGCGATCGTGATGACGACGCTGGTCAGTTTCGGCGATTCCCAACTGCGCACGACGCGGCAGCCGCGCTCGGCCGTCTCGATCATCGCGGGCTCCGACCGCGATGCGCTTACAAACGCCGACAAGGCCAAAGAAGCGCAGAAGGCCGCAGAAGCGCGCAAAGCTTTGGAGGTGCAGCGAGCCGCCGAAGCGCGCGAAGCCGCCAAGAAACTGGCGCGCGCCAAGCTTGCCCATGAGCGCAAGCAGGCCACACTGGCGCGTCAGTGGCAGGAGCGTCAGGCGCGCAACAGCGCTTTTGCTTGGGGCAATCAAGGCCAATATTCCGGCGACGGCCGGCTGTATTCCTACGCGCCGGGCTTCGAACGCTGATCCAAATTTTGCGGTAAGTCTTACGGAACGCTTCGATTTCGCATCTATTGCTCGGCTTTAGCCGTCCGCCGGCGCCGCCGGAAGCCGAAGACATTTCTGATCCGCACCGGTTCCGCCAATTCCTCCTCGGTCAGCGCATCCGCTATCTTTGGCGGCGTCAAATACCATGGCACGGCAATGACGACGACTCGCGGACCGCCGTATTCGAGGACGGCGTTGCGCAATCGACGGGCGCGATGATTGCTTAATAAATGTTCCCACCAGCGCCGTTTAACCAATTCGGGAATCATCACGGCAATGGTTCGCTCGGGATCCTTTTGTTCCAATTCGTTGATCAGTTTGAGAAGTGGCGCATGAATCCGCCGAAACGGGGCGCTGAGAAAGACCAGCCGTGGCGGGTTGGACGCATGTGCCGCGACCGCGGAATCTTCGACGTCCCTCGCCCAGTGCTCGCGTAATTTTCGCTCCTGTTCGCCGACGTCCGGACCCTCCAGCGCCGCCAAATGCACCGCGATGACATCGGGCGAAAGCTCCATCGCCAGAGAAAGCGCCTTATCGGTCAGACGATCCCATTGCCTGGTCATAACCAGGACGAACGGCGGCTTTCTAGGACGGAATTGCAGCTGATCGTCGTCGCGCAACGCCGCGTCGACATTCGCGTAATAACGGTGAATACCTTTCAGGAGCACGATGACGCAGGGAATGGCAACGATCGTGATCCACCCGCCGTCGGTAAACTTTGCGATGACGATAATCGCAAGCGCCGTCACCGTGGCGGTCGCGCCGACGCCGTTGAGAAAAAGCTTTACCTGCACCCGTTGCCGCTGTCCGCGCCCGCGTTTACTGCGCAGCACATTGCGCCAATGCGCGACCATGCCCGTCTGCGAGATCGTAAACGTCGCGAACGCACCAATCGCAAACAGTGGGATCAGCCGATCGGTGATCCCGTCAAACGCGATCAACAGGAAGCCGGCGGTCAGCGTTAGGTAAAGGATTCCGACGGAGTAAACGAGACGCCGGCCAACCGCCGCAAATGGTCGCGGCAAGAATCCATCGCGCGCCACGATCCGGCACAGTTGCGGAAAGCCCACGAAACTGGTGTTAGCCGACAGACAGAGAATTATCAGCGCGCTCGCGATCGCGACGTAATAGAACACGCCGCGTCCGGCCACCGCGCCGACAAGCTGCGACAACACGCTTTGATAGCCCGGTTTGGTCTGATCCATCGCCATGATGCCGTAGCCCATTGCCAGATACGCGATCCCGGCAAGAAGAATGGCCAAGACGGCAACGATGATGCTCAATGTGAGACGGGCATTGCGGACTTGCGGCTCACGGAAGGCATTCACCGCATTGCTGACTGCTTCGACGCCGGTCATTGCCGTGCAGCCGGAGGCAAAGGCTCGCAGCAATAGCCACAAGCCGAGCGCCTCGACCGGCGCTGGCGACGGCGGCGGCGGGACCGCCGGCTGCGGATGGCCGCCGCTTACGATCGCGGCATAACTGCCAAGCGCGAGCACAGCCACGAAACAGGCGACGAACAGATAGGTCGGAACCGCAAACAGCCGTCCGGCATCGGCGGTGCCGCGAAGATTGACGAGCGTGAGAAGGAGAAGAATGCCGAGGCAAAGCGGCAGCGTATATGCATGCAAGGCCGGCACCGCTGAAACCAGCGCCGCAACGCCTGCGGATATGCCAACCGCAACGTTGAGCACGTAATCGATCATCAGGGCGGCTGCGGCGAGCAAACTCGCATTCACGCCGAGGTTGGCCTGCGACACGGTGTAGGCGCCGCCGCTCTTTGGATAAGCCTCGATCGTTTGCCAGTACGAAATGAACAGGATGCCGAGCAGCGCCAGGATCGTCAGCATCACCGGGCCCAGATAGGCCAGCCCGGCAACTCCCGCTGCGGAGAGAATCGTGAGCGCCGCTTCCGGCCCGTAGGCGGTCGAGCTCAGGCCATCAAGCCCGAGCGCCGGCACGCCCTCGGCCGCGCCGATTTCGCGGGCCCTGATCTCGCGATTGGCGAGCTGACGGCCGAGGATAAGTCGTACACAGGCGGTCAGCGGCGACGCCGATGTGCTGTCATTATGTTCGCCATGCGACGCCATCGACAAGGCTCGCGTCCGTCTTGGTCACAACCGAATACGATCGATAACTCGCCAGCCGCGAATTGTGGCAAATCGCCCTGGTCGCCCAGACTGCGGAGCACCGTCCGCGCAGCAATGACTTTTCTATTTCACCGGCGCCGCATCGGGAATGAAGCGGTGGCCGAACACCGGTTCCTTGTGCTCCGTCGGGGGTAATTGCCACGCGCCGGTCGAAGGCGGCCGGACTTCGGCATCGACATGAACGTCGAGAAGGAACGGCCGGTTCGCCGCTATAGCGTGTTCGAGCGCGCCACGGAAATCCTGTGATCGCGCCACTGTGAGCGCGTCGACGCCGGATGCCTTCGCCCAAGCCGCGAAATCCGGATTGTATGGTTTCTTGTTGGCTCCCTGGTGAAACATGGTGCCATGCTCGCGGCCGCCAAACATGCCGAGCTGAATGTCACGAATCGACACCCAGCCGAAGTTGTTCCAGATCACCCAAACGACCGGAATGTCGTATTCAACCGCAGTGCAGAGTACATGCGGAACCATGGTGAAGCAGCCGTCGCCGGTCACCGCGACTACCGGGCGATCCGGCGCCGCAAGCTTCGCGCCGAGTGCGCCGGCGGCGCCGAATCCCATGCCAGAAAAACCCCAAGAATTGAGCATGGATTGCGGGCTGCGCGCATTCCAGAATTGCATGTACCAATTGTGACTCACTCCGACATCGCAGCAGATGATGCCGTCCGGCGGAATGACAGCCTGACAATCGGCGACAACGCGTTCCGGTCGCATCGGCGTCGCGTGCAGCGCAAAATTCGGGCGAACGAATTCGTCCCAAGCCGCGCGCCATTGCGCGATCTGTTCCAGCCATTCCCGACTCGCCTTATCGGGATAACCCGACCGATGCTCAAGCTCGGCAAGAAGCTGCCGCAACAAGGTTCGCGCGTCCGCAACAATGGACAGATCGGGCGGATAATTGCGGCCGAGTTCGGCGGCATCAATATCGACGTGAATGAGTTTGGTAGTGGGAAAATTCCAGGAATATCCTGGCAGCCACGACGAGGCCGAGCGGTCGTCAAATCGCGCCCCAATCGCGAGTACAAGATCGGCGCGGCGGCCCGCCTCGTTGGCGGGAAAGGCGCCGTTGCGGCCGATAAAGCCAAGCGACAGCGGGTCCGTCATATCGATGCAACCCATGCCGTTCGGCGACGAGATCACGGGTATGCCAAGCGTCTTCGCGAGCTCGTTAAGTTCGCGGCTCGCCTCCGACAGCGTCACCCCGTGACCGATGAAGATCACCGGCCGTTCCGCATCGAGAATCATGTCAAGCGCGCGCGATACTTCCTCAGGCGACGCGCCGCTTCGCTGCGCGTTGAGCGGCGGAGCGGGAGGCGGCAAGTCGACTTGGTCTTCCTCCTGAAAGACGTTGAAAGGAACGTCGACATTCACCGGTCCGGGACGTCCCGACAGCATTGCCGTCATCGCTTGACGCAATGCGAGCGGCAGCATGTCGACGCGCGTCGGCTGAAAGCTGCGCTTGACCACAGGGCGCACAATGTTGACGAAATCGGCCTGATAATGCCGGTTGATTTCCTGAAACGGGCTACGATTGAACTGCGAGGTCGGCACATTGGCCGTGATTGCCAAAAGCGCCGATGAATCGGTGAGCGCGCAGGCAAGCGGCATAACGATGTTGCACGAACCGGGACCGCAGGAGGTAAGCGTCGCGACCGGCTCGTGCCGAACGCGGAAATAAGCGTCCGCCATGTGCGCGGCGACCTGCTCGTGGCGGGGCGATATCAGCTTTATCCGGTCCCGCGCCTGGTAGAGCGGGTCGAGCATGCCGACATTGCCATGCCCACAGATGCCGAAGACATAAGGGATGCCGTTGGCGATCAAATATTCGGTGATCAGCTCGGCGCCTTTCATCCGTGCCATAGATAGCTCCCGCGGTCCGCCTCAGCAGACTTCTTTACCACGATGGTGCGCAACAAGCACAGACGGAGGTCCGCTTCAACCGCACCGCTTAACCCGGCGTACGAGATAATCGAAATTGATGGCGAACTGTTCCGGTTGACTGATGTCGGCCTTGAGCTTCTCAATATCAGCGCGCGAGAATTCCGGCGCCGGGTCGCCTGCCGCTTCGACCAGCAATTGCACCATAGCGCCGTTTTCCAGCATGAGCGTTCCAATCACCGCCTCCGCAATCATGGCGCCGGTCACTACGACGCCGTGGTTTTTCAAGAGTACTGCGCGGCCATTGCCGAGCGCGCGCGCCACTCCGGCACCCATTGCGTGCGAGCGGATAAGATTGATGGTGTCGGTGTAACTCCCGAGCGCCTCGTGAAAAAGCGCGCCCGGCTGGCTATAACATTTGAGCCCTCGGCCGGTTGCCGAGAGGGCAATCGAATAGGTTGGATGCGTATGGATGACGCAATTGACGTCAGGCCGCGCCTTGAAAATCTCGGAATGGATATAGACTTCGCTATGTCGGCGCGCCGTGCCGGCGACGACGTCGCCTTCCAGATCGATGGTGAGGATATTCTGCATCGTGATTTCGTCGAGTCCGATGCTGTGCGCCTTCATAAAAAACAGGTTCGGATCGTCGGGCAGGCGCAACGAAATATGGCCGCGGGTAAAGTCGTCCTGACCTTCGGCCACGAGTACCTTTCCGGCGAGCATAAGCTGTTCTTTGAGCGACCGATGCGTCGCCAGCTGTCCTGCCCGCTTCGGCCGCGGAGATTTTCTGTTCGCACTTTTCCCTTTGATCATTGTCCTGATTGCCCTCACCGCCCCGTTCCATTGCGGGTGCAACAGAACAGGGAATTCGAATGGTCTCAAGAGAAAAATTTAGAGGCGGCACCGGGCCACGGCACCGCCTCGATAGATCGGCACTTTAGATTTTAAGGGGCGTTGCCCCTTGTCTCCACTGCGCTAAGCCGCTTTGCGGCTGATCTGGCTTTCGGCCATTTCGGTCAATTTCTTGTCAGTCGCCTTTTCCTCATCCAGCGTCTGATTGAGAAGCGTCGTCGCGGCATTGCGGCCCAATTGCTTGGCCCACGCGATCAACGTTCCATAGCGCGTCATCTCGTAATGCTCGACCACCTGTGCGGCGGCGATGAGCACGGCATCGCGAACGGATTGTTCTGAACTTCGCCGGCAACGTCCTCGGCCTCTTCGATGATGCCGTCAGCTAACGTAACCGGCATGAACTGAGTTCCGCGAACGGTTCCGAAAACATCGAGTCAATCTCCGCGGAACTTGCCGGAACACGGATGGTCGCCGCCGCGTTGATTCGGTGAGCACATGGCATGAGTCCAGTTACGGCATTTCGTGCAACGGAAAAAGCGGCTCAGCTTTGCGGGAGAACCAGAGGAGAGCAGAAATGAGGAATAAGTTATTGGCTACGGTCGCCGTGGCGGCAGTAATCGGGTTCGGCGGATTCGCCGCCGCGCAGTCGCAAATGGGCGGCGAGTCGAGCAAAGGCACGTCCGGCGCAACGTCCGGCGCGACGCAGGAGAAGAGCGGCGGCATGAGCGGAACCCAATCGGGTAACAAGACGCTCAACCCGTCGAGCACCCAGTCGAGCAATCCGTCGCGAAACCAATCGGCGCAGGAGAAGAGCGGCAAGGAAAACGAGCGGCTCGGCCAAAGCCGAAACAACGAACAAATGAACCGCGCCGCGCAGCAAGAGCGCGGATTGCAGAACAACCAGAAGGGCGCTCAAGAACAGCGCGGAACCAACACTAAGGGCGCGCAGCAAGAGCGCGGCAACCTCAAAGGCGCGCAAGAACAGCGCGGCAATAACATGAAGGGCGCGCAGGAACAGCGCACCAACACCGAACGCAACGCCACCGAGCAGCGCGGGACCACAGAGCGCAATGCGACCGAGCATAATGGCCGCACGGGCGTGAACGTCGGCGAGCGCGGTGAGCGCGGCGGGTCGGTGCAGCTGTCCGAGGATCAGCGTTCGCGGATCAAAACGATCGTCGGGCGCGGGAGCGGTCCACGATTGAGCAGGAGCAACGTGAACTTCAGCATTTCAGTTGGAACTCGAGTTCCGCGAAGTGTGCACTTTGTAACGCTGCCCAGCGAGATCGTGCAGATCGTTCCGCAGTACCGCGGATTCGATTACTTCCTCATCGAGGACGAGATCGTGATCGTTGATCCGCATACGCTCGAAATCG
>Ga0306926_10010516_pt1 | contig 10231 bp, 10 predicted proteins | sample flu12Cox44000178_FD_203759 | JGI IMG/M metagenome (GOLD analysis project Ga0306926, IMG submission 203759) | Lab enrichment of tropical soil microbial communities from Luquillo Experimental Forest, Puerto Rico - flux8day.12C.oxic.44.000.178 (v2)... | ecosystem: Environmental > Terrestrial >... | reverse complement strand
AACGATCGCGAGATCACCGGCGGACAACGTATAGTGACGGATGAGTTCACGCGGATCCGTGGGAGGATCGAACAGCGCGGCGATCTGGGTCTCGGTCAGTTGCTGTCGGCGCATCGCTCATGCTCCCCTGAAGTTCTGCACCGGCAGACCAGCCGATCCGAGCTAGGGAGTCGATGAGCGTGCTGCGCTTGATTGCGAAGACGCGACCGCAAGACCGCAATAGCTGAAAAGCCTCGGGGGCTCGCCGCCTGTCCGGGCCGCGTTCCGTCTTTGTCCGCTTATGCGTATCAGAGCAGCGTTTCGTTACTTCTGGCCAGTTGACCACGATCCGGTTCATTTGGACGGGTCGGCACCGGTGCATCCGTCAACGCCACAACTCTGGTAGAGGTAGATTACACTGCCCACAACAGGGCAACAGGGCAGGGGCGGGGCTTGCTGTAATCCCGCCCCGAGCATCTCCCTCCAGTACACCGAGGGGCATCGAGGAGAGGGAAACAAAGCGACCGCAACGTCATTCATAGCGCCCGTTCGATAATCTCAGAACCCGATGAAGTCTGGTTTAACAGTATGAGGATCGTCTGGGCCGAAATAAACCAGCTTGCGTGTAGTCCAGTCATATTTGGCCGACGCGTCCAAGTGGAAGTCATTTTCCCCATATTTTATCTGCCCACCATAGGTAATCGGTTCTGCGCCATGTCCTGGGGAAGACGCCCATACCAAGAGCTTAGCCTCAAAGTTGTAGTAAGGTATGGCGGAATTATCGATGACGCCGATAATTTTAAGGCGTGTTGGCTCCATAAGAGCAACTAAGATGGTAGTCCCCACTGAGACACGTACTTCTGGAGACAGGAACGTCTGCTTGGCAGACTGAAGTATCGCTCTTAATCTATTGAAACCTCCGTGAGAACGATCGGTAAGAATGATTGTATATTCGTCAGGACCAAACACCATTTCACCCTCAGTTGATCTCACTGTTTTGGCGGAGGTGCGCCGATGGCCGGCGAGATCCTCAAGTAGGATAGAGAGATCTTCAGGATCTCCATCAGAATTCCAGACGACGCGGAGCGGATAGAGATCGACTAGAGCTCCGCCAGTTACCTGATCTGCGCTGTTGACCGAAATAGAGCTCACAGATACGGGCTTTGGTCTAATGGATACATACGTATATAGCACAACCCCAACTAAGAAAATAAACCCACAAAGTCCGTAAACAGTGAGTGACGTGACGAACTGTTGACGCAGCGCATCTCTTAATAACTGAAAATCTTGGTCGCTTATTTGGAATCGCAACGTTGCATCGTTTTCGACCAGTCGTGTTAATGTTGCTGGGGTGAGGTTTTCCGAATGCGCGGGCAAGCGGTCGGGAGCCCCTCGGCGTAGCTTCGCCACGATTTCCTGAGTAATCTGATCTCCCCTTTGGTTCCGACGTAAAAAATAGAAAATAACAAAGCCGGCGAGCCCGAGAACTGCGGGCAGAGAAGCCAAAAATTGCAGCGCACTCATAACGCGCTCCTTCTATGCCATTGCGCTACAGGGCATGGTCCCAATTAGATCGTAATCCGTTCGACCTCATCGAGCGTAATCTCGTCGCCTGTGCGATCGTAGAGCTTGGTCGTACGGGGGCTTTCGTGCGCGGCCATGGCCTGGGCGTTTTCCAGCGTGCCGCCGCCCTCAAGGTAGGCCGTAATCCCCGTGGCGCGAAATGTGTGACAGCCAATCCGACCTTTCATGCCGAGTTCGGCCGCGCGGCGCTGAACCATGCGCCACGCGTCGACGCGATTCATTGCGATCGTGGTGAGCGCGCCGGTGCGGCCGGCGGCGGAGCGGAATAGGGGGGTTTTCTTGTCTTCCCGGATGCCGGCCGCATCGAGATAGGCGTCCAGATAGGCCTCCAGATTGTGGTGTGCTGGCATTTCGTGGCGCTTGCCGCCTTTCTCGTGCAAACGGACCCACCAACGTTTGCTCTGGGGGTAGTAATCCTCGACCCGCATGGAGACGACGGCGCCAACCCGAGCGAGGGCATAGGTCATTACCGCGATCAGCGCGCGGTCACGCAGGCCCACGAGCGTCGAGACGTCGATGCTGTCGAGCAACTCGCGGGCCTGTTTGGCGGTCAGCACCGGGGTCTTGCCGCGCTTAACGACATGCTTGGGCCCGCGCACGGCATGGGCCGGGTTGGTGGCGAGCACCTGGCCGACCACGAGCCAGTCGAACAGCATGCGGACCGCCGCCAGGTGCTGCTTTGCGGTCGGCTTCGAGTGCGTGGCCTGCAAGGTCTCGACATAAGCAGCGACGTGGATCGGCTCGATATCGACGAGTTAGACAATGCCGTGCTGTTCGAGCCAGGCGAAGAAATTGCAGGCGGCGCGGTAATAGGCCAGCCGCGTGTTTTTGTTGCGGATCGTGGCGGCGAAGAATTTGCGATCGCCCTGTCGCAGGGTGTAGTCGGATGCTCGCCTATGCTCCACCCCCTTGACGGGTGCTCGAGCCGGGAAGATCACAAGTCAGCCACCTGGGACGAAACCCCGCTTGCTGTCGCGACGCCAATGGGAAGAGAATTCCGGCACGGCCGCAAATAGACAATATTGGCAAGTGGCCCATGGTTTCCACGGTGAAGAGGGGGGTAAGGAGCGATAATGGCGGCTATCCTCGCGGTTCACGGCATCGCACAACAGCTGGCGGGCCCGGAGACCCTTGCCAAGGACTGGTGCCCCGCACTGCGGGATGGTATGCGCATCGCGGGCGTAGCACCGCGGGAGTTGCCAAAAAACACTGACATTAAAGTCGCCTTCTATGGTGACTTGTTCCGGCGAGCAAAAACAAAGGAAGCCGGTGACTTTGCTTACGAAGTAGAAGACATAAAAGCAGGGATTGAAGAAGACTTGCTCTCCGCATGGTGGGATGCGGCGGTCCAACATGGAGATGCGCTCGGGCCAGAAGCGAAAACCAAGGTCTGGGTCCCAGAATTCGCGCAACGCGCACTAAGCGAGCTCTGTCGTATTAAATTCTTTTCACGGATTTCGGAACGGATGATGATTGGAAACTTGAAACAAGTTTCCTTATACTTAGGAGATGCGGACGTTCGGAGGGACGCCAAAAAACGCCTGCTAGATCTTATTCATGATGATACGAAGGTAATAATAGGGCATTCCCTGGGATCTATCGTCGCGTATGAAGCGTTATTCGAGCCGGCAGCACGTCGAGTGCAAATGTTTATAACACTCGGCTCTCCCCTTGGACTTGACAAACCAATTTTCCGGAAGTTGGTGCCACCTCCAAAAGACGGGGTCGGCGCATGGCCGACTGCCACTTCTCGTTGGACCAATATCGCAGCAACTCGTGATCCGGTAGCCGCGGTAAAGGACTTGGCTCGACTCTTTGGTAGTCAAGTGGTCGACAAGAAAATCGAGAATGAGACGCGAGCGCACGACGTGGTGCCTTACCTGACGGCACGTGAAACGGGAGCGGCGATTGCGACCGGACTGGGGTTCGGATGATATCGAGCGGGCGCGGCAAGCGCTTCCTCGTGGCTGCGGGGACCCGAACATACAGGTTTGATTTACCCGCACTGCCATCGGTTCGTGACGACATTACCCGCGTCGTCGACCTGCTTACGGCTTCACCCTACGGATATAAGAGAGAGCTGAAGGCGGTCAGCGACGGACCGAAAGCTGGAATGTTCCGCAAAAGAGTCCGGGCCTGGCTTAACTCACCCCGGAGAACATCGGACGACTTAGTCGTTTTCTACTATTCGGGGCACGGAATTATTAGCGCAACTGGCATATATGTGCTGGCTGCAAATAATACCGACCCGCGTAATATCGATACAGCGATCCCTGCTAGATTCTTCGTGGAGGCGCTCGAGAGCAGCAGTGTGCGAAGCGTGTTGCTAGTGCTGGACGCCTGTTTTGCGGGTGCGGCGATCAACGACGACATGACGAAACTCGCGCAAAATCTGACGCGCTCGCGGGGAGCGGACGACGCGCCGCAGATCGCAATCCTAGCCGCGGCGAGACGGGAAGTCGCCGAGGAAGGCGCCTTCGCTCGTGCGCTATGCGCCGCATTTCGGGCGGTCGAAGATCTAGCTGGGGAAAAGCACGAATATCTTTACCTCGACATGATTTTCGATCAGATCAATCGGATCTTCAGAAACACGGTGTCGCAACGAGCTTCCTTCAGTTACCCGGGCGCTCTCACCGATCTGCCAGCATTTTTTAGCAATCCAAAGTACAAGAACAAGCTTCCGGATGGCATCGATCTGGAAACGCAAAGTCGTATAATGCGGGGCGACTTAGAGGCTCACTGGGGACCGCGATCGCGCGGCGTCGAAATCGACGCGCAAAAGGGCTGGCATTTTTCCGGCAGGCGGCGCGCACTAACGAAACTCATCGGCTGGATCGAAAGACAAGAACGAGAAGACAGTATCCTCTGCGTGACGGGTCGACCTGGGACGGGCAAATCCGCTGTCCTTGCTCGACTGGTGACCCTGTCGGATCCGATGTACCGCCAATATGTCCCGCTTGGGAGGGAGGGTTCAGCCGATAGTATTCCACCTGCAGGTTTGATCGACGCCGCCGTTCACTGCCTAGGAAAAACCGCTTCTGAAGTTGTCGGCGAGATATCCACCCTGCTCGATATCAAGACAGATAACGTCTTCGATCTCGCGAGCAAAATTAAGGATCAGCGCGACCCACCAGTCATAGTACTCGACGCGCTCGATGAGGCGGAGGAGCCAGACGACATTCTTTGTAATTTGCAAATTGTGGCTGCGGCAGGTGCTCGGGTAGTAGTCGCAGTCCGTTCGGAGACTGTGCCGCTCCCCGGCGAATCAGAGATCGTCGACCTCGACGACGATGAGTACATCGAGGTTAATGACATATTAAATTACGTTATAAGCCTCTAACGGAAGACGACTCATCTCAGAATTCATATCGCGACGACGGTGTCGCGGCAAGAAGGATAGCTGAAGTCATAGCCAACCGGGCATTTCCAAATTTTCTGATCGCTCGGATGTTTGCGCGCGACTTAATTGAGGGTGGTCAGGAGAGAACTGTAGACGAGATGCCGAGGTCGAGCGGAGGGGCATTCGATGAATATCTCGCCCGTTTCGGTTCTGAGGAACAGCTGGTACGAGATCTGCTTGGCGCCCTCGCCTATGCTGAGGGCCATGGCTTACCCCGCGGCGACATTTGGATATCGATGGCTCGGGCCGTGTCCGGAAGATGCTATACAAGTCACGATGTAAGGCGGGTACTAAAGCTCGCGGCGTCCTATATAGTCGAGGAGATTGAGCAGGGTTTGTCAGTTTACCGATTATATCACCGGGCACTGGCTGAACACCTGAAAATAGAGAAAAATTCCTCCGAAGTTCATCGGAAAATCGCACTTGAGCTTCGTCTTCTCGTTACCGAATTGTCAGAAAGTCGTAGCATGGGTTGGCTTGCCGCACCTCGCTACATCAAGCGGCACCTGGCAGTTCATGCTGCGCTAGGTGGCAACATAGAGGAGTTGGTTGAGGACGCCGGGTTCTTGTTGTCGGCGGATCCAGACCGCCTGCTGCTCGCGCTACAGCCTCTACTAAGCGGAGAGGTGCGGGATGCCCCGGAAGGGTATGAGGCTGCAGAAGTGTATCAGAAGGCCGTTCATCTGATCAGGAATCAGAGCCCTGGGGAGGCGGCATCGTATCTTGAGTATTCAGCGCAACTCGATAGTGCAAAGGCTCTCGCCGCAAAGGTAGCGGAGCTAGGATGGCCGCAGCGATGGCGTACGGCATGGGCCGCCTGGGAACGGCGGTCCCCGCACACTGTCATAGGCGAATGCCTTGACGAGGCAATCGACGTAGTTATGACTTGCACGTCGAGAGGGCCGGCAATCGTCGCTTGCGACTACTCACTTCGTTTGCTGGTCTGGAACCCGTGGACGGGCCAGGTGCTTCCCGGGCATGGCCGAGACGTCGGCGACGGCGACCTCCCGATGGCATTAGCCGCGACCCCTCCGGACAAACTGCCTGCGGTTGTGGTTGGCTACCAGTCCGGCGCGATCTCCTGCTGGAGTCCACTGACTACTCGATTTACAGATGCGGTACGCGACGCTCACAATGGCTCAGTCCTGGATCTTGGCTTTGCCATGCTCGATAACCGCATGATCATGGCCTCGTGCGCACTCGACGGCACTCTTAAATTGTGGGACTTGGGATCGATGCGCCCGATAGGAGCGCCCCTGGTTGAGCACCCTGAGTGGATCCGCTCGATCACCGCCAAAAAGAGTACCGTCAGACGAGCTCCGCGGAAGTATTTCCCATTAGATATTAGTGGCATTGTCGCCGACAAGTATGTGACCCTCCGTGGTGATGGCGAAACGATCACAGGCTATGCATGTAAAATCGAAGGTGGGCCGACAACTGCTACATGCCGACTGGACACGTCGGGAGGGGATTGGTTTTGTTCTTGCGTCGCCCATGGCGACGCATTGAGCGGTCACCTCGTAGCTGGTGCATTCGACGGTAGGATCCGCATATGGGATCTGGAACGGCGCCTCACCTCTGGAACCTTGTATATGAAGGACGACTTCGTCACAGCGCTTGCCGTCCGTTACGATGGCGATCGCATCCTCATAGCGTCTGGTGGCGGCGGGCGTTGGGTATATTTGTGGAATCTCAAGACTCGTGAGATCATCCATAAATTCGTCACAACACAAGCGGCGGGCCCAACCAGCGCGATAGATTTTAAACGATTAAACGGACGCTTGTTCATAGCCGCCGGCTTTTACAACGGGAGCATCAGCGTCTGGGACGGCGATAGCGGCCTACGGATCGGCCAGGAATTATTGGGTCACGAGGGCGAAGTCACCTCCATCGCCTTGGACGTGGGCAACAGTCATCCGACGATCATCAGCGGCAGTTCAGGAGGCAGTGTGCGTCGATGGGACATCCTCGAACGTGACGATGATAGCTCTCGTCCCACCCAGCGCGTCATCCCAGGGACGGTCCTTTGCATGACCACCGATGCTGCTGCCGCAGGCAGAGGCCTAGTCGCAGCCGGTACAGATTATGGGACGGTGCACCTCTTGGATCTCGAAAGCGGCGCTGCAAAATACGAGTTTGAATTGAGCGATTGCGTTGATGCCGTCGCTTTCGGTCAACTTCGCGGACGTGCGGCCGTGGCGGCCGGTAAATATGGTGGAGTCATCCAGGCTTGGGACCTAACCACACGATCGCCATATCCGCCGCTGGCAAATCAGTCGGCGCGTTGGGGTCTGCTCGACATTCGCGAAGTCGGCGGAAGATTGCTGGTAGCCTCTGTAGATGAGGACAATCGGTTTCGGCTGCGCGACATCGAAACGTCGGAGGAAATTGGGCCACCAATTTAATTATCCCCGCGAAAATCGATTACGAAGGTGATACTCACCGCTCTTGAGGGAGGACCAGTTGGGATAATACAGACCGAAAAAGATGGTAATATTCATGCTTACGATATGATAAAAGGATGCCTTCTTCGAGAAATTCATGCCGGTACCCCGCTACCCTCAGTGATCGGGGCAAACATAATAAAGGACACGCCTATAATTATATCAATCTGTTCCGACTTCTTTATACGTGCTTGGGATCTCTCTACAGGTAAATTGCTCAGCGAGTCGCCTACGCAATATGATTGTTGTATCAATCCGATTGTAGTGGGCGAGGTAGGGGGGCATAATATAGTTGTAGCGTTCGAGTTGGGTGACGACGGTGGTATGATACGGATATGGCGCTTATCCGATTGGTATGAACTTTTGGCTATTTCGTTACCGTTTAACAACGATGCAATATCTATACAAGATCCATTCGTTTGTGTTGGTAGCGAGAAGGGTATTCTGTGCTTGTGCGTAAATCCATCGCTCTAATTCATGCCAGTTCTCGCAAGAGAAATCGCTTTCTGTAGCTTTCTGTTTATTTAAAAACGAAAAGAGTGTTCATAACCGAATGCGCTCGACCTCGTCCTGCGTGAGCCGCTCCTTCGTGCGATCGTAGAGCTTCGTCGTCCGTGGGCTCTCATGCGCGGCCATTTCCTGAGCGTGCTCAAGCGCGCCGCCGTTCGAGAGGTACGCGGTAATCCCGGTAGCGCGGAACGTGTGGCAGCCAATTTCCGCTGCGATCCCGGCCACGGCCGCGTGGCGGCGGATCATCCGCCAGGCGTCGGGCTGGCTCATCGGTTTGTCGGAGAGCACGGTGCCGTTGTGGCCGCGCGCGGTGCGGAACAGGAAGCCCTTGCGGTCCTCGGCGATGCCAGCCGCGTTGATATAGGCATTTAGCGCCTCGGCGAGCGCGTGGTGGCAGGGCATGGCGTGCTGCTTGCCGCCTTTCTCATGGAGCCGGATCGTCCACCCTGCGCCGCGCGGCCGCAGATCCTCGACCTTCATTTTGAGAGCAGCGCTAATGCGCGCAAAGCTGTAGGTGAGCGTAGCGATGAGCGCGCGGTCCCGCAGATCGCGCAGCGTCGTGGCCGGAATGGAGTCGAGCAGCTTGCGCCACTCGTCGCCCTCGAGCACCGGCGTCGAACCGGTCTTGACGACGTGCTTTGGCCCGCGCACTGCCGCTGCCGGATTATTGGGGAGCACCTGGCCGACAACGAGCCAGTCGCACAGCATCCGCACAGCCGCGAGCTGTTGTTTGACGGACGGCGCCGAGGCCCCGGCCGCGAGCAGCTGCTCTATATAAGTGGCGACGTCGTGCGGACGGATCGCGGCGAGCGACAGGCCGCGCTGCTCGCACCAGGCGAAAAACTGTCCGCACGCACGGGCGTAAGCTCGGCGCGTGTGCGGGTTCCGGATATTCGCTGTGAAAAATTCGACATAGCGCCAGCCGGCCTGATCGCCGAGGTCGGCGATCAGCGCCGGCACGAGATAAGTGCCGGCCGTGGTCGCGGGTGCCGGCGGCGCGATCGGTTCGATGATGGCGGGGAGTTGGTCAGGGGGTGTCATGGCCCCTTCCCTAGCACGAATATCGCGCATGATAAAGGACGTTATCATGCGCAAGATTGACCGGCAAGGGGAGGGGTCGGGCTGTCATTTTGAAAATTATCTGGCGCAGAATTTAGTGCGCCCGCGGCTCGTAGTTCGGGGATCTTACGATCTGAAGGCCCCTGCCCGATCAACGGGCCTCATATGTGTGAACCAACTCACACGTGAAAACCTGAGCCTCACCATATAACTCCAGGAACGGCGGAGTGAGGAGCACACAACATGCGAAAGTACGTGCTCTTTGGCGCGATCGCTTTTTTGGTCGCCATCCTCTGGGGTTCTGCACTCCTGATGGTACCCCAAAAAAAACTCGAAATGACCGCTCCCTTCTCGTACGACGGTGGGGGTGTGTACTATTCCAGTGGATCGGAAGAGTGTGGCGACGACAATGTTTGCATCGCAGAACATCAGCGAGCTCGGCGCGAGTGCACTCTAGACCCGTCGCGGTGTCTCGGTTCATCCAATGAAATCACGCGACTGCAGACGCAGTCGCAGAACGATCTGCAAATTGGTCCTAGCCCGAACAATGAACTTGTTAAGATGGGAGAGCTCGGCCGCAAAACTGAGCGCCTGCCCAAGGGCAAAATCTATCTCGATGCCCCGATCGAGATGAAGGTCGGGGATAAGCGCGTTGTTGACGCACGCGTTGGGATCAATGTGCCGGACAACGTTCTTCGCGGCCACGTCCGAGCTGGCGACCAAACCATCCCGGGAACGCTTCTAGTGTCTCATGAGATGATTGCAACGCTCAGTGGTCCCGGATTTGCCATCACGCGGACCACTCCGGAAAAGCAAACAGTCGCGAATGGATTTCCAACAGTTTGGCAATGGGATGTTGAGGCAAAACAGGATGGTTCCCAAGAACTGGAGGCGACCCTTTATGCTCTGGTCCCAGAGCGGGAGCGGGTCGACAGCTACACACAGACGATTACTGTTACCGTTAAACCGTTGACGTGGGGCGACTGGGTAAAGTCGGCGGGCGAGGAGATTAGCGCAATAAAGGCGATCGTGCTTTCCCTCGGGGCTATTGCCGCTGCAATCTTGAGCTGGTTTGGGATTTCTCGCAGACAAGGACGTCGGTCGCCGACTATCGCTCGCGTACGCAAACCTCGGACGGCAAAGCCTAGCGGTAGCGGTGTTGTGTCAAGAAGGTGCGAGAGCGCCATGCTGTACGAGAGATGAAGGAGGACCCTTCGGAGCCGTCCTGTAGGGGAAGGCTTCAAACCGCCATGAG
>Ga0306926_10010512_pt1 | contig 10234 bp, 9 predicted proteins | sample flu12Cox44000178_FD_203759 | JGI IMG/M metagenome (GOLD analysis project Ga0306926, IMG submission 203759) | Lab enrichment of tropical soil microbial communities from Luquillo Experimental Forest, Puerto Rico - flux8day.12C.oxic.44.000.178 (v2)... | ecosystem: Environmental > Terrestrial > Soil... | reverse complement strand
GGGTTAGGTTGCCGGCGTGAACCGGACCGATCGGCTGTATGCCCTGGTCGAGGAGTTGCGGGCGGTGGCGCCCCGCGCGCGGTCGGCGCGGCTGCTGGCGGGAGAGTATGAGGTCAGCACGCGCACGATCGAGCGGGACATTCTGGCGCTGCAGGAGTCTGGTGTGCCGATCTACGCCCAGGCCGGGCGGCGCGGCGGCTATGTGATTGATAAGGTGCGCACGCTCCCGCCGGTCAATTTCACCGCGGCTGAGATGGTCGCGATAGCGGTGTCGCTGGCCGGGGCGGAGGGGACGCCGTTCTTCTTCGCGGCCCGGAGCGCGCTGCGCAAGGTGCTGGCCGCTGCCCCGGCCCCGCAGTTGGAGGAGGCCGCGGCCCTGATGGACCGGATCCGCCTGATCGGGACTGGCGAGCCCGGCAGGAGCGGGCCGCGGCCTGGCGGCGCTGGCGGGGCGGGCGCTACCGGTGGTGCGCCTGCAGCGCAGGAGGCAGCGGCGAAGCCTGCGCGCGGCCGGGCCCGGGCGATGGTCCCGCTGGCGATCCAGGAGGCGATCACCGCCCGCCATGTCCTCCTGCTGGACTACCGTGACCGGCGCGATGTCGTGACCGTGCGCGAGGTCGAGCCGGTGGCGTTTGCCGGGACCCGCGCCCATTGGTACCTGCTGGGGTGGTGCCGGCTGCGGGAGGGCGCTCGGGCCTTCCGGGTGGACCGGATCTTGGCCGCTGTCGATACCGGCGAGCCCGCGCCGCACCGCTCGTACGCCGATCTTGATGTCGGCATCCCCCGCGCTCTGGTCCGGGTTCCCGAGCTTTCGGGCTGAAACCGGAGCAGAAAACCTGACAGGGGGCTGTCGCATGGCTCGGGCAGTGTCAGTCAGGACACGTTGCCCACTGACGGAGGAACGCATGCCCGCTCCCGCCACCAACACCGTCGCGTGGTTTGAGATCGGCGCGCCAGACGTCGATGCTGCCAAGGGTTTCTACGGCCCGCTGTTCGGCTGGTCGTTTGCCCCCGACGGGGCCTACACGCTGATCACCGCCGCCGGCGCCGCAGGCCCGTCCGGTGGGATCTTCAACACCGGCGGCAACATCCCCCCCTACGCCGTTTTCGTCATCCAGGTCGCCGACGTCGCCGCGGCCGCCGCCCAGGCCGAGGAACTGGGCGGCACGGTCATCGTCGCGCCGATGGCGCTGGAGGACGGCATGGTCGTCGCCTACCTCACCGACCCCAACGGCAGCATGTTCGCCTTGTTCAGCCCCAAGCCAGGCAACTGAGCCACGGCGGGGCAATGCCGACCGTCCCCCCGATTCCCGTCACGAAAAGGAAGCAGGTATGACCGGCACCGCCAGCCCGGCGCTTCAGACAGCGCTGGCCTACTACGAGGCCTGGACCAGTCACCACCTTGACAAGGCCATGAGCTACATCGCCGATGACATCGTCTGCGACGCCCCGGCCGGGCGCCTGGAAGGCGCCGGAGCTTACCGGGGCTTCCTGGGCCCGTTCGTGCAGATCGTCACCGGCGCGACGATGATCGCCGCCTTCGGTGACGACCAGACCGCGCTGGTCATGTACGACACCCAAACCGTGCCGGTGAAAAGCGCCCCCGGCGCCGAGTGCGTCACCGTCAAGGATGGCAAGATCACCTACAGCCGGTTCGTCTTCGACCGGGCCCCGTTCGAGGCCGCCCGCAACGCCGCGACTTGAGCAGCCCGGGCCCTTCAGGGCCCGCCGCCACCGCCGCGGCGGCGGGCTCTGCTGGGGCGCAGATCCGGGCGGGCGCTGCCATCGCCCGGCTCATGCAAGGCTCACTCGACGGGGCTGCCGAGGAAGTCACCCCGGTGCTGACGCTCCCTCGTGAGTTCCGCATCGCTACGGTGACCGGCTGGGTGGACGATCTCGGTCACCGGCTCGCCAGCCCGCGCTACGCGGCCAGCCCTCTTGCCATTGACCTGCGCCAGCAGATCCGCCAATTCCGCTCCGAAGCACCACGGCCAGACCATGCAGGAGAAACCAGATGACCGCGCTGCCGGCCCAGATGATCGACCGCTGGCAGCAGCGGGCCGAGCCAGGTCCCGGGCGCGGCACCCTCTACTGGCACATCCTGCTCGGCGACCAGCCCCAAGTAGTCGGGCTCGCTCGTACGGCGCAACAGCGGCTCGCGCGGTTCACCGGCCTGCACATGACCCCGGCGACGTGGCTGCACATCACGACCCTGGTTGCCGGACCCGCCGACACCCTCACCGGCCACGACATCGAGGAGATGGCAGCGGCCGCCTCGCAGGACCTCGCCACCATCCAGCCGGTGGCTGTCAGTCTCGGCGAGATCTGGTACCACCCCGAAGCCATCATGCTCGGCGTCCAGCCCACCAGCGCCCTCGAACCGCTCCACGACGCCGCCAAAACAGCAACTCGGAAGATCACCGGCACCGACGGCCTCGCGGACGGCCCCGGCGGCTGGCGTCCGCGCGTCACGATCTGCTACAGCACGGCGAAGCAGCCCGCTGCACCGATTATTGGCGCCCTCGGCCGGCACCTACCGGGCTGCGAGGCACGCATCAGCACGCTCAGCCTGGTCATCCAGCGCGGCCCCGAGCGGGCATGGGACTGGCACCCAGTCGGGTCCATCCACCTCGGCGAGCTAAACCCAGGCACCCGCAGCGACAAACGTGGGCAGCGACAATAGCGTTCCCTTCGGGTACCGAGCGCACCACCCCGGAGGATCCAAAATGATCGACCACGTCTACATCTCTGTCGCCAACGTCGAGAAGTCCTTGGCCTTCTACGCCGAAGCTCTAAAGCCGATCGGCTGAGGCTTGTCCGGCAACTACGACGCTGCGTCTGGCCCCGAGGGCGTGCCCGACCTCCACGGTCTGGGCGATAACGCGTATGTCTCCGGTACGGGACTTGGTTCAAGCATCTGGCTCCGCCAGCGCAAGCTTGGCGAGACCGGCCTTTACTTGGGCCTCGTGTGTGACAGCAACGAAGCTGTGGATGCTGCGTACGCCGCCGCCATCAAAGCAGGTGGCACCGACGAAGGTGAGCCCGCCGACCGGACCTACTTCGCGCCCGGCTACTACGCCGCCAACGTCGCCGACTTTGACGGCAACCACCTGGAGTTCGTGCACAAGGCTTGGAACCCCGCGCGCTAGCTGGCTGCTGCGGCCAACGAGGCGGCCTGCCCTCCAGTGATTGGGCGACAGGGTTCGTCTCAGGCTGGGTCGGCGAGCACAGAATGCTCACGTTACCGAGTTACGCCACCGCGCTCCGGCCAGCGCCGAGTCGGCAACTGCGCGAAGCAGAGCCGGGAACCGAGTGACGCTCGGTAACGTCGCCAGCTCTGGGCAACTAGATTTGACAGACTAGTTTTATATGACTAGATTTCAGCGATCGGAGGTGATGCCCGTGTCGCGCACGGTGAACAATCTGCTGGGACTGGCGGTGTTGTCGTACCTGACCGAGCGGCCTATGCATCCCTACCAGCTGAACCGGACGCTGAAAGACCGCGACGCGGCCCGGACGTTCAAGCTCAGCTACGGCGCGCTGTACGGGGTGGTCGGCCAGCTGGCCGAGGCTGGCCTCATCCGGGCCAGCGGCACGGGGCAACGGGGCAGGCTGCCCAAACACACCGTCTACGAGCTGACCGACACCGGCCGCGCTGAGATGCGCGCGTGGCTGGCGGAGCTGCTGAGCGAGCCGCGCTATGAGTACCCGGCCTTCGCCGCTGCCCTGTCGCTGGTGGTGGTGCTGCCCCCCGGCGAGGTGGCTGACCTGCTCCGGACGCGGCTTGGGCGCGTCGCCTCGGCGGCGGCGGAGATCCGCGACCAGCGCGACGCCACCGTGGCCACCGGCGTGCCCCCGTTGTTCCTCATCGAGGACGACTACCGGATCGCGTTGCTGGACGCCGAGGCGTCCTTTATCACCACCTTCCTTGGCAAGCTCGAGGACCCCGAGAACGGCTGGTCCGGGGCATGGCAGGCCTATCACGACAGCCACGGTCCCGGCGGGCCGGACGAGACATCAACCGAGCGAACCAACCCCAGCGGCACGACAGGAGCAGACCAGTGAATCGCGCCCGCACAGCCATCATCATCGGCGGCGGCATCGCCGGCCCGGCGACCGCCATGGCCCTGGCCAAGGCCGGGCTCGAGGCCACCGTGTACGAGGCACGCCCCGACGGCGCCGACGGCGGCGGGGTCATGCTCACCCTCGCCGTCAACGGCATCGACGCGCTGCGCACCCTCGGCGCCGACGCCGCCGCAGTCGCGGCGGGGTTCCCCACCCCGCAGATCACGCTGCGCACCCACACTGGCAAGAGGCTCGGTGTGACCAGCACCGGCGGTGCGCTGGCCGACGGCACCGTCGCCCATACCATCCGGCGAGCTGACCTCTACCAGGCCCTGCACAGCCAGGCGGTGGCCCGCGGGATCACCGTGCTGCACGGCAAACGGCTGGTCGGCGCGCAGGAGCACCCCGGCGGGGTACGGGCGACCTTCGCCGACGGCACCCAGGCCCAGGCTGACATCCTCGTCGGCTGCGACGGAGTCCACTCCACCGTCCGCCGGCTGATCGACCCGGCAGCCCCGGCCCCGTCCTACGCCGGGCTGCTGAACACCGGCGGCTACGCCCCAGCGGTGACGGTGCCGGCGGCACCGGGCAGCTACGAGATGATCTTCGGCAAGCGGGCCTTCTTCGGCTACGCCACCGCCCCCGGCGGGCAGGTCTGGTGGTTCGCGAACATCCCCCAGCGCCGGGAGCCAAAGCGCGGGGAGGCCGAGGCGGTCACCGCCGCGCAATGGCGGCAGCGGTTCGCCGAGATCTACGCCGCCGACGCCGGGCCAGCGCTGGAACTCATCGCCGCCACCCCCGGCTTCGCCCCGATGACGCCGATCCACACCATCCCGCGGCTACGTAGCTGGCACACCGACCGGATGATCGCCGTCGGGGACGCGGCGCACGCACCATCGCCCACCTCCGGGCAGGGCGCCTCGCTGTCGGTCGAGGACGCCGTGCTGCTCGCGACCTCGCTGCGGGACATCCAGCCCGCGCCGGCAGCGTTCACGCACTTCGAAACGCTGCGCCGCCCCCGCGTGGAGAAGATCATCAAAGCCGCCGCCCGGATCAACAACAACAAGGCACCGGGCCCAGCCGGACGCCTGGCACGCGACCTGATACTGCCGGTGATTCTGCGGGCCACGGCCAACGCCAAGAGCGCCCGCGAGGTCTACGAATACCACGTCGGCTGGAACGAGCCAGCTGCCGCACACGGGAGGTAACCCCGCCATGAACATTACGGTTATCGGCGCCGCGGGCCGCCTCGGGCAGCGGGTCGTAGAGGAGGCCAGCCGGCGCGGTCACCAGGTCACCGGCCTGGCCCGCCACCCCCAGCGCATGGCAGAGCCTGAGCTGCTATCCCGCATCGCCACAGGCGACGGCCGCGACCGCGAAATCGTCTCTGGCGCTATGGTGGGGACGGACGCGGTTCTAATCGCCGTCCCCGGCGGCACCGGCAAGGATCCCCACCAGGCCGCAGGCGTCACCCGCACGGTGACCGCGGCGATGCGCGAACACGGCGTCCGCCGCCTGGTGATCACCAGCGCCTACCCCATCGTCGGCACCCGCCCGCGGGCCGCCATGTGGGTCCTGCGGAAGGTGCTCGCCACTGTATACGCCGACCTCGCCGAAGCCGAGCGGGTAGCCGCCGGCAGCGACCTGGACTGGACCATCGCCCGGCTCAACCGCCTCACCGACCAGCCCCCCGCCGGCCCCGCGCACACCTCCACCGACCTGCTCGACCGGGCCAGGGGCCTATCCCGGGCCGACGCAGCCACCCTGCTGGTCGACCTCGCAGAAACCCGCGACCACGCCCGCCAAGCACTCAACATCCGCGGCCGCGACCAGGCCTGCTAGGGACACGGTGCCGAGAACCAGCGGCCGGCTGGCTGGCATTACCCCAGCCCACGCTCGTGCTCACAGGCCGAACAGCCCCGCATGGATCATCAACGCGGGCAAGGCAGTCGCCAGAACCATCCCGACCACAGCCCACCGCGTCCTTGAGAGCCAGATGCATAACGTGTCCCCCGAAGCACTCGCTCCGGAACTGCTGGAATTCTTCACTACCCAAACAGCGGCAGGCGATCAAACTCCGGCAGCAAACCCGGCCCTTCGGCGAGATGATTCGCCAGCTGGCCAACGGGGCGAAGGCTGTTCTTCCAAGCGGACAGCCCAGAATGACTATTCTGCCTGGCCGGGACCACGCAGGTTCGGCCCTCTCAAGCCATCCAGATCGACGGGCAGGCGCGCGCTTATTCGGCCGATTCATCACGTCGCCAGTGTTCCGGCCATCATGGGCATCCACGGCACGATAGCGAGCGTGCTCTGGACATTTCAGCCTGTCGCATAAACGCTTTGGCGTCTCATATTGCGAGATTCGGCGTGCTCGACAGCATGGGACGCTGCTTCGGGGTTGCTATGACCAGCGCAAACTTGGGATGTACCGGCTGGCAGACTGCTCCATCTCACGAGGCGGGACATCTCGGGGTTTGTGCGACAGGCTGATTTATGCAGACCCATCGTGTCCCAGGAACGCTCGCATCTGCAGCATAGGGCGCGTCCGGCCAGGTGCGATCCAGCCAGTGTCGGCTACCAATTCACTCAGGTAGACGGGCAGCTTGCCCAACATCGAACCCCAGATCAGGCAGACCGCACTAAGCCCACGGGCAGGGATCCTCGCTACTGTAAGTGACTGCGACGGTCAGAGATAACGCGCGCGTACCCGCCGTTAGGGCGCGGTCAGCGACACTCGGCGCGCATCGGCCGAGGCGCGCAGAGCAGGTCGATCTGGTGCGCCGCGAACGCCGGATTGCGAACGTTCGGCGTTAGCTGCGGTGCTGCCTATCTTCCGCCGCGCCGACTAGCCCGAGCCGGGCGGCGTGGGCGGCGGCGGCGCTGCGGGACGGGGCGCCTAGTTTCGCCAGCACAGCCGAGACGTGATGGTCGACGGTCCTAGTGGACAGGACCAGCGTGGCGGCAATCTCGGCATTGCTGTGCCCGGCGCAGATCAGCTCGAGCACCTCACGCTCGCGGCGGGTCAGCCCGAGCGGGTGCGCCCGGGTCGCGGTCCGCGGCCCAGCCGGGATCGACCGGATGCCCAGCTGACGCATCTTGTGCCGGGTGATCTGCGCGGCGGCCGGGGCGCCCAGGCCGGTGAACAGCTCCAGCGCCTGGCGCAGCGCGGCCTCGTCGCTGGTGTCGTGCAGGGCCAGCGCCGCCTCGTACGGGCAGCCCAGGCTGTCCCATGCCCGGGCGGCTGCCGCCCACTCGCTGGCGGCCTGCCGCCGGTAGGGCCCGGCCAGCTCACCGCGCGGTGGCCGGGGCGAACCGGTGCGCCGCAGCCAGGCGGCGACCGCCCCGCGCTCCCACCCGTCCGAGCCGGCCGCGACGTCATCGGCCCGTTCGGCCTCCTGGGCGGCCAGGCGCGGCGCGCCGTGCAGCCAGAACGCCTCGGCCCGGGCCAGCCGTACCGGGATGATCCACGTTGGCTCACCGCAAGCGTCCGCGACTGCCGCCGCCTCGTCCAGGAACTCCCAGGCACCCGGCTCGCCACGCCTGGCCCGGATGACCCCGAGCACGTGCAGCGGGCAGAGCCGGTAGAGCGAAGACAGGTCGGTACCGGCCAGCTGTTCGGTGCTGAGCGCCACCGCCTCATCCCAGCGCCCGGTCCGTTCCAGGGCGAGCGCCCGCTCCCCCCGCAGGTGGGCCGTGTACGTATCGAGATCGTGCTCGTCGCAGTAGCCGACGCCGTCGGTGAAGTACCGCTCCGCCTCGGCGAATCGCCGCTGGCTGGCATACACGTAGTAGAGGTTCGAGAAGGCCCGGCCGACCTCGCTGTCCAGACCTGCTGAGAGCGCGACATCCAGCGCCCGGCGTATGTGCCCGGTCCCCTCGCCGCCTGTCCGGGCAAGCGAGCAGCCCTGGGTGCTGAGCGCGTCGCTGAGCGCATCGAGCGCGCCCAGCGGTTCGGCGATCGCCTGCGCCCGCATCGCCAGCTCGATCGCCGCCTGATGCTCGCTGAAAAGCATCCGCGCCGCGGCGAGGCGGGCATACGCCCGGGCGAGCTCGGCGGTGGGCCCGAGCGGCTCCAGGACCGTCACCGCGGCCTCGGCCGCGGCGACCACATCGGGCCCCCGGCCCATCGACAGCAGGGCGTAGGACAGGTTCCGCAACGTGTCGCCCTCGCGCACCCGGTCACCGGCCTGACGCCACAACCCCAGCGCCTGCTCGCCAGCCTCGACGGCGTCCCGATACCGGCCGACCACTCTCAGCTCGTGGGCAAGCCCGTCATATAGCCCGGCGGCCACATTCGGGTCGGCGGCGGCACAGCGCAGGGCGCGCTCGAACTGCGCGGCCGCCTCCCGGTGCGCGCCCAGCCCAGCGGCCCGCCGCGCGGCGCGCGGCGCGTGGTGCAGCACCGCTGGCTGGTCGCCGGCCGCGTCGGCGGGGAACGCCATCCGCGGCTCGGCGCTGCAGCCCCGCCACCCAAGACCAGCCAGGATCCGGGCATGCATGCCGGGGCGGCGGTGCGCCGGGACCGCCCGCGCCACCGCCAGCCGGGCGATCTCATGCCGGAACCTCAGCCACCCGCCATCCCCGGCCAGCAGCCCAGACCCGAGCACCTCATCCACCGCGGCCGGCGGGCACCCGGTCACCGACTCCAGCAGCTCCAGCTCCACCCGGGCGCCGATCAGCGCCGCCACATCCAGCACCTCCCGCGACCCGGTGCCCAGCCGCGCCGCCCGCGCCAGCACCGCGTCGCGCGCCGATACCGGCACCACACCCAGCCCCGCCGCCACCACCTCGGTGACATAAAACGGGTTCCCGGGCCGTCAACCGGTACAGCTCAGCCGCGTCCAGCCCGGTCCCGCCGGCCAGGACCCGCACCGCCTCCGCCGACAGCGGCCCAAGGTCCACCCGCCGGGTCGACCGCTGCCGGGCGATCTCCCCCAGCGCCACCCGCAACGGGGCGCCCGCCGCGGTGTCCTCGCCCCGGTAGGTCGCGATCAGCAGCACCGGCACAGCCCACACCCGCCGGCCAAGGAATCGCAGTAGATCGACGGTCGCCTCATCCGCCCAGTGGACATCCTCCACCACCAGCACACTCAGCGTGCCCGCCTCTCTGACTTGGCCCAGCAACGCGCGGAACAACTCCTCCCGGGCCGCACCGGCCCGGCACAGCTCCTCCAGCTCCCCACCAAGCTGACCGGCCAGGTCAAACAGCGGACCCAGCGGCCGCGGGGTGAACAAGCCATCACACGCCCCCCACAACCAGCGGGCATCCGGTAGATCCTCGTGCAACTGCTCCACCAGGGCCGACTTGCCGATGCCCGCCTCCCCGGCCACCAGCACCAGCCGCCCATCGCCCTGCCGTGCTTCGCGCGCGTACCCGGTCAGCGCCGCCAAAGCCGCCACCCGCTCCAGCAACTGCACGATCACAGTGTCCCCCCACCTGCGCTTACTTCCAACCCTTGACCCTGATGGAGCCCGGTGATGCCAGACGCTCCTGACGCCCGGACCCGGCCATCCCTGGCGAGTCAGCCGGTCGCTGCTCCGATCGCAAACCAAGTACCCAAAGGACCCAACGAACCGGCGCGGGGCTCTTCGCATAGCTTGACGCGTCCGCGCGCCTGCCCTCCTGCCGAGAGCGGCAGATAATTTCCGCCCCGTGCAGAACCGGTTATTCGGTGTCAGCGGCCGCCCTACTCGTCCAGGTCAACGGCACAAGCCGAATCGGCAGGGAGTTGCGCGCATAAGGTCCCGCGAATTGTCACTGAGCGTTTTTCATCGGTGCAGGTCACTGGTCGCGGGCCAAGCATGGAGCGTTGCCTGCGGGGTCTGCGCGCGTTTCATCCTGCGATCGCGTGGCCTGGGTTGCCCGGCCTCGGATCGATGTCCGCGGCTGGGCGCGAGATCGCCAGGTGGCTATGGGATGGCCGGTTTAGCCTCGGTGACCGATGTGGTCCGCTTTCTGCTGGCAGGCGGGCGTGGTCGCCTGCCACGGTGAGCAGCATCGGGCGAAGTGCTTGAGAGCTCCGCTCTTAGCCACCACGGTGTCGGGTCGCACGATCCCGGCGTAGCTTTGGATGAGCGCTATCAAGTCGAGCAGGCCGCGGTACCCAGACAGACCCGATAGATCCATATACACCTTGCTGATCGGCAGGCCGAGATCAAGCACGGATCT
>Ga0306926_10010510_pt1 | contig 10235 bp, 8 predicted proteins | sample flu12Cox44000178_FD_203759 | JGI IMG/M metagenome (GOLD analysis project Ga0306926, IMG submission 203759) | Lab enrichment of tropical soil microbial communities from Luquillo Experimental Forest, Puerto Rico - flux8day.12C.oxic.44.000.178 (v2)... | ecosystem: Environmental > Terrestrial > Soil... | reverse complement strand
CGATCAACGCATAGGTGCTGAGTCTCTCCGGCCTGGTATCGGGTATGGGGGTTCGTGTTTTCCCAAGGACTTGCGTGCTCTCCACGCGGTAGCACGCGACAGCGGTTACGACTTCCGGCTGCTTAAAGAAGTCATACAAATCAATGAAGACCAGCGGCAGAGATTTGTCGCAAAAATACGGGCTGTGTTGCGCAACCTGAAGGGCAAGAGACTCGCCGTTCTGGGATTGGCCTTTAAGGGGGGGACCGACGATGTACGCGAATCTCCCGCCATTGCGATTGTGCGTTCCCTTCTGAAAGAAGGGTGCGAGATCGTGGCACACGATCCTGCGGCCCTGGCGCGGGCCCGGGCTGAGTTTCCAGAGGGCTCCGGGATCTGCTTCGTTGAGAACGCTTATGAGGCCGCCGCCAATGCGGACGCCGTACTCATCCTCAGCGAGTGGGAGGAATTTGCCTCTCTACAGCTCGGCCTGCTTCGCCAGCAACTACGCAGACCTGTCGTGATCGATGGCCGGAATCTCTACACCCGCCGGCAAATGGAGGAGGCAGGACTTTCCTATTTCAGTATGGGCCGGCCCGATGTTGTGCCGTCCGCGAGCCCCACGAGCATTACCAGGGAAGCTGCCTGACTCAGGCACAAGACCAGCGATGGGATCGATGGGCCTTTGTCCTGCTCTGGAGAACCCTGCGACACTGGCAAGTGGGTATGAGGAGGTGTACCAGCATCGCTTGGACCGGACTGACACTCTGTTCAGTAACAGTCGAGAATCCTGCTGTGTATTGGGTTATGTTGCCAGAGTTCCGAAACTCGGGCATCCCCTGGTCGAGGGTCGACGTAGAGTACATCGTGCTTTTATCGGCACTCCCGCCATCCGGCGTCGATCGCCGGCCCAGCCGCTGCGTCAACCGGTTTTCGGGGATTCGCCAAAAGGTGCTCCTCGTCCCAAAAGGTGCTCCAACCAGCCATTCACGGTGTACCATTTCCACGAGGAGGATTTGCTCATGCTGAAGCCTCTTTGCCTTAGCTTGATGGTGCTTGCGTCTGTTGCGCTGAGAGCCCAGGAACCAAAGCCCCTGGTACCCGCCAATCCGCCTGAGGCCGGAGCCGCAATCCTGAACACACCCGTGCCTGAAGCTCCTCCGAGGCTGCTCGCAGGAATGCCACCATCCAGCGAGCGCACTGCAGTTCCCGATTCCGACAACATCTGTTATCGCATTCGAGCCTACCTGTTCAAGCGTGATGACGATCACGCGCCCCAGTTTGTGGGCAGCACCACCTGTGGTCCACGACAGCCGCGGGCTCGAAATACGCTGTGGCCTGAGGCCCACCTTGAGTTGCTCAAGTAATCGGTACTCGCGAGAGCATTTGCAACGAAACAAAGCCCTGCCGGGAGCAGGGCTTTGATTTGTGGCGTGTTTCTTGCGTCTGTGTCGGCTACGCCGCTTTGGCTTCGACGTTCACGCTGCTGGCGATTTCTGTCAACCTCTCGTCAGCTTCCTTTTCTTCATTCAATGTCTCCTGCAGGAGCTGGGCAATGTCGTCCCGACCCAACCGTTGGGCGTAGGTGCGCACCGTACCGTAACCAGCCATTTCGTAGTGCTCAACCCTCTGTGCGGCACTGATGATGCCCGCGTCAACTGTGCTGGAACTGCCGCCTGACGACACCATCTCATCGCCTTCTTTGATCAGTCCTTTCATTCCCTTGCACGTTTCTCCCGTAGGCTTCTCCCGTAACTGACCGAAGATGCGATCGAGGCGCGAAATCTGGTGTTTGGTGACGCTCAGGTGCTCCTGCAGTGCGTTTTTCAGCTCTCCGTGATGCGCGGCCTGGATAAGCTTTGGCAGAGCTTCGGTAATTTGTTTTTCAGCGTCGTAAAGGTCGCGCAACTCCTTGAGAAAAAGCAGTCGTAGATTGTCGAGTTCCATTGAGAACAGAGCCATGATCCCTCCCAGGTTCATTAGTTTCTACTGGGATGAGAAAGCTGTTGCCGCCGTTAGTTACGAAGCAGAGCTCGCGACATGTTTTCGTGCCGGGCGGCCCGCATCGCGTCGAAGAAAGTGGGCATTACCACTGCCGGACGTGCTGTAGACCTGACAATGCGTCGCTGTTGCCATCCTGGCGCTTGTCAACCGCATCCTCATTACGGTTGACCGGCAACCATGTGTATGCACATACACCCGGCCGGCGAGGAGGAACACAATGCCCGATGAAGAAACCCTGGAACGCGCCCGCGAGGACGCCGCGGAGGGAAAAGCGCCAAGCACGCAGGCCGGCGAATTCGTGAAGGAGGAGATGGACCATATCCGCGAGGGCAAGCATGGAGCGCGCTCGACCAAGCAGGCGATCGCCATCGGACTGTCGAAGGCTCGCCGTGCAGGAATCAAGTTGCCGCCTCCGGCCAAAGGCACGGCGTCTGCTCGCACCCGCACGCAGGCCGAGCGTGATGTTCGCAAGGGTCAGGAGGCGTCGCGAAGAAAGACTTCAGCGAAGCGCTCACGAGCTACATCCACCGCTCTGAAGCGGGAAGGCTTCCAAGCAGCTTCGCCCGGAGCCCTGGCGAAACAGGCCCGCCAGGCTGCTGGAAGGCGCGGCAGAGCCTCGCGGCGTCAAGCAGCACGCAAAGCCGCACAGACGCGCCGCCGCACCGGGCGCTAACGGTGTGTCAAGCTGGGCAACGCGGCGGTGAGAGCATCATTCCCCGCCGCTCACCTTGGCCGCATACGGGTTGTCTTCCAGAACCTGCCAGACGGTATCCAGTACGGTTCCGTCAACCCACTTCACTACCGCAACAGGACGATCACCAACATGGGCCTTGGCCGGTTTGCCCCCACAAATCTTTTCCACCTCGGCCTTGATCTCCTCGATCGGCCTGATCGGAAGGCCTTTGCCTTTGACTGCATCGAGCAAGTCCTGCCGCTTCGGATTGATGGCAATACCGCGCTCGGTGGCGACCACGTCGATCAATTCACCCGGTCCGGTGATCGTAGTTACCTCGTCCACGATTACAGGAATGCGATCGCGAAATGATGGCACCGCCAATATTGTGCAGCCGGCAAATAGGCAATTTTGCCAACCTCCGATGCCGTGCAGCAATCGCCCATCCGAATGCGTCACGACGTTGGCGTTAAAATTGACGTCGACCTCGGTTGCGCCCAGAACGCAAGCATCGACGACCGAGGCGAAGTTTCCCTTGCCGTGGAAGTTGTACGAGGTGAACGGGCTGGTAGCGACATGCCGTGGATCGCTGGCGATCGAGCGCACCGCGTCGAGGTCGAATGTCTGGCCGTCGAGAATAAAGCCGACTAAACCCTCCTTTAACATCTCAACCAGGTATTTCGTCGCACCGCCGCGGACAAAACTCGCTTTCACGTTCGCTTCCTTCATCATGCGGCCGAGGTACTCGACGAACGCGAGTGCGATCCCGCCAGCACCTGCCTGGAACGAGAAGCCGTTACGCATGATGCCGCTATCGCGCAGGAAGCGAGCTACCAGCTCCGAGATACGCAGGCGATCGGGACTGCGCGTGATCTGGGTTGTGCCGCTGATGATCTTCGCCGGATCGCCGATGCAGTCCACCTCAACCACGTAGTCGACATTGTTCCCCTGGATCTGCCAGGGAACACACGGGAAAGGCACAAGGTTATCGGTCACCGCAATGACCCGATCCGCATATACGGAATCGGCCAGCGCGAAGCCAAGCGAGCCGCACGCTGACTTGCCGTGCGAGCCGTCGGCATTGCCGAAGAAGTCAGCAGTAGGCGCTGCAATTACGGCGATGTCGATGTGGACTTCGCCGTCCTGCACTGCCTGCCAGCGTCCGCCGTGCGAGCGCAACACTCCCAGCCCACGCATATGGCCATGTGAACAGTAATCACCGAGCGGCCCGTTCATGCTGCCTTCGACGTGATGCACCACGCCCGCTTCCATCAGCTCGATCACCGGTTCGTGACACGGGAACGATGCACTGGGGAACCAGACGAGGTCTTTGATTCCCATATTCCCCGCCGTCTGAAGGGCAGCGAGGGCCACACGATCTCCGTTGCGGAGATGATGATGGCTGCTGATGGTCATGCCATCGCGTAGCCCGCACAACCGCAGTGCTGTCTCGAGATCAGGGACACGCTTGTCGCCATTCGAGGGATAGTCGCTGTTGCTGCGAATCGGTGGCCCGGCCTTGTGTCCTGTCGGCCGATAACCATTGATTCCGTGGTACGGAACCTGCTCCCGTCCATTGACGACCGTGGGCATGCGGCGTCCCACCGCATTGGTGACGAGACCCGTTGCCATCGTCAGGCTCATAGCGTCACCTCCGCCGTCTCAGCGGCTGGTAGCCCTATTCGCCTGGCGCGGTCCACCAGCTTCAGCGCCCGCTGGACTACAGGCGCGTCGATCATTTTGCAGCCGAGGCTTACGACACCTACGCCGCGCGCCTGCGCATCCTTGTACGCGGCAACGATCTTCAGTGCCTTCTCCACTTCGGCATTCGTGGGAGCAAATGCGCGGTGAATGAGCTCGACCTGAATTGGATGGATACACCCCATGCCTTCGAACCCCATCGCCCGCGATGCCTCGCCCCAGCGCAGCAGGCCCTCGATGTCCGCCACATCGCCGTAAACCGAATCGATAGCCTGCACGTGGGCTGCGTGCGCCGCATTCACCACGCGCATGCGCGCATACAGTGATTCGGCGCCGGTTGGGGTTTTCACCACGCCGAGATCTGCGGTGTAGTCTTCCAGGCCAATCGTGATGCCCGCGACTCGCGGTGAGGCTGTTGCTATTTCGAAGGCGTGTTCGATGCCGAGAGCCGATTCCAGGATCGGCATCAGCCATATCGTCCGAACCACGCCAGCGCGTTCGGTTACAGATGTAATCGCCGCGTCCACTTCGCTGACTTGCTCTTCCGATTCAACTTTTGGGATCAAGATCAAGTCGGGGGCTTGCGGTATCACCTCTTCGAGATCGGCTAAGCCGAGCGGCAACTGGTTGATGCGGACCATGCGCTCTGAAAGCCCAAAATCAACGGCACGCAAGGCGTTGCGCACCAGGAGCCGGGCATCGTCTTTAGCCGCAGGGTGTACCGAGTCCTCCAGGTCGAGAATGATCGCATCGGGCGAGTGCAGCCCGGCGTTGATGAAGTATTTCGGCTCATTGCCTGGCAGATACAACCGGGAACGCCGCAAGCGGTCACGCGCTGAAGGGGCGGGCAAGGTGGTTGCGTCTGGTCGCGCAGTTTTGCCCGCACCCAAGCCCGCTCGCCGGACTGCGGCTTCGATGCGCGCGGCGATGACGAACGGCAAGGCACCCTCGTCGACGATGCTGACGAAGGCGTCTTCCACGCCAAGCTCATTGAGTACATCTCTAACCTGGCGGCGAATCGACTCGCCGTAGTACAGGCCCACACGCGACTGCAATTCCAGTTCGATGCCGCCACGGTCTCGTGCCTCGAATGTTACCTGCAGGTCGGAACGAACATCGCCGCCGGAACGGCCGGCCTCACCACGACATGCTTTAGTTTCTGCTGGCTGCATAAGCCTTCTCCGCAGAGACGCCGAGCTTCGCCAGGATGGCATCCGTCATTTGCATCGTCGAAGCGGCTCCCTGCCCGATCGCACTGGCTCCACCGGCAATGCGCATCATGTCGTACGTTCGCACCTTGCCTTCGGCGACAACCGCAGCGATTGCGTTGCGGACCTCTTGCGCCTTGTGTTTTTCGCCAAGGTGATCCAGCATCATCGCCGCCGACAGGATCATGGCGATCGGGTTGGCAATCGGCGGGTCCAACCCGGCGTACTTGGGGGCTGACCCGTGCGTAGGCTCGAAGACCGCAACCTCCGAGCCGATGTTCCCGGATGCCGCGAACCCGAGGCCACCCACCAGTCCGGCGAAAGCATCGCTGATCACATCGCCGAAAAGGTTGCTGGCAACGATGATGCCGTATTCCTCGGGGTTCTTGGTAAGCCACATTGTCTGCGCATCTATGTTGGTGGACCTCAGTGGGATTCTGCTGTATTGCCGCTGCACCTCGTTGGCAACGTCTTCCATCATGCCTGAGGTCTCACGCAAGACGTTGGGTTTTTCGCAAATCGTCACCGACGTGTACCCAAACTTTTCTGCGTGCTGGAACGCCGCTTCACAGATGCGGCGTGCTGCGGCGCGAGTGATGACGCGCACCGAAATCGCCAGGTCTTCACCCGGCGTCCTGGCAAACGGCCTGAACTTGGGGTGCAGATAGAGTGCATCTCGAACCTGCGGCGGAGGTGCGGTCCACTCGACCCCTGCATAGAGCCCTTCCGTGTTCTGTCGAAACACGACGACATCGACTTTCGGCTCGTCAAAACCACCGCTGGCTTTCTTGCGTATGAAGTTCAAAGGATTGCCGGGAAACGAGAGGCATGGCCTCATGCAGATGTCGAGATTAAAGATCTGCCGCATCGACACGATCGGGCTGAAATACTGGTAGCCCTCACCCTTAAGGGCAGGGCTCAACTCGGCCTCAGCGTCCTTTTTCGGCTTGGACGTGATGGCGCCGAAGAGGCCAACTTTGTGACAGCGCAGCAGCTCAGTCGTTCGTTCCGGCAGGGCATTGCCTTCCTTGATCCAGCATTCCCAGCCGAGGTCAGCGTGCACATAGTCAGCTTCGAAACCAACCGCAGCGAGCACGCGAATCGCTTCGGGAAGGACCTGGTTGCCGATACCGTCACCTGGCATCGTGACGATGGTACGTTTTGCCATAAAGAACCAACTCCTCAACAAGTCATCCCATAGCGTGGGACATATCGTTAAACTCGCGCCGCTTCAGCGCTGAGGCCAAGCTTCCGAGCCACCAGGTTCTCGGCTCCACCTGCCACCAGCAGAGACTGCGGCACCGATCCAACCGCCGGGAAGGCGAACGACTCGCCTCCATACTGAATCACGCTGGCGCCGAAATCGACCGCAATCGCATCCTCCGCAATGATGGTCTTCTGGTCGAGCGCGATAGCGTCAGCGAATTTCATCCTGAGCCTCTCGATTAGCCTTGGGGCTTCAAGGCAAAGGAAGCCGTTGTTGAAGGCATTGCGCAGATAGGTCTGCGAGAAGCTGCCTGCAATTACCAGCGGGATACCCTTGAACTTCAGGGCCGTGACGGCCTGCTCGCGGCTCGAGCCGGTGCCGAAGTTGAAGCCTCCAACAATGACGTCGCCTGAGTTAACCCGCTCGCCAAACTGCGGGTCGTAGTTCTCCATCGCCACCCGAGCCATCATGGCGGGCGTCATGTCTTCGCGGTAGGTGTAGTCCTTGCCGTAGATCCCGTCGGTATTCAAGTTGTCATGCGGCAAGAAGACAAGGCGGCCACATACCCTTCGCGGGAAGCCCTGCAGAATCTCAACCTTTTGCGCTGGAGGCATTGGAGAGGGGAACTCTTCGAAGGACTTCTCCAGCTGACGACATTCGGATTCACCCGGTCCGCAAATGTAGCCTGCAAGTGCCGATGCCGCCACCACCCCAGGACTGCCCAGGTAGCATTGCGCGTCGCGTGAACCCATGCGGCCCTTGAAATTACGATTAGTCGCCGAGATGCCGACCTCCCCGGATTCAAGTAAGCCCGTTCCGAGTCCAATGCAGGGCCCGCACCCTGAAGGCAACGGTTGCGCTCCGGCATTGAGCAGCGCCTGCCATATGCCGCGCTTCTCTGCTTCCTCCTGGACCGAGCGGCTCGCGGCCGCGAGGTAGAATTTCACCCCGGCCGCGACTTTCTTGCCCTCGAGTACTCTGGCCGCTGCCTCGAGGTCCCCCAACCGGGAATTCACGCACGAGACGAGATAGGCCTTCTGGATCAAGATTTTCTTCTTCTCAATCTCCGCCAGCGATTGCATCACCTGCACGGTGTCAGGTCCTGAGACGTGCGGCGTGACGGCAGCCAGGTTTAACACGATGCGTCCGGCATACATGGCATCTGAATCGGGAGCGGGAGGATTGGCGTGCCACTCGGCAAGGCGTTCCTCTGGAATCCGCGCTACGCCGGCCGCTCGCAAGAGACGATCGCGTGCCTCTAGATACGCAAGCGTGACCTTATCCACCGGGAACCATCCCACCAGCGCTCCCCACTCGGTGGACATGTTAGCGATCGTCAGGCGCTCATCCATGCTCAGCGACGCCACGCCCGGCCCGGCGAACTCGACGGCGGCGTTAAGCACCTCCTCGTTGTTGTACAGACCACAGAGAGTGATGATCACGTCTTTGCCTGTCGCGCCCGGCCGCAACTCACCTTCGAAAACGACTTGGATCGTTCGCGGAATCTGCCACCAGAACTCACCGGTAGCCCAGATCGCGGCAGCGTCAGTGCGAACCACGGGTGTCCCGATTGCGCCTAGTGCGCCGTACATGTTGGAGTGGGAGTCGGAGGCAACAACAAAGGTCCCAGGAAAAACGTATCCCTGTTCCACCATGATCTGGTGGCCAATGCCGGTGCCGGGCGGATAAAAGTCGACGCCTTGCTGGTGCGCGAAGGCCTCCATCGCGCGGTACTTTGCCAGGTTGGACTCTTCCATGTTCTGAATGTCGTGATCGGCGGTAAACACCAGCTGTGCCGGATCGTGCACCTTCTGGGCGCCGATGGACTTGAACTTTTTCATCACCGCCGAGGTGTTGTCATGAGTCATCACATGGAACGGACGAATGGAGAGGAAATCTCCCACCCGGAGGGGGCGATCCGGGCCTTCGGCCATGTGACTCTGTGCAACCTTTTCGACGACTGTCTGTCCCATCTCAAGCCTTTGCTCTACGACGCTTTAAACAGCTTCATTACCTCCGCTACGCTCGACTGCTTCTCAAGATTCCAAATTGCGTCCATGGCGCGACGGCGCGTGTCGCGGGACATCACCGGCTCGGCCAGTGCCTCGAATTTCTCCTCGACTTCCTCATCGGTCAGCGGATTGCGCGGGTCACCCTTGGGATAATCCAGTTGCTTGCTGAACTCGCGCCCGTCGACCGTCTGGATGCGCGCGATCACCCGCTGCAGGGCTGGAAAGGCCTGCTCAATCTCTGGATCAGCTGTTACCACGATCTTGTTCAGTTGGGCGCGGATCACCGGATCCATAATCTTGCCTGGCGTGAATTGCGCCGGCGTTACCTGCTGATCGGCGATGGCCGCGGAAATCACGTAGGGCAAGGAATGGTCAGCGGTCTCTTTCGTATGCGGGTCGTACTTGCTGGGATCGCTCAGAATGTCGGCGCTCCGCGCAGTGGTGCGGATATATACCTTGGCGATATCGTCGGGCCTCAGATCATTGTCTTTCACCAGTGTTAGTACGGCCGAGATCGGAGTGTGGGTGAGCGCTTCAGTGGGAAAAGCCTTCATCCCGCATTGCGTAATGCGCCACGACTCCCCCAGTCCTTCTGTCAGGCAGTTCAGCTTCCACTCCGGACCCAGGCAGTGCACCAGGCCTTCCTTGCCTTCGATCACGTGCTTCGGACCTGTGTAGCCGCTCTCAGCCAGAAGCGCTGCCAGGACTCCGCTTTGCGTTGCCATGGGATCGACGGTGTTTTTCATCATCGTGAGCTTGCCGGCGGTGACCGCACCGAGGGTGCAACGCGCGCTGCCGCTGATGCCGATGGCATGCTGAATCTGCTCCGCGCTTAGGTGTAGCATTCGCCCGGCGACGATCGGCGAGACGAAAGCGGTCAGCGTGGCGTGATGCCATCCGCGCTCGCGGATACCCGGAAATGCGGTTTCACAGAGGCGCATCTCGAATTCATGCCCCAGCACCAGGCCGACGATCAGCTCGCGGCCGTCACTGCCCGCCCGTTCACAGCAAGCCAGGGCCGCCGGGAAGATATCGGAGGGATGCGAGGGATCCTGCTTCCAATAGATGTCGTTGTAGTCCATGCAGCGGATCATCAGTGCGTTCGCAAGCGAGGCGGAAACAGCATCCATTTTCTCGACACTGCCAATAACCGTTGCTTTGCCAGGGCCCGCAATTTCGCTGAGCACCTTGAGCGCGATTATCACGTCGTGCTGCTGATAGCCGCCAAGCGCGCAACCGATGCTGTCGAGGAGAAAGCGCTTTGCCTGGTTCACGGCCTCCGGCGAGACGTCTTCGAATTTCAATTCTGCGGCCCATTGGGACATGGTTGCCGTAACGGTTGGTTTGGCGGCAGCTTCCGCAGGGGCTGGGGCAATGGCGCTTGACATTCGCTCCTCCTTATTTCGCCAGATTCTTGAATGGCAGGAACGCCATGAAGTCGGCGTGATGCA
>Ga0306926_10010509_pt1 | contig 10235 bp, 11 predicted proteins | sample flu12Cox44000178_FD_203759 | JGI IMG/M metagenome (GOLD analysis project Ga0306926, IMG submission 203759) | Lab enrichment of tropical soil microbial communities from Luquillo Experimental Forest, Puerto Rico - flux8day.12C.oxic.44.000.178 (v2)... | ecosystem: Environmental > Terrestrial >... | reverse complement strand
AGGCGCAGCCCTGTGCCGAGTCAGGCACGCCAAGCGCGTTGCTGTTGGGTCGATCACCTCGATCAACCCAGTTGTACTTGCCGCTGTACTGCGAGTAGCATCTGCCCTTGCCAGAACCGAAATTTCCACCATCGTGCGCGGGACGTTCCATGGAAGTCCTCCCTTGGTCGGCTGAGACGGGCGATACAAACGGATCAGGCTTCTGCAACCCACCCTTACCAATACGGTTGCTCACGAAATAGGCTAGTAATTGCCCAAGCCACTTCAATCTTGGTTTTAACCACCGCGCTTGTCGGAGGCTGGTAAGGTCACCTAACTCAACAACGAATTCTGCGTCGCTTGTGTCTGTGAATTCGAATCCATAATAGTGATGCTCATCTGCCGTCGCATTGTCGCGCAACCAGGTGTCGTTATACGGAAAATATTCTTTGTAGAGCGCCTACCCTGCGTCTGCGGCATCAGCATCGCTATCGTGATCATAGCCTAAGGACGGACCGGACTCTCCGCTATCAGGCGCATCGAAATGAACAAAGATAGCGAGCTTACAGCTGTATTGTTGATGCGTTACCTTGATGTGAGCGGTTTCCTTAACTGCATCAACGCCTGCCTCTGTCAGTATGCGGACCGCTTCATTAGCAACTACAGGCGTCCAATCTATTTCGTTGCCGAGCGGCCCTTCGCCACCCGTCCTGTCGTCTGGAGTGTCTTCATGGCCAGCCTGGATGACAACGTCGCAGTCAATAAGTTCTTGTCGCATTACCCACCTCCCTAAAAAGCTTATCGGCGGGAATCGACCCTAAAAGCGAGGCTATCTCGTTCCTGTGCCATGTTTGCCTCCTGGCACTAGCGTCGATGTCGCGGACTTTAGAGGGCCGAATCGGCGAGATGTGTGAACTACTTCACACTCGCACCCCCGGCATAGTGTTTTTTAGCTGCTGCCTGCGGAGGGGCCAAGAAAAAGCAAAAGAAACAACTCGATTACCCGCTGCCATGGCCGTAGCTTTGACCTCAATTGGGAGCCCATACGAGGTCAGTCTTTCTTTATCAATCCAGAAACGATCGCCACGAACATCAATCCAAATATCCACCCCGCGAGATTTTCTGATCGGGCCAGAAGCCAGATAGCAACGCCCAAAGGCCAGTAGCCTGAGACATTCGAATTGTCTCCTTCGTCAGCATGGCTCTGGCATACTCCGAATCGATTGACAGACTTACATCCCCTAGTAGTGAGCGGAGCCCAGTCCTTTGTTTGCTGGGTCGATATGACTGGTAAAATAAGGTCGAAGGAATACACGATGGGGTCGAAGGCTGGATATCCATGGCTATGCAACGATGCACACGTGGTCCAATTACCCCCGCCCTCAGGCCGACAGGTAGCATCCTTTGTATCTTCGATAATATGCCGATCCGTCGGTGCCATTACTCCCATGTCGGCTCCGACTTTGAAGATTGCAGCCCAGACTACGGCCACGCCCAACGCCCACGCAATGAGGATGCCCGGTCGATAGCCGTAGCGACAAAGCGCGCCGTACTTGGCGTGAAAAATAAACTTGTGCTTACGAATTTGTTCCTGTTTCGCAATCGCGACTTGCTTTGCTATTTCCTGATGCCCCATATCGCGCAGCACTTTTATAAGTTGTTCCCAAGGCTGAGGTTTAAAATGAACTTTCAAGTCTTGTTCGCGCTGCCGGCTCAGCCATGCAATGCGGCTCTCAGCATCGGTGGGTGAGAAATGGTCTTCCCGACCTTCCGGAACATCCGCATCAATGATGCGATCGTACCGGAAACCGTCGAGTATCAACTCCCTTGCAACCATCCAACTTGAAACGTCATCTACAAGTGCTCGTACGGTAGTGGCGCGCAATGAAAAGGAGTGCAGTTCGCCTTCAACGGCAAGATAAAACAGCCGTCCTCCGATATTGGACAGGCTCAAATCTAATCTCGTGCCTCTTTTCATCATGTGCACTGACGAAAATGCTTTTGTAAAAATTAAGATCTCCCCCAATGCGGCTTCCCATGAAAGGAACGTTGCCGTTGAATTGCACCTCGTTGCATAAAACATCGCCATCGATCCGAGCGCCGTCGAAGTTGACCCCTCCAATGATGCGCAGTGTGTCATCTATTTTAGGGCCAAGAAATACATCTCCGTGAATTGTAGCTCCTGCACAAAAAATGGCATCGTCACCGCTGTTTACGAATCGAGCGCCCACGAAATCAAGATCCCCACCTATGTTGGCGCCTCCCAACTGCACCGGACCGCCCTGCACGACCGAGTTGTTATTAAGAAAGAGGCTTCCGGGGCAGCGTAGACGATCTGCATCAATCCCTTTCAAAAAACTATTATCCACGAATAAGCACGGCACCTCAGCGTCGCGAAGAATAAGCGTCCCGTTGACGTAACACCAATCGATCGTAACCGGTGCGCTTGCCTTGCAACCCTCAAGATCGATATCGCCATCGATCCAAGCGCCAGCAGCGTGAACACCCTTCTCGTGAATTCCTACTTTATCGTCACCTCCGAGAACCAGGAACCGAAAGAAGTCCGGTCGAATCCGGTTTTCCTCAGTCATACGGCTTGGTCGTTCAGTAGTAATGACAGCGGGCTGTCCAATTGCGCACGCTTCGACCAATGTCTCTTCGGCAGGCAGGAGTTTTCCGTTCGGAAACGTGAACTCCGCGTATGTGTGTCCCTTGGGATGCTTTCGGTCCGAGGCAGCCGCATTCGCCATCTAAGGCTCACCTTATGAAGGAATGTGTTGGATCAAAGTTTGCCGACAATTGCAAATTGGTCCCGCTTAGTGGCCGCTCGTCTAATGCGGTCTTCTTCATTATACAAGATTGCCCGGCGTTTACAGATTGATGTGCTACGAATGGCTTTCGCCAGGCCTGGCGTCTATAGCGGGCGAATTTTGAAGGGTGAAAAACCGGCTAACTTGCCAATACAGCAGGAGAGCCTTGGCGCGCGCGATTTCCTCCAGGCGCACGGGAAAGCTTTTTTAAAATCCTCAATCGCGCCTTGTGCTTGCGCATGGTGGCGCGGTCGGGCCGAGTTGTTCGATTTTTTTTGCCCCCGCCCCCTATCAACACGCGCGATATTCGCGAAACAGACCTGCTTTTGTATCCATTTCACGCGAATCGGATTTGACAAGCATTTACAGCGTTTTGCAAACTTGAATGTTTGATTTTAAATCGTCCTGAACGTCGCATCCCCTTGTGAGGCCCCATTCGCCGAGCATCCCGTCCGTCTTGCCGCCGCCGCGGGCGCGGCGGCCTGAGCGGTCCTGCCACTGAACTCAATCCGGGCCCGATCTTTGCCCGTCGCGCCAACGTGCAGGGCATCTCTGTCGGCTCGATGCAGATGTTTGAGGCGACGAGCCGCGCGATAACGACGAGCGGCATTAAGCCGGTGGTCGATAAGGTATTCCCCTTCGATGAGGCGCACGCGGCCTACCGGCACATGGCCTCGGGAGTGCATTTTGGCAAAATCGTTATTCGCGTAGCTTGAGCAGGTTCTCATTCCGGACGCAGGGCGGCGCACATCATCCGGTCGCGCCTCGCGAGGAGGGGGTGGGACAAAGTCGCCCGGCGAGCCGATTGGCACAGCCCGTGAGAGAAATTTTTGTAATTTTTTGATTCCCTGAATCTCATGAGGACGCGCTCTAGCGCGAGGTGGATTCTGGCTCTGTTGTGGCCGCCGCGGCCTTGGGGGCTATCCTCGCGACGGCTTCCTGAGCCTTTTCTATGGCCCGGGTTACGTCGGCCATCAGCTGTTTCAGATCGTTTTCGGCGGCTTGAATTTTCGTCACCTGGGCGTTCATTTCCATCTCCCATTCGCCGCCCTCTCAGAGGGCTCGCCCGCAGTATTCAGGGCCGAAGTGAATAGTCTCTAAAGACCTTGCGGCGAGAGCCGTTCTCGCAAAGCATCATCCGGGCGACGTCGAGCAGCGATCCTCTGTCGTTGCTCTATGCGCGACTGAGGGCAGTGGCAGTCCGAGCATCCGGGAAGGCCATCCGACCTGCACTGAATCAACGACGCTATTTAGGCTGCATTGAAAACCGTTCCGATGCCTGTAAACATTAGGCCCGCGGCACGATCAGGGGTACGACTGTGCCATTACCGCGCGGATCATTCGCGCTCCTTTGCTTATTGGGAAGCGCGTCATCAGCTCTTGCGCAAGGTCCGGACGATTTTCTTCGAACGTTCGGGGCGATGACGCAACCTGCCACTGTGCAAGCAACGCAGGCTGCGTGGGCCAAACTTCCTTCTAAGGAAGCCGGATGCATAAACGACGCTCTGTACCAGCAAGGTGGCAGCGTGGAAGCGTTGATTCAACGGGGCGTGTTGCCATCCGACCCTAGGCTCGCCAAGGAGCGATCAAACTGTCGGAAACAATCCGAACGACAGGAGCCCCAGCCAACCGGGAGTCAGAGGTCGGTGTATGCGGTAGATGGCGTGCCTCTTGGTGCAACAGTTCAGTCCGAGAGTTCGGCTTACAGAGAGTACAAATGCGGTCCTAGTGATCAATTCGACGGATTTACGTGGTGTCGGAAAACCCGGAAGGGCAAGGAGCGGCGGGGCAGTTTTACTGCGATCTACTCAATTTTGCGCTCGCCTGAAGGAGCGGCTGTTTACGTCAATCGCTATCAAGAGCCGGCGTTCTTCGGCGCAAGCGAAGCCGACGACGACATTCAACGATATTCGCGCAAGCTCGGCGAGGCGCCGCGAATAACGAGAATGCCGCACCGAGCCGGCTTTCCGAATGGCATACTCGCCTCATGGGGCAAGGTTGAATTAGAGCCACTCGGCAACGATAGCATAAAGGCGCTCGCCGAGGGGCGGCGTCCAACCACAAAAGGATATTTCGTCGACTTCATCGGCAACTTCGCTCGCTCCGCCAAAGAAGGCTTGCCTGTCTACCGCCTCAGCGGCGGCGCTGGTCTCGTTTGGGTAGCCAGCTATGGTCGGAAGGGGCGCGGCACTCTTCGGTTCTTGGCAGTTGACGCATCGGCAATCTCGCCCCAACTCGTAGCAACCCAAGCACCAACAAATTCGACAGAGGAACGACCCCGAGGGGCTCCATTCATTGCTTCGTTGCCCCCAACCACGGCAGATAGGGCTGAGCAACGACAAATTGCTGAAGCAAAGGCTTCTCGCAATCTTGCTAATGCGCCGGTAGATCTTCAGTTCTTAATGAGAGGATTGAGAACCGCCGACGATTTAATAAAGTTGGCCGAAGAAACATTCTTAGCAGCATTCAAAGATGTGGAGGCTGACGAATTTACGACTAGTATTTCTACCGATGCGCGTCGGAAATCGGGTAAAGATGTGAGAGAAATCGCATTCCAGAATTTTAGACAGTGCTTCTTTCTCTCGGACTCGGGCTGTAATCGGACATATGGTATCCTCTCAGGAGTTATGCCGACGCTTAATCCCGCCCTTAGCGACGTAATAGCTCAGCCCGACCCCATCCGCGAATTCAAATATGAAGGTCAATGCTTTTTCTCTGCAGCACTGGATGTCAAGCAATCATTGCTGCAGAAAAACTCTGATGGTTCGTACCAGAAAGATCAAATTGGTCATGTAGCCTATGTTGTGAACTTCAATGGACTCGACCCAAATTCGGTCAAAATTATTGATGCGTCGGAATATATCAAAATAGCCTTTGAACTCCCGCGAAGGCGCCTCGTGCCAAATTTTCCAGCGTATTTTCCGGGGTTGACGAACGGTTGGCCCAGCGACCCAAATTGGCAATCTCGCTATGACCGCTTCGTATCCTCAATGATAGAAAAGACCTCAGTCAAAAAATTTGTCATCATCGAAAAACGCCAAGTGAACAAGTTTCCTGGTGCGCCGGTAAGCGTCTTGCTTGCCAATGTCGATGAATTAACAGGCGAAGAACATGATTGGAATCCGACGAATTATGGCGAGGAGGTTCAGCCATATGCAATTGGACGTTCTTCGTTGAAAAGATTTCCAGTCCTAGCTTTTGAAGCAAACGACGCCGATTTTATTGCAGAGAATCTCAACAGCGTTATTCACAACTGTCAAAACGACAGGTAATGATGTCAGTTGGCCGCCGACGAGCGTGCCTGGCAACTACGAACCAGGAATGCGCATTTTGCGGTCCGCCCAGTTTCTAAGATCAGCGACGGTGAAGCGTTCGAGGAAGGGATTTGCCTTAATGATTTTTTCTCGGTTGGTTCGACCCGTTGCGTCGGCAGTCGCCATAACGAGGGCGGCGTCGGCATTCTCCATTGCTGACAGGATCGCCACAGCTCCTGCGCCGCCAGCAAAGTGAGCCAAATATAGCGTTCCGGGGGTTACGGGCAGACCACGTTTCCTCAGCATCTCGGCGTTTCGCTGGGTAAATCGCGCGGTGATCTCACGGGCAACTTTGGCATCCCGCCGCAGTTCTAGGATTTCGTCTTGGCTGCGCCCCTTCGCCAAATCGGGTTGGTGCGCGCGGATCATGTCGAGCCAAGTTTCATCGAGAAATTGACCAAGTCCCGTCGCGCTAGAGCGCTTGTTCTTCGCGTTTGGATCGCCGTGGGATTCAACGCCGATAATGCGCTCGACTACGGCGTCAATAGTCGGTCCAGCGGCCTCTTCCCGCAGAGAATCAGGTGGCCCATAAGCATCGTAAACACCAAGCCAGCCGAAACCAAACGCTGTCAAGAACACGCCCATGATGATCAGACGCCGAAGTACCCGCCCGCAGCACGACACGGTTCCAATGTTCGTCGTCATTGGGAAATCCGAGCTATGAGCCATGCAATGACCTTCATCTGATCGGTCGCGCGGAATGTGAATTCTGCTGCTCGGCTACGAAAACGGCGCCGGCTGTCAATTCCGCTGGCTTCGCTTGGTGCGGGCGCCCGGTCAACCAATTCGAGACATGCATGCCTGCCCAGCTTGAGAGGACGTTTACCAAGCGCACGGCATACCGAAAGCAGCGTGCCATAATCATGTCACATAGCACGACGCCGAATACCAGCAGCTGACCTAGAATATGACCACCCGCGTAGAAACCGACCGCAGGTATCAAACCAAAGGAAAATAAATTTCCGATTCGCTGCTCAAGTGATCCCGAGACAAACGCGGCGAACACAGCTCCGAAGAATAAGCATGCAACCGCGAGATGATTACCAGCCCTTATGACTGCTGGTCCTGGATGAGGCCCTTTCCGCGCCTTTGAAGAATACAAACGGCGTCGATTAATGCTCTCATATGTGGGTGCTTGCCCCATTAATGCGCTCTCAGGGTACGCGACATCTAGAATGCCCCGCATTTTGCGGGTGATGAGACCCTGCCTGATCCCAAGCCGCTGGCGACAGCTGATCCCGCAGGCCCGATGGGTGATCCCATGACTGGTAAATGTGTGACATTGGGGTGTTTGGTCAGATCTGCTGGAATTCCAAGATTATTTATTTAGCTGCAGTCGCAGGAGGAGCAGGACGCGAGAAACGCCACTAACGGTGGCCTCAAGAATTCGTCGGCCGAACAGAAATCTCATTCTCGAAAAGAACCACATGGCGAATGCGGCAGCGAGCGCCGCGCCCAACATCCACAAGAGATAGTTGACCCAGGACGACTCGACGATCGCCACGCGATCGAGCTCATTGACCTCGTTCGGGTCGACCACTTGCACCGCATTCGATGCAGCGTCCGCGGTGTTGATGCTCGTCGCCGCCGGCGTGCCGGCAGCGCTCTCGGTAATTGGAGAAACCGGCCAAGCCGTTCCCGCGGTCGCAAGCACACTTCCGCCCCGACTTTCGTCATTGAGAGGTTGCTCATCCGCACGCGGAGAGGCGACCGCAGCAGGAGCAGCTTCCAGCGCTTTCTGCGAGCCGGCGTCGGGCGCCTGCTTAGGCACTGCCGGTTTGCTCACCCTCGAGCCTGCAGGGGTTCGCGGCACCTCTCGATCGCGCTTTGCATGCGCCTTTTCATTGGTGCGTGCCGGCTGCTTGGCTTTCTTTTGCGGCTGAGCCGGCTTTTTTTGCGGCTGATCAGTGGCCAGCTGATCTGGCGCTTGAACAGTTTCCTGTATCAACGCCTCCGGCCTGATGGGGCACGGGTAGCGATCGTCATCGCAGGCCCACGCATTCGTTAATGGCAGACTCGCGAATATTCCGGCCCCAGCTATCACGATTGCGAAAGTACGCAGCATGCAACCCTCCCGTCCCCCTAGAGGTGGCTGGGGGATATATCGCCGCTCTAGGAGGATGGAGGCTGATCAAAATTCGGTTACAAATTGATTTAAAGTGACAGCAGATCGTCCCGTTCATTCGTTAATCTTAACACCTCCAGGAAGCATCGCCGTTCGCGGCATGTCCGCTTCGCCCCAAAAGTGGCCGTCGGCGATCAAACTGTGATCCAACGCTTCGTGCCAATCGCGTCCTCTCGGCACGCCACCGGGCGGACCTACCGTGCTTTCACTTCGCGCGTTCCATCATTCGACGAACATCGGCTCTAGAAACGACCTTACGGTGGTCTTGATCGATGATCTTGAAGTAGGCGAAAATCTCCCGCGTCGTAAGCTGTTTGATTTCCTCCTCGTTCAAGCAGTCGAGCCGATTAAGGAACGCCCGCTCGTCCTCAGACAGTTTCGGATGCTTTTTGGCGCGAGGCATGGCGATTCCACTTGTTTGATCCCGTAGCGAGATCGGCGAACGCAGCGATGACGTTGAGCAGGTCTCTGGTCGAGCGCGCCAGTCGGTCGAGGCGGGTGACAATCAGCACGTCGCCGGGCTCGATTAGAAGCTTGGCCAGTTCGGCCCGGTCAGTCTTGGCGCCGCCAATCTTTTTCCTTGAACACCTTGGCGCAGCCGGTCAGCAGGCCAAGACCGACCTGACTCGTTTTGACCGCGTTAAGAATCTTAACATGGGCTCGTTCCACATTCATCTTCGCGGCTTCTTTAGCTCGATCACGGCCCAGGTCGCGGCGGCTGTCATCCCGCCGAGCGCTACGAGCACCAAGACAAGTTCTGGAGTTCCTATCGGAGTCATTCTGTCGAACTATCGCCCCCTGGACGATCTGATTTCTATCCCAAAGCACAAATCCACAAATGGCCGTCCAAAAAATGCGGGCCGTTGTCCAAAAAAGTCGAATTTGGACAGACCTTCGTCCAAAAATTGCTCGTTGAATCGGGATGTCGACTGTCCCAGCGTCGGGACGATCTTTTGCTCATAGCTTTAGCGAGCGGTCAGCCGTGGCGCTTCGCGATACAGTTGCTGCGAAGAAGGCCCCGAGCCCCACCGACAAGCACGTCGGCAGCCGGGTGCGTATACGCCGCCTAATGCTTGCAATGAGCCAGGAAAAGCTGGGTGCCGCACTCGGGCTCACCTTCCAGCAGGTGCAGAAATACGAGAGAGGCGCCAACCGCATCGGGGCGAGCCGGTTGCAGCAAATGTCCAATATCCTGCAGGTGCCGGTAGAGTTCTTCTTCGAGGGCGCGCCGAACGCGTCAGCGCCACACGGCTCCAATGGAAGCACGTTATCGATGGCCGAGATTAACGACTTCATCTCCGATTCAGACGGCTTATTATTAAGGCTGATCGGAGCGTTCATGCGAATTGATAATGCGGCCCTGCGGCGCAGGATCGTGATGCTCGTGCAAGAAATTGACGGTGACGACGACTAGGATGCCTGGCCCGCAGGTGCTCGGGCGGGGGTTCTCGTTTTGGCGAATGATACGCCGTCGGCCGGAACCGAATGGCGGCGTTCGGCCACCATCGTTGGCAGTCGATCATGTTGGCTCTCCGCCCAGCGGTATTCCATCAACACGCTCTGACCTTCGACATAGCCAGACCGTTGGAGGCCCTGACGGAACGCAGCCACCATGGGCCGGTACCCGTCAGCTGATGCTGCGTTGAGGAACCCGATCACCGGCATCGCGGGCTGTTGGGCGCGTGCCGTGAGCGGCCACGTGGCTGCCGCGCCGCCGAGCGCGACCAGCAATTTCCGCCGTCCGATGGTGACTGTCATACGCCCCTCCCGCGCGAGGTGCGTAAGGAAACGATACCACGTCAAGAGCGTGCAGTCTTGCCTTCAAGGAGGGCAGGATGCTGGTTGCTTCGACCTCAGTCTTCGGCTTCAACTGCATCTCGCCGGCGAACGCGGCCATGACGGCCTCGCGAACTTGCAAAGATCGCCCACCGGAAGGGAGTATCAGCCGATCGCGGTCGCAGTCAGCCGTCTTGGGTTTGCGGTAGCGGCTTGCGCGACGGAGCTGCC
>Ga0306926_10010507_pt1 | contig 10235 bp, 13 predicted proteins | sample flu12Cox44000178_FD_203759 | JGI IMG/M metagenome (GOLD analysis project Ga0306926, IMG submission 203759) | Lab enrichment of tropical soil microbial communities from Luquillo Experimental Forest, Puerto Rico - flux8day.12C.oxic.44.000.178 (v2)... | ecosystem: Environmental > Terrestrial >... | reverse complement strand
TCCAATGAGGGTGACCCATAAGCTGGTGCGCGGTCCTGTTGAGCCAGACATTGTCTCTCGATAATTCCGTTCACAAATCAGCACTCAATCTGCACTACTCACAAGAAAGATTCTGTTTCCGCGCGTGGTCATTTCCAGCTTCTTGTTCAGGCCCGACTCCCGAAGCATTCCTCGAATCTTGGCTGTCACCGCCATCTTCGCACGCTTCAATTCGCGTCCTTTCTCATCGTACAACTGCTTCTTGATGACCGGATCATCAAGGTCAATCTGCATTGCTTCTTCCCCTGGCGCGATGTCCTCTTTGCGTAACACATCGAGTACCACGCGCAAGTCCTCCCATATCGGCAGGGAAGCAATCACGCTTTTGCGTTGCTTGTGGGGGATTTCAGTTGCGGGAACGAACTTGATCGTTTGCAGTTTCAGTCCCATTTGTACAAGCGTTTTGTGTAGCGATTTTTCTGCGTCTCTCTTAGCCATCTGATTGACCCCTTCACCTTCGGGTTGTCTTTTATGTCCTTCTCCCTTGGATTTGCAACTGCGTGTAGCTTACTGTAGCACTAAAAGTCTATATACGCAACCATTAAAATATAAATTCTAATATGTATGTACGTGTCTCATCTGTTGACGTTTACCTTTCCATGTGATATAATTTCTGGTGTAAATTTCAATAACTATACAACACGTAATGTTGTCAAATTGTGACTATTGAAATACTATCATATACAATATATAGTTGAAATGGACGCATACTTTCAAACATTTATCCAACACTCTATGCCCTTCAAATCCACCAATGGGCCGGTGGGCAGTTAACTTATTCTATTTGGAGGGCTTGGCAATGACAGCATCATCCTATCTCGTCGACACTATTCTGCCCGCTGGCGAAATACATCTTCTCGGTGGTCCTACCGGAGCCGGAAAGACTCGCTGGCTATTCGATACGCTACTTGATTGGCACGCGGGTAAATCAGTTCTTGGCTATTCGTCTCACCCTTGTCCGTGGCTCTACGTTAGCTCGGATCGTTCCGAAGCCTCCGTCTATCGCACACTGGAAACAATGAATCTTGACCGCGAGCGTATCCCCTTGCTATCGGCAATGGACAAACGGCTTACGTTGAACCAAATCCTTGACGCAGCCCAGGAACGACACGCTCAGCTCGTTGTAATCGAGTCTTTCGGAGGGTTTGTGGATTCTACGGTTGCGCCGAATACAAGACAGATCAAAAACTTCTTCTATTCGCTCAGGCCATTCCTGAACGCAACTAACGCCACGATTATCGGCGTCGTGGAATCACCCAAGATGAAGCCTAAGGAACGCTACGAAAATCCGCGTCAACGTATATCGGGAGCGGCCGCGTGGGGACACTACGGCGAGACAATAATCCTAATCGAGCCGGTTGCGCCAGACACACCAAACTCAAACCGCAACATCATCGTCTGCCCGCGCAACGCCGCTGAAAAGGTTATTGAAGCTGAGTTCCTTGATGGACATTTAGTGCCGACGATCTTCAACTAACGTAGCCTCTATGAGAATGCGCCGAAAAGTCGAAGTCGGTGCCGAGACGATCTGTCGCGGTTGCGGTAAACGAATCGAATCCGGGTATCAGGCGGGTCGGTTCTCTAGAGGCGAATTTTGCTCTCTACGATGTGCAAAGACCCGTTGGAAAGGCCGCATCCGTCCGGATCACTCGGCGTGGATGCGCGATTGCCACGCGGACAAGCGTGCGGCACGGGAACAACAAGCCGCAGTTCTCCGTTCTGCGCTCGAAAAACTCGAGATGGAACCTCCGAGGACCAACACGCCGCTCGGTATTGCCAACGAGGTTAGAGAGCAAACCGACCCTCTTGTTCGCGCTCTCGAGAAACTTAGAGCGGAAAAAGCGTTGTCCGTCACACGGGACAATTCAGAGCCGGATAATCCGCCCGAATCACCGGACACGCCGGAACTTTTAGCCGAGATGGCAGTTACATCAGAGCCGGAAACGGTTCCAAGTCCCGATCCAATAGAACCGAAACCCCTGCCCGGAGGAACGGAAGCGGACCTGATCGAGCGCGAAAACGAGCGTCTAGCGAAATGGGCATCAGAAATCCTGTCACGAGCACGCTAATCAGAAAGTGTCTCGTGGACCGGCAAGGGAAGCGAGTTGTTTCCGTGAGATTAGAACGGGAGAAACAGGGAGGGTAGGCAAATGAAACGCCTCACTAAAATGGGACAAGCCGTCAAGCTCTGCCGTCGACATGGACTACCGGCACGAGGACATCGCAACGGTTGCGCGGTTTGCAAACAAGACAGGGACCACCGGTATAACTGTTCGGCCGGAGGCCGCGCGAGGTATGTGTGTTATCGGCAGACGCTGAAGGGCGGATTCAATGATGCACGGCAGCAGAGTGTTCGCGGGTTGCGCCGTGACCATATTCCCGTTAATGAACACAACATTCAGGTACGACTCTGGCACGTTGAGGACAGTCACAGATTCCGGCGCCTCATTGCGGAGGCTATGGCACGTGCTAGCGTTACAATCGCGGCCGGTCAAGGCTTACCAACAGATTTCTGGAAGCCACTTTGTGAGGCAATGGACCGGCCTTTCCCAAAATACAAGGGCGTTGGTCGCAAACCGTTTGGATTCAAAATGGCTTGGTAACGAGACGTAAGCAATAGCCCCCTGCCCGGAGTGAAAGCACATTTATAAAGGGAGAACCACTCTCTCTTGACTGTAGCCGGTTATCCATGCGGACTTAAAACCCCGACACCGGCAAATCTCTCAAGGCAGTTGTACGCCTGGAAAAGATTTCGCCGATGGCGGCTCTCACTGATCGACACGCAAAACAAAGTTTCATCCGCGTTGGCAACGACGCTCAAACTGCGTCTATAATCTCGCCCGCAGTCCTTCCGATTCGACACAGGAGAAAATCTGTGAAGAATCGAAAAGGGCAATTGGGTTATATCGACGTGCGAATGACGCAGGACAATCGGAAAATGGCTCGCATCCGTTATTGGGAGGACGTAGCGGGGCAGCATGAACGCAAACGTCGTAGTACCGAGTGGCAGGATGTCACCGACTGGTCCGATCAGCAAGTTCAGCTTTGGCGGATGCAAGTAATTGCCGAGGCTGGGGTGCAGGACCCCAAAAAGCCAATTCCGAGTGAGGTTGGCTTTGAGTCCCACGCAATCACGTGGCTCGAACAGAACCTCCCACGCTACAAGAAGTCATTTCGAAAAACGCTCATGATGTTTATCCATCGTTACCTCATCCCCGCGTTTGGAGCGATGCCAATTGAAGAAATCACCGGGCCGGTTGTGAACAAGTGGGTTGGCTTGGTCCGCCTTCAAAATGGCGCTGTTCCGTCGCGGAAAACATTGAGGCATTTGGTGCAGACGCTTCAAATCATCATCGGGAAGCCGTTCGCGGCGCGGGAAATTCGCTATCCCGCCGATGCTCGCCCGAAGCGCCGAATCTATTGCCCAACAGATGAGGACGTCCGCAACATCGTGTTCCGTGCAAAGGGAGTTTATCGGCTGCTGTTTGCGATGGCTCCGTCAACCGGAATGCGAGCGGGCGAACTGTATGGACTACACATCGAGGATATTGACTTCGAGCGCGGTTGCATTCTCGTGCGTCAATCGTTCAGTGGGGGTGAAATACAATCTCCGAAAACGGAGAGATCTCACCGCGTTATCACTATCAACCCGGATTTGGTGGAAATGGTCCGGCAGTACAAAGGGGAACGAACAAAGGGGGTGTTGTTATTGTCGGAGGCCGGCACGCCTCTCCATCACGAGAACGTGCTCCACCGGCATCTACACCCGATCCAGCGCAGTTTGGGTTTGCCGCGATTTGGAATGCATTCGTTCAGGCATTACAGCGTTTCGTATTGCGCCCGCCACGGTATGCCATTTGACGATGTGCGGATGCGACACGGACACGGCAGCGAGGAGATTATGAGGATGTACTTGCATCTCGCGCCGGGACACGACGCTCGAACACTGCGAATGATCCCAAATATCGCGGTTGAACTTGGACCCAGCGCTGGACCCAGCAAAGTTGTGGAATTGCGCCAAGCTGTGTAAGATCAAGACGATGCGCCCGTAGCTCAGCTGGATAGAGCGTCTGGCTACGAACCAGAAGGTCGGGAGTTCGACTCTCTCCGGGCGCGCCATTTTCTTGTCGTAATCTCAGTGAGTTAGCGACGAGTTTCCATTCGCGCTTGGTAGCGCACGTTCATGAGTGTGCCTAAATCTGTGCCCACCCAGCCTAGAGATCGCGTCCAAAACTGCTTCATCGGATGGGTGTACGTAGCGCGCCGAAATACCAATCGAGCTGTGCCCAGCGATACGGGCTAACGTCCACGCATCGCAGCCCGATTCGCCCAGTCGGGTCAGGAAGGTGTGCCGAAGGCTGTAAAGCACGAACAGGCGCACACCGGACTCCCGCAGCGCCTTGACGTGCTGCTTCTTGAGGCTGGATGATTCGACGTGGCCACTGCGAGTTGGTGCAGGCCAAACCGAGCCTTCTTCCGGCCTCTTCGCTTCATTCCAGCGCGATTCCAAAACCCCTCTAACTCGAGGAGTCATCCACAACAGCCGCCGAGCCGCCGCTGTCTTGCCATGTGTTACTAGCAAAGCGCCGTGCCGACCGTTTACCCAGGTTATCGACTCCCAGCGAAGCCGAAAGCATTCTTCCGGCCGCATCCCAGTATCAATTAAGACAGTCGCAATAGAGACTAGCGGTTCATGTGCAACGGCTAGATAGCGGGCTTCCTCTTCGGTGGCAACAATCCGTTCACGGTGACGTTCGCCCGAGAGCATCTTGATTCTCGGCGAGGTATTTATCACGCCCCACTCGGCAGCCAAATGCAGTGCCCGACGCAATACCTGAAGCTCTCTGTTTATCGAAGAGACTTGCAGACCCAGTGACTGGCGGTGAGCCACATATGTTGCTACTGACTCTCCAGTGATCCCGTCCAGGGGGCAGTCGGCGAGAGGTTGATAGGACAACACGCGTCGAGCACCGTTCCGATACCAGAGCCACGTTTTGGGCTTCGGTGAGAAAACGGATTCTGCCCACGGCAGGAAGCGAGTGCGCACGAAGTCGCATAGCAGCAGAACTGGTTTCTTCTCGCGGATTCCTACTTCGCCCTTCGCCAGCGCGGTACGATGCGCCGATTCCATTTGCCGGGCCACTTTGTCATTGCTCTGCTTGGTGGATTCGCGAATCAACCTGCCTTGCCACATGAACTTGTGCCAATAGATGCTCCCGCGCTTGTAGCGGCCTCATTCATGTTCTGCAATCGTGCGCGAAGTGCATCGAGGTCCACAGAGATGCCGAGTGCGTTGGTAGGACCTTGGAGCCAGCTCGGTTTCGGTTCCATGTAGCTACTTGCTCATTTTCCAGTTGCTTGTCACTTCTTAGCCCTCCTGAGCAATACGAGGGCAGCGAGGGCAAGAACCACCAACGACATGGAAGACGGTTCGGGCATTGCCACGATGCTAGCGCCGGGCTGAGGTGGATTAACGGGATTGGAAGCAACTATGCACTCCTTCGGGTCAAGTTTGTTCTTGTGGCAGTAGTGACAAAGCGTTGGATCATGCGCTGGCTGTGGTGGCCTGCGTTGTTTCGAGGAAGCCATTGCGATCCTTAGGCGCTTGCCACTCTTCGGTTTTCTGCCCGGTTTGAGTCCTGCCGGAACCTTCTAGACGAAGGTGGCAGCGACGAAAACCAGCATCTCTTTCCCAGCTACTTCGATGAAGCTTCCACAATCTTCGTATTGTACCCGTTCAGGAAGTGTGCATCCTTCGAGTTAACTTCAATCGGCAAACCCGTAGACTGTTGCAACATCCCGGCGATCTCCCGATAGTCGCCCTTATCCGCCTGAATGCCAATGACCTTGCCGTCCTTCTTGTCTATGGAAAAGTAGTGTTCGTGGTGGGGCATGAGGCCCACGATTAAACCAGCACCGAGGGACAGAACGCCTGCCAGCAAGTACCGCTTCAGCTTTGAGGCACCCCGCACTGCTCGAATTGCAGGAGTCAACCTACCGGAGGCACAAAATCGAGATTGACTTCGAGCGGAAGTGTCAAAAGATTAGGCGCGCTACGCGCACGACCTAGTTGCCTTTACAAACTTCTGGCAGAACTGACAGGTCCGCGCGTATCACCTTTCTGGTCATGTATCAACACTGCTAAGGCGCGACACTGGGCAAACATGGGATTCGGCGCGGTGGCTGGCCCATGCGCATGTCCTCCCTAATGCCGAAAATAGGAGAGAAAACAATGGCTACTGAAGCTGCTGCACTTCGGTGGGGTTCTGCGGCTATGGTGCTCGCTATTTTCATGGCTGTGTTTATTCAAGGGTGTTCGTTTCGGCATGGAGTGGATGTATGTGCGCAGTATATGCAAATTCCTCTGACTCAATTAACGGGTGGAGCCAGTCATACGGTGTTTGAAACGCCAGGGACAATCATCGCGATCCATGGATCAGGTACGGCCACCCACGCAGCTGGTAGCTCCGCAGGTGCAATCAAGGTCCAGCAGAGGTTGGCCATTCCTTCCTACGCTGATCAGGCGCTGGTTTTTCTCAATGGATGGAAGCTGGACTATGTGGGAGACGACCACCACGTGCTTGCGTTGGGCACGGCGATTACGGAGATTCATTTCGATCCGAAGCTTCACACGCTCACATGGACTGCTCTGGGATTGATTAGAGATAACGATGGGAAGAAAGGTTATAACTGGACCTATCAGTTCACAGTCGTCGCATGGAGCAACGCTAACCTCAGTGCGTTTGTCGATCAGGGCGCTTTCCCTCAAACTCCAAACTGTTCGGGAACCGAGCTCCCGGATAACTATTTCTACGCGACAAACTCGGGGACCAGTGACGCGCTGTCCTGCTTCTTTTCCTTTCTGCAAAACAGCTCTTTCGCGGCTAACAAGGCGGTTGCGGTGCTACCGAGGGGTTTTGGATTCGTTTGGAACGATAGCGATCATAACCTTTTTCAACTTGCTTACAACATGGATCACAGCGAAATTCTGGCCGAAGTCGTGGCCGGAAATATCGTGAACGGCGTGACCGGCAAGAGGACGTATAACAAACTGGGTCAGCAGATTCTGGCGCCCTTGCCCAATCCTCCCGCAAGCCACGTCGATTCTGGATTTGTGAGCTGGAGTCCCTACACGATTTTCGAAGACAACGATACCAGGAGAGATTACACCTTTGCAGAAATGGTTTCTGGATTGGGCGGGAATGATGTGGGGTTGATACAGCCTCCTTTTTCGATCCTACCGACCGCCGCCAACGCGCCATTGTTGGGCTTCATTACTACTTGCGGCGAGACCCCCGGCGATCCTACGGTGACAGAGCATCATGTGATCGAAAATATTCCGTACCAGTTTGCGATCCCCATGCTTACGGGCTGGGACGTGCAGTACATCTGTAGCGACGAACATGTGAAGGATGTGGGTGTGTCGATTGACGACTGGAGCTACCTGCCACCGAGCGGTGGAACCGGAGGCACCTTGCAATATACGCTTTCGTCCACGCTTGCCGACAACCTCAGCTCACGTGGTCACTCTGTGAGTGACCGGGTCACCGTTCTCGGGCTGCGGGCCGCTACAGGGGGGAATGTCACCGGGGGCAAGGGCGTCAAAGGCATCAAACCGCCACGCAGCCGGTGAAGTGTTCTCCTGCCATTTGTCGCTGGTTGGTCTTGCGAGCGTTGTTGGATGCGCCATTTTTCGCAAGAAGAACGGCACGCGCAAGGAAGTCGCACAACTTGAATGCGCCATTTGACGGATAGTCACACCTGTCCCAAATTCGAGTCCTCATCGCCGCACTCTGCACTGCACGCCGACAATCGTCAGGTAGGCTGTAAATTCGTTTCCTTTCCTTCTAAGCTTGAAATCGTAAACCGTGTGTCTACGATGAACCAAGCGTGCCTGGCGCAGACATCTTCGTAATTCCGGCTCTCACAACAAATCCCTCTTCGATTGAACTGCTTGGCCTACCCGTATGTGGACACCAGGCGTCGTCGCTCACTTCGTTCGCTTCAAACCCAACCCTAACACCCAAGGCATATACCCAGGGTAAACCTGTCTCTCCTAGGGAGAGCATTCGCGAGATTGACGCTCTCTCAGGGAGAGCGCGAGATTGCTAGAGTCTTGATTAGGTATCGCATCTGGTTGCAGCCTGCGATCGAGCGAGGAGTCAACTTGCGAATGGCTTGGGACCAGTAAGCTTTGGAGCGTTTATTCCGCCTCCTATGATCGGGTACTACTGCAATACCCCCGTACAGGCGATTGATCGAGGACGCAATCGCCGTGGTTCCGCGAGGCAAACGGAAAGTGGTGGATCTAGGCGCAGGAACCGGCAACGTGTCTGCGGCACTGCTGGAGGCTGGGCACACCGTAACGGCTGTCGAAAATAATCAAGGCATGCTTGACCGGTTGCGATCAAAGAACCTACCTCGAGAACGCCTCACGGTCGTGAAGGCTTCAATCGAAAACTTGACTCAACTGGCTGATGACTCATTCGACGCGGCCGTGATGGTGAACGCTCTGTATGCGGTCGACGACCCGCTGGCTTGTCTGCACAACGTGCATCACATTGTTGAACCAAACGGTGTGCTGGCGTTATCGACCACACACTCCGAGACTGAACTAGACACTTTGCTGAACAGCATTAAGACACAACTTGCAGAGACGGGGCAATACAATAGATTGAGCGCTGACTATCCGCTTCTCTACGATGTGAATTGCGCTGCTCTGGCCAGCAATCGCCCAAAGATGATAATCCGGACTTAGCCGTTCCGCACCAGCGAAGCGCTCCACTCTGTATGGACTCGATCAGCCTCTTCGGGCAAACAACGGACGTTTAGTGAGGTGCGAGCGTACTTCATTATCAAAGACACGCACGAAACAGTCCGAGGTCGCTAAATTACCCACAAACGCGTCCGGAACGATTAATGAAGCCATGAGTAACCATGGTCCTTAATCTTGTACCTGTTCGGGGCATCGATCGTTTCGAGGGCGTCCAGTAAATCCTTGCCGACTTGCTGTGCCCTACGCCATTGGCCTTCGGCGCGTTGCGCAGCTTCTTCTGCCTCAGCTCGTGCGCAGCAGTCACGCCATCGCCGGTCGCGGTCCCATTTCTGCTTCTGACTTCTCACGAACGAGAACACAGTGAACAAAATCCAGCAGCCAATAGGCGCGAAATACAGCACCAATGCAACCCGCAAAGCTGTGTGAAACATGAGCCTCTCTACCTCTGGAAAAAACCTACACCTAAACGTGAAAATGGACGTTGCGCCGAAGCAACTCTCACTTTTTCGGGCCGATCCGGGAGAACGGACAGAGACCGTTCGTTTGGCGTGACGGGCAGCTACCGATTTCGCTGGCCTACCTTCCTAGCCGATTTCGTGCTCTAAAATAACCGTTAGCACGATTTGGCCGATGCCCTGCCCATTTCCCGCGAATGTGGAAGTGAGCAATATTACCTTCCAACCTTCCGTTCCAAGCTTCGTCAATTCTCCCGATAGTGTGTTGGTGTTGTTTTCCTGAATGACCTTGTATTCACATTTAAACATTTTTGCTCCTTTGAGTTGCCGAATTCTAGGATGAAGGGGATCAAGGATTCAACTCTCAGGCTTGCTTTTTCAAATTCCTTCGCCGCCATTCCGCGCACCTCATTCAACTGGATCACGAACAGGTCTTGCGGCGCTTTACCCATATTCGCATTAGGCGAGCACGTATACCGCGCCGCCTTGCCAAATTCTAGCAGTTGCGCATCGGTCATCTTCGGCGGGCCCACCCGTACCCCCTCAACGCGGATGGTGCTGTCATCGGTGCGGGAGAGAGACCGGGCTCCTATGGGTTCAATTCCTGAAACTCGTCCGCAATTAGTTTAGCGAGTACTTCCGTCGAAGGCTTGCCAGTCTTGAACCTCGCCAGGATCTTTTGTGCGACACGTCGTGAGCACTCCTGAATCTGTTTGAATCTCTGGTCATTTTCCAGAAATGCGGAATGCAACTCCACGAAGCTCTTAAGGGGGGTCATAGCGGCCTCTTCGGTGGGGGTCTCTAATTCTAACCCATAAGTTCCCCCGGGGCCACCGTGCCCCTGACGAGCTGTCCGTACGGTCAACTGCTCGGAAAACGTCGCATTGCGTTCCTCGTTCCCCTGTCGGTTGGCGTAGTTATCATCTTCTGCGCGAACATGATTCATCTGCTGCCAGTCACTGCCA